>Ga0209724_1003991_pt1 | contig 11770 bp, 7 predicted proteins | sample grotaG_FD_184143 | JGI IMG/M metagenome (GOLD analysis project Ga0209724, IMG submission 184143) | Glacier valley bacterial and archeal communities from Borup Fiord, Nunavut, Canada, to study Microbial Dark Matter (Phase II) -... | ecosystem: Environmental > Aquatic > Freshwater > Ice > Glacier ... | reverse complement strand
ACTATTATTAAAGCAATAATAATAGTTATGCTTAACATTATCCATCTTAAAGTTGTTGACTTCATTAACACAAAGTTCTTGTTTACTGGTAAGATAAAGTTAACATGAAGGTTAATCGCATGTTAAACGCAAAAGTTACTTCGCATTATTTTAATTGCAATTCTTAATACTGACTTATTATTAATTATATCAAAAAAGCGTTGTGTACAGTACGTTTCAACAAAATAATAAACTATTTTTTAACAAAATAATACTTATTTGGGATAGTAGTTGGTTTTACTTTTTTATGCTTGTAAAATTTATATTTGAAGGGATACCAAATGTTTAACCCATTAAAGCAGTTCTATATTTTTATTACCGTATTAAAAAATCTAAGTTTGCATAATGAGTGGCAGTTCACAAATATTTCAAACCAACAGTGCAACACGTTGGAGAAGTTTTAAATGGTCTTTCAGGGTTTTGTTAATGATTATCCTGTTTTTCCTGGTTGTAGTTGTAGTGGCTTTGATAAGGGGTGTTAATCCATCGCCGGTTAATATTGAAAATCTCTCAAAATCATATGAAAACAAACTTGATCCATCCAATCCGCTAACTTTTGCTAACAGCCAAAATAAAAAATACAAAGGCTTTAAAGATTTTCTTGTAAAACGAATTAAAGAAGATTCTTTAAAAGCCATTAGCCAGGCTAAAAATAAACAAGTTGATAAAATACCATTTATCAGAGCTGCATTTTATACACCCTGGACAGCCAATACTTCTTTACCTGATCTCGAGAAATATGGTGATAAACTAAATACTATTTTCCCAGAATGGTTTTTTATTGACACGGCTAATCATTTTCGTTTACAAACAAGGATAGATAGTGCCGGACTTGCCCTAATGCGGGCAAAGGGATTACGCATAATGCCGATTTTAAACAATTTTAACTCTACTAAAAGGGATGCAACAGGTAAATTTAAGCCAGACTTCGATGGTGCTTTATTACATGGCATTTTAAATAATCCGGAAAAACAAAAACAATTTATTCAGCAGGTGGTAGATACATTATCCTTTTATAATTTCCAGGGCATTAATATAGATTTTGAAGAACTGAGTGAGCCCACCAATGTACCACTCTCTAATTTTCAAGAGCAATTGTACCAGGCTTTACATGCAAAAAATATGTTGGTAACCATGGATGTGGCAGTAAAAAATGATGACTACGATTATAAAAAATTATCAGATTATAATGATTTTATAATCCTGATGGCTTATGATCAATATAACGGTATCGAGACTGGTCCAGGACCGGTAAGCGCCCAAAAATGGATCGAAGAAGCGTTGGATTGGACAGCTTCTAAAATAGAAAGTAATAAAATAATTTTAGGTGTTGCAGGCTTTGGCTATGATTGGACTATTGATGATGAGGGCGAAAAAGTAGTAAGGGATATAACTTACGCTGAAGCTATCAACAGGGCTAAAATTTCTAGTTCAACCATTGATTATGATAATGAAAGTTACAACCTGCATTTTAGTTACACGGATGAACATATAAATGATAGTACTAAGGAACTTGTTAAAGTGCCACACAATATATGGTTTACAGATGCAGCTACTACTTTTAATATTCTTCGATTTAGTGATGAGTATGCAACTGCAGGAACTGCATTGTGGCGTATGGGAGGAGAAGATTCGAGAATCTGGAATTACTACAATATTGATTTAAGCAATGAATCTTTATTAAAAGCACCTTTTAATTTTAATCAGCTTGCTACCATTCCTTACAATGTTAACCAAAAACCAACTTCCGTTGGTGAAGGAGAATTGCTTCGAATTATATACACACCTCAGGAAGGTAAAATTGAACTGCAGGTTGATACAGCAGAATTACTGATAACCGAGCAGCAGTATAAAGCGTTACCCTCCGGTTATGTATATCAGAAATTTGCAGAAGATAAAACACCAATGGGTCCGGGGCATAAAATTATTTTAACTTTTGATGATGGGCCGAGTACGGAGTTTACGCCCCAAATATTAAACATTCTTGAAAAAGAAAAAGTGCCTGCTACTTTTTTTATAGTTGGTTTGGAAGCTGAACAAAATATACCCTTGCTGCAAAGGATATACAAAGATGGTTACGAGATCGGTAACCATACTTTTACCCATGGCAATATCGCTAAAATGAGTCCGCAAAGGGCAGAACTTGAAATGAAATCGACCAGGTTGTTAATTGAAAGCATTACGGGGCGTTCCACCATTTTGTTCAGGGCGCCATACAATGCTGATAGTGAGCCCCAGACTTATGACGAAATTGAACCGATAGCCCGTAGTAAAAAAGACAATTATATAAGCATTGGGGAAAGCATTGATCCTAATGACTGGCAGGTAAACGTGAGCGCAGACAGTATTGTAGAAAGAACGATTCGCCTCGCAGAATCAACCGGTGCAAGTATTATTTTATTACACGATGCTGGTGGCGAAACAAGACAAGCTACCATTGATGCATTACCAAGGATTATAGCCTATTTTAAAAAAAGGGGTTGTGTTTTTACAACCGTAGCCGATTTAATGGGTAAGACCAGGGAAGATGTAATGCCTTTACTCCCTCCCAGCAAAGATGGGTGGATGCGAAAGCTGAATTTCTTTTTTGCCGAGGCCGCCTATTGGGGAAGCCATATTTTATTTGCGCTGTTTATTGTAGGCATTTTACTTTCTGTGGGCAGGATGGTTGTAATGGCTATTCTGGCAGGTATACAAAAACACAGGGAAGCAAAATTAATAACCATACCAATATGGCCTGCTGATAAAATGCCACTGGTAAGCATCATTGTACCGGCATATAATGAAGAAGTAAATGCGGTTAGAACAGTAAACAGCTTGCTGCTTCAGGATTACACCAACCTGCAGGTAGTATTTGTTGATGACGGTAGTAAAGACAGCACTTACAAAATAGTGGACAATGCATTTAAAAACATAACTAATGTAAAAGTATATACAAAAGAAAATGGTGGCAAAGCATCTGCATTGAATGTAGGAATAGCAAAAGCCGATAGTGAGTTTGTTGTGTGTATTGATGCAGATACACAGTTAAAAACAGATGCAATTTCCAAATTGATGCAAAAATTTACCAGCGAAAAAATTGCGGCAGTAGCAGGCAATGTAAAGGTTGGTAACGAAATAAACATGATCACAAAATGGCAAAGCATTGAATACATTACCTCTCAAAACTTTGATCGAAGGGCATTTGATTTGCTTGATTGTATTACGGTGGTGCCAGGTGCCATTGGAGCATTTAGAAAAGCAGCAGTAATTGAAGCAGGGGGTTTAACAACTGATACACTTGCTGAAGATTGTGATCTTACTATGCGGCTGCATCGTATTGGATACGAGGTGAGAAATTGCACAGATGCTATTTCATATACAGAAGCACCCGAAACAATGAAACAGTTTATGAAACAACGGTTCCGCTGGAGTTTTGGTGTAATCCAGTGTTTCTGGAAACACCGGGATGCGTTATTCAATCCAAAATATAAAAATTATGGAATGGTAGCCATGCCCAATATTTTAATCTTTCAAATGATACTGCCTTTTCTGGCACCATTGGCAGATTTAATTTTGGTGTTGAGTTTGGTTGCAGCAGGATTTGGCTTAATACCTGCCAGCATTTCGCACATTGTTATTTATTACATCATTTTTACGTTGGTAGATGTGGCTGGCGCAGCACTGGCTTTTGCCTTTGAAAAAGAAGATTATAAAAAACTTATCTGGATGATTCCTCAAAGATTGGTATACCGCCAATTAATGTATTACATCATTATTAAATCGTTTAGCAAAGCTATTAAAGGCGAATTGCAGGGATGGGGCGTATTAAAACGTACCGGCAATGTTAAAGAGCTTTCAACTTCTTAACTAAATGATCTGGAAACTTTCAACTGTCGTTCGCTTAAACTAAATCAGCGAAAGGGCATAATTGAGGAGGTAGCATCAGCAATGGTAAAAGTGTTTTACTTTTGCGCCAGCTTAAATAATCAGTACAAATAATAAATTAAAATAGCTAACTAAATACTTTGGCAACAAAAGCATCAGATAGAAAATCATTTTTAAAACGTATAGGTGGCAAGCAACAGCAAGAAGAGCAAACAGAAATGACCTTCTTTGACCACATTGAAGAACTTCGCTGGCATATAATACGAAGCGTAATAGTTTGGCTGATTGCTGCTATTTTAATTTTTATTTATATCGATTGGGTGTACGACAACATTATTTTAGCCCCCACTTTTCCTAAATTTTTTACTTACGGCGCTTTATGTAATTTGGGCCATTGGCTTCACTTAGGGGATAGCTTTTGTATGCCCGTAATTTCTATAAATTTTCAGGTAACAGAAGTAAATGGTACGTTTACCTCTGCAATTAATATTGCCATGATTGGTGCCATTATAATTGCATTTCCTTATATATTTTGGGAGCTTTGGCGTTTTATTAAACCTGCACTGTCGCCAAAAGAAAAAAAGTACGGTCAAAACAGTATACTTTTTGTATCGGTTTGTTTCTTTACAGGAGCCGCTTTTGGCTATTATTTACTGGCTCCTTTTACTTTTAATTTTTTAGCAAGCTTTACCTTGGGTAAATCCGCTGTGATACAATACCGTCCTTCCATTAATGATTATGTTGAAACACTCACTAATCTTATTCTTGGTTGTGGAATTGCCTTTGAGTTACCAGTACTAGCTTATGTGCTTGCAAAAATCGGCATTATTACCGGCGCTATGCTAAAAAAATATTTCAAGTTTGCCTTTGTAATTATATTGGTTGTGGCTGCTGTAATTACCCCTTCACCAGACTGGACGAGTCAGTTTATTGTGGCTATTCCTCTATTTCTATTATACTGGATAAGTATCCTGCTGGCAAGTAGTGTTGATAAGAAAAAGGCCAAAGAAGAAAAAGAGTGGAGCTAGCGTAATGGATAATTGACAATGGTTTGAATAGATAATACTTTAAATTTGTAGTCTCTTTGGATTATCAATTATCCATTAACAAATTATCAACTATAAATCATGTCTACATTTAACCTGCAATTGCCCATAGCCATCGGTTGCGATCATGCCGGATTTGACTGCAAGGAAGACCTTATTTCTTTTTTAGAAGGAGAAGGCGTTGCATTTAAAGATTTTGGTACTTACAATAAAGATTCTGTAGATTATCCCGATTTTGCTCACCCGGTTGCATCTTCAGTTGAAAAAGGCGAAGCCGCTTTTGGTATTTTATTGTGTGGCAGTGCTAATGGTGTTGCCATTACGGCTAATAAACACCAGGGTATTAGAGCTGCCATTTGTTGGGGCGAAGAGCTAGCAGAACTGGCACGTAAACACAACAATGCAAATATACTCTGCATACCGGCACGATTTGTAAGAGATGGCGATGCAGAAAAAATGCTGGACATCTTTATGAACACTGCCTTTGAAGGCGGTAGACATCTTGATAGAATTAATAAAATGGCCTGCTGATTGTAAACTGAATGGCCATGCCCCAATCCGCTGTAGCAGAAAAGAGCGGGATTATCCGTTCCAATCTTTTTTCGTGCCTCAAAAAGGATTTCCGTTCCTATACCTCACCTATTGCTACATGCCCCAAATTGAACATTAATTAAATGTATTTGTATCCTTAATGGTAAATCTTAATTAAAAAAATTACTCTTCATAAATTTTTAAACCATTCATCGATAACAATCTTAACCCTTATTGCAATCATTTTATTTTGCATCAAAATTTAATACATGAAAAAAACAGTTATTCTTTTTAGTTTCTCGCTTTTTTGCCAACTCGCTTTATTTGCCCAAACAGATAATGCAGCAAAATACGGAGCCACCATTACTGGGGCGAATCTCAAAAAACATTTAACCATTATTGCCAGCGATGAATTTGAGGGCAGAGAAACAGGTACCGAAGGGCAACGCAAAGCAGCGGATTATATTGAAACCCAGTTTAAACAAATGGGCTTGTCCTCAGCAGCAGCATTAAATGGCTACCAGCAGTTTTACCCTTTGTACCAGGACAGTATAAGCGGAGAATTAAAAGTTAACGGTAAATCTGCTGTATACGGTACCGATTATATTAGTCCCGCAGCAAGCAACGAAAATGGAACAAGCAAAGCAACTAAAATAATTTTTGCAGGTTACGGAATTGATGATGCAAACTATAGCGATTATACAGGCATTGATGTAAAAAATAAAGTTGTTGTTTTTTTTGCAGGCGAACCTAAAAAAGAAGGTAAATATTTTATTGCTGCCTCGGGGCGTTACAGTAAATGGACTTATCCTGGTTTAAATGCAAAATTAGCTGTCGCAAGGGCAAAAGGAGCAGTAGGGGCCTTTGTTATTAATCCAATGCAGGAAAGTTTTAATCAAGGTACTGTTGACAATAGCAAAAAATCGAATCTCTATTTTCCTCACGAAAATGAAGGCAGGCCGGTAAATTATGCATTGCTTTCTCATGCTTATGCAAAAGCGCTTATTGGTAATAATTTCGATACACTTTTAAAATTGGCAAAAGCAAGCATTGCATTTACTCCCAATTGGTTGGCGCAAAGTAAAGTAAAAATACAGTTTACTTATTCCAAATTTCGCACTACAGTAAATGCCAGTAATGTGGTTGGTATTGTAGAAGGTACAGATAAAAAAGAGGAATACGTTTTTTGTACCGGCCACTACGATCATTTGGGCACACATGATGGAAAAATTTTTTATGGTGCAGATGATGATGGCAGTGGTACCTGCGGCGTAATTGCAATGGCGGAGGCTTTTGCAAAAGCTAAGGCAGAGGGGCATGGTCCAAGAAGAACCATAGTATTTATGACTGTTAGTGGCGAAGAAAAAGGATTGTGGGGTAGCGAATATTATAGTGATCATCCAGTTTTTCCCTTGGATAAAACTTCCGTTGATTTAAACACCGATATGGTGGGCAGGGTAGATACAGAACGTAAAACCGGTGACACATTGAATTATGTATATGTAATTGGCCACAATAAATTGAGCAGTGATTTGCCCGGCATTAATGAAGGAGCCAATAATAGAAATACCCAATTGGTACTGGATTATAAATTTGATGATCCCAACGACCATGAAAGAATTTATTACCGGAGCGACCATTATAATTTTGCACGCAAAGGAGTGCCGGTATTGTTTTTTTATGATGGTATGCTAAAAGCAGATTATCACAAACCAACCGATACTGTCGATAAGATAAATTTTGATTTGTACGAAAAAAGAGTGCGCATGATATTTTACACAGCATGGGAAATTGCCAACCGTGATGAAATGCTGAAGAGAGATATTCCGTTATCAGAAGGATCAAGGTGATAAACACAAATTGAAAAATTAAATTACAGGCTCCTCATTTTGGGAGCCTTTTTTATGCATTTAATAAATTTATTCATCACTTTAAAATTTATCCATCTTCTTTTTTCTATAAAAAAAATATAAATATAATTTACTGCTTGTTTATTTATACAGTTTATTTACAATGGAATATTCCCATGTTTCTTTCTTGGCCTTTTGGCTACTTTGTTTTCCAGCATAGCATAAGCTTTGATAAGTTTTTTTCGGGTATCTTTTGGTTCTATCACTTCATCAATAAAACCTCTTTCTGCAGCAAGATAAGGGGTGGCAAATTTTGCTGCATACTCTGCTTCTTTTTCCAACAGTTTTTTGGCTGGGTCTGGGGCTTCGGCAATTTCTTTTTTAAAAATTATTTCGCTTGCTCCTTTTGCTCCCATAACAGCAATCTCTGCAGTGGGCCAGGCAAAGTTCATATCTGCCCCGATATGTTTTGAGTTCATCACATCATAAGCACCGCCGTAAGCTTTTCGTGTAATAACAGTAACACGTGGCACGGTGGCTTCACTTAAGGCATACAATAATTTAGCACCGTTGGTAATAATGCCGTTCCACTCCTGGTCGGTGCCGGGCAAAAATCCAGGTACGTCTACCAGCACCAGCAACGGAATATTAAAGCAATCACAAAAGCGGGTAAAGCGGGCACCTTTTTTTGAACTGTCGATATCCAACACTCCGGCAAGGCGCATGGGTTGATTGGCAACAATACCAATACTTCTTCCCGCCAGTCTTGCAAAACCCACCACTAAATTTTCTGCATAATCTTTATGTATTTCAAAAAAAGAAGTTTCATCACAAATACCTGCAATTACATCCCTGATATCGTAAGGCTGGTTCCTGCTTTCCGGAATAATTTTCTCCAGGCAATCTCTTGTTTCATTAGCAAGGGTATAAGGAATTTTAGGAACCACATCTTCACAGTTCTGTGGCATGTAACTCAATAATTTTTTTACGGCTTCAATACACTCCACATCATTGACTGCGGTTAAATGTGTAACACCCGATTTGGTAGCATGTGTAGCCGCTCCGCCCAATTCTTCTGAACTCACTTCTTCATTGGTAACTGTTTTTACTACATTGGGCCCTGTAACAAACATATAACTGCTGTTCTCCACCATCAAAGTAAAATCAGTAATGGCGGGCGAATAAACAGCACCACCGGCACAAGGCCCCATGATGGCAGAAATCTGTGGAATAACACCGGAAGCCATCACATTCCTGTAAAAGATATCGGCATAACCACCTAATGATCTTACCCCTTCCTGGATTCTTGCACCACCTGAATCATTTAACCCAATCATAGGAGCACCGGTCTTCATAGCCAGGTCCATGATCTTACAAATTTTTTCTGCATGGGTTTCAGATAAGGCTCCGCCAAAAACAGTAAAGTCCTGTGCAAATACATACAGCAAACGGTCATTAACGGTGCCATATCCAGTGATGACACCATCACCATAAAACTGTTGCTCTTCCATTCCAAAGTCTTTGGTACGATGTACTACCATGGAACCAATTTCTTCAAAAGATCCGGGGTCCATTAATAAAGAAATGCGTTCCCTTGCGGTGAGTTTTCCTTTTTTATGTTGTGTAGCATTTCGTTCTGCTCCACCACCCAGTTTCCCTTCAGCAATCTTTTCCCTTAAAATGTCAATGTTAGATTTCATCAGAAATTGTTTATCAGTTTTCAATTCATAAGGAGTTATGCCAGTCTTCTTTTCCAACTGGTTGATTTATTCTCCACCGGTTGAGTGATTGCCTGTTGCTCCATCCAGTATTTTAATGCCACCATAGCTGCAATGGCCGCATTGGATTGTTGTGTTGCTTTTATCTTTTCAGGAGTATAAAAATTCTTTACAAAATGCGTATCAAAATTACCTGTAACAAAAGCTTCCTCCTCAAAAACAAAACTGCCAAATGGCAAGGTGGTTGATACCCCTTCAATGGTATATTCTTTTATAGCCTGTTTCATTTTTTGAATGGCTTCTGTTCTGTTGTTGCCATGGGTAACCAGTTTAGCAATCATCGGGTCGTAATAAATCGGGATTGTCATGCCTTCTTCATAACCGTCATCTACCCTTATTCCATCGCCTGTTGGTTTTATATATTTTGTGAGCGTTCCTATGGAGGGCAAAAAATCGTTTAACGGGTCTTCAGCATATACCCTTAATTCAAGGGCATGGCCATTGATAGAAAGATCATCCTGCGTAAAACCCAGCGGTTCACCCCGGGCTATTTTTATCTGCTCTTCAACCAGGTCTAGCCCAGTGATCATTTCGGTTACAGGATGTTCCACCTGCAACCTTGTATTCATTTCTAAAAAATAAAAATTTTGTTTTTCGTCCATTAAAAATTCAACGGTACCCGTGCTGGTATAATTACAACTCTTTGCAACCATCACCGCAGCGGCACCCATGCTAGCCCGTAGTTCGGGTGTTAAAATGGAGGAAGGTGCTTCTTCCACCACTTTTTGGTGACGCCGCTGAATGCTGCATTCTCTTTCAAATAAATGTACCACGTTGCCCTGCTTATCTGCCAGTACCTGTATTTCTATATGCCGTGGAGAGCCAACATATTTTTCAATAAAAACAGCGCCGTCGCCAAAAGAAGACCTGGCTTCGCTAACGGCCCGTTGCATTTGTTCTTCAAAGTCGGATTCTTTTTCTACAATGCGCATGCCTTTACCACCTCCGCCTGCCGAAGCTTTTATAAGTATCGGATAGCCTATTTCAGCAGCCCTTCTTTTTGCAAGCGTAATATCTTCAATGGCAGTATCAATGCCAGGCACCATCGGGATATTGTATTTTTTCACACAGTCTTTAGCTGCAAGTTTAGAACCCATGATCCGCATGGCTGCCGGGTCAGGCCCTATAAATACAATGCCGGCATCCTGCACCTTTTGGCAGAAGTCTGCATTCTCACTCAAAAAGCCATAGCCTGGGTGAATGCCATCAACCTTCAGTTCTTTGCAAAAAGTAATTATTTTATCGGTGTTTAAATAAGATTGACTGGATGCTGCAGCACCCAAACAAACAGCTTCGTCTGCAAACACCACGTGTGGTGAATTTCTGTCGGCTTCAGAAAAAACGGCTACCGACCGGATGCCCATCTTACGGATAGTCCGCATAATGCGCAATGCAATTTCTCCCCGGTTGGCCACTAATATTTTTTTCATATTTTTTAATTTTAAAGAAGATTCCGGCTGTAGGTTTTTTATTCCAGCTCTACCAGCAACTGTCCTTTTTCTACTGACTGTCCGGCTGACACGGCAACCCGTTTTATAATCGCATTGCTGTTTATTACAATGCAGTTTTCCATCTTCATGGCTTCCAGTATTAATATTTTATCTCCTTCGTTAACGGCTTGCCCATTGGTAACTGCAATTTCCAAAACAAGTCCTGGCATGGGTGCTTTTATTGCAGTTATCTGTTTATTGTTAGCCAATCCGAAGCCCATTTTTTCAAGCACCTGGTCCAGTGCATCTTTTATTGCTATCTCAAATTTTTCACCTTCTATTTCTACGGTCACTTTTTTTGCAGATAAATCGGATGCTACCACTTTTGCAATTATAGAAGTGTGCTCTTTTAAGATATGAAATACGCCGGGAGATTTTTTTACAATATCAGCAGCAGCTATTTCTTCCTTTGTAAATAAAAACTCAAATTCATTTGATTTTACTTTGTAGCTGGTGTTTTTATCTGTCATAATGAAGTTTTTTGTAGAGATATTTTCCATTCAATCCCAAGAAAATACCTTCCTTTTTATGTATAAAGGAGGGTAATAAAATTACTTGTTGAAAATACGAAATAAAATATATCTGAGCAGGATACGTTCCAAATTCATTTTCTTCCCGGTTGCCAACCTTTCTATAAGATTTAATTAGGGTGCGTTTTGCGTTATTTCTTAAAAAAATGGACAGTAATCTTTCTTGACCGTAAATGGTTTTGTTGACCAACAACCGAAGAGTATACCATAAAACTGCCACTAAAAAATAGTATCTTTCTTAAGTGGAAAAATACGCAATTTACTGGCCTCAATTTTTTGCCTTTCTTAGAGTTTTGCAAAAAAATGAAACCTTTGTTGGTGTTTGCTTTTTTTTAATATTGGTTGCCCAAAAAATGTTAGCTCTCTTGGCTGTATGCCACAAGCATAGCCAACTCACAAGACCTTTGCTATCAAGCTTGCGCCAAATATAAGAGCCTGCTGGTTTGGAAGAGTTTGCTTGGATCAATGGGGGATAAACGGAGTTTGGAATATTACCCTTCTACTGATTAGTAACAATATTATATAATAAATTAGGGGGTATTGTATCGCTTACATTTTTTGCTGTAAGTGTCAAAAAAAATACAGATGATTTACGTTTCAGAAATAATACCTCAATAGGCATAGTCACTGAGTTTCCAA
>Ga0209724_1003990_pt1 | contig 11772 bp, 9 predicted proteins | sample grotaG_FD_184143 | JGI IMG/M metagenome (GOLD analysis project Ga0209724, IMG submission 184143) | Glacier valley bacterial and archeal communities from Borup Fiord, Nunavut, Canada, to study Microbial Dark Matter (Phase II) -... | ecosystem: Environmental > Aquatic > Freshwater > Ice > Glacier ... | reverse complement strand
CGTTCACCGAGTTGTTTTCGGACAATACGCGCTACATCAGCTCGTACAGCGAACGTGATGCACGCGAAGTGATGCAGCAGATCATCGAACGCAACAATCTGACTTATGCACCGGCGATTCAGGACACTTTGATTCGCTTATCGGGTGGTCACGCGGGGCTGATGCGGGCGGCGTATGGCGCGGCCAGTGATTTAATCGAGGGTCTGAATGATGAAGAGTCTGCCGATCGGCTGCTCCGCAATCGAGGCGTGCAAGCGGAGAGCAATACGATCTGGCTGAGCTTGAACCCGGCTGAACAGCAGACGCTCGGCTTGATCATGACCGGGCGCGCGGATGCGGTCGATCCGCGATCGCTGGAAATGCGCCAATTAGCCGAGAAACAGTTGATCGCTAAGCGCGGCGATTGGGTAATGGTCGCGCCGCCGTTGTTTCGCGCGTTCTTGCGCGTGCGTCCGCAGGGAGTCTAGCGGAAGCGCGACGACATGATCCCCAACGATTTGCGATATTTGGCGACCGTGCGGCGCGCAACCGGAAAGCCATAAGACTTCATCCGATCGGACAATTCGGAGTCGGTCAGCGGCGGCTTTTCGCTGAGGATCAACTCGCGCAGCACATCCTGCGCGCTCCGTGACGGCTCAAAGAAGATCGAGAAGGGCGCGACTTCGCCGGATGGCAGCAGTACATATTTATCACTGACGGCGCGGCTGACGGTCGAATTATCCACATTGAGCACCTGCGCCACTTCTACGCGCGTCAGTGGACACAATTCGCGGACGCCATGCCGCAAAAACGCATCCTGTCGCCCGATCACCACGCGGCACACGCGCTCTAATGTGTTGCCGCGTTCGGTCAGATAAGAAATGAACTGCTGCGCTTGTCGCAGCTTGCCCAAAATGTGTTCGCGATCGCCCGGCGCAATATCCACCATCGTTCCACGGCTCACTTGCTTACCCAATTCGCGGTAAATCGTGGCGACGTGAACGCGTGCACGCTGCGACTCCGGTACTTCGGCAAAAAAGCTGTCGGTAGCGCTGTCATAGGCGATCCGCACATCGGGCGAAACATACGCCGTGTCGCTGGTATCGACTGCGCCCTGAGCGCTTTCGGGGGTGTCTGAAACGGGGTACGGCTGAAAGTGAACGCGGATATAATCTCGCGCTTTGAGCACATCCTGATAGCGCACGCCCAATTGCAGCGCGATTTCCGTATAGCGCCCATGCCCCAAATCGTCAAAACGTTCCATGATCAGGGTACGTACCAGCGGCGACACATCCAGCCCGTTTTGATCCATCGACTCAAGTTGAAGTTGCAAGCATTCTTCGGGATCGCGTGAGGCAATGCCCACCGGCCCCACCTGCCGCAGCGCGTCGATCACATCCGCGATCGGTTGGCGCTCGATCGACAGCGCCCGCATCATCGTTCCGATCGGCTGGCTCAAAAAGCCGTGCGTATCCAGATTGCCGATAATGTATTCGGCCAAGCCGTGCAGATCGGACGGCAAAATGATTCGCACATCCTCCAGAAGCATATCGTTCAGCGGACGCGGCGCAGCTACCACCGCGAACACGTCGAAATCTTCGTCGTCGTTGTGAGCGCGTTCGGATTGATACAACAAGCTGCGATTATATTCTTGCGCACGCTCCAGACAATAGAAGCAAATACCGTCTTCGCGCACACTGCCACAGCGTTTGCAGGTATCCTGTTCAGTCAACTCCAGTGCCGGATTTTGCGAGACTTCGTACTGTATCGTTTGCTCCAGCTTCCAGGCCGGAAGTTCCAGCAAGCGCGTGTAGGCCAGCAGCGTTGGCGAAGGATGTTGTTCGTACGAGACGCTAAAATCGTGGGACTGTTCCATTGAGTCAAGTCTCGCTATTAATTTCTAGTGTTAGTTGGATTACTGATGAGCTTCAGCAATAAGTGTGCCACGCGAAACTTGGCACACTTTTTGTGAACCTGCAAGCGCATCAGTGTTGGCCTAAAATTAGCTCAAAAGCCTGATAAGCGCAAGATTTCATTGAGCTTGGCATCAGCGATCAGCAGGTCGCCGTTGTGATCCAAAATAATGCCGTGTGGCTCGATTAAACCAGTAACGAGCGCAGTCGCTTTCCCCGTAAGCGGATCGACTCGCCAAATGGTGCCGCGCAGCGAATTGACGAGCAAACTGCCGTCGGTATTCATAATCACGTCGTCCGGTGTCGGGATCAAGGCAACTTCCGAGCGTTTGCCATCGGGCGTAATCCGATCAATGTGTTGGCCGTACTCGTCGCATACGTACAGCGTACCATCGGCGGCTTGCGCGATGGCGGTGGGGCGACGGAAGCCGGACGCAATAACGCTGAGGTGTTGGGCATCGGCAGACAGTCGCAAAATACGACCCGTCGGCGCATCCGGGATGAGCAAATCGCCATTGGATGGGTCGCGGCTCAAGCTGTCGATACCCGGATTGCGCGTCTTATTGCCCACACCATAAAACACGGACAGCGCTTGCGTAGTCGGATCGACGTGATACAACCGATTGCCCGCTTGCTCAACGACGATCAAGCTGCCGTCATCCAGCACGACGATCCCTTCTGGCGCGTCGATCACCGGACTCACCGGCTTTATGCTGCCATCCGGGTTGATCGCGAATACGCGGTTTACGCCCAGATCGCCAAAATAGATCGTACCGTCCGCACTGATCGCCAGATCATCCGGCGCGCCAGCACCTTTGGCAACTACGCTCAGCGTGCCCGAAGTTGCGACTGGAGCCTTGGGTGCGGATTTCGGCTGAGCGCTGCCGATCAACAACGCAGAAGCTATGCAAACATTCAACAACAGCGTGCGAATCACAGGAATATGCTTTCGATTAGCAATCTTTGCACAGAGTATAGCGCACGCGGTTGAGGGCTGACAAACCAGGTTTGCTTCGCTCAACAAACCTGGCGCGTTTTCGGCTTATCGTTCGAGTTCACCCGCCATGATGTTATCCACGTAGCAGTACACCCATGCTTCGCCGGGCTGAATAGAGCGTATCAGCGGATGCTTCGAGCTGTGGAAGTGCCTTGGTGTCGTGCTTATTTTTGGAACTGTCGCAGCAGCCCACATTGCCACAGATCAGGCACATGCGCAGATGCAGCCAGGTATCGCCCATCTTCACGCATTCTTCGCACACATGCGTTGTTGGCTCGGTCACTTTGATTTGATCCATATGCGTACACGTTTGTGACATGAAGTTCAGGTCCTTTCAGATAATCTCAACTCGATATGACAATGAGGTCGTACACTTAAACCGCTTGCGATGCAGCAGATTCTTTCGCTGCATTCTGCACCGCTTCAATGATCTTATAATAACCCGTGCAGCGGCACAAATTGCCCGTGATACTCTGCATCACCTGAGCGCGGGTGGGCTGCGGATACTCTTCGATCAGTTTAGCTGCCGACATCACAAAGCCCGGCGTGCAATAGCCACATTGTACCGCACCCGCATCGACAAACGCACGCTGTACCGGGTGTAATTCGCTGCTGGTCGGGTTGTCAGGCACGGACGCCAACCCTTCCACTGTAACGATTTCGGCGTGATGAGCACGCGGCGCAGGCACCATACACGCCATGACCGCCGCCCCATCCAAGAAAACGGTACACGCGCCACATTCACCTTCGGCGCAGCCCTCTTTAGTCCCCGGCAAGCCAGCATCTTCGCGTAAGAAGCGCAGCAGCGTTTTGTGCTGACCCGTCTCGATTGTGCGGGCTGCACCGTTGATCGTCGTTTCGATCGGGGTAGCGGCGTCGTGCGTGATCGAACTATCGAGTACGGGCGTATTGCCGCGCAGGTGACCCCATAACATGGGCGGCAGGCTCGGCCACGATTTGCGCTCCTCATGCGCGGCCACTGTGCGGAGCGCGCGGATCACCAATACGCGGATCATCTCGGCGCGATACTCGGCGGTGCTGCGAATATCATCGATCGGGTTCAAAGCGATCGCTGCCAAACGTCCGGCTTCCACAATAACGGCGGGCGTCAATGGTTGTCCGATCAATGATGCTTCCGCCGTCGTGACGCGCTCGATCGTCGGCCCCACGCTTCCTAGCGCGATGCTGGCGCGCATCACCGTCTCGTTATCCGCCGCAAAGCCGAGCACCGCTGCCACGTTCACCACTGAAATTGCCTGCGCACGCCGCAAGCCAAGTTTGATGAACATGCCACGATCACTTGACTCGGACAGCGCCGGAATATGGATCGCCGTCAGCATCTCATCCGGGCGCATGGCCGTTCGCCGGACGCCCTCATAAAAGTCAGGCAGTGCGAGCGTCCGTTCACCTTGCAAACACGTGAGCGTGACCGTCGCGTTGAGCGCCCACAACGGCGTAATGGTGTCGTTGGCCGGGCTGCCCGTGATCAAATTACCCGCAATAGTACCGCGATTGCGAATCTGCGGTGCGCCGACTTCCCAGGCGGCTTGCGCCAATGGCAGCGCACGGCGTTGGATTAACGCGCTGTTGACCACCTGATTATGCGTAACGAGCGCGCCTAGCCGGATCGAGTCGCCATGCAGCGAAATAGTATCCAGACCGGGCACGCGCGAAATGTCGATCAGGGTATCGATCCCTTTGCGCACGCCGCGCTCCAGTTCGATCAAAATATCCGTGCCACCCGCCACAATGCGCGCGTGGCTTTGCTGTTCTGCCAGCAGCGCCAACGCTTCGGCAATCGAGGTGACGCTGTAATAATGTTTCCACATCGCTTGAACTTTCTCCGCTTACCTTTTATCCAGCCCATATACATAACGATCTGCGATGATTGAATTGTAGCGCATGTGGCATTTGCTTTGTGTTTTTCGGTACAATCGTCGCAAGCAGTGAGCCTGTCGTAATCAACAAAGAGGTGGATTTGCCGAGAGTCACATTGGAACGGACGCGCAAAGGCTGGCATTGGGTGACGCCGACGCTGGCACGCATGGCGGTCATGGCGGGGCTAGGCGGCGTCGGTACATTCTTGTACGCCACTCAGCTTGAGCCGCGCTGGACGCAATGGCGCGCGCAAACGATCGCGCTTGACCGACTGCCACGCGCTTTTGACGGCTACCGGATCATTTTGCTGGCCGATCTGCATCTGGCAGAAGGTAAGCTGCTGGATAGAGCGGCACTGCAACGTGTGATCAGGCGGATCAACCGGATGCAGCCGGATATGGTGCTCATTGGCGGTGATCTGGTGAGCCGCGTCGATGCCGAGAGTCTGGCAGGAATCCGCGATTTAGGACAGCTGCGAGCGCATGATGGCGTGTTCGGCGTCCCTGGCAATCACGATTACTGGACTTCTTTTGAACAGGTACAGCAAGCGGTCGAGTCGGCTAACGTGCGTATGTTAGTCAACGAGTCGCATACGGTACGGCGCGGTGGTGCGTCGTTGGTGATCGCAGGCGTCGATGATATTTGGGAAGGCGTGCCCAATCTGGATAAAGCGCTGCGCGGTGTGCCGTCGGATGCAGCGGTCGTTCTGATGGCGCACGAATCGAATTATGCGGACATAGCAGCGCACGATCGGCGCGTCGGTTTACAGGTGTCCGGGCACAGTCACGGTGGACAGATACGCATTCCGTGGGCGGGCCCGCTGGTGCTGCCGGATATGGCGTGGCACTATCCGATGGGATTGTACGAGATCAAGCGCCCTGATCACAGGTTGTGGGTGTACACTAATCGCGGGATTGGGCTGGCAGAAATGCCGGTACGCTTCTTTTGCCGTCCCGAAGTGACGATCTTCACCTTGCGCGCCTGAGCAAAGGTAAGCCCATCATGCCGTTTATCGTAGAGAGCAAACGTCGCAAGCCCGAAACGCTGGCCGCGCTGTATCCGCAAGCGTTGATCCTGGATGTGACCTCACAAGGGATGCAGCCGTGGATCAAATTCAGTCCGTTCTATCCACACGGCAATATTCCAGTACCCTTTTCGCCTGAAATTGTAGCGGCGTCGGTTGAAGGCATCTGGCAAGGGCTGAAAGTGTTTGAGAAGATTGATATTGACGTGAGCAAGTTTGCGGTTACGACGATGAAAAACATCAAGCGCAGCACGCGCACATCAGGCGCTGTGTTAGGGCATCGGGTGGGCGTCGGCGGGAGCGCGCTGCTTAGCTATGGCGACGCACGCCGTCAGATTTATGTGCCGAGCTATCAATGGGTGTTGGATCATCATTTGCAAGCAGAAATCCAACAGCTCAAAATCGAAGGTCAAACGCAAACCGTTGTCCTGCTGGATTACGAAACGAACGGCGATCTTGACAATTTGAGCAAGCCGCTGTCACACGCCGCTTTGATTATTTCGCTGGCCTTACCACCCGATAACCTGTAGTTTTTCAGGTAATTTCTTAGGAAATCTATGCAGTCAGCATCTACTCAGCCCAACGCCCAACAGTCCACCGCACAAACGCAAAGCACGATCCGCCCGACCACGCTTTTGCTGATCAGCGCGATCATGGCGGCTATGTTTTACGTAGCGTTCACGCGCCCTTACAGCCTTGCTCAACATGGCGAAGAAGCCGGGCAAACGTTCAGCGGACTCAGCAATCTGAGCAGCCAGAGTGCGCTATTGTATGTAGGCGGCTTCGCGGTCGTATTCGGCTTGTACCTGCTTGCGGCACAACGCCTGAGCGGTCGCCTGACGCGCGCACACTGGGCGGCTTTAATAGGGGGTGCGCTGCTGATCAATGCGGTGCTGCTGCCTTTATATCCGCTTGACGCCGATGATGTATACGACAATATCATTCGCGGACGCATGACCTCCGTGTACGGCTTGAATCCGCTACGCGCTGTGCCCAATGACATCGCCAACGACCCGTTTTATCGCTTCACGGGCTGGCGCGATATTCCGTCCGCATATGGCCCCGGTTGGGAGCTGCTATCCGGGCTGACCAGCAAATTGGCGGGTGACGACAATACCGCTAACGTGATCGCTTATAAGCTGCTCTCGTTGATCGGTTATGCGGCAGCGGCACTGTTGATCGGCCTGACACTGCGCATCATCGCGCCGGAGCGTGCTGCACTTGGCGTGTATCTGTTCGCCTGGAATCCGTTGATCGCGTTCACGACGAGCGGCACGGCGCATAACGATGTGGTCATGGCGGCGTTCATTGCAGGCAGCGTGTACTGTCTGATGCGGCGCTGGTATGTGGGCGCGACGCTAGCCGCTTTGGTGGGTACGCTGGTAAAGTTCATCCCGATCCTGCTGATCCCATTCATCGTAATTGTAGCGCTGCGTGAATTGAGTATGCGCGGACGGCTGCGCTATGTGCTTGGCTCAGCACTGCTTGGCGGTGCGTTGATCGTTTTGCTGTATTTGCCGTTCGGCCTGGATACCATTTCGCTGCCCACTAATCGAGTCGGCAACATGTTCACCGGATCGGCAGGCGCGGTGATTCGTCAGGCATTGGAGCAATACACCGATACTGATACAGCAGCCAAAATCGTTCGCTATACCGTGATCGGGCTGTTCGGCTTATTTTACCTGTGGCAAATGTGGATTGTGTTCAAGCGGCGCGATCCGTTAGCGGCGGTACGCGCGTCCGCAGCAGTCATCCTGTTCTATTTACTGGTATCCGCAACCTGGTTCATGGCTTGGTACGTGACATGGGCGGTTGTGTTGGTCGCTGTGCTGCCGGATGGTCGCTTGCGGCGGCTGACGCTGGTATTCAGCTATTTGGTCACGTGGGAAGCCTTTTTGTACGATTATGTCACGCTGCGCTTTGACGGTTGGGCACCGCTGCCCTGGCGTGATCTGGTGCCGGTGGCCTCGTACATTGGGATCGCCTGGCTATATACGCTGTGGCTGCGCTTTGCCAAAAGTCCGCCTGTCGATGCAGTACCGCTTGTGAATGCTGTGCCGCTGCTCGACACCGCGCATGGTTGACGCACCGCGCGTGCTGATCGTGGCCGATGATCCGCTGACGCGGGCGGGCTTATCGGCGCTGCTGAGTGCTCAGCTTCCAGTGACCGGACAGGTGGCAAGCGCTGATCTTGCCGCAAGCATCAGCGTGTACGCGCCGGACGTGATCGTGTGGGAGATGGGCTGGTCAGCGGTCAACGCGATCGAACGGTTAGCAGGTTTAGACGATCTGACCGTGCCGGTGGTGGCGCTGCTGACCGATGAGTCAAATGCAATCGAGGCGTGGACAGCGGGCGCACGCGGCTTATTTTTACGCAGCACCCGGATCGAAAGTGTGATCGGGGCGCTTGAGGCGATCACGCATGGGTTGGTGGTGATCGATCCGGCCTTGGCGGGAAGCCTGTTTGCGCGCCGCGAACGCACGTTCGATCCGCTGATTGAAGACCTGACGGCGCGCGAATCTGAAGTTTTGCAGACGTTGGCGCAAGGCTTACCGAACAAAGTGATCGCGCAGCGGCTCAGCATCAGCGAGAGCACCGTCAAGTTTCATGTCAACGCGATCATGAGCAAGCTCGGCGCACAAAGCCGCACAGATGCCGTCGTGCGCGCGACTCGGCAGGGTTTGATCATTTTGTGAGCGTAAGTTACAATTTGATTTTTTAAGCACTGGTAAGCAGTAAAAAATTCTTCGTTAACGGCATCTTTGAAGGGTAAAAGCCCCGTGACTGAACTCGTGGATAGCGACACGGCGAATAGTGATTTTTTAAGCGACCGCAGCCGGATGAGTGTGCTGATTCGCGCACTGGATTGGTCCGCAACGCCGCTCGGACCGATCCACCTGTGGCCGCAGAGCTTGCGAACTGCCGTTAGCATCATGCTTGCATCGCGCTTTCCGATGCTCATCTGGTGGGGCAGCGACCTGGTCAAGCTCTATAACGACGCTTACATTGCGCTGATAGGGGCTAAACACCCTACTGCTTTAGGGAAACCTGGGCGCGAGGTTTGGCCGGAAATTTGGGACGTGATCAGCCCAATGCTCAACAGTGTATCGAATGAAGGCACAGCAACCTGGTCGGAAAACCAAATGCTGCTGCTAGGACGTAACGGCTATCTGGAAGAATGTTACTTCACTTTTTCCTACAGCCCCATCAGCGATGAAACGGGCGGTATCGGCGGCGTTTTCACGGTGGTTACCGAAACGACCGCACAAATAGTAAATGAGCGACGTTCGCGCACGCTGCATGAACTGGCGGCACGCGCTGGCGAAGCTAAAACGGCGCCGGAAGCAGGCCGCATTGCCGCTGAAACCCTGGCGCTCAATCCGCAAGATGTGCCCTTCGCCTTGATTTATCTGCTCAAGCCGGATCGTCAGCGCGCTACTTTGATCGGCAGCACAGGGACAAACGGCGATGCAGCGCTGAGTCCGCCAGTCATTGATTTGTACGCTCGCGCGCCTAATACGTGGCCGCTTGCCGAAGCTGACAGCCAACCAATGACGGTTCCTGATTTAGCTGCTCGTTTCAGTATGCCGAAGTCCCAATTGCTATCGGCGGCGTGGGATACTCCGCCAACGCACGCGCGTATCTTGCCAATAGTGGGATCGCAGCAAGAGCAGCCACTCGGCTATCTGGTCAGTGCCATCAGTCCCCATCGTGCGCTGGATGATGCTTATGCGCTGTTTCTAAGCATGATCGCTGAGCACGTCGCCACCTCGATTGCCAACGCACACATTTATGAGGAAGAACGCGAGAGCGCCGCAGCGCTGGCGACCAGCGCGCTTGAAAATCAACGGTTATATCATGACATTCAACAGGCGATGCAGCGCACCTCACAATTGCAAGAAGTCACTGCGGAATTAACGGGCACTTTGACTCTGGCCGAAGTCGGCGCGGTATTCATCCGACAAGGTGCGCTGGCATTAGGGGGTGCATCATGTTTTATCGATCTGCTGACCGACGCGCAAATGTTAGTACCAATTCAAAGTGTGGGCTACGATCCCGAACTACTTGAACCCTGGCAGCATTTCTCAGTGGAGACGCCCGTGCCGATCGCAGAAGCCGTGCGCAGTGGCGAACCGATCTGGCTGCATACGCTTCAAAGCTGGAACGCACGTTATCCGCTGTTTCAGCTTGAAAAAAGCGAGTATGTGTCGTGGGCGGTGCTCCCACTCATCGTTAAAGGCCGAACCATTGGCGGTATCGGCTTCAGCTTTGAGCAGCCACAAGCCTTTGGCGAGCGTGATCAAGCGTTTCTAGTCGCTTTTACGCGCCAATGCGCACAGGCGATCGACCGTGCCACGCTCTACGAAGCGGAAAAGACCGCGCGCACGCAGGCACAAAAGGCTGAGGCTAAGTTGGCGCTTCTGGCGCAGGCAGGGATGCTGCTGGCAACGTCGCTGGATTATGAAACAACGCTGTCCAATCTGGCGCAACTGTTGGTGCCTGAGTTAGCTGATTATTATGCGCTGGATCTGATCGATGCGGATCACGCCTTGCGACGAGTAGCGGTTGTGGCCCAGAATGCTGCCATTCAGGAGGCCATGTCAGCGATCGCCAGGGACTATCCGCCCGATCCCAATTCGGCAACGGTGCGCGCGGTATTATCTTCTGGAAAAACGATGTTTGTAGCCGATGCAAGCGACGATTTGTACCACGCGATGGCACAAGACGAGCAGCATTTATATCTGATGCACCAAATTGGCTTTGTCTCGTTTGTGATGCTTCCGCTGATAGTTCGCACACAGGCCATCGGCGTTATGACGCTGTCTATGGCTAATTCTTCACGTCATTACAGTGAGAGCGATTTGCCATTGATGGAAGAGTTGGCTCGGCGGGCAGCGCAAGCCATAGAGAATGCACAACTGTATCGTCAAGCTCGACAATCGATTGCTGTGCGCGATGAATTCCTGGTAGTTGCGGCGCACGAACTCAAAACGCCGGTGACCAGTTTACGAGGTTTTACACAGCTTCTGCTTCGACAGCTCAACCAACATGGGACGGTTGATCCGACGCGCCTGGAAACAACGCTGCATACGCTTGATAGCCAATCTGCCAAACTGACCACGCTCATCGGTACGCTGCTGAATGTGTCCCGGTTAGAATCAGGCAAGCTGACATTGGAACGCAGCCTGATCGATGTGGTTGCGTTGGCAAATGGTGTTGCAACCGCCATGCAAACGAATGCGACGCTGCACAACATTCATGTCCATGCACCTGCGATGCTGCTGCTGCGCGCCGACCCCTTACGATTGGAACAGGTGCTCAGCAACTTGCTCGATAACGCTGTCAAATACAGCCCGGATGGTGGCGCGATCACGGTTGATATCAGCGTTGAGCAGGCCATGTCGGAAGATAAATGGGCGTGTATTTCAGTAACCGATCATGGAATTGGTATTCCAGCGGAACGCCGCGCCTCCATTTTTGATCGGTTTGTGCAAGCGCATGGTGAGGGATTTTTGGGTGGGATGGGGTTAGGTTTGTACATCAGTCAGCAAATTGTCGAGCTGCATGAGGGTCAGCTTAGCGCCGAATTCCCGGATGAGGGTGGCACACGTTTTGTGATCCGCTTACCGATCGGCACGGATGCGGACTCACCGCAGCTTGATAACTGAAAGACCCTGCTATTATTTCAGGGCTGTTGCAAAGTCAGCCAAACCCATTATTCGTGGATTTTCTCACTGAGTCAGGCAGCATCGTCGTGATTGCCGAAGCCGAGACAAGCGCACAAGCGCTTGCCTGTCAGTGGGATCGAAGTCGCCCGTCGTTTGCGTTCAGCTTTTAGCGCTCAAATATATTCTAAGGATAGTCGAGTGCGTGCAGATCGTTTGCTGTCGATCATGTTGTCGCTACAAAGGGAAGGTCGTATCACAGCGGAGACGCTAGCGACACGCTTTGAAGTGTCGGAACGCACCATTTACTGTGA
>Ga0209724_1003988_pt1 | contig 11774 bp, 8 predicted proteins | sample grotaG_FD_184143 | JGI IMG/M metagenome (GOLD analysis project Ga0209724, IMG submission 184143) | Glacier valley bacterial and archeal communities from Borup Fiord, Nunavut, Canada, to study Microbial Dark Matter (Phase II) -... | ecosystem: Environmental > Aquatic > Freshwater > Ice > Glacier ... | reverse complement strand
GTCTTGGACAAAGCGGCACCTATCGGGCCTGTCCGCGTCTTGGACAAAGCGGCACCTATCGGGCCTGTCCGCGTCTTGGACAAAGCGGCACCTATCGGGCCTGTCCGCGTCTTGGACAAAGCGGCACCTATCGGGCCTGTCCGCGTCTTGGACAAAGCGGCACCTATCGGGCCTGTCCGCGTCTTGGACAAAGCGGCACCTATCGGGCCTGTCCGCGTCTTGGACAAAGCGGCACGTCTTGGAATGAACGGCACCTGTCGGGCCATCCCGCCTATCGGGCGTCTTGGCGAGAACGGCACCTTCCGGGCCTCGCCGCCTGTCCGCCGAGCGGGCACTCCAGCAGCGCTGCGTTGGCGGGTTCCTGACACAGTGGTGAGTTTCACCGACCACGTTTTAGGGCGGCTCGAGCAGAATTTAGCGCTCGAGGTGGGCGATTTCCCGCTCAAGCGCTCGGATGGGGTGTACGCCTACCATCTGGCGGTGGTGGTGGACGACGCGATAATGGGCGTGACCCACGTTCTACGCGGGGCGGACCTTTTGACCAGCACCCCACGTCAGATTGCGTTGCAAAAGGCGCTCGAGTACCCCACCCCCGAATATTGGCACGTTCCTCTGATGACCGATTACCGGGGCGAACGGCTGGCCAAACGAAACGGCGCACCCTCGGTCACGAACTTGCGCGAAAGCGGATATTCAGTGGGGGCGCTGCTTGCAGATTTGGTGCGCTCACTGGGCTGGCTCGACGTTGTTCAACTCGAGCTATCCGAGCTGCTCGAGCGCTTTAAAACGAGAGAATTTACGCTCGAGGGAATTGGGTTGAAGAGTTGAGTTCTGACTTCTTGGGATTGCGCCTCCGGCGGGTTGTTAGTTTTTAGTTCTTAGTCGGTCTGCTCTCGAAGTTCCACCACAAACCAACCGATGACCAAGAACCAAAGACCCGCGAGCAGGCCCGGAAGGTGCCGTTCTGCTCAAGACAGCCGGAGGCGTTCTTTTCAGCGATTTTCCTGCATCATCTCCCCCACGGCAATGTACGCGCTCGAGGAGGCGTTCAAACTCAAAGTCCCTCGAGTGCCGTCCCTACTCGTCCAGGTGGCCTTGAAGCGCTTGAAATCGCTCGAGACTTCGCCCCAGTACTGGCCCTGGTCCACGCCATCTTCACACTTGAGCAGGGATTCGGTCTGGGTAAAGGTCAGGGTCAGGCGGTTGATGCGGCTGCGAAAAATCACGCTGCACGTCCGGTCATAAAATGAAATTCCCTCGAGCAGGAGTTCGTTGTTCGGCAACTTGGTCACGCGCCCAAGCTGCATCCGAACCGCCTGCGAGGTGTCCTCAAAGTCCCAGCGGAAGGAACCGCTGAACTCGAGCGGAATTTGCAGCGGGGCCGCGCTCACCGCGCCACTCAGCACACTGGTCAGCAACATCACAACCGATAGTTTCAAGTTTTTCATGCCTAAGTATGGCACTGATTCCGAAAATATCCGTATGAGTTTACGGATATTTTTCGAGGCGGGCAGGCCCGGTAGGTGCCGTTGTGCCCAAGACAAGGAGCGAGTGGGAAAAAAATACTCCACTCCATGGCAACCTTGTGACCCATCCTCAAGGGATATAGTTTTTTACTTTCCCAAATGTCCGGTACACCCTGTGGGGAGAGGGCTGGAGCTGACAAAGTGTTAAGCTTATCTGAGGTTTCACCTTGGAGGAGAAACAGCGTTCATGCAGCTTCGCAGCTTTTTTCTTCGCAATCTCTATGTGCCCATCGTGCTGGCCCTGCTGCTGGTGGGGGGCGTGTGGTTTGGAGTACGGCAGGCCACCCAGTTGCTCGAGCGTCAGACCCAGCTTCAAAAGCAGCTCGAGCGCGTCCAGGGCGTGCTGAGCGAGGTGCTCAACCTCGAGACCGGGGTGCGCGGATACCTGCTCACGGGCGACCTGAGTTTTCTTGAGCCGTACCGCGAGGCCAGGGGACAGGTGCTGGGTCGCCTGGACGTGCTCGAGGCGGGACTCTCGGGTGTCAGTCGTGCGCTCGAACTATCACAGCTCGAGGAGGTTCGCAGCCTGCTTTTACGCTGGTTCACCGAGGTGGGCGAGGTTCAAATCTCACGGGTCATCCTGGATGGCCAGCGAGGGGTGGGCAACGATGCGGTCAGCCGCAAAGGTAAGGCGCTGATAGATGGGATACGGGCGCGGCTAGGAACGTACCGTCAGGCCGAGGAGCGAACCCAGGCAGCTCTCGAGCGGCAACAGCGCCAGACGCTCACCCTGGTGGGGACGGTGGTCGGCCTGAGCCTGCTCGCTGCCATCGTAGCTTCGCTGCTCATCAGTCTGCGGGTGGCAGGTCAGCTTTCACACATCTTTTCCCGGCTCGAGGGTGCCGTGCGGCGGCTGGCCGAGGGGCGCAGCGAGGCGGTTGCGTCATCTCCCCTGCTCGAGGTGGATACCCTGGCCCAGAGCTTTAACTTGATGAGTCGGCAACTGCTCGAGTCGCGCCGCTCGCTCGAGCAACACAACAGCAACCTCGAGCGCAGCGCCCACTTCGAGCGGACCCTATCCGAGGTGCTCGAGCTTTATACCGACAACAGCAAAGTAGAAGACATCGCCACCCGCCTGCTCGAGGTGATAGGTGAGCGGCACAGTCTGGCTTACGGCGCGGCTTACGGCTTTATAGCCCACGATAAACAGTTGCACTTGCGCGGTGAATTCCAGCTTCAGGGCAAGCTTCCCGAAAGTTTGGACCCACAAGAGGAGCTGCTGGTTCAGGTGCTATCCGAGCAAAAAGTGATTTGGCTCGAGGACGCTGACCTCGCGGTTCCCCAGTCAGACTCTGAGGGGAGGCGGCACACCGCCGTACTGCCCATCATGCGCGAGACGCAGGTGTATGGCGTAGTTTTGCTGAAATTTCTCCAGCCCTTTGATTCCTCTGACGCTCTGCTCAACGTTTTTTTGAACAACCTGACCGTACAATTGGGTCTGGCCTCGGCCAAATTAGTCGCCGAGATTCAGCGTCAACGGCTCACCACGCAGATTCAGGAGCACAGCGCCGAAATCGAGTTCAAAAATCAGGCCCTCGAGCGTTCGGACCGCCTCAAAACCGAGTTTCTGGCCAACATGTCGCACGAACTGCGTACACCCTTAAACGCGGTGCTGGGCTTTTCGGATTTGCTCGAGGAACAGTTTTTCGGGCCGCTCAACGAGCGTCAGGTGGGCTATGTGCGCGAGATTTCGCAGGCCGGAGGCCACCTGCTAGGGTTAATCAACGACGTACTCGACCTGTCCAAAATCGAGGCCGGAGTGGTGGTGCTCGAGCGCACTGCGCTGGTGTTGCCGCCGCTGCTCGAGGGCTGTATGTCGCTGGTCAAGGAGCGGGCCAACTCCAAAAATATACGGCTCGAAACCGCCCTGGACGCCCTGCTCGAGACGCGCTCGGTGTGGGCCGACGAGCGCAAGCTCAAGCAGGTATTAGTCAACCTGCTCTCCAACGCGGTCAAGTTCACACTCGAGGGCGGGCAGGTGCGGCTGGAGGCCAAAATGAGCGCCAGGAGGACAGCGAGAGCCTGTATTTAGCGGTGGTGGACAGCGGTATCGGCATCGCGCTCGAGGACCAGGAAAAGCTGTTTCAAAGTTTCACCCAGGTGGATGGTTCGCTCTCGAGGCGGCACGAGGGCACCGGGTTAGGGCTAGCCCTGGTTCGCAGTCTGGTCTCTTTACACGGCGGCGAGGTGGGCGTGGTCAGCGCCCCCGGTGAGGGCAGCACCTTCTGGCTGACCCTGCCGCAGCGCAGCGAGCGCAAAGCGCTTCTGGAGCCGCTCGAGCATAAACTCGAAGACACACTCGGGTCGCTGTCTGCTCCCTCGAGCCTCGAACCCGCCCCGCTCGAACCTGCCTTGACCCACCCGACAGCACCCAGCACGCTAAGCTATGGGGAGGATTCGGCATGATTTTGATTGTGGACGACCACCCCTCCAACCTGCACCTGCTCTCGGATTTGCTCGAGAGTCGGGGGTACAAAACCGTAGCGGTCCACAGCGGCGCAGCGGCGCTCGAGTGGGTAGACCGCACCTGGGAAAGTCGCACGCTGCCCGAACTGGTTTTACTCGACGTGCAGATGTCCGACCTCTCCGGGCTAGATGTTTTGAGCCACTGGCGCGGTGAGGCGTCTACCGTTGATATCAAAGTAGTCGCCGTGACCGCGCTGGCCATGCGCGGCGACCAGCAACGCTTACTGGCTCAGGGCTTCGACGACTACCTTGCCAAGCCGTACACTTCGGCGGCGCTGTTTGCCCTGCTCGAGCGCCATCTTCCCGTTCCCTCACTTAGTCCCGAGCGTCCTGGCGGGGGCCAATGACCGCCGCCGGAACAACTTCGCTCGAGACCCGAGCGGGATACACCGTGTGGCTGGCCGACGACAACCCGGCCTCACTGCGGGTGCTCGAGCTGAGACTGACCCACGCCGGATACCGGGTGCAGGGTATGACCGGGGGCCTCGAGTTGCTGGCCCGTCTGGAAAAAGCCCAAGCCCCCGACCTGTTCGTGCTCGACGTGATGATGCCGCAGATGGACGGCTTCACCCTGTGCCGCCACCTGCGCGCCCACCACCGACCCGAACTGCGCGGGGTTCCAGTGGTGCTGCTCACCGCGCTCGACGGCTCGGACATGCGTCAAAAAGGTCTCGAGGCCGGAGCCAGCGACTTTCTGAGCAAGCCAGTGCAGTTCTGGGAACTGCTGGCCCGACTCGAGTCTCACCTGCGCTTTGCCGAGCTGTCTCACGAAGCTCTGAACACCTCGAACACCTCCTCTAACCCGAGTGACGCAGGGGGGCCAACCGTCAAGCGCCCCCCCTCGAGCCTGCCCGCGCTGTTTACCCCCGAGGCCAGCGTGGGCCGCCGCGCCGAGGTGGGCTTTTTCGAGCCAGACCCACAGCACGCCGCGCACCTGAGAGCCACGCTCGAGGCCCTGGGGTACGGGGTGCGGGCCTACACCAAACTTCCCACCCCGCTCGAGACCCCACACCCCGACCTGCTGCTGCTCGATTTGGGCGCGACCCACCACACCGGGGTGGCCACCTGCCGCGCTTTCAAGGAGCGCTCGAGCACGCGGGATTTGCCCATCATCATCATGGCCTCACTGGGCAGCGCCAAGGAAGCCCGACTGCTGGCCTGGGACGCCGGGGCCGACGAGTATTTCGAGAAGCCGCTCGAGCGCATGGCTCTGGGGGTGCGTGCCCGCGCGCTGCTCAAGCGCAAACTGCTGCAAGACCAGCTCAACACCTCTTTTGACGACCTCAGCCAGCGGGCCAGCGAGGACCCACTCACCGGACTGGCCAACCGGGGCACCTTTGATCGCACGCTCGAGCGCGAATTTGCGCGCGCTCAGGCCGAGGAAAGTCCGCTGAGTTTGCTGCTGCTCGATGTGGACCACTTCAAGCACTTCAACGACCAGAACGGACATCCGGTGGGCGATACCCTGCTGCGCGACCTGTGTAACCTGCTCTCGAGCGAGGCGAGGCGGCGCGACACGGTGGCCCGCTACGGCGGCGAGGAGTTCGCCTTCATCTTGCCCGATGCCGGGGAACTCGAGGGCCTTCAGGTGGCCGAGCGCTTGCAGAGCCGCATCCGCCAGACCCGTTTTGTGGGCGGTGAGGGTCAGCCGGGAGGTCACTTGACCGTGTCCATCGGACTGGCCTCGCTGCCTTTTTCGGGCGTGACCACCCCGATTGGGCTGCTGGAAAAAGCCGACCAGGCACTGTACGCCGCCAAGAATAGGGGCCGGGATTGCTGCGTGTCCTCGAGCGAACTCCACCCGGTGGGCAATGAGTTGTGAGTTGTGAGTGCAGGAGCAAGATTGCACCCTGTTTGATGTCATCCAATTTTAAGTCGCCTCGAGTCGTACTGTGACTGCGAGTCTCGAAGAATTACAAATTCGCTCGAGTCCCAACCCCATTTGAACCTTTGCGCTCGAGGGTACGTATCTTGTTCACAGCGCTTTTTTGGAGGACCTAGCATGAAAAAATTACTCATCTCAGCCGCACTTTTCAGTCTTCCCTTCGCGCTTCCCTTCGCGGCGGCTACCAAAGTGGGCGACCTCGCACCCAACTTCAAACTCAGCGACTCGAGCGGCAGTGTGGTCGAATTGGCCAAACTCAAGGGTCAGCCAGTGGTGCTCACCTTCTGGGCAACGTGGTGTCCCTCGTGCAAGCAGGAATTGCCCGAACTCAACAGTGCACTCGATAAAATCGGCTTCAAAAATCACTTCGCCATCAGCGCTACCGACACCTCGAGCGACGCCTTCCAGTTTTTTGTGGACAAAGGTTACAAGAACATTCGTTCGCTGGCCGAGGGAAAAAGCACCGACAACGGTGCGAATGTGGCCAAAACCTACCGCATCATCGGGCAACCCGTGACGGTGTTCATTGACGGCGCAGGCAAGGTGGTGGCGCAGCAAAGCGGGTTGATGAGTACTGAACAATATAAAGCCAATCTGACCAAGACCGGGTTCAAGGCGGGAACGGCAAAATAACCTTCGAGCACGGTGGTTCTCGAGGTAGGGGCGAGTGGCGAACAGGCCCGATAGGTGCCGTTTTGTTCAAGACAGCAGCTCGCCCTTTATCGTCCGATGACCCATCCACCAGATTGCATTTGCGTATCTGACAGGCTTTGTCTCAAACCCATGTTCGAGCGCGCAAATTTCACCCCTCGAGCGTTTTTTCTCCAAAGGAACCTTTGACCATTCCCCTCGCCACCTTTTTCCTCGTCTTTGCCACGGGCGTGCTTTCCATCCTATCGCCGTGCGTGCTGCCGCTCATTCCGGCCTATCTGGGCTTTCTGACCGGAATGACCCCTGGCGAGATGGCGCAGGGAGAAAAACGCGGCGCGATAATGCGGCACGCGGTGGCTTTTTTGCTGGGCTTCAGCCTGATTTTTCTGGCGCTGGGCGCACTGGCCGACAGTGTGCAAACCCTGCTGACCACTTACAACACCCAGGTGCGCTATGTGGGCGCGGCCCTGCTGCTGGTCCTGGGTCTGAGCACGCTCAACATCCTCAAAATTCCATTTCTGAAGATGGAAGCTCGAGTGCAGTTTTCTAAAAAGCCCGCCGGATACCTGGGCAGCGCGGTGGTGGGGCTGGCCTTCGCGGCGGGCTGGTCGCCGTGCCTGGGGCCATTTCTCAGCACGGCGCTCTCGGCAGCCGCCAGTTCGCCGGGTCAGGGCATTCCGCTGCTGGCGCTCTACGTGCTCGGCTTCTCGATTCCCTTCCTGCTGTTCGCCTTTTTCTTCGGCTCGAGCCGCAAACTCAACCGCTACACCCCAATCATCGAGCGCGTCGGTGGAGTGATGATGATTATTGCGGCGGTTTTGTTGGTCACAAACGGCTTCTCGAGCCTGAGCATCTGGCTCACCAAAATTGTGGGGTTTCAGAGCGTGGATGAATTGTTTAAATTCTAGGTAGTGGTCAAAATCAGACTAATCGAGCAGCAGAAATTTTTCGCGTATCTCGTGTGGCACACAAAACTTTAAGGTTTCAGAAGCTTTGAGCAGTCTCGGAAATACCACTACCAAATTCTAAAGAGAACTCTTGCGGACAGGACTCGAGAATTCAAGAAAAAAGGTCTGTAGGGGCGCATTGCGTGCGCCCTGAAGCTAAGGCTTGAGCTTTCAGGGCGCGCGCAATGCGCCCCTACAAAACCTTGCACGGTCCAACCCTCGAGCGCCCAAAAGAAAAGAGGAGCGCAAACCTCGCACCCCTCTAATGGCTAATCGCTGACGGCTAATCGCTGTCCCTCAAGCCTCAGCGGGTTGATTCACCTCGAGCCGGAACATGAATTTGGTCACTTCGGCCTTGAGCTTGTCAATCATCTCGTTGAACATGTTGGTGGCCTCGAACTTGTACTCCTGAAAGGGGTCGCGCTGGCCGTAACCGCGCAGTCCGATACCCTGCCTCAGCACGTCCATACCGTGCAGGTGCTCTTTCCAGTACTGGTCCACCTGTTGCAGCAGCACGTAGCGGCTCACCCCGGAGTACAGTCCCGAACCCAGCTCGTCTTTGCGGCTGTCGTGCGCGTCTGCGGCGGCTTCGAGCAGCTTTTTATGCCCCTCGTCGCCGTTTCCAACCTTCAAAGTCTCGTAGTTGAAGTGCTCGAGCGCGGGAATGGCGTCAGAAAAGGCAACCTTGAGCTTTTCCAGGTCCCAGTCAATCGGGGCGGTCTCGAGCGGGGCAAATTCGTAAAGCGTGTTCTCGACGAAATCGCCAATCATGCCCTCGACGCTTTCCTCGACGTCCAAATCCTGACCCAGCAATACCTCGCGGCGCTGCGCGTAGACCACCTCGCGCTGCTTGCTCATCACGTTGTCGAACTCGAGCAGTTGCTTGCGGGTGCTAAAGTTGCGGTCCTCGACCCTGGCCTGCGCCCGCTCAATTGCGCCGGTGACCATGCGGGCCTCGATGGGTTGGGTATCGTCCATGCCCAGGCGGTCCATCATCGAGACCATGCGCTCGTTGGCGAATAAGCGCATCAGTTCGTCCTCGAAGCTCACGTAAAAGCGGCTCGAGCCGGGGTCGCCCTGGCGTCCGGCGCGTCCCCGGAGCTGATTGTCAATGCGGCGCGACTCGTGGCGCTCGGTGCCGATGATGTGCAGGCCGCCCAGTTCCTTGACTTTGGTGCGGTCTTTTTCGGTCTGCTCACGCACCTGCAAAAGTTCTTCGATGAGGTCGTGCGGCACATTCACCGCTTCACCCAGCGCTCGAGCGCCACTTTCGCCGCGCATGGCGGCTTTGACGAAGTTCTCCACGCTCTCGTCGTAGCGGTTGAGTCCCATCTGCTCGAGCCGGTCGCCCATGTAAAATTCGGCGTTGCCGCCCAGCATGATGTCGGTACCGCGTCCGGCCATGTTGGTGGCGATGGTGACACCCGCCAGCCTACCCGCCTGGGCCACAATTTTGGCTTCCTGTTCCTCGAACTTGGCGTTGAGCACCTGATGCTCGATGCCGTCCTGGTTAAGCATCTCGGAGAGCAGCTCACTGATGCGGATGCTCACCGTACCCACCAGAATCGGGCGGCCCAGCGCGTGAATGGTCTTGATTTCCTTGACCACCGCGCCAAACTTACCGTCCGCGCTGCGAAAAATCACATCGTCGTAATCTTTGCGGATGGTGGGCAGGTTGGTGGGAATGGTCAGCACGTCCACACCGTAGATGTCGATGAACTCTTTTTCCTCGGTCTTGGCCGTTCCGGTCATGCCGCCGAACTTGTTGTACAGCTTGAAAAAGTTCTGGTAGGTGATGGTGGCCAGGGTCTGGTTCTCGTTCTCGATTTTGACCCCTTCCTTGGCCTCGATGGCCTGGTGCAGCCCCTCACCGTAACGGCGTCCCGGCATGGCCCGCCCGGTGAACTCGTCCACGATGACCACTTCACCCTTGTCGTTAATCAAGTAATCCTTATCGCGGTGGTAGAGTTCATTGGCCCGCAGCGCCTGCACAATCATGTGAGCCTTGCCCATGTTCTCGGCGCTGTACAGGTTATCCAGGCTCAGCAGCATCTCGACCCGGTTGATGCCGCCCTCGGTCAGGTGAATGCCCTTGTTCTTTTCCTCGACGGTGTAATCCCCGGTCGGCTCGAGCCGCTCGCCTGGGACGGCGGGTTCGCCCTTTTTAAGCCGCTTGACCAGTTTAGCCAGCAGGTAGTACTGGTCGGTGGCCTTCTCAGCCTGCCCCGAGATGATGAGGGGCGTGCGGGCCTCGTCAATCAGGATGCTGTCCACCTCGTCCACGATGGCGTAGTTGAGAGGCGTGTCTGCGCGCAGCACCAGTTGGTCGGGCGACTGGGCCATGTTGTCGCGCAGGTAATCAAAGCCCAGTTCCGAGTTGGTCACGTAAGTGATGTCGCAGGCATAGGCCGCCTTGCGCTCGTGGGGCTGCGAGTAGTGCTGAATCAGGCCCACGGTGAGGCCCAGAGCGCGGTAGACCAGACCCATCTCCTCGGCCCCGACCTTACACAGGTAGTCGTTGACCGTGACCAAGTGACACCCTTTGCCCTCGAGCGCGTTGGTGGCCAGCGCCAGGGTAGCGACCAGGGTTTTACCTTCCCCGGTCCTCATCTCGGCGATGCGGCCCATGTTGAGCGAGGCACCCCCGATGAGCTGCACGTCGTAATGGCGCTTGCCGATGGTGCGCTTGGCGGCTTCGCGCACCAGGGCGAAGGCCCGCACAATCACATCGTCCACGGTCTTCTGACCGCTCTGAATCAGGGCGCGTAGGGCCATGAACTCGCCCGCGAGGTCCTCGAGCTTTTCCATCTCCGGCTCGAGCTTATTGGTGGATTCAACGATGGCGCGGCGGATTTTGGCCACATCTCTGGGGTTTTTATCGAATACTTTCTGAAGGACACCGAACATAGTTTTCACAGTATACGAGGATTGCTGACTCTATATTGGGAATTGAATCGGAGAACACTCGAGGGCTGAACCTCTTGCGAGGTTGCAAACGTCGAACGTCGAACGCCAAATGCCAAACACCAAACGCCAAAAACGTTCCAGCGTCAAACGTCGAAGGTTGAACGCCAAAACCGTCCCAGACGTTTAGCGTCTTGAGCAGAACAGCACTGTCTTGGGATAAACGGCACCTACCGGGCCATCCCGCCTATCGGGCTTGCTCGCGTTCGACGTTTGCAATGCAGCAAAAGCCACGTGTTCAGCGTTCGACGTTTGCAGAGCGGCAAAAGCCGCTCTCCCGCTCGAGCAGCCGAAGAGTAAACTACTCCAATGCTAGACCAAACCGATTTACTCGAGAAAGACACTAAAAAGCTGCACACTCAACTGCTCGAGCTACCTCACTCCTACGCGGGGCCGCAAGCCACGATGGACGCGCCCTACAGCGGCGTAGCCTACGGCGAAGCGTCTCTGGCACTGGCGCTGTGCGAGGAGTGGGTCACGCTCGAGTTGGGTAAAACCGGCACCCAGTTCGTGCTCTCGAGCGGCCTGGACTTTGGCGAGGCGCTCGAGTTCACCGACCTATCCGAGATTCGCGGTGTGACCGTCAAAAGGGTGGGTGTAGCCGCCACGCTAGGAGATTTGAGTTTCATGGTTCCTCGAGGGCCGCTTTCCACCTATACCTACGGTCAGTATCTGGCCCACGCCACCGGACACTCGAGCGACGCTGTGAGCGCGGACGCAGCTTTGAGTGAGTTGGCCCAACGCTGCCGCATCGAAATTCCCACCGAGGAGAACCCAGCCAAAAAGCTGGCCTGGACGCTGTGGACCCGCACACCCTTGTTGCTGGCGTCTCGAGACTATCTGGCCCTCACCTGGGGCTGGCAGGAGATGCTGGCCAGGGTGGGCAAGAGCATGAGTTTCGCGCTGACCCACTCGCCGCTTTTGCTGCTTTCGGGAGGGTTCGAGGCCCGCCACGAGGCCGGAGACGAGCGGGTGGCAGTCATTTTAGGTCCGATAGACGCCGAGATGATTCTGGCCCGCGAGATTCTGGAAACTCGAGTGGATGAGGTGCTCGAGGTGCCCTTCCCGGAGGGTCTCGAGGGCTACGCCGCCCAGATGTATTTGTGGTCACTGGGTGCGTGGACCGCTTTTTATCTGGCGCTGGCCTACGGTCAGGACCCGGCGGACAGCGTGGTTTTAAGTGCCCTGCTCGAGAGTGAAAAGTTGGAAATAAGGGACGACCTCGAGCTGAACTAGTGAACGACCACACAAGAGAAGTAAGTTAAGCTGAGGGATGGGACGCCGCAAACAGTTTGAAGTGCATCTGACCCCCCAAGACCGCGCCACGCTCGAGAG
>Ga0209724_1003987_pt1 | contig 11775 bp, 11 predicted proteins | sample grotaG_FD_184143 | JGI IMG/M metagenome (GOLD analysis project Ga0209724, IMG submission 184143) | Glacier valley bacterial and archeal communities from Borup Fiord, Nunavut, Canada, to study Microbial Dark Matter (Phase II) -... | ecosystem: Environmental > Aquatic > Freshwater > Ice > Glacier ... | reverse complement strand
TAAGATCATCGCTACAACTGCCGAATAGGCCTGATTTGCACCAAACTGCCCGGCATCGCTTAAAAAAGAGAAAATGCGAAGTTTTCCGAAAAGTATGTGGGTTTCAGCAGCACCTGCATCAAGCCAGGCTTTTTCCCATGGGTCGACACCAATTGTATTTTGCATGATACCTTTTAGCGATACCAGTATGGAAAAGATCCCCCATAAATATAAGAACAGATTTAGTTTGTGGTTTGTATTAATGAAAATCAATGCAAGTGGTATCATTAAAACCATGTAAAAGGATATACCTCGCATTCCAGACATCCAGGCTGAAAAGCTACGTGATTCCGGATTAAGTACCTCCAGGAGTGAATAGCCAAACCATATTACGGCCAGGAGCGTCACATCTTTTTTTGCAGGTTTCCAATCAACCCGATCGTAAAACTTATTAAATATCAAAGCTATATATGTCAAAATCAGCAGTCCGTCCATTGCCAGTCCAATCGGGAGGTCGTCAATATACCTTCCCAACCCCAGGAGGACAAAACCGAGGGCAACAGCGGAGTAATATCCTATAACGGGGTAACGGAAAAGAATATTGAGATAGGCCGCTATAAAAGGCAACAGGATCAAAGCCATACTCCCAACAATTCCCATTCTACAAATTAACAAGGCTGCAATTGACACGATGCATAATATCGATACAATATACAGTGGTTTCCCCATCTTATTGGAGCCCGTTTGAATTTCGAATGGATGAGCGTTGTTTTGTATCACGTTTTTTGCTAAATAATTGTAAATTAAAAAGTTTAAATGTTTATGACCTATGGTCCTTATATTTTTGATACATGTGTCGGTAAAATTCCAAACCAGCAGAAAATACTTTACTGTGTTCGAGATGTAGCTCTTTATCAAGAAAATAGAATCCCACCCAAACCCCGATAAGCGTGAAAACTATTGAAGCAATTGCAACCAGAAGAAGTGATTTAAAAATAAAAACAGCAACTAAATCGCCTATAACATTGGCAGCCACCATGTAAGCTACTTTCATGAGGTTTTTACCTGGTTTGTTGATACTATCAAGGCCAATTCCGGTCATTCTATCCAGGGGAAGGAGTAATCCGTAAATCGAAAAAACCCTCATGATTGTTACGGGGTTGGCTCCTGTCACAGGATCTGTTCCCAAATACTGACTACCTCCTAAGATTAAAACGAAGTACTCGGCGAAGACAAATGTAACCAGGCAAATGAAAACAAAGAGGTAAGTCATTGCTCCGGCATAGGAATAAAAAAGACTTTTCACTTCCTCTATTTTTCCATGAACACTTGCTTTCGACATTTTTGGAAATGCTGTTGCAACAAAACTGCGCAGTGGAATCTGTTGTATTTCTGTTAGTTTCATCGGAATGCTGTACAACGCAACTGCGGCTGTTCCAAGAGGGCTTAGACTAATAATTAAAGTATCGGCACTGCGTAATAGATTGGATCCAATCAATGTAAACGTGGTATATTTTCCAAAATCAAGAATAACCTTGTTCGTGCGTCTTGTCGCTCGTTTTAAATAACGAAGACCATCCCATCCTTTTATCATACAAATGATTGAAGAGATCAAATTGATAATTAATTGAGCGATCACCAACTGCACAAGAGTCATTTCAAGAAAGAAATAATTGATAAGCAAGAGCAGGAAAAAAATGCCGCTTTCAAACGATTTGATAAACAGTATTTTACCAAATTGCTGGTCGGCCTGCAAAATGACTAACGCATTGTTATAAGGGAGGTTGATAAACGCGAGAATTGGATACCATACAAAGAACAGCTCGTATCCGGCATTTCTGATTGGTACGTCAAAGAAGTAGTTAAATGTCCAAACAATGAATGCAATCGCAGTTGTGGCAACCAATCCAATAAATCCGTTTGATCCAATAAACTTCAAACGTTCTTCATGCTCTACTCCTGATAAATATCTTATAATGGCTGTATTGGTAATGCCAAATCTGAACATTTCGATGAATGCTCCAGCTGAAATATACAAAATCCATTGTCCGAATATCTCAACCGGAAAACTTCTGGCAAGCAATGCAAATCCTGCAAAGCCAAAAAAAGCGATCATCAGATTTCCGGCAAGCGATAGAAAGTTCGCTTCAGTGGTTATTTTTTGAAATATTGACTTCAATGTTTAGATTCAAATAGTTAAAAAAAGTACGATATATTTCGAGATGTATTTTTACAGGATATTAATTTGATCATGGTGAATTCAGATTTGGTGTTCTTCTGATAATATTAGCTTTTAATTGTTTTTTATTCAAGGATTTGTCGATTCGAAAAACTGGAAACGAATGATTTTTTTTGCAAGTTTTCGAAACCAATCTCTTCTTTTTTGCAATTCACCAAGTACCGATTCAACAACGTCCAATTCTACTCCATTAAGTATAAACTCAGGTTTTTTTGAGGTGATTTTAGTCAGATTATCAATTGCTTCCTGATCGGCCTGAGACCAAACTCTATTGGCTCGACACACCATTAATGGTAAATCAACTGAAGCGACAAGATCCGTTGGATATGGATAATATAGAATTGATGGGATTTCAATAAGTACGTAATCCGGAATAAATGAAAGAGAATAATCATTTTTGATAAGTAATTCTTTATAATCGCGGATAAGATGGTAACCCTGGTTAATCTCGTATTCAAAGAAATTGTCTTCTGAAAGAATAGATCCATATTCACATAAGAATGGACTTTTATAATCGATTCTGGTATCAGAATAACCTAATATACAGTTAATAAACGATTTTTTCTTGGTTTTTGTAATTAGTTTTTCACTTCCTAATTGAGCCCCGGGGCAATAATTCTGGTTCGTTTTTTGATGGAGCGTTTTTTCCTGCGAGTACCTGATTACAGCCACCTTATTCCCAAGTTTCTTTAGCTGCGAAGCAAGGTTTTGTGACATTGTAGTTTTGCCTTCGTAGTTTGTTGTGCTAAAAAGAAGAATCTGATAAGCACCGCTAATTGTAGTCCTGGCTTTTTTTAACAGTTCAATCCTTTGGACGATAATTTCAAGTAATCGTTGTGTAATATATGGAAAGTTCAGTGCTCCGGATTTAAGATAAATCTTTGGAAATATACCTATTGGCTTTAAATTTAGGATTTTAGCTGCTTTTTTAGGATTCCTTAAAGTTTCATCAAAAAATTCAAGTGCAAGAATAGATGATAATATTACCAGAAAGCCGACAAATGCCGCTGCAAAGACTAATATTTTCCGTTTGGTTGGATTAGGAGTGAGCGGATAATAAGGAAGGTCAACTGATTTTAGATTTGATGAAAGCTCAATATCTTGCATTTTAAGTTTAGCCAGATTCAAACCATGTAATAATTCGAGAAATTCCGCCTCTGAAACAGATATTTCACGTTCGATTCTTTTGAGATTAGCTCCTGCCGGGGCGTAGATTTCGTATTGTTTCTGAAACTCCTGAATCCGTTTTGACAGAACATCAAGTCCAGCTTTTGTATCTTCATAATTTACTACATTTGTAATCCAATCATTAAGTAATGAGCTTATTGGAAGGCCTTCCGTGGTGTTACTAAAACGATAAAGTTCTCCAACTGCTTCACGGATTTCTTCTTTTAGTCTTTCAGCCTCTGCTTTGAGTGAAGCCAGATTTTGTCCGTCGGATGTATTGCCATAACCGATTGTCTCAGCCGTCGCGATCTTCGTATTTACCAGGCTGAGCTGATTTCGTTTTTCAACAATTGGGGCACTTTTTAATTGAATTTTTTGTTGACTTTCTAATTTCTCTTCTAACCGTCGAATAGCAGCCTCTGTTCCTGCAAGCTTGATTCTCATATTGTTATAATCGACATCCAACGCTTCCTTGGCCAATGCAACAGCTTTACTCTGTTCGTAATAGTTTATAATATTATTACCCTTATTGAATGACAGCAGCTTATCCTCGCCTGTTTTGAGTTTCTGTGTAGCTTGATTAACCTGAAATTCAAAATATTTAACGACTGCATCAGAGCTGTTCTCTTTGATGTTTTTGTAGTTTTTGATGCAAACTTCAATGAAGAAAAAAAGTGTTTGCTGGCATATTCCCGGATCGTCTGAGGTGAATTTTAGTTTAACGAGATCGCTGTTGGCTATTCTTTGAACGTTTATTTCTGAGATATCACTAAGAGAATAGTGGGGACTATTATAATTCAAAAGGTTATATACAAAATTTGTGTCGCTACTATTGAGCAAAGTTGTAAGATTCAATACTGTTTGTTCAAATACCGATTGATCAATTGATGAAGGACCAGAATTTGAAATTTGCGATGTACCATTTAGCCTTGAAAAAGAGAAAGTAGTGGTATCGATTTGAGTTACAACTGCAGACGCCTTGACTGAAGTCTCAGAAATATTATTTAAATGTTTACTGATCCGAATTGTTTGACCTGGATGTATATTATTATTATTATTTAGTCCGTTTACCGATTTAATCTGATCAATAGACACACCATATTGACGAGAAATAGAATAGATTGTTTCGTTATTTTTTACAATATGCTCCTGATATTCATTATTATGTGAATCTTTTGTTTGTTCAGAATTACCTAGGTCATTAGACTTTGTAGTATTAAAAGAGCTGGTCGATTGATGTTTTGATTTTTCAATCAGCGTATTAATGTATTCTGGAGTAATTTCTTTTATATAATCTAATGACTTCCTTGATATATAGCGCGGATCGGAATCGGAGAGCAAAAGATGTTGCGCTAATAATCTTATGGCAACCTCTTGCTGGGTTTGGCGGGAATTTATCACATTTATCAGGTTGTCAAAGGCAGTATTGGTAGCAAAGTAGTTGAGTGATTTGTCCATCTCAACGCTTGAACCCGATGCTATTCCAGTGAAAAGTGTTGTTTCTGAAGAATACGTAAAACTTGGGGTTTTAGTGAAATACATAACAAGACCAGCCAAAAGTATTGGCGTGAGTAGTAAGAGGACAATATGCTTGCGAAGCAATCGTAGTAAAACTATAATATTCATCTATAGGTTTAATCTATTTGTAAGTTAAATTTCATACCAACAATCTCTTCAAGAATCATATATGCTGTACGGAAATCCATTTTGGCGCTTTCAAGTTCTGATTCTGCTCTTGATGCAATCTCCGATAGACTCGAATACTCTGTTAGCGTAATAGCACCATTAATGAATTCTTTTTCAACCATCTGCATATGTATCCTGGATGTTTCGGTATATTTTGCCTTGATTTTTAAAAGCCTTTGTTTAATGATCAATTCATTATATTGCCTGATTACCAATTGGCGAAGTTCATTGCGTTGAACTTGCGAAAAGCTTTTTGCCTGTTCAATTTCAGCTTTGGCCATCTTAATTTGATTTTTTCGATTTAAAAAATCATAAAATGGGATTCGTATGTATGCGCCAATTCCGTAGTTTGTTTGCGTATTTCGGGTTGATGATAATGCGGGATTTTGGCCTTCAACAACGTTAGATGCAAAATTGTCAAATGTTCCGTATCGTACATCTGTCTGGAATCCAATATCTCTGGTCCACTCGGCACGATCGGATTTTAATTTATGGGTATTAACTGTGATTTGTAAGTCCCTGAATTTCACATATGGATTGTTTGCAATAGCTGAATCGATAATTGTTTCGAGTGAGGGAAGCATAGATTCAATGCCATCAATCAATAAATCAGGACCTTTGTTCTGTTGAGCAAAGCCTGATAATTGATTAATCAAAAGAATTATAATTAAAAGCGAACTATAAAAACAATGCTTCACGAGAAATTATTTATGTTAAAAATCAAAATTTTACTTGCTTCAGGCTGAAAATTATCTAAAATAAGTTAATAGATCGCACTGAATGCAAATATATTAAAATGCTTAATCAAACCGTATCCTTCTGAAAAAGTGCTGGAACTGTTCTCAATATTAATTTAAGATCGTACCAGAAAGAATAGTTATTCCCTACAAAATGGTCAGCATATTCATTATCAAGTCTCATTCGTTCGTCTTCCGACATGACTCCCCCTTTCCCACGCAGTTCAACCTGCCACAAACCGGTTATTCCTGCAGGCGCAAGAAACCGTTTTGAAAGCAAACCACGGGTTAATAACTCCGCCTCGTAAACGGGTAACGGCCGGTTGCCGACAATGGACATATCCCCTTTAATTACATTGATCAACTGCGGAAGTTCATCGATACTGGTATTGCGGATAAACTTTCCAACTTTGGTGATGCGCGGATCGTCGACAATTTTAATAAAAGCCGATTTTGTTTTGGCAACCTCTCTTTTCTGGGTATTGTACCAGTAATCACAAATTTTATGAGGGCCAATGTGAAGAATCGGGGAGCAGCTTTTCTCTTCTGTTAATTTGGCGCATATCGGACAAGGCTTCGAAAAGTCGATTTCAGACTGCACTGATGCGGTTACATACTGATTTTTATCTTTGGCAAGTTTGTTCAATTCCTTATCAGCCCCAACTTTCATCGAACGTAATTTATAGAAATCGAATGGTTCGCGTCCTACTCTTTTCGAAATGTAGTAGACTTTTCCTTTTGATTCAAGACGGATTGCCAGTACGATCAGCAATAAGATGGGTGAAAGAACAATTAATGCAGAGATAGCAACCAGCAAATCAAACATCCGCTTCGACAGAGGCATAGCATATTTAACATCCTGAAGATCGTTATTTATAAAGGGTACAAGCGAGTATTTATTACGAAATTCAACTAAAAATCTGATTCGCCCAATCATTTTTTCGGCAGGTGGCATTGGAATGACAAAGAAATCGTCAACCCGGCTTGTAAATGCCTTTTTAAACATATCTTCCTTGAATTCATAATCAACCAGTATAAAGGCCATCCGGTCATATTCAGGTCTGTCGCGAAGCCATTGATGCATCTCAAAACCTTCACCACCCGATATTGCCATTTCAGAAAGAACCGCATCAGGCATATTTCCCGATTTGAGATAATTAACCGCTTCCAATGCATTCGTCTTGTGAATAACGGAAACTTCGGCATGTGTCCTCAGTTCATTAATTCCTTCGGAAGAGCGACCGATATAAAGAATTTTTAATAAATTTTCCATATTAATTCTTAATGCAAAGTATTGAAATTGTAGTGCTTGTAAAATGTAATCAGGCAAAAATGATTACCATTTTACTGCATAATGAACAGGAAACAGGTTTTTCAATATTAACTCGCCTAACTCTTCAGGATTGAATGGCTTAGCCAAAAAATCCTGAGCTCCGAGTTTGTAACATTTAATACGCTCTTTACTGCTTTCAACTCCTGATAACATGATGACAGGCGTATGCTTTGTAAAACCTCGCTGTCGAACCTTTTCTACAAAAAGATATCCATCCATATTTGGCATTTGCAAATCGCAAATAATCAGATCCGGAAGATTACCCTCCATCCATTCAAGCGCCTCAATTCCGTCACTTTTACAAATAACGTCATAGCTTTTCGACAGAAAATTGTCAAGCAGCAACCGAATGCTCTTCTCATCATCAATTACTAAAATTTTGTACCTCATTACTGTCATATTTATGTTTTTGAATCTGATAGTTATCGATTAATTACTAAACCCCTATTTTTTAAAAATGTTCATTTATTTCCCCAAAATCGTAATTTATTTTACAAAATAAATTTAAATATTATTGTCATTTCGTAGCTATATTGTATAAAAATCATTCGAAGGATCGGAAAAATCCAATATGACTAATAAATTGGTTAGTTGTTAAAAAAGAAATGCATTCTTGTATTTAACCGGAATACCAAAAGCAGATAAAAATTAAGTATCAAATAGCTAGTTTCATAGAAGATTTTTACGGCTTCGCCTGTTCAATCCCAGAGAACAAAAAATAATTTTCGTAGCTAGGGGAAAATTAGAGAAACATGTAAAAATTTGGTGATGTAATAATACACATTTTTAACGTTGATTCCTAATTATTTTTTACATATTTGACAGAATACAGTAAAAAATATATTTGCTTTTTGCGATTAAAGGTCAACTGGATCAAAACAAATGCTTTTCCGTTGACCTTATGATCATCAGGACCAGTTTGGAAAAAGATTGTAATTGTATTTTAAGCTGGATTTAAACTTTACGTGTTTTTAGGACTAATTAGAGCAATTTTCGGATAGGTCTCGATTTAGACCCTTTTAATTTGATTATCAGTGCATAATTTGAACATTCCGTAAAAGCAAAAAGCACCTAAATCATTGGATTTAAGTGCTTATGCATCATTTTACATTCAAATTGGTGACCCAGCTGGGGCTCGGACCCAGGACCCCATCCTTAAAAGGGATGTGCTCTACCAACTGAGCTACTGAGTCATCCTTTATTACCTCTGTTTTTCAAAGGCGGTGCAAAGGTAATCTCATTTATTAAACGAACAAGTCTTTCGGGGAAAATAGTGAAAATAATTCATAATTTCGTTAATTAATTGATAGTATTGCTTGAATATTAGACGATTATATATTGTAATGAATTTGAAGTTGGTTACTTCGCTTGCAAATTATGAAAATATAAAAGGAAAATTCATTATGGTTTCTCTTCTTCTGATGGTAACTCCTCATCGATTCCAATATCAATGCTGAGTATTTCAATATAATTACATATTTCGAACAATAGTTCGTTTAAACTTGTTTTGTGAACATTTGTTCACTATTTTTGCAGCAAATTATGAGATATGGGACGTATCAAGAAAGACAGATTAATTCAAATGGCACCTCATTTCTGCGGTTTTAAGCCACAAGGTTTGCAATGCAAAACCGGAGAAGATGTAATTATTAATTTTGAAGAATACGAAGCGATCAACTTATGCGATTACGAATTGCTAACTCAGGCAGAGGCTGCAAAATTGATGAATGTTTCGCGCCCCACATTCACACGAATATACGAAAGCGTACGAAGGAAAATTGCAAAAGCTTTTGTAGATGGCAGTTGTATTCAATTTGAAGGTGGAAATGTTGCCATTGCTGATTGGTTTAAGTGCAACGAATGTAAAATAACATTTACCCTTCCTGAAAACGCCAACAAGCATTGTCCGTTTTGCAAAACACAAGTAATAATCGAAAACAATTGATATCATGACAATTGCCATAGCCACTAACGAAAATAGTTTAAAAGCCCTGGTTGACCCACATTTTGGCAAGTGCAACTGGTTTTGCCTGTACGATACAGAAACCAATCAAAGTTCATTTATTGTGAATCCTGCAAGCCAAAATCATGAAAACGTCGGATGCGATGCAGCCGGAATATTGCTCGATAAAAATATCTGTATGGCTATTGCCGGTCGCTTTGGTTCAAAAGTGGTTGATTTGTTCAGAAAGAACAATATCCAAATGGTAATCCCGGAAACGCAACAAACAATTTCAGAAATTATAAACCAAATAAAGTAGTAACGATGAAAATAGCTGTACCCACAAGAGGAAATGAAGTTGACGACCATTTTGGTCATTGTGAATCTTACACGGTTTTCAGTATCGATGAAAACAAAAACATTATTAGTTCTGAGATATTGCCCTCACCCCAAGGTTGCGGTTGTAAAAGCAATATAGCAGCCGTATTGAAAGAAAAAGGTGTAGGTGTAATGATTGCCGGAAATATGGGTAATGGTGCATTAAACGTGCTTAAAAGTCAGGGAATCGAAGTTTATCGGGGTTGTTCAGGAGATGTACGGCAAGTAGCCGAAACTTTTTTGCAAGGCAAACTAAACGATTCAGGTGAGGGCTGCCATCACCACGAACATCAAAGAGAAGAGCATCAATGTAATCATTAATAAGATGGAAGAAAAAGACATTAAAAAGTTGTATGATAGTCGTTCTCTGGAAATCATGCAGTTTGCGGAAGATGCCTATGAACGCGGTTCAAATCGGGTTCAGGAAATTAAAAATTATGCAAACAAGGCTGGAATCAAACGAATTGGAATTGCCCACTGCGTATCTTTCCAAAAAGAAGCTGAAGCAGTAAAACAATTTCTTTCAGACAAATTTGAAGTGTTTAGTGTTAATTGCAAATGCGGACATGTCACAAAACAAGAAATGCTTGGATGCGAAGGCAGTGGAATTATGTGCAATCCAGCCGGACAAGCCGATTACCTTAAAGAAAACAATACGGAACTTAATATTTCGATGGGTTTGTGTGTAGGTCACGATATGGTTTTTAACCAAAAATCCGCTTCACCCGTTTCAACCTTAATCGTTAAAGACCTCGTCAGCAAACATAACCCGATTGAAAGTATAAATAATTTAAAATCTTAAATTATGTCCAGTTTCGATTCCCGCGCCCGTGAATGGGACAAAGATAAAATGCACATGGAACGTTCGGTTGCGATTGCTGCTGGACTTGAAAAAATGATTCCTCTTCGCCATTCCATGAAAGCCCTTGAATATGGCTCAGGTACAGGCATACTTAGCTTCCTGCTAAAAGACCGTTTTTCTGAAATTACCTTAATGGATAACTCACAGGAAATGATCAAGGTTTGCATTGAAAAGACCGAATATCTCGGGACCAGCCATGTTATTCCGATTTGGTTCGACTTAGAGCACAAAAATTTCGATGGCAAATTTGATATCATTTATAACCAAATGGTTATGCATCACGTAGATAATTTTGAAGCCATTATCAATACGTTTTATTCTTTGCTAAATACTGACGGATACCTGGCCATTGCCGACTTATATACCGAAGATGGTTCGTTTCATGGTATTGATGTGAAGGTACATTTGGGTTTTGATCCTGATAAGCTCGGAGAGATCTTAAAAAAAACCGGATTTAAGGAAGTCGAATACAAAACGTGTTTCGAAGTAAAGCGTGAATCGGGCAAGAAATACCCCGTATTTTTATTGGTTGGTAAAAAATAAGCTTTAACCGCTTATGTCAATTATTAAGTTTTGGCATTCCATCGTTAATTAGTACAGCAGTATCAATGGCTTGATAGATCACCGTCATAGAATGCTGACCAGATGGGATTATTAATGTTACTTCAATTCTGACAAACTGGAATATTTCACTATTTTTGCAACATGTTGAAAAGGATTTTGATAATATCACTTTTGATTTTTTCCTACACCATTGTGTTAGGTCATAGTGCTATTCCCCATGGTCATTTCGATGACTTATTTTCAACCGCTCACCATAACGATACTCATAATGAAAATCATCAAGATCATCATTACCCCTTCTCGCATAGTGTAACGCTACATGTAGCCATCGAAAAGCAGACGCTGATTTCGGTGCATTCTGTAAAAAGTGTATTAAAAAAAGTTTCTTTAAATGATTTCTATTGTATAGAAAGTGGTATTCAACCACCTTTAATTTTCTCATTTTCAACAATACGCTTTAATCGCTACTTGCCTCCAATAAATCAGGTTTTTAGTGGCACATTATTAAACCGCGGACCTCCCGTTTTCATCGTTTAAACTGCATGATTTGCAGGTAAACAATCAAAGCTATTTTATTTGAATTTCACGGTCTGTGCAGGAATAATTACATCCGTTATTTTCCTGCATATCGGGCTATATCATTGTATATTTTTAAAATCGCAACATTCATGAACAAATTATTAATCATTCTAAGTGTCCTGTTGCTGGCTTCATGCGGTAATCCAAACACAACTGAAAAACAAGCAGAAACTGATGTTTTACCTTCGCTTTCATATACTATTTACACCGAAAAATCAGAATTGTTTGCCGAGTTCCGCAGTCTTGTACAGGGCGATTCGACCAAATTAGCAGGGCACTTTACCAAACTTGGTGAATTATTCTCCGCAA
>Ga0209724_1003980_pt1 | contig 11782 bp, 7 predicted proteins | sample grotaG_FD_184143 | JGI IMG/M metagenome (GOLD analysis project Ga0209724, IMG submission 184143) | Glacier valley bacterial and archeal communities from Borup Fiord, Nunavut, Canada, to study Microbial Dark Matter (Phase II) -... | ecosystem: Environmental > Aquatic > Freshwater > Ice > Glacier ... | reverse complement strand
GGCCGAGGTGGAATCGGTGCTCGACGGGGACCAGCATCCCCGATTGCGGGCGCAGGCGCTCACCCTGCGGGCCAGAGCCATACAGGTGGAGCGCGGGGAGCACTTAGAGGCCCGCCGGATGGTGGACCAGGCTCTGATTTTGCTCGAGAACGATACCCACCGCCTGGGCATTGCGCTGCGGGGCGACGCGCTGGCGGTGGCTGGATACGCGGCCTACAAGATGGGTAAGCTCGACGAGGCGCTCGAGTTGAACGAACGGGGTCTAGAGACCCGCAAACAGCTCGAGGACCGCTCCAAGATTGCGGGCGCACTGTCCAATCTGGCGATGGTAATGGCGGCCAGGGGCGACGAACGCGCCGAGGGTCACTACCTCGAGTCCCTGCAACTGCGCGAAGAACTGGGCGATGTGGCGGGGGTCGCTCGAGTGACCCAGAATCTGGGCACCTTTCATTACCGAAAAAATGAATTGGAACAGGCCAGACACTATTTTACTAAAAGTCTCTCCACTTCTGAAACCATCGGAGATGATGAGGGTATTTCTCAGGCATCTTCCAATCTGGGAACTATTTTATTTCACGATAAAGAATTTGAGACGGCGCTTGTCATGTACAACAAGGCCCTGGAAAAAATCAAGGACTCTCACGGAAAACGCCTTCTGATGTACAACATTTTGGAAACCCATATCTCTTTGAACGACATCGAAAAAACCAGAGCGACCCTGGAAGAAATTATGCGAGAAGTGCAAGATAAAGTCGAGTATTGCATCATCTGTCAGGAAGCCCTGGATGTTGCCATTGACATGGAGAAACAGAACCTCGCCCAGAACCAACATAACGAGGGGTCATCGGAAATTTTGGTGCTCGAGGAGAAGTTCAGAGATTTTTTCGAGAAGATAGGGCAGCTCGAGCAGTCTATGGCCCAGGAGTTACACAAGCTCAAAATCAAGGTGGACGAGGAGGATAAGGCCAGTCAGGTGGCCGAAATCATCCAGTCCCAGAGCTTTTCGGAGCTGCGTAAACAGGCTCAAGCTTTGCGTGAGCGTCGCGCCCACGCGACCTGAGCCTGCAACTTAAAGGCTTATTTCGAGGTGGGTACCACAGGGAGATTGCTGAAGTTAACCCTTCCTGCGCCACAGCGATTGTTCAGGCAATTGGGCACAGTAACTGCCGTTTGGACCAGAAAATCTTTGATTTCGGCAGGGGTCCAGACGGGCCTTTGGGCCTTGATTTTGACCACCATGCCCGCGACCTGTGGTGCGGCGAACGAGGTCCCGGTGAAGGAACCGTAGGTATTTTTGGCGTCCAGGTCGCTCGAGTTGGGCAGGTACTGGAATTCACCTTCGGCAGAAACTGTTACCCAGGGGCCATAGCTCGAGAAGGTAGAAGGTACGAAGGGGCCGTCATTGCTGTAAACCGAACCCACCGCGATAAGGCCGGGAATCGCTGGATAGCTGGGCGAGTAGTCTGAGGCGTAAGCCGCAGGGAAGATGACCGGATTGTTGCTGAGCGCCTTGTTGCCCGCTGACACGACCACGCTGATGCCCCGCTCGGCAGCGTCCTTGAGTGCCAGATAGAGCAGGCGGTTGGGGGTTTTGCCCCCGATGGAGAAGTTGAGCACCTTGACGGGCTTGGTGGACACATTGGCTAAACTGGCTGCGTAACAAATTCCCGCCACCAGACTGGGCGTATTGCAGGCACCTTTGCTATCGCACACTTTGATGGGCAAGATGGACACTTTAGGGGCGATACCGGGATAAACAATGCCAGTGGTCGAGCCGGGGGCCGAGCCGGGGGCAGCGATAGCCGCCGCCACACCCGTGCCGTGTCCGACGTTGGAAATGTAGGGGTCGGTAGCATAGCCCGTCCGCAGGTCTCTCACGTCAGACCCGATACCCTCGAGCGTGAAGTTGCGCCCACCCGCGAAATCCACCACGTTCTGCAAAAGTCGGGTGCCGTCGGAATAACTGAAGGCAGCGTGCTTGGACACCCCAGTATCGAGCACCGCCACCCGCAGGTTGAGCTTGGAGTAGTCGGGCGTGACCACCAACGCTCGAGGGCTGAGCGCCGCCTGCTCGAGCGTGGCAGAACTCGAGGCGTCGGGTCCGCGCTCAATCACAAAGGGGTTGGGTTCAAACTCGCCCTGATTCAGCTCTGGCCCCAGCAACTCGGCCAGGGCGTTGAGGGCGTCCTCGACGCTTCGGCTCGAGGCCAGCTTTAGGGTCACTATCACCTGACTGCACAGGCCCGTTCCCCCCGCAATTTGGGGTGGGTCTGGCTGCTCGAGCACGAAACCCGCCGTCCTGAGTTTTGCTGTAAGGTCGGACGACAGTGGCTTCTTGAGGGTCAGCACCAAGCGGTCCGGGTCTATCTCGTCGCTCGAGGAGGTCGCGGCTACGGCGTTGATGCCGTTCTGGCTGCTGAAACTCTTGCCGTTAGTGTTGGTCAGCTCGAGCCTGAAATCGCCCACTCCCAACGCTTTGAGCAACTTGAGCTTGAGCGTGGTGGCGCTCTGCTCGAGAACGGTGGCCGGAACGCCGTCTATCGAGGCCGATTTCACGTCGAAGTTCTGACCTTTGAGCGTAATGGTGGTGTCGGCTGCGCCAATGGCCCTGGGCACGAAGGCTCGAGGGGACTCCGTGGAGGGAGGTGGCTCTATCACGATGGGTGCCGAAGGACAGGCGGTGAGCAGTGCGCTGAGCAGCAATACAAAGGGCATCTTTGACATGGGCAACTCCTCTTTTCGATAACACAGCTCGATGGCACGGGTAAAACCTCGAGCCGGAAACAGGTGAAAAGGTCTGAGATTGGATGAAGCCGGGATGTGAAACCTGCCTTCATTGTAGCTCATGTTGCTGATGATAGGTGAACTATTGAGAGAAATTTAACACAGGTTTTGGCTTACCCGGCTTTACGCTTTTAGGCCAACGTTACGCCCAAACCGTAATGATATACTCGAGCCTATGGAACACCGTTTTCAGGTGGATTTACGCGGCATCATCGAAATTCTGAGCGAGCACCTCTACAGCGGCCCCCAGGTCTTTCTGCGCGAACTGCTGCAAAACGCGGTGGACGCGATTCGCGCTCGAGAGAAGACCCGAGAGAACAAGGGTGAGGACTTTAGCCCTCGAGTGAGTATTGCGCTCGAGAAAAACGTGCAGGGCAGGCCCACGCTCACCTTCACCGATAGTGGCGTGGGTCTCACCGAGGCCGAGGTCCACGGGTTTCTGGCTACCATCGGGCGCAGCAGCAAGCGCGAAGTGGGCGCTCGCGCGGGTGCGTCGGACTTCATCGGGCAGTTTGGCATTGGGCTACTATCTTGTTTTGTGGTCTCGGACGAGATTCACCTGCTCAGTCGCTCGGCTGTGTCTGGTCAGGTGGTCGAGTTTCGCGGCTCGCCCACCGGCAGTTACAGCGTCCGCACCCTGAGCGATGACCAACTCGAGGCCCCGCTCGAGACGGGTTCGCGGGTACATTTAGTCGCCAAGCCGGACATGACCTCCTTTTTTAAAGCGGAAACCGTACTCGAGCTGGCCCAGCATTATGGCGGTTTGCTGCCTTACCCTATAGAGCTGCTCGAGGGCGGAAACACCACCCCGGTCAACCCCGGCGGCGCGGTGTGGCGGCGCGAATTCGAGACGCCCGAGGCCCGCAAACTTGCGCTGCTCGAGTACGGTGCCAAGATTCTGGGCCGCGAACCGCTGGATGTGGTGGACCTTAAAACCGAGTCCGGCGACCTCGACGGCGTGGCGCTGGTGCTGCCCTGGACCCCCAGTTTGGCGGCCAAGGGTGGGCATGTGGTGTACCTCAAAAACATGCTGCTCAGCGAGGATGCCCAGGACCTCGCGCCGCAATGGGCTTTTTTCGTGAAGCTGGTGGTCAATGCTTCCGCGCTCAAGCCCACCGCCTCACGCGAGGGTTTTGCCGAAGATGGCGCGCTCGAGGCCGCAAGGGGTGAGATTGGGGTTCAGCTTCAGGACTATCTGGCCAAGCTCTCGCTGGACCACCCCGATAAATTCCGCGAACTCATCCGGCTGCACGACCTGAGCCTGCGGGCCTTAGCACTCGAGAACGACGAACTTTTCGGGCTGTTTATAAATCAGCTCGAGTTCGAGACTGGCAGCGGCCCCATGACCCTGCAAAACTACCGCGAAAACCTGGGACCCGCGCAGGGCAGCACCCTCTACTACACCTCGAGCCTGGAGCAGTTTCGTCAGATGGCCCGCGTGGCCGGAGCGCAGGGCTTCAACCTCATCAACGGCGGCTACGTGTACGCCGCTGATTTGCTCGAGCGTTACGCGCAGTTGAGTCCGTCGGTGCAGGTCGAGCGCATCGAGGCCGACTTTTTCGCGCGGCGCTTCGAGGAACTCTCGATTGTAGAGCGCAACTCGAGCTTTTCTTTTCTCAAGCTGGCTGAACGAACCCTCGAGCCGCTGGGCTGCGGTGTGGAACTGCTGCACTTTCGTCCGCTCGAGCTGCCCACGCTGTTCGTGACCAGTGGACAGCAGCGCTTCGTGCGCTCCATCGAGGCCGCGCAGGAGGTTGCCAGCGACCTGTTTAGCGGTGTGCTCGACGCCCTCAAACCCGCCAACCCCCTGTCGGGTCGCTCGGGAAGCCTGGGAAGCTCGGGAAGCTCGGGAAGCTCGGGAAGCTCGGGAAGCTCGAGGAGTCTGACCGGACAGCTTTACTTCAACATGTCCAACCCGCTGGTGCGCCGTTTGGCCGCGCTGGGCGATGGTGAACGGGTAGTGACACTGGTCGAGGTGCTCTACGTGCAATCTCTGCTGCTGGCCCAACACCCGCTCTCGAGCCGGGATTTGCGCGCGCTGACCGGGGGCTTGGAACAGTTGATTGCGCTGGGGCTGGGTGCGGGTGAGGTGAGCCGGGAGTTGCATTGAGTGGGTGCTCGAGTGCGAATTGAAGAATCCCCCTGCTCTAGAGCGCTTCGCTCATTTGAGCAAGGGGGATTCAAAGCCCAAGCCACAATACTAACCCTCGAGCAAAAAACCAAAAAAAGCCTGTGAGGACAACATCTTATGGATACACAAACCGTCGAAAGCTTAATGGCAGCCGCCTCGCGCATTCCGCTGGGGCAGCCTGAAAAGCTCGAGTTGCTCGAGCGGGCCGTCGCGTTAGCCGATTTGCAAAACGACCTGATGGCGGGGTTTGAAGCGCGCGACGAACTCATTGAGGCGGCGGGCATGGGTGGACACCCCGAGAAAACCCTGGTGGCCTTCGCCTGGATGCTGGCCCAGTGGGACAAACACGGTGAGGACGAGCTGGGGGCCGACGAGCACAGCTTGCTGTGGAAGTACAAATGGGTCATCAACACCCTGTGGGAGTTTCCCAGCATCGCGGCAACGCAGATTGAAGCGGCGTTTGACGACTTCCAGGCGCGGCTCGAGCGTGGGGGGTACAGCCTGCGGACCCTGCATTACTTTCGCTGGAAGTACGCCCACCATCAGGGTAACTGGGCCGAGGCCGAGTCAGAGAGAACCGTGTGGCAGCGCTCGAGCGACGATAGCATGGGCGACTGTTCGGCCTGCGAAGCGCACTTTCTGACCGATTATCTGGCTGCACAGAAGCGGGACACCGAAGCGCTCGAGGCCGCCAGACTCATTCTCAGTGGGCGGCAGCGCTGCGCCGAGGTGCCGCACGTCACCTACGGGGTGCTGCTCGAGCCGATGTTGCGCCTGGGGCAGCTCGAGGACGCCTGTGAGGCCCACCTGCGCGGCTACCGCATGGTGCGCGACAACCCCGAGTTTCTGGCCACCGTGGGCGAACACCTGGCCTTCCTGGCTTATACCCACAACACCGGCCCCGCGCTGGCCCTGCTCGAGCGGCATCTGAGCTGGGCGCTCGAGACCGCCAACCTGCAAGCCCGCTTCGAGTTCTACCGCTCGACCCTGCCGCTGTGGAACCGTCTGCGCGACACAGGTGAACTCGAGGTCAAGTTTCGCGCTCCGTCAGGGTTCACACTCGAGGCAGAGGGCGGCGTGTACGCTCTGGACGCGCTCGAGGGTTGGTTTGGGGCGCAGCTCGAGCATTTGGCGGCTCGCTTCGATGCCCGCAACGAGAACGGGTACTTCTCGAGCCGTTTGAAGGCTGATCTAGAACTGCTCGAGCGGGTAGGGCCTCTGTCTTTGAAGGCCGCACCGGGCAAGGCCCAAAAGCAGGGTAACCAGAAGCAGGGCAACCAGGGGCTGGGCAATTGGGGTCAAAAATGAGCGCTCAGGAGTTGTATGAGCTGGCCGAAAGGGCCGAGTTGACGGCTCCTGGAGAAGCCAAAATCGAGCTGCTCGAGGGGGCGGTGCGCCTCGCGGACACTTTAGGCGACCTCGAGAGCGGCTTCGAGCTGCGGACCCGCTTGATGGAAGCGGCCAACGAGTGGGGCCGCCCCGAAGTCGAACTGGTGGCCTTCGCGTGGTGTCTGGCGCAGTATGACCGCGACCCTGAACTGTTCGAGGACGAATACTTTGGCCTGATGTGGAGCTACAAGCGGGTGCTGGGCTGTCTTTCCGACTTTCCCCAGATGTCGCGCGTCCGTATCGAGGCGGCCTTTGCCGATTTTCGCGCCCGCCTTGAGGCCGACGGTGAACCGCTGAGCACCTACTTTGAATTCTGGCTGCGCCACTGCATTCAAAATGGTCTGCTCGAGGGGGCCACCGAGGCTTATCGGGCTTTCAAGACCTTCACCCGCCCCGCCGACCTCGATTGCCGCGCCTGTCAGCTTCAGCGCGACCTCGATTACCGCGTTTTTATAGGCGACACTGCGGGCGCTATTCAGGCGGCGAAACCGCTGCTGGCTCCTCGAGCGCCACGTTGCAACCGCATTCCGCACGCGACCCACGCCGCCCTCTTGCTGCCGCTGCTGCGCGAGGGTCAGCTCAAGGAAGCCGCCGAGCATCATCACAATTACCGCAAAATCCGCAGCGACGAGGGCTTTGTTCGGGCCGTGGCCCTGCACCTCGAGTTTTTGGGCTATCTGGGCGATTTGGGCGCTGGCGTGGCCCTGCTCGAGAGCCATCTGGGATGGGCTTTCCGCACTCCCGACCTGGCCTCGCGCTTCGAGCTACTGCGCTCGAGTTTGCCGCTGCTGGCCCGTCTGCGCTCGAGCGGAGAACACACCCTCAAAGCGCGTTTCGAGCGAATCGTGCCGTTCTGGAATGAAAACGGCGAGTATCTGCTCGAAGCCCTCGAGCACTTCCTTCGCAGCGATTTGCAGGCCCTGGCGGCCCAGTTCGATGCCCGCAACGAGAACGGCTACTTCTCGAGCCGCCTCGTGCTAGACGCCGCCCTGCTCGAGCGACCCGCGCAAGTCCTGCCGACGCTCCCCGAACCCGTACCCAAGAAAAAACCCGGCAACGCCGGGAAGAAGGGAAAGGGTTGAACACTCGAGCGCTATTTGTTGAACTTGAAGCTGGTCTTCACCGTGCCATACAATACCTGCTGCTTGGCGAAATCGGCTTTGGCAGCGGTGAGCACCAGAACGTAGGCTTTCTCGTTCACCGCCGTGAGCAGCATCTGGTAGGTGTTGCCGTCTTTGAGGGTGTACTGGGCGCTGAGCGCGGGTTGACCGCCCAGGGTGGTGTCGGTGCGGGTGACGGTCGTGGCACCGCCCTTGAGAGCGGCGGCTTTGAGGCTGCCAAAAGCGGCGTCCAGAAAGGCTTTTTTGACCGCCCCCTCGAGCCTGACTATGTTGGGCGCGGGCTGTACGATGACGCTCACGGTGTACCCTTTAACGCCGTCGGTGTAGGCCGTGGCCGCGCCGGGTACGCTAAGCTTTTGCCAGCCCTGTGGCGTGTTCAGGCTGTAGCCGTTCTTGGCGTCGGTGAAGGGAGCGGCCAGGGTTGCGTTCGAGCTGAAAAGGGCCACCGTGCCGAGCAAAATCAGAGTTTTGGACATGTCATCTCCAGGTTGTTCAGTGGGGTTGTACAGGACTTTTTCGGACCGCTCGAGCAGGTTGCTTTGCCTTCGCACTTTAGCAGAACAGCAGGCTCGAGCCATAAATCAATCTGGATATATCAACCCTGAAAAGGCAGCTCGGGGCTGGACCACGCACTACTCGACCAGACAGCGCTCGAGAAAGATTCAAACGGATTTTTGACGATTTTAAAGGTGCTTGACTCCACTCGAGCCGCGATTCGAGCCACGGTGTTGGGCAGATTATTGCCCGCAATTACGTACTGCCCGATTCGCGCTTTGGGAAAGTAAAACCCCATGATGTAAAGGTAGTCGTAACCCGCGCCCGCCATGCCTTGAGCACCGTACTGCGAAAGTCCCACGCCGTGACCGTAACCCGCTCCGGCCATCACCAGCCCGTCGGCGTTGCTGCCAAAGGCTACCCGCGTGCTGTAACCGCCCAGGGACTTGACGAAACCACCCGCTTCGGCTCCCTTGACCACCGCTTTGCCGTCGCTTCCGGTCAGGGTCAGCTCGAGCGGGCGGCCCGAGTTGCTGTAGCTGCTGACCCTCACACTCGAGAGCGTACCCACCTTGCCGTAAGCGCTGGCGATGCTCGAGGCGCGGCTCCAGGGCAGGCTAATTTGCCAGGTGCTCTTGGGACTTTTAGAAAAAGGGTCCGGCTGGGCTACTGAATACGGCAGCTTCATGCCCCAAACCTCGCTCGCACTCGCAGTCCAGCCGCCGTTGTCGCTCGAGAAGAAGGTCTGGGCGGGTTTACCGTTCCAGGCCACGATTTGACCACGGGTGAGCATTACCGCCTGACTCGAGCGCTCGCTCTCTTTGCTCACGCCGGGATACACCTGACACTGCTGGGTGGCGCACAAATCAAAATCGGCTTTGGGACTCAAGCGCGAGACCGCGTAGGTCCGGGCGATGACCGCCTGGGCCTTGAGCGCCTCGAGCGACCAGGTGGGCGGCATCTCGGCGGGAACCACTGAATACAGATAATCCTCGAGACCCACCACGTTGATGAGCTGGAGACCCCCGCCCACCACTCGAATCAGCATTCCACCCCGGTAACTCGAGCCACGTAAAGTCATGGTGGTGCCGGGTGCACCCTCGGGAATGTAGATTTTGGGACTGCCGCCGTCGGTGCCGTTGATGACCACGTTTCCAGCTTTGGATACCGAGAGCGGCCAGCTCACCGCCGTTTCGCTCCTGTAAAGCAAGCGCCCGTCGGGGTAAAACATCGAGTGCTGAAAAGGAATTTGCAGCTCGAGCGCGCTTCCACTGGCGATGAGCACCCGCACGCTGAGTTCGCTCGAGGGGGCGTCCGGCTGACCCTGAGCCAGCGCCGCGCTCGGTAAGGCGCAAAGCAGAAAAAGGGCGGATTTCAGAAAAACTCGCATCAGGAGGCAGTATAGCTCGAGGTGTGTCAAGAAAACGTTAAGAATTCGGGGGAGCACTCCAGACCCTTCCCGTCGGTCATACTCAGAACATGGCAGGACGGGTTTTTAACCATGCAGGATTGGTGCTCGAGCACGGCCATTACGATGTCGGCATCGTGGGCGGTGGCCTGCTGGGGCTGAGCTGCGCTTTCTGGCTAAAGTCGCTCGAGCCGGACCTCAAGGTGTTAATTGTCGAGCAGGGCGGCATTCCTCAGGAGGGCGGCGCGACCCAGAACTCGAGCGGCTTGTTCAGTCTGGCGAATCTGGAGGAGAGACAAAATGAAGCGCGCTGGACTTTGAAAATCTTGCAGGACCTTGAGCAAATTACCGGGATTCAGCGTCCCCACGACCCCAAGTTTCAGCAGGTCGGCTGGCTGACCCTACTTTCGGAGGGAGTGGAAAAGGCGCTCGAGCCGAACCTCAAATTCCTCTCGAGCGCGGCTAGAGCCAACCTCGAGCGGCTGGTGAACCTCTGGAGCGTGAACCGCGCCCAGTACGAGCCGCAAGGCGGTTTCGGTTCGGCCTCGAGCGCGGCGCTACACTTCGGTTTCGGGGCGGTGGCAAAAGGTGCGGATTTGATGCTCAGCACTCGAGCACGCAGTGAAGCGGGTTCGAGGACTTTAACGCTGGAGCGGCTCGACATTGACCGCCGCATGGTGGTTTTTGTGGCAAGGCAAGAGCGGGTCGAGGTGGACAAACTCATCGTCGCGGCGGGTGCGGACACCCCTTCCTGGCTCGAGCAAAATCTGAATTTGCCCCTCGAGCTGCCCACACACTACGTCCAGCACCTGCGAATCTCGGAAAGTGCCGCGCTCGAGCGTCAAAACGGTGAGGTGGTGATGCCTGTTCTCGAGCGGGGTGGCTTAGTGTTGCGCCCCCATCTGGGCGGCGTGCTGATTTCGCTGCCCCCCATTGCGGCGGACCCAGCGGATTATGTGGCTCGAGGAGCCACCTTGTTTGGTGTACCTGTGGGCTTGCGGCGCGAATACCTGAACCTGGTGCTCGAGGGAATGGACGCTTTACCCTGCCTGAGCTGGCCCGAGCTGAATCTGGGCAAAACGGCGCTCGAGCTGCTGGGTGCATGGGAGGTCGCTCGAGAATATCCCGGTTGGCTCGAGGTCAAAGCTCAGGTTTACGCATTGTTCGGAGGTCGGCGTGGCTTTGAACTTGGCCTATCCACGGCGCTTGATTTGACCTCGAGCGTGCTGGGAAAGGTGGAAAGGCCCTGGATTTGAGGTAGGGGCTGGCCTCGTGCCTGCCCGCGTGCTCGAGTCGTTCAACGCAAAAACCCTCTCCCGGAACGGGAGAGGGAGCCGCGAAGGCGGCGGGGTGAGGGCGTTTCAGTTCACTCGAGTAATCCGGTTCACCGCGCCCGGTTGCAGCGGCTTGCCCGCGTCGCTCTGGGCCTTGAGGTAGGCTGCAAACGCGTCTATGTCCTGACCGCCGCCCAGACGGTTGTTGCCTTCCTTGAGCGCAGTAAAGCCGTCGCCACCGTCGGCCAGGAAGTTGTTCACCGTCACCCGGTAAATCGCCGCCGGATTGAGCGCGTTGCCGTTCAGTTTGATGCTCGAGGGGTCCACCTTCTCGCCTTTGGGCTTGGCGTTGTCCCAGGTGTAGGTAAAGCCGTCCGAGACTTGCAGAATGCGGTTCTGGCCCGCCGAGGGGTTATCGAATTGCTGCTCGAGCACCGCTTTAATCTGCGCGGCACTCAGGCTTAAGACCACCAAGCTGTTGCCGAAGGGCTGCACCGTGAAGGCGTCCCCGTAAGTCACGCTACTCGAAGGGTTGGGCACGTTGGGTGGCAGGTCGGCGCGGATGCCGCCGGGGTTCATCAGCGCGATGCTCGAGCCGCCCTTGTCTCCAGGCTTGGTCGCGGCCAGTTGCGAATCGGCAATCACGTCACCCAGCGCGGATTCGCCGTTGGGCTTGGCCTCGCGCTTGATTTGCTCCACACCCAGCTTGGCGATGACCCGCCCTGCCACCGCGTCGGTCAGGGTTTTAGCTTTGCTCACAATCGCGGTCATGGCCGGGTCTTTGGCAATTTTGGTCGAGTCCACCAGCAGGGTTTCGGCGCTGCTCGAGAGCACTTTCTTGTTCTTTTTATCAATTTGCAGGGTGATGTTGCTCAGCAGGTAGCCGTAGCTGCCCGCCTGGGTGATGAGTCGGCCATCGACTCGGCAGTTGTAGCCCCGGTGGGTGTGTCCACTCACGATGAGGTCCACGGCGGGGTCGAGCTTCTTGTTGATGGCCAAAATGTCGCCGCTGAGCGTTTTACAATCTTGCACGTAAAAGGGGTCGATGGCGTTACCGCCCTGGTGAATCAGCAACACGATGGCTGAAACGCCCTTGGCCTTGATTTCGGGAATCAGTTTGTTCACCGCGTCGGCCTCGTCGGTGAACTCGAGGGTGCTCACCCCGGCAGGTGAAACGATG
>Ga0209724_1003979_pt1 | contig 11784 bp, 13 predicted proteins | sample grotaG_FD_184143 | JGI IMG/M metagenome (GOLD analysis project Ga0209724, IMG submission 184143) | Glacier valley bacterial and archeal communities from Borup Fiord, Nunavut, Canada, to study Microbial Dark Matter (Phase II) -... | ecosystem: Environmental > Aquatic > Freshwater > Ice > Glacier ... | reverse complement strand
CTCGCGGACTCCCCGGTGTATCAGGTCGACGCGTACCTGACCGATCTCAAGTCGGCCAATACGCCCGCCCTCGATGCCGACAAGGCCAAGGCCCTGAGGGACCAGTTGGGCTGAGCACCATGGTCGGAACCTGAGAGGGTTCCGAATCCGGCTGGAGTCCGCACGTCGCCTTTCGGATGGAGGCAGTGCGGCCCAACACGCCGCCTATCATCGTCGATTCCTTGTCGCGCGCGGCCTGGCCGTGGGCCTGATGATTCGTGCCGGCCAACACCGCCATCTACCAAGTCACACCAGCGACGGTGAGGGGAGCGCCTGCGTCAGCTCTCAGAGCAGTGCGAGGAAGTCGGCGGCGGTGATCGCGTCGGGGTTGAGCTCGGCTCCTTGCCACGCCACCTCATCGAGCACGTCAGCGGCGCACCGCAGCGCCTGCTTTTCATCCAGCCCACGGAGCGTCGGTCGCGCTTGGTCCGGCACGGCGCGATCGCGGGCGTTCGCCGCTTCGTTGACCTCGGTCATGCGTCCTCCCGCGTCGCTGGCGCACGCAAGAGCGCGGCGCGCATGGCGTCGACGCCACGATTGCCCTTCTTGAGCGCTTCGTCGAGCGTGGCGCGACGCGACGCCGCGACGAGCACGAACGAGCACGTTGGCGCCCCCGCGGCTTTGCATGCCACCTCGCGCGCCACCAGTCTGCGCCCGGCGAGGTTGGAGAACACCGCGCTGATCGCACCGGCCAAAAGATGACACGCCATCGTCAGCTCTTCGCTCGGTCGCTTGATCGCGCGGCCCGGCGCGGCCTCCGCCAACACACTGCGCGCGACTTCGATGATGAGCAGGCCCTCCCGCGCCGCGGCAAAGTCGAACGTCGGTCGCCCCCAACCTTGCCCGGCGATCGACTCAGCGACGAGATCGGTGACGTCGCGCATCGACAGCTCGCGCAGCGCCGCGTTCTGCGTCTCGAGCGCGGTGCTGGCGAGGTCAATCGCCATGCGTCGCCCCCACTGCACACCCCACTCGGTACAAAACACCTGCCAGCTCTCGGGCGCCAGTCGCTCACACGTCGAGCGCAGCGCCGCCAGCAATGACCAGGGCACCTCGACGAAGCGCCGTTCGAGTGTATCGCGCCGCACGCCGACGGCGGCTTCGTCGGGGGCCAGCGCGCTCTGCAACACGGCAAAGCCGCCTTCGGGAGGGTCGAGGCGCGCTTTCCCAACCGCTTGGCGGTTGATGAGCAAGTAGTAACGTTTGATCGCCGGGAACGGGATGATCTCGACGCTGACCTGCTGCGCGCCGAACTTGAAGTCGAACGTGAAGTCGAAGTGCTCAGCCGCCACGTCGCTGCCAGCCGAGACCATCCGTTGGAAGCGGCCACCGAACGATTCCACCGCCGTACATGGAGCAACCTCGCCGAAGAATTCGCGGCCGAGAACCTGGTTGCGATCGAGTCGGGCAAAGCGCGATTCATAGAGGTTGTACCGCAAGATGGTGCCCTCGGCGTCGAGACCGATGACCCCGAATGCCAGGCCATCGAGCTCGGTGTCGGACATCTCGTCGACTTCGGTCGACACGAATGGACGCGACGGTCCGTCGCTGGCAAGGTCGAGCATCGCTAGTCTCCGGTGAACTTTCGTTTCACATCCTCATCGAACGTCGGCGGACGAGGCGGCCCGACAGGTTCGGGCGCCGAGTCGACGGGCGGTGGGGTCTCGCTGCGCCGCTCCGCGCTCGGTATGCCGGAACGGGTCGCCAGCCACTTGGTCAGGGCATCGCGCATCTCGGCCGCTGAGGCGAAGCGCTGCTCGGGTTGCTTACGCAGACCCTTGGTCAAGATCGACCACAGCTTGCCGTCGAGCCGCACGTTGCGCGGAAACGGCACCGGCAGCTCGAGCACGCGGGCCATGATCGCGACCATCGAGTCGAAGCCGAAAGGTGGCACCCCGACCAACGTCTCGTAGAGCGTGGCGCAAACGCCCCAGATATCGGTGCGCTCGTCGCTGGGGTGGCCTCGGAACTGCTCGGGAGACATATACGACGGCGTGCCAAGCATCGAACCGGCATGGGTGTTGCGACGCAGGTTGTCGGCCTCGACGCGCGCAATGCCAAAGTCGAGGAGCTTGGGCGTGACCTTGCCCGAGCCGCTCGAATCCGCGACGAGAAAAATATTGTCGGGCTTGATGTCGCGGTGGACGATCCCGACCTGGTGCGCCGCCGACAGCGCATCGAGAACGGTGACGAACAGGGACGCCGCCACCGGCTGGTCGAGTGGACCGCGCTCTAGGGTTGTTATCAGCGGCTCCCCGATCAGGCACTCCATCACCAGATACGGGGCCCCGTCTTCGAGCACCCCGCAGTCGTACACCTCGACGATCCCCGGGTGGCGCACGCGGGCAAGTGCCTGGGCTTCACGCATCAGGCGATCGGCGACGATCTTCATTTCGGGGATCAGCAACTTGATGGCGACGACGCGATCGAGGTGAAGGTGACGAGCCCGCCAGACATGCCCCATGCCGCCCGACCCGATCGGGTGCTCCAACCGATAACGCCCGTCGAGCACAGCGCCGGTCCCGCGCGAGTCCAAGGTCTGGGCCGCACCGAAGCGTCTGAGATCGGGAGAGTTCGGTTGGCTCATTGTGCCTCCTATCCGATGCAGGGCGCGCCCGATCGGTTTCTTCTTGGATCACCCTTTTATCACAGCCTCGCGACGGGCAGGCGTGGGTTGAATCCCCATACGGCGACGGGAGTCAAACCGATCGGCGTTCTAGAAGCTTCCGCCCTTCCGTTTTTCGTAAAATCCCTTCTTTCGATCTGCACCCCCTTTGCAGGGATAGGCCCCGAGAAGTGGGCTTCTCGTTAGGTAACTTCGGCCGGTTCTTCCTCCTCCTCCTCCTCCTCCTCCTCCTCTTGAGAGGAGTCTGACGAATCCACCACCGAATCCACCACCCGACGGAATGAGCGTGTTAGCTCCGCGTCCTTCGCGAGGTACAGCTTGCGCAGTCGGCCAACCGACCCCGGCGCGCAACGCCGAAACGCAAGGCGGCGCGCTGCGCCTTGGCGACTACCTGAGCCTGCGACCGGCGCCCGTGCGAAAAGTTACTCTAAGAGGGCCTCGCCGGAGCTCCTTAGAGTAACTTTTCGCACGGATGCCGCTGGCACCCCTAGATCAAACCCTGGCGCACTGCGCAAGCTTTCAGTAGCCTGTGTCTGGGGGTGAGCCATGGCGTGTTGGCCCTATTTTATTCTTCGACGAAGTGTTCAAAGCGCTCATCTCAGGTGAGCGCTTTTTTTGCTCCGCACGACGAGGTGAAGGGCCGGGTTTTCCCAAAATGGCGTCCAAGGCTTTGGGGCATCCGTTCCCCCGCGGAGCCGAGCGGCAGCACCGAGACACCTTGCAGGCTCATTCTGTCTCTTCGTCTGACCCTTGCTGATAGTGTGGTGCACTAAGCCTGTTTGAAGGCGAGGTTGGTGGTGATCACCGTCGAGCGGTGTTCATGGCGACGGCTGATGAGCGCGTTTCTCACTGTCAGAGACTTCTGGCGCAGCGAAAGCCGAGGGTGACCGTACGTCTGTCGGGAAATTCCTCGTTGCGATTGGATACCCGCTGGTATGCGTCCCCGAGATTGTAGCTGGAGCCACGACGCACTCGATACAGCGTGGACTGAAGGTACGCGCAATCGTTGCATGGATTGCGGAGGGCCGGGTCGAACCAATCCAAGACCCACTCTGACACATTGCCTGCCAGATCGGACTGAAGCCACTTGCCGTCGCCTTTGGTCGAGAGCGAGCCAACATTGAAGATATCCCCGACGCCCGTGCAGGTCGCTCCGCCACAATTGTAAACCGCATAGCCGTTGTCGATGGCCAGCGAGCCAGGGGGATTCGACCACGGGAAAGCGCGCTGCTCGCTGCCGCCGGCGGCAGCGTAATTCCATTCGGCCTCGGTCGGCAAAAAGCCGCCGTCCCACACGCAGAACGCGAATGCTTCAAACCAGGTTACGCAATTGATCGGGCGACTCTCATTGGTGCCCGCGCTGTCGGTCCAGGTCTGGTGGGTCGCGTCACACTTGAGCGCGAGGGTGAGCGCCGAGGGATCGGCCGTCAGGCTAGCGTTGAATCCGCTATCCCAGCCGCTGAACGCGACGGACGGATTCTCGCCACTGCCGGTCGCCGGCGGCTTGAGACGTGTGCCCATGCCCGTCGCCACGAGCTTGCGAAACCGACCCACAGTGACCTCGAATTTGTCCAAACGGAAATCATTGATGGTCGCCGGATACGTATTGGTCGGGTAGGCATGGTCGGCGGCCACGTCGTAGCTGCGGTCGAACGTGCCGCCGCTGACGATCGGACTGTCACAGCAATTTTCGGTCCCGCTCGGACCGCAGCCGGTCGCTAGGCTCTTGCAGCTCGGGCCGATCACCAGCTGCAGATCGGCGGGTGGTTGCAAATCGGCCGGTGCTTGCAGGTCGGCGGTCGACAGATCCGACCCGAGGTCCGCACCGAGCGACTTGGGATCGAGCGTGAAGGCAATCGTTGTGCAGCGCGGACTCGCGGTGACCGTTTGCGATCCGGAGGCTGGTACGCCGGCCACGGTCGCCAGCGTGAGCGTCAGGACCTGGCCCTTTGGATAGTTGGCGAAGTCAACCTCGATGGTGGAGTCGCGCAAGTGTCGCGGCACCCGCATGGTCTGCGGGACGCTTCCATCGATCGCGAGCGTTACGTCGATGGCGTCAGCGCTCTGCGCGTCGCCGACGAGAGTGTAGGTCAAAAACAACGTTCGCTCTTTGCAATGATCGGTGGCACAAGCTGAAAGCGCAACCGCGAGCGTCACGAGACCCGCCAAGCCAATCCCGCGCATCAAAAGGTGGCCAATCGCGCGCATCAAAAGGTGACCATGGCGTCGGCCCGCTGCTGCTGCTGCATTCCTAGCCCGACTCCGAGGCCGACGGCGACGCCGGCAACGACACCGCCGCCGATGACCGCCCAAACCCACGCTCGCTTCCAGACCGGCTGAGCGCGGGCAGTTGAGCCCGCCGAGGACCTGCCGAGAAGAGGCGTTGTTGCGCCGGCCATCTTGTCGAGCGCTTGGATGTGCGCCTCGAGCTCGCCGCGGTCTTCCGCATTCTGGCGTGCGGCGAGATATCTGCGGTAGCTCTCGGCAGCAGGCGCGAGCTGACCGAGCTGTTCCTGACAGCGCCCGATGTTGTAGAGCAGATCAGGCAGCGGTGCGAGGTCAAAGGCCCGCTTGAACTCCTGCAGCGCATCTCGGTAGCGGTGCTGCTCGAAGTGCACCTTGCCGAGCTCGTGATGCGCACGGGCTTCGGCGCGGTTGTCGTCGGCGGTGGCCGAGGCCGCGGAAGCCGAGAGGAGGAGGAACAGGAGTGCCCAACGCATTGGTGCATCATAACGGGCTCTCGCACGGCGGTGGTGAGGAGTTTACTCTTGATGGCGGGGTCCGGAACTGGAGACACCAGCTCGAAACGGCGGCCTTTCACCCGCCGTCACGCCGGTGTTTGATGGCAAAGGCCGAACCCGTCCACGCGGGGTGGCTGGACGGGCTCAGTGCGGGCGACGGGGTGATGCGGGCACTGGACCTCGATTGGAGCGGCGGAATTTGCCAGCGATGCGGACGAGGGTGCCATGTGGACGAGGCGCCCCCGCTGTTGCCACTGGTGACAAACTGCTCCTTCGACAAATCATCGTTAAAGAGAGAGCGACCCTGGTCAAGGGACCTTGCGCAACCCAACACATGAGTATTCGTATGTGAGAGCGCCTATTGGAGGACCCTTGAGACAGTTCATCCTTGCTCTTGCAGTCTTGGCACTCGGAACCCTGGCAGGAATAGTCGTGGTGCATGCGAGGCCAGCCCAGGCTGAGGCACCTCCCGGGCAATGTGTCTGTGCGACCTCGTCGGATGTTCTCATGACCAACTTCACAGCCAGCGGCCCCCGGGCTGAGTCGCTGAGTGGTGCCCGGATCGTGCACTGCCGATGCGGAGGCCTCGAGTGCGTAGCGACGGAATGGCGACGGGCCGCGGGGAAGCCTATCAATTTTAGTTGGGTCCGATTTTCTTGATTGAGATTGTGACGTCGGTGGCCGATTCCAACAGCGGGCGCTTGAAGAACGCAAAGAAGTCCACGACATCGTCCGGCTTTGACTGGCCATGCTCCAGATAGATCGGTTTTTCATAGACGCAGACAAGTTCCCACCCATCGGCTGCCTCCTTTTGCATACCCTCGGCGAGATAGCCCAGATTTCCGCGCGCCTGCAGGATCATAGTCTGCCATTTTTTCATACGGCGACGCTACCAGATGCCGCCCCAGGACGGCGAGCATGAGGCCTATTTGCTGTCGAGTTGCTGGTTGACGTACGCCTGAGCCTGGTCGGCCAGCTTTGTGAATTGTCCCTTGCTGATGCTCTTGTCCTGCTTGGCTTTGAAATAGCAATCGATCGAATTGTGTCTCCACGAAAAGAGGAATTTGTACTCATCCCTGCTCGACGGACCCAACTCGCAAGCTTCGTCACCACCGTGACTGATGCGGTGTTCCCCGTCCTTGGTGTTGCAGCCAAACGCCCCTGAGGTCTCTTGGCATTCCAAGCTACCCGTCTCGACTCCGCCAGCGGCGTAGACCACGTAGACCCCATGGAGTGGCGCCCAACGCCGGTGCCAAGGCCTTGAAGCGACCGCCACCGACTTCCACGTCGCGCCGAGTTCGATTGGCAAAATCCCGACGCCAAGCGCCAGTACCGCCGGAAGAAACCACATGCGAATAACGCTAACAGCTCATCTGGACACACGCAAAGGGGCGCGTGTATTTCCCGCCAGCGCGAGCGACGCTACCGCCGCACCACCGGCCGGCAGTATCGGCACGCACCATCACCAGGCGCCTCGCACGCCGGACACCTGCGCAACCGCGACAAGCGACGGTCCACGCTGTATACAAGCGTCAAGAAGACCTGCCAGGTGGCGCCCAGGATGGCGAGCATGGGACGGTCCTAGCGCGAGCGGCGGGGCGGCGCAAGCGTGCTGGGCGCCCGGTGGATGAGCCGTGGCCGTGGTGACTTCGGCACCTCGATCTGCCGATTCCCCTGGAGTTGCCCATGTGATCGACGTCGGCACAGGGCTTTCGGTCTTTGTCCGTCGCCCCGACTTTGCGCTTCTCTACGACGCCGGCTCAAACGACGACCTCGCCGCCGGCGCGAACAACCGCGTGCTCGCCTACCTGAAGGCGGTCGCGCCCGACCTTCACCAGATCGACCACGTCATGCGAAAGCGCCACTTGTGGTGGCGCAACGAAGGGGCGACACCGCGAGCGAATCGGTTCGGTTCATCGCTTGACATCTACATGCGCCGTATAATTCCGTTCAATAGATTGAAGTCTCTTCGCCGCTTATCGAAGACGTACGTGGTTGTGTTTGCGTCGTTTGCTGGGTTGCGTTTGCGTCGTTTGTGGCCTATCCTCTTTTTGAGGAAACATCATGGCCCTTGCACAGTCGTCAGTTGAAGATTCCATCCGACGGATGCAGCCGGTGTCGGCGCCGGCTGCTGAGAAGGCTGGTGTCGCAGCATTGCATCAGCTCCTTGACCACATGGGCCAGCCTCGCCGAAAGCGGGCGCCCCAGTGTCAGCTCGTGGGCCCGAAGGGCGAGGCGACCGAGATACCGGAGTCGGTCTTCTATGTCCTCGAACGCGTGGCAGAGGTGCTGGCGCGAGGCGATGCCATTACCATCGTTTCTGTCGGCAAGGAGTTGACGACGCAGCAGGCCGCCGACTTGCTGAATGTTTCGCGACAGTACCTCGTGCGACTGCTCGAGGAAGAAAAGCTGCCCTTCACCAAGACGGGCAAGCATCGGCGATTGCGCATCGAGGATGTGCTCGCGTTCAAGGAGCGGCGGGATCACGACCGCAACGGTGCTCTCGACGAGCTCGCGGAGCTGAGCCAGGAATTCGGCGGATACGCGGAACTGAAGTAGTCTCCGCTTCTGCATGTTCCCCGCACCGTTTAGGGTGGTCCTCGACGCGTGCGTATTGTTTCCGTTCACGGTGCGCGACACGTTGCTGCGCGCGGCCGCGGCCGATTTCTTTCAGCTCTATTGGTCGGAGGAGATTATCGAAGAGACCCGACGAAATCTCGTCGCCACAGGAACGACCACGGAAGAGCAAGCTGCGCGGCTCGTCTCGACGATGAAGAAGGCTTTTCCCGACGCGATGGTGTCAGGCTACGAGCCGTTCATTCCTGCGATGAAGAACGACGAAAAAGATCGCCACGTCGCTGCCGCAGCCTTGAAGGCAGCGGCTCAGGTCGTTGTGACGAGCAACCTCAAAGACTTTCGCGAGCTGCCCGACGGAATCGAGGCGCAGTCGCCGGATCAATTCTTGTGCAACTTGTTCGATCTTGGCCCCGACGAATTTGTGCGCCTTCTGCTCGCGCAATGCGCTGCACTGAAGAAACCGTCGCGGTCGTTCGATGAGCTGCTTGCGGGCATGGCCAAGGTCGTTCCAAATTTCGCTGCAGCCGTGCGCGACCATGTCGGCGAGCTCGACGCCGTCTGACGGACGGCCGGTACTTTCGCGCTGGCAACAACCCAGACGCGTTGCCACAATGGCCCCCAGCGAAGCTGGGGAGGCGTCTATGCGCTGTGGCTGTGGCAGAGAGTCGACCGAAGACGAGCACGTAAAGAACGCTCCCGAGAGCCTCCCCCGTCGGCGGGATGGCGAGCGCGGTTGGTTTTTACTGACGGCAGACGGGATTCCTTTCGAGGAACGTGACTTCGGAAGAGGTGATATGCGGCCATTGATGTCGGCTGAATTCACCGTCGGTGAAGACGAATATGCGTGCGGTCTCCAGTACTTTGGCAAAGTGGTGGAGCACCGGCAGAAAACCACCCGCATCACCAAGGTCTGAGTCCATGCCCCGTCGCCCACCACTACCAAAGAAACGGGGTAACGCATCCTTGCTACTTCCGCGCGAGCGCGTGCGTGAGGCGCAAGCCGCGACCATCCCGACGGGCGCTAGAAGCATCGATGGCATCTGGGCGCGCCTCGACCACGCGAGCCGCAGCCTGGCGCCACGCCGGCGGTGTGGGAGTGCTTTCTGACCGAGCTGCAGGCGTTCCACCGACGACCCGATGTCGCGCTACTCATCCACGAGATGGAGCGCGTCTATGCCACCGACAGGCCCACGTGAGTCAGTCAGGTGTGCGGTATGCGGTGCGAGCGGCACCGCGGCTGATTTGTGTAGCGCGGGTGGCGGTTGGATCTGCATCCACAGCAACGGCGCGACTCTGAGAGCGAGGGGAGCAATGTTGATTTGTCACCCTGGCGCTTTTTCCCCGTCGGGGCGGTCCCGCGACATCTGTAGCGATGCGTGCCTCCGTGCCGTGTTCGCGTCGGAGCGCGGTGGTTAGAGGCTGCGGCTAGCACTACTGCGTTGGACTGCGAGAAAGCCCGATCATTTCGATCACTTATGTTGCGGCGCACAAAAATGTTTGCTCGCGACGCGTAGTCATGAGCAAACAGAGGTATGGGCGACGACGAGGCCGCAGCTCGACGGGTTCAGGAGTTCTTGGACGATGTGATTGGTCCCATCCTTGGCAACCGCTCTTGACGAGCGTCGTTCGCCATATATGCGCAGGGGCTACTCTCCGATGCTGAGCGGAAGAGTATGGAGCCTCTCGCCGCCCGCGCCTGCGCCAGTCCGCGACGGGCCGACGCCTATCACTAGCGCTTACAATGGCTGATTTCCGAGGCTGACTGGAGCGACGCGGCTGTGCGTCTCGGCGCAGCTCAATACGCAATCGAGGCCATGAGTCGTCACAGCCCGATTTGCTCTTGGATTATCGACGATACGGGCATGCTCAAGCAGGGCAAGCATTCCGTCGGTGTGCAGCACCAATACATCGGGTCGGCGGGCAAGGTTGCCAACTGCCAGATCGCCGTTACCCTCACCGTCGCCAACAAACGCGACCAGCTTCCCGTCGACACGGCTCTCTACCTTCCTGTCTCATGGACCGACGATCCCGCTCGCCGCAAGCGCGCCCACATGCCCGATCAGATCGAATTTCGCACCAAGCCCGACCTCGCACTGGCCATGATCCAGCGCGCTTTGCGCGACGGTATTCCACCTGGAGTCTTGCTCGCCGATGCTGCATACGGCACTTCGAGTGACCATTCGGGGATTCGGCCGTCGGCAGTACAATCATCAAGACGACGATGCCGCCGGCCTCTGAGCGACGCTCAGCCTGAGGTCGTGGTTACTGGACGTGAACGTTGCAGACGCCGCTCATGCCCGATGCGCTCCCGGTGATGCGCGCGTCGCCCTTTTTTCCGGTGGTCACTAGGCCCGAAGAGCTCACCGACGCAACCATCGCGTCATCCGTCACAAAGGTTGCTGACGACGTCAGTGGGGCCGTCGAGCCGTCAGAGTAGTGGCCCGTGATAGTCAACTGCTCCGTCGAGCCGCTGTTCTTGGGAAAAGTCATGTCTGCAGGCGCGCAGTCAACGCTGGTGAGCTGCTTGACCGCACCTGGCGAAACCGTCACGGCCGTTGTGGCAGACGCACCCGAAGCCGTGGCGCCGACCTGGGTCGTGCCCATGGCGTGCGCCGTCAGAAGACCCCCTGGGGCCACAGTGGCCACAGGGTCTGCCGTCGAAGTCCAGACTGCGGAAGCGGTCACATCACGATTTCCCGCTTGATCGGTCAGGACGGCTTTTAACTGCAGGCTTCCGCCGGCGGTCAATGTTGGCGCGGAAGGCGTGATCTGCAGCGTAGCGAGCGGCACAACCGGGGTGACAGTCACCGTCGTGGTCGCGCTGAAGCCGGACGCCGCCACGGCGATCTCGCTCTTGCCGGCGCCGTGGGTAGTCAAAAGGCCGCCTGCAGCCACTGTCGCTACCGTCGGTGTACTCGACATCCAAAGGCCTGTTGGGGTGAGGTCATGAGGTCCGGAAGAGGGATCGGTCAAGATGGCGCTCAGCTGCAACGTACCGCCGGAGGCTACCGTCGGTGTGGAGGGCGAGATGGCCAGACTCGGCTGTCTGCCACCGTCAAAGCGAACTTCGGCGCGGGTCTCCACGTGGAGTGAGGGTGTGATGTCCACACCATCGGCACCGACGGTGAACCCTCCGGACAGGGCTGTGGCCATGACATGCGCCGCTTTGCCAACGAGCGAATCATCGACCAGGACTAGAAGCTCTGCGCCTGAGGTGAGCGGGCCCAGAGGGACCTCCGGTCGGGTGATCAATGGATGAATGGCGAGCCCGTCGCTAGTCAACTGGAAGGCCAATTGGTCGACGGTGATGCCGCTCCAGCTCGACCGGATCCTCAGTGATGTGGGCTGCGTGCAGGCGCTGAGAGCCACGAGCCACGGCAATAGCGACTTCCAGTTCAGACGAGCAGCCGTTCGAGACCCACACATGGCTCTTTCCTAGACACCAACAGAGGGAATGATAGGGCCGCACACAACTACAGGCAGTCGCGGCATGGGCAACAGGGCTCGTCGCAGTCCTCGGAAAGTCATCGCAGAGCGGCGCGGGGAGTGAGCTGGACGGAAAGGCGGGCGGTAACCGACAAGCGGGCCAGAAGCTCCTCCATCGGTACAAGCTTTCCCCGATCGGCTTCGTCCATGGCCGCGAGGAGCTGTGTTTCCTCGTCGGGAGAGACATCAATCCCGCCTTCATCTTCGGCAACAACTGTGACTGCGGAGCCGTCGGGCAGATCGATCACGTTGTCAGTGACGATTGCGCCCGAGCTGCGCAGCAGCCGGCGGGTTTCCACTTGATGACGACGATAA
>Ga0209724_1003977_pt1 | contig 11791 bp, 12 predicted proteins | sample grotaG_FD_184143 | JGI IMG/M metagenome (GOLD analysis project Ga0209724, IMG submission 184143) | Glacier valley bacterial and archeal communities from Borup Fiord, Nunavut, Canada, to study Microbial Dark Matter (Phase II) -... | ecosystem: Environmental > Aquatic > Freshwater > Ice > Glacier ... | reverse complement strand
GAAGGCGCGCTCGAGCTCGCGCGGTCGTCCGCGCGAGTTGATCGATCAAGCGCTCGCGCACCTCCACGAGATCAAGCCGATCGAGCTCACGCCGCTCGTGCAAGCGCTCGTGACGCGAGTCGAGGCTGCGCCCGCGCCGACCGTCCGGCTGCGCGAGCGCCCGCGCAGCCCGTGGGTCACGCGCGCACTGACCGCCTCGATGTTCGTGGCCGCCGGCGTGATGATGGTCGCCGTCGGTGATTCGACGGATCTCGGCGTCCTCGTGCGCAGCGGCGCGATGGTGCGTGGCTTCATCCACGCCAACGGCGAATGGTGGCGGCTCGTGAGCTGCAACTTCATTCATGTCGGTGGCCTGCACCTCATGATCAATGCCCTCGGCCTGTGGGTGCTCGGCAAGCTGTGCGAGGAGATGTTCGGGCCGGTGCGCACGCTCGCGATCTTCGGCATCGCTGGCATCGGCGGGTTTGTCGCGAGCTATCTCGCATCGCCGGTCGGCATCTCGGCGGGTGCCTCGGGCGCGATCTTCGGCCTGCTCGGCGCGGTGTTCGCCGAGCTCACCCTCCACAAGCAACAGCACCGCGCAGCGTGGGGCAGGGGCATGTGGGGCAGCCTCGCGGTCGTCGCAGTCGGTCAGGTCGGCATCGATTTCATGTACTCGGGCGTCACCGATCAGTACGCGCACGCGGGCGGGCTCGCGTTCGGTGCGTTGCTGGGTGCGCTGCTGTCGCCGCACTCGCGCTGGAAGAGGATCGCCGAGCCGGTCGCGCGCGGCCTCGCCGCGGCGTTCGTCGGCGCGTGCATCTGGGCCGCGGTGATGGTGGTGCGCACCCCGATCGCGAAGAGCCTCGGCACGCCGGATCACGCGATCTCGATCACCCCCGCTCTCATGATCGATGCGCCCGTGGGATGGAAGTATGATGGCGATGCGCTCCACGATCCGGACGAGATGATCGAGCTACGGTTCGCGACCCCGAATGCGGCGGCACCGTTCGAGGACTTCACGGCGCACGAGAAGGATCGCGTCCACACGCAGTTCGATCGGATCGCCCTCGCGACCGATCACGTGGTGCCGCTGCCGCAGGGCTGGCAGGGCAGCGAGCTCGCGGTCTCCGGCGAAGACGCCGACGGAGCCGGCGGTCGGCAGCACTATCGCATCGTGATCGCGGGCAAGGAGATGCAGGGCGGCGTCGTGCTCGTCAGCCTCGAGATCGCGGATTCGATGGCGCGCGCAGCGCCGGCGTTCTTCACCGCTCAGATCGCGTCGCTCACCACCGTTCGCAAGTAACTTGCGTTGCTCACGCTCGGGCGTAGGCTCGCGGAGTGCGGGCCGTGCTGTTGCTGGTCATCTTCGCTGCGCGGGCCTCCGCCGGTGACTGCTTCGCCGAGCTCGATGCGCGCCACATCGCGTACCAGCACGCCTCGCGACCGGGCATCCAGCTCGGCGTCGAGCTCACTGGCATGGTCGGCGGGGTCGAGCTGGTCTCGGACGACCAGCAACTCGTGATCGATTGCTCGCTCGCGGTGTCGCTCGATGAAGCGGGCAGGTACATCCACGCCCTCGGCATCGCGAAGGCGTCGTTCTCCTCGGCGTACGCGCGGCGCAACGTGCGCGGGACGAACCATCCGAGCAAGCACAACTACGGCCTCGCGATCGACGTCCACACGTTCACCGGGCCCGAGGTCGGCACGCTGCGCGTCGATCGTGATTTCGAACAGGGCCTCGGTGACGACATGGACTGTGTCGGCTCACCGCTGACACAGGGTGGCGCGGTGCTCAAGATCCTGCAGTGCCAGTTCGTGCGTTCGGGCTTGTTCTACCTGGTGTTATCGCCGGACTACGACGACGCGCACCACGACCACTTTCACCTCGAAGCTAAGCCGTGGGCGCAGCGCCCGGCGTTGCGCTCGGGGACGCCGGCGATTCACTAGCGGCACTGATTCGCAGCGCGACGAACAACACGCCGAGAGACCACGCGAGCCACGCGACGGCCCAGAACCACACGCCCCAGGGGGCGTGGCTGCCGAACGTGTTGACCGCCATCTGCGTCGCATCCGAGGTCGCGGTCAGGTTGCCGCCGACGACCTGGACCGGGCGCAACAGCACGCGAATATCGAGTAACGCGTTGATGCATGCCTGTGCCGCGATGAAGTGCGCGACGAACACGCGCCAGCGTCCCGGGACCACGATCGCGATCGCGACCAGTGCGATCGCGATGCCCGAGACCGCGAGCTGACCGAAGTTGCCTTCCTGTGTCGTCGGCACGATGGCGAAGAACACGGTGACAAACATCAAGCCCGCGATCGTGATCAGGGCCCAGCGCGCGCGCTTCGCGGTCGACGTGGCGACGAGGAGGACCGCGCCCCACAGCGGCGTGCCCATGTATCCCGCCGCCGCGATCGCGGCGGTGCCGCCGCTCGAGATCGCGTAGACCGCGTACGACAGGCCGCTCGTGTCCTTGTAGATCACGACATGATCGAGCTCGGCGCCGGTGCAGATCATCACGAGCCCGTGCGACATCTCGTGCAGCCACGTCGCGAACAGCTTGAACGGGTACGACAGCACCCCACCGTGGGGCAGGTTCCAGAGCAGCAGCGATGCGAGTAGCGCGGTCGCGAGCGACCGGAGCTCGCGGCGCATTACGGCTTCGGCTCGTCAGGTTTTTCGATTGCTTTGTCTGGAGCTTGAGCCGGCTTCTGGGCTGGATCAAACATGCCGTGGAAGAACTGATGCGTGCGCGAACGAACGCGCGTCCCGAGCTTCACGAGGTCTTTCGGATCGAGGAGCTGCGCTAGCGCGTGACCGGGCGTTCGCGCGAGCGCCATCACGTCGGCGATGTGGACCGGTGCCGCGCCACCGCAGATCGCACCGATCACGGCACCGCAGATCGCGCCGACCGCAGCTCCGACGAACGGGATCAAGAACCATCCACGCGTGTGATCGGGCAAGTGGCCGTTCGGAACCATCGCGATGATCACGAGCCCGATGCTCGCGACCGCATGCGCCTTTGCGGCGACCGCGATCGCATGGCGGCGGCCACCGATCTCGTCGACCGAGGCCCAGGCCGCGAGCCGGCCGATACCCGCCGCGGTGAGCACCGAGGCAACGCCCGCGAACACGGCCGTGAGCCGGAGGATCCGCATCATCTCGACACGCGGATCGGTCATCCCGAACCGGGCCAGGAGCCAGACCCCCAGCGCGAGGGCGGGAACCTCGATGACCGATCCCGCAAACAAGCCCTTGAAGAACCCCCAACGCGGGGGCGTTTGAAGTCGGATACTTACGGGTAGAGGGCTTGGTTTCCGCATCGCACCAGGCAGGGGCTCGAGGAAGGCCAACCGCCCGATTACCGTAGCATGTCCGCACAAAGCACTCGTTTGTCTCTGGTCTGTTGGGACCCACGAGCTCGACCGGTCCGTATACACTTTAGGGGTTCATTCCATGCCCGCCACAGCTGATCCCAATCGCTCATATGCCGCAGCGCACTTCGCGCTCGAGCTCGACGGTAAGGACTCGGTGGGCCTGTTCCGATCGATCGAGGGCGGCGGCGTCCGCGCCGATGTGATGACCTACCAGATGGGGCCGAACTACGATCGCTGGCGACAGCTCGGCAAGCCGAAGTTCGAGGACCTCAAGCTCCAGGTCGGAATGGCGATGTCCGAGCCATTCTACATCTGGATCTCGAACTTCTTCAGCGGCAAGGCCGACCGCAAGACCGGCGCGATCGTCGCCGCCGACTTCTATTACAAAGAGCGCGCACGCCGAGACTTCTCGGAAGCGATGATCAAAGAGCTCACGTTCCCGAAGCTCGACGCCACCGACAAGAATCCGGCCTACATGACCGTGGCGCTGTCCGTCGAGGACATCGTGTTCAAGAAGGGCAGTGGCGCGAAGATCGTCCAGCCACTCGGCTTCAACAAGCAGAAGCTGTGGACCGCCGCGAACTTCAACTTCCGGCTCGACGGCTTCGAGTGTTGCCGCCGCGTGTCGAAGGTCGACTCGTTCACGGTCAAGCAGAACATCATCGAGCACAACGTCGGTGGCATGCGCGCGTCGACGAAGACGCCGGGCCCGATCGAGTTCCCGAATATCGCGTTTTATCTCCCCGAGGCCGACGCCCACCCGCTCCACGATCACGCGATGAAGCGGATCAAGGCCGGCGAAGTCCCGGGTCGCCTGCACGGCTCGCTCGAGACCTACGATCACGACCACCGCACGCTATGCACGCTGGAGTTCTTCGGCGCGGACATCGTCTCGGTCACGCCCGATCGTTCGGATTCATCCTCGGAAGAGATCAAGATGTCGAAGGTCGAGATCTATACCGAGAAGATGTCGTTCACGTACCACCAGATTCCCGACGTCTAGGTCGGCTGGTCGCCTAGCTCGCAGCGACTTCGTTGCGGAGCGAGTACCAGCGTTTGATCGCTTCGGCCTTCGCTGAATCGAGGAGCTCCGTGACGGCTTCGAGCTCGTCCGGATCTTCTGCAGACGCGAAGGCTCCGACGGGAGTCAGCACGAAGGCGAGCACATCGCGTGCGCTGCGCGGATCCGGCTGGAAGCTGCTGCTGTAGAGAGTTTCGCCCACGGCTTCACCCTCGCCCCTGCGATCAGGCCGGGCAAGTTTTCGTGCTTAACTGCCGGGCGATGGCTCGCTCGAAGGTCGCCGTAATCAGGACGAAACCAGAGACGATCCTCGACGATATCGATCGCTTGCACGATCTCGCGGGCGTCGAGCGGGCGCTCCCCAAGGGCGTGCTGACGATCCTCGAGAACAACCTCTCGCGGCACTTCCCGTTTCCTGCCGCGAACACCACGCCGTGGCAGCTCGAGGGAGAGATCCGGAGCCTGCGCGCTCGCGGCTACGCCGATCTTGTCTGCGTCCAGAGCAAGGGCGAGGACCTCGACGGCTACCTGCCGATCTTCAAGCAGTACGAAATCCCGGTTCGCTCCAACTTCAAGCCCGAGGACATGACCTGGTCGGTTTACCGCCCGAAGGCCAAGATGAATGTCCTGGACGAGATCTTCCCCGAGGGCATCCGGATCCCCGATGCGTTTCACGGCGCGAACATCGTCCATCTTCCGACGGTGAAGTGTCACATCGACACGACCACCTCGGGCGCGATGAAGAACGCGTTTGGCGGGCTACTCGACGCGAAGCGCCACTCCACGCACTCCTGGCTCCACGAGACGCTCGTCGACCTGCTCGCGATCCAGAAAGAGATCCACGCGGGGCTGTTTGCCGTGATGGACGGCACGACCGCGGGTGACGGGCTTGGACCTCGCACGACGCGCCCGGTGACCAAGAACGTGATGCTCGCATCCGAGGATCAGGTCGCGATCGATTCGGTCGCGGCCTCGATGATGGGCTTTGATCCCATGGCGCTGACGTTCATCCGGCTTGCGGACGAGCAGGGCCTCGGCCATGGCAAGCGCGAGGACATCGAGATCGTCGGCGATGTCGAGCTCGCGAACCAGAAGTGGGGCTTCTCGGTCGGCGACCACGGCGCGCTCGGGAAACTTCAGAAGCTGCTGTTCCGCACGTCCCTGGTGAACCTGTTCGCCGCCGGCTCGGAGGCCTATCACGATCTCTACCGATGGCCGATGTACGACCGTCGCGTATTCGAGCAATGGAAAGAGCAGAGCGAGTGGGGCCGGCTGTTCGACCGCTACCAAGCGATGGGCACGCTGGGTGCCGGAGGATAGCGGAGTAGCCACCGCTCGGGTTCGGCGGTCTGGCGTTCGTCGCGATGCGCGCCGCCGGTAGCTCTACGCTTCAGCATCGACGATCGCGCGTAGCTTCTCGACCGCCTGCGCGTGTAGCCGGCTCGCCCACGACTTCGAGATGCCGAGCTCGACGCCGGCCTCGAGCAGGTTCTTGCCCTCCCAGTAGTGCTTCTTCATCAGCGCTTGCTCCTTCTCGGGAAGCCGATCGATCGCGGCGCGGATCTTTAGCGACGCGCGCCCCGAATCGATCGCTTGATCGGCGCTCGGCGTCGCTTCGTCGAGACGATCGAAGCCCTTGTCCTGCATCGCCTCGAGCGAGGTCACGTACATTGTCCGGATCGCGGCAAGCTCGCTCTTGACCTGCGCCAATGCCTCGGCGCCTTCGGCCGGTTTCACACCTTGTTGTGCGGCACCGGTTTCGCGCTCGGCGCGATGTTCCAAGAAGTCATTCGCGGCGCGCAGCGCGACGAGCTTGGCCCAGGTCCGGCGGGGCAGGTGCGAGGCCTTGCGCAGGCCATCGACGATCGAGCCTTGCACTCGGTACCAGGCGAACGTCGAGAACGAGGCGCCCTTCGCGGGATCGAATCGATGCGCCGCTTCGGCGAGGCCTGCGTTGCCGAGCGCGATCAGCTCGTCGAGCTCGACATGCTCGCGCACGCGCGGAAAGATCATGTGGGCAGCCTTTTTGGCGACATCGAGATGCTGCTCGACGAGCCGCGCACGCTCCACCGGATCCACGAGTCGACGCTAGCACGTGTTAGCCTGCGGCCGTGGGTGTGTTCACCGCGCTCGGCGAACCCGAGTTGAAGGGGCTCGCAGCGGCGTTCGAGCTCGGGACGGTGCAGGGCTGGAAGACGATCGCCGCGGGCACGATCAACACGAACCTCGCGCTCGAGACCCAGCGAGGCAGATTCTTCATCCGGCTCAACGAGGGCAAGGCCGAGGCCGATGTCGCGTGGGAAGCGCGGCTCGTCACGGCGCTCGCGGCCGCCGGCGTCCCGGCGCCACCTCCGCTGCTCGCACGCGATGGCCGGCCGTATGCGGAGTGCCTGCGCAAATGGGCGAGTGCCTTTCCGTGGCGCCCGGGACATCACCTCGCCGCCGATCAGATCACGCCCGCGATCGCGGCAACCGCGGGCGCTGCGCTCGCGCAGCTGCACGTCGCGGGACTGGCGCTGCCGGCCGCGTGGCACCGCGGCAGCATCTACGATCACGATCATCTCGAGACCCGGTTCGATCGGTGCGCGCGCGTCGATGACAAGGCGCTGACCCACGCGTTCGCGATCATTCGCGAAGAGCTCGCGATCGCCAAGGCGTCGCTGGCGATCCGCAAAGCGGCGACGCACGGGATCATCCACGGCGATCTGTTTCGCGATAACGTCCTGTGGCAAGGCGGGCAGCTCTCCGCGATCCTCGATTTCGAGCAGGCCTCCGGCGGCAGCCTGGCCTACGACCTCGCGGTCGCGATCAACGATTGGTGCTGGACTGGCAAGCCCGAGATCGAGCTCGCGAGCGCGCTCGTCGCCGGCTATCAGCGGGTCCGACCGCTCACGGCCGCAGATCTCGCGGCGCTCCCCATCGAGCTCCGGGCCTCGGCGACGCGGTTCACGCTCACGCGCATCACGGATGTCTATTTGGCAAGGGTCTTGAACCCGGAGAAAGACTTCCGTGCCTTTCTGGCGCGAGCGGAAGCATGGCGAGGCCCAGCACTTGGCCTACTCACGTCGTCGGTGTAGCTTCCGCGCGCTGGCTTCATTTCTGCACATGTCAAAGCTCGAGCACGTGATCAAACTTCCTGCGCTTCTCCTCTTCGTCGGCCTATCCACTGTCGGTTGTGCCGCGAAAGTCGCGTACGTTCCCGGCACGCGGATTCCGTACTCCGATAACAACAAGAGCGTCCTCGAAGCGATCGAGGATTATCGCCTCGCCGTCGAGCGCGGCGACGCCGACGGCTTGATGCTGATGGCGAACAAGCAGTACTGGGAGGATTCGGGCACGCCGACCGGCAGCGACGACTACGGTTATGAAGGCCTGCGCAACGTCCTTCTGACCCGGCTTGGTCGCGCCAGCGATATCCGCTACTCGATGCGCTACATGGAAGTCCGCCAGACCTGCAGCGCGGGCAATCTCCACGCGGGCTGTCGCGCGGCCGTCGACGTGTTGATCGACGCGAGCTACACGATCACCGACGTGCTCGGGAAGCCGAAGCGTCCCGACAAGCGCGACCAGAACGAGCTCATTCTCGAGTACGACGGTCACCGCTGGTTGTTCGTCAGCGGCATGTAAGGGTTCTATAAGTGGCCGGCCGCGCCGGCCAAGCGATCAAAATCAAGCCGCCTCTGCCAATCATCCGCGAGCAAGTGGTCGGTCTCGTTCGTCTCCGCGCCGCGCATCGCCGCGATCGCGCGCTGGACGCGCTGTGGTTGGTGCGCACGGTAGCCGGCGACCGCAAGCCGGCGAGCCGCGAACCGCGTGAAGCTCGGGCCCGGTAGGCCTGTCACGAGCGCGGTATCGAGCTCGCTGGCGGCGCCCTCGTAGTTGCCCGCGTTCGACTTTTGGAGGCCGAGCAAGTAGTGACCGAGGCCGAGGTCTGGCTCGGCGACCGTGGCCGCGGTCGCACTCGCGATGACGGAATCGATCTTGCCGAAGAAGTAATCGCGCAGTGCGGGCCCGGCGGGACCTTCGTGATGCAGCGCGAACGATTTCGCATCGAGCTGGCGGCGCTCGTCCGCGTTGAGCGGGAGTAGACGCGCTTGATCGATCAGCGCGAGCTTGGCCGCCTCGGTCTCGGCGCGGCCGGCCATGTGCTCGAGCGCTTCGGCGCGCAGCGACGACGTGATCGCCTTGTCGCCAGCAATACCGGTCCACAGCGAGCGTGCCTCGGTAAGCTCGGCAGCATCGCCGATCGAGAGCATGTCGCCGAGCTCGATGCGGTGGCGCGGTTCGTCGGGGGCATCGGCACAGACCACGCGCATGAGCTTCACGGCTGCCGGCCGATCGCCGCGACCGAGCGCGACGGCGGCTTGATCGCGACGCGCAGCGATCGCGTGAGGGCAGGGCCGCGCGAACACGCTGCCGCCGCGGAAGCGCTCCTTCGTTCCTTCGATCACCTCGGGCGGTAGCGTGATCGCGGCGATCATCTCGCGCCACTCGGCCTCGAGCGTGGCGAGCGGCTTGGCGTAGACCTCGGCGAACTCGCCGCCGCTGCGATACAGCGCGCGCAACTTCTCGGCGCCATATTTCTCGAGCAGGAAGTGCAAGAACGAGCCAGCGGTCTGATAGCTGCGCGCTGGCGAGACCGTGAAAAAGTTGATCGAGAGCAGCTCGCGGATCGAGGGCGACACGCCCATCACCTGCATCACGCGCACGGCCTCGTGCGGCGACAAGCGGTCGTACCCACCCGGCCAGTCGAGCGCGACCGCGAGGCCCTCGACGAGCCCGGGGCTGATGAACACGCCGTGCTTGGTCGCGAGGCCGAAGATCGGGTCGCCGAACGCGCTCGCGACGACGTGCGCGATCTCGTGGCGCAGCGACGTATGCGGGAACGCGCGATGATCGATATAGATCGCATGGCGCCACGGCTTGGCCATCTCGACATTTCGCGCGCCAAACAGTTGCGCCTTCTGTTCGCCGTTGGCGAAGTAGTATGACTCGAGCTTGCCCTCGGGCGCCGCGCCGATAAGCGCGACGACTTCCGCGTAGCGCAGCTCGTGATCCTCGGCGATCAAGGCGAGATCCTTCTCGATGTCGGGGGTCTTCGCGTAATAGATCGTGAAGTGTGCGGTCTCGAGCCGTCCGCCGAGCGCGGCCTGGATATCTTCGGCGTCGACCGCGTAGCCGAGCGTGCCAGCATGGGTGCGAAGCACGATCGCGCCTGCGGCTGCGACGAGCGCCACCACGAGGAGAGCGAGTGGCTTGCGATTCGGTCGCGCCTCGCGCGCGATGCGATAGCTCGGCACGTCGAACCTCGTGGCGACGAGCCCGACGATCGCTGTCACGGCCGCGAGTTGCTCGAGTCGCGACCACACCAGCGGCATGCCGAGCTTGATGTTCTCGTCGTACATGTTGCCGGGGAAGTAGCCGATTAGCGGGTTGTAGATGAACACCGGAGGCTGGCGATAGAACCGCCAGAACCCGGCAACCGCGAAAACGACGATCGGCAGCACGACCGCGAACCAGGTCGAGCGATGCGGATACCAGTGCTTCGCGGTGCGCTGGCCAATGACGACGGTCAAGACGTGACCGATCGCCGCACCGAAGATCGCACTCGGTAGTGGCAACAACGCGAACGCCCGTAGCCCGAACACCCAATCGCATGTCGGTGCCCAGATCCCGTGAAGCGCCGCGGCGATGCCAGGAACGATCACGATCGTCGTGGCGAGCGCACATGCACGTCCGACACCTCGCACGAGCCGACGGACGGGATACCCAGCCCCACCGTCAACGGTCTGTGCCTGCCGCGCACGGGCAGCCCCGAGATCGAGGCCGCACACGACGCCGAACACCGCGACGACGAGCGCGTGCTCGAAGCCGAGCACTCCGAACAGGGGCACGAGCCACGACCCGAACCCGAGCGCCACGGCAAGGCCGAGCCAGATCCACCCACGTAGCATCATCACGAGTGCGCCATTCGGGTGTTAGAGTCAGCCGTGGCCGAGGAACCGAGCAGCGAACGCCGCAGCACGACGCGGCGTCCGATCGAGCTCAAGGTCGAATACAAGCGGCTCAACACGTTCTTCGCCGACTACACCAAGAACATTTCGCGCGGCGGCACCTTCATCAAGACAGCACGCCCGCTGCCCATCGGCACCGAATTTTTGTTCAAGCTTTTCATTCCAGGTCGTGACGAACCGCTGACGATCCACGGTGAAGTTCAGCGTATCGTGACCAACGAAGATGTCGATGGCGACGGGACGCCCGATCAGGGCATGGCGATTAAATTCGTGTATCGCCAGGGCGATTCGCAGCCAGAGATCGCGCGCACCGTCGAGGCCATCATGAGCCACAGTCTCGGACCCCGGCTCTACTCGCGTTTGATGGACGTCGCTCAGAACAAAGATAAGAAGAAAGCCAAGAAGGAGAACGGCTAATGCAGGTCAGTCGCTTCTTCCGCTATCTCGCGCCGAACCTCATCACGTTGTCGTCGATGATCTTCGGGTTGGTCTCGCTGTGGTCGAGCCACAACGGCGACACGCCGCTCGCGGCCTGGATGATCATCTACGCGGTCCTCACCGATCGTCTCGATGGCCTGACCGCGCGCGCCCTCAAGGCGACGAGCGAGCTCGGCATGCAGCTCGATTCGTTCGCGGATGCGCTCAACTTCGGCATCGCGCCCGCGTACATGCTGCTCTGCTATCTCGAGCGCCGGCCCGACTTGCCGTATCACGACGGCGGCACCGCGCACTATTTACTCTTCGCCGCCGCCGGCGCGTACATGCTGTGCGCGATCTTCCGGCTCGCGCGTTACAACATCATCGCCGACGACGAAATCCCGACGAAGATCTTCTTCGGCTTTCCGACCACGCTGACCGGCGGCCTGATCGCGATCTGGATGCTCGTGCTGCTCAAGTACGATCCGATCCAGTGGTCGACCGCACCGTTCGGTGGCGCACGGCTGTTCGGCGATCATCTGCAGACGCCACTCGCCGTGTGGAAGTACCTCCCGATCGCGCTCGTGGTTGGCGGTTACCTGATGGCATCGTCACTGCCGATGCCGAAGGTCGGCATGACGAAGAACAAGATCGTCGGCTTTTCGCTGCTCGCGCTCGTCGCGATCGGCTACGTGTGCGGCTTCGCGATGCACTACCCGGAGATCTGCTTCTGGATGCCGACGGGCTGGGCGCTGATCTTCCTGATCTGGGGCCAGGTGTCATCGACGGCACGCGGGATGGCTCCGCCCGCGTTGTTCCCGAAGAAGAAAGACGGCCAGACCCTCGAGCGTGCGCAAGAAGACTTGCCGGATGTCGTATTCGACGAGAACCAGAGCCCGCCGGGCTAGTGCCCGTGACCACCGCCGCCGGTGGTCTTCATCTCGGCGGCCGGAACCACGGCGACTAGGGTCGGCATCGC
>Ga0209724_1003975_pt1 | contig 11794 bp, 6 predicted proteins | sample grotaG_FD_184143 | JGI IMG/M metagenome (GOLD analysis project Ga0209724, IMG submission 184143) | Glacier valley bacterial and archeal communities from Borup Fiord, Nunavut, Canada, to study Microbial Dark Matter (Phase II) -... | ecosystem: Environmental > Aquatic > Freshwater > Ice > Glacier ... | reverse complement strand
CGCCGCTCCTGATACCTGATACCTGACCCCTACTTCTCCGCCCCATTGCCATTGGCGGGGGCGACTGCGGCGACGGGGACGACGGAGCGGGGGAGGACCACGGCTTTGCCTTCGATCACCGTGCCGTCACCGCTGCCGGTGCCGGCGTTCGCGTTATTGGTGGTGGGGCCGCTCGTGTTGATGCTGGCGACGCGGCTCATCAGGTCGCTCAGTTTCAGGCCGGTGAGCGTTTCGACCAGCGCCGGGAACTGGGCCATGATCTTGGCGATGTCGCCGGTGATCTGGCTCGCGCCCATGCCGTTGTGGCCGTCGCCGGTCGAGACGATGGTGATGCGGTCCACCTGGCTGAGGGGCTTGCTGATGTTCGCCATCACTTCGGGCATACTGCTGAGGAGCTTATCAATGATCGCGGCCTCGTTGTATTGCTTGAACGCCTCGGCGCGCAGGGTCATCGCTTCGGCTTCGGCGTGCCCACGGGCGCGGATCACGTCGGCATCAGCGAGACCTTGCAGGCGGTTCGCATCGGCCTGCCCGGCCCCGGTGAGGCGCAACGCTTCGGAGGCACCCTGCGCTTCCAGGATGCGCCGTTCACGTTCCGCCCCGGCCAGGGTCTCCACCCGGCGGCGCTCCACTTCGGCCTGCTTGAGGACGGTAGCGATCAGTTCGCGCTCCCGGCGCAGGATTTCCGCGTCTTGCACCCGGATCTGCTCTTCGCGCTGCACGCGCTCGATACCGACCTGCGCGGCCACCACCTGCTGCTGCTGGAGGTTCGATTCGATGTCGTAGGCTTTGTCGGCGGTGGCCTTTTGCTTTTGCACTGTTGCGGCGTATTCGGCGCGGGCGACTTCGAGGTTGCGCTGCGCCTCAGCTTGGCGTGTGGCCGAGGCGGTTTCGGCGATGACGCGCTCCTGATCGGCTTCGGCACGGGCCACCGACGACTCGCGCATGGTCATGGCTTGGCGCATCGCAATATCGCGGCTGGCTTCGGCCTCGGCGATGGCCGCAGCGCGGCGGATCAGCGCGTTCTCCGGCTTCGACATATTCAAGATGTACTCGTTCTTGTCGCGCACGTCTTTGATAGTGAAGGAGATGATCTCCAGGCCCATCTTCGTCATGTCTTCGGCCGAGGTCAGGCGCATCTTGTCGGCGACCATCTCCGGCTGTTTAACGATCTCTTCGACCGAAAGTTGGCCGACGATACCGCGCAAGTGGCCTTCCATGACCAAGCGGATCAGGTTTTCGCGCTCTTGCGGGCTTTTGCTGAGAAACTGCTCGGCGGCGGTGCGGATGCTGTCCGGGTCACTCTTGACCTTGATCTGGGCGACTGCCTCGACCGTCACCGCCACGCCCTGGCGGGTATAGTTGTCTTGCTGCGGGGCCACGTCGAACGACATCAGTTCGAGCGACAGGCTGCGTGCGCTCTGCACCATCGGCAGCACAATCGTGCCGCCACCTTTGACGACATGGGGTTCGCGCATCCCCAGGCCATAGACGATCAGGGCTTCGTTCGGGCCAATCTTGCGAAATAGGCTGGACACGAAAGCGCCGATAATCAACAGCACCAGCACCAGCAGCGCGATAATAATTAGGGGGTCCATGCTCTATTGCTCCTCTACGATGATGAATAGGCGGATCATTGGACTTGTTGACTCACGATCTTAGCTCTAGTCCAGTTTATAGGGTTGATCCCGTAAGTCCTGGGTGAGTGCAGGCCCGCCGATCAACGGCTGTGTCTGATCTTCGGTCGCGGGTTGCCGCCGCGCCAGGGTGGCAGGCGGCAGATCCGTCACACTGAGCAACGGCTGCACATAGGCCAGCCCTTTGGCGTAGCGGGTAATCACCACCTCGGTGCTTCTGGCGATAGGGCTACCGTCTTCGCTGCGTGCGCCCTCGACGCGGCGGCTGCCGCCCTTGTGGAACACGATCTCGCCGGTGCCTTCGGGGCCAATGGTGCTGACCACGCGCGCACGGGTGCCGGGTAGCTGGTAGTCGGTTCGTTGCATCGGCGGGGTCTGGCCCGCCCACAGCACGCGGCTGAAAAAGGCGAACAACAGCGCCGCCCCGACGAGGCCACTGGCAAGTGCCAACAGCGCACTCAACACGCCGTCAAGGCCCAGCGTGTGGCGGAAAATGTAGCCCATGCCACCGAACCAGGTTACACCCGCCAAAATGGTCGGCAAGTTGAAAGGGCTGAGGCTGCCGAGTTGGTCACTGCTATTGCCCTGGCTGTGGGCAGGACCGTGGGCGTGGCCGACGGCATGACCGCCCGCGTGGTGGCCGGGGCCGTCGAGGGCATCCACGATCATATCGAACAGGTGCCAGCCGCCCCCATGGCTGGCGTGGCCGCCGCTGCCGAGATGCCCCATGCTCAGGAATAGGGAGAGGGCGCTAAAAATCAAGCCAAACAGAAAGCAGCCCATGTAGACATTCGCCAGCCAATCGGAACCGAACATTCGGGGGTCTCCTTTCCCACTGTCCGAACCGGCAACCGGGCGTGGGCCTCAACGAGGGGCGCGAGGGTTGTCTTTTGTCATTATATACGTTGGGCGGGCCGCTAAGGTTACGCCCGGCGACCCGCCCGGCGGATCTAGTGCAACTCCTGCGCGTAACGGCGGCGCGCTACGTAGCCGGCCAGCAGCAATAGCAGTGCTACCCCACAAACCGCTGCCGGTTCGCCCCATTTCGTGTCGGCTGCGCCGGTGCGCGGCATTCCGGGCACGGCGCCGGCTGCGGTGCTGGTCAGTGTATGTAAGATCAGGTTGAGCGCGCCTTCAGCTTGCGGAGCCGCCGGGTTGTTTTGCACCGGATAGATGCGCGTTTCAATCTCCGTCACCGGACCGCCGCCCAGCCGACTCAGATAAAACTCGCTTTGCGTCGAGTCGCCGGCGAACCAGTCAATCTGAAACACATCGCTCTGCGCTAGGTGGTAGAAATTGACCGCCTGGGGGGTAATCGGCTGGCCGTCCGGCCCCAAACCGCGCAGCCGAATCTCGTCTTGCAGTTGGGCATAGGCGAAATCGTCCAGCGGGCCATTGCTGTTCACCTGCAATGGCGTGATCACCATATCATAGGCGCGCCCGTCGAAGGGACCACCTTGCGTCGGCGGGCCATGCAGATGAGTGTTTTCGCCCTGCTGAGTCAGCGTGGCGTTGGCTGGGTAGTCGAACTGTAGCAGTGGCTTGATCAAGCTACTGCTGAACAGATTCTCTCCCCCAGCGATGCGCTTGACCGCCGCGATACTGGCAGTGGCCGCGTCGCCCAGGTAGGGATTATCATAATTCAGTATATCTGCGGGTGCGCCGCCCAGATCCTCCGGCGCGAAGGCAGTGCCCGGTCCGGCGACCGCCTGCCACTTGCCGCCGACGCGGTGCAGGATGATGTGGGCCGGGTCGGTTTCATTACGTTTCAGATCGGGGAAGGCTTGCACGTCGGCGTAATCGCCCAGCAGGCGCGTGATCTCATAATGATCGATCACCAAGTCCGCTTCGGTCGCCGCCAACCGGGCGCGGGCGGCTGCTTTGAGGGCGGCGGCGCTATCGTGCGCCGGGGTCGCCGTCACGCCGGGGGCGGTTAGTAGCGCGCTCACGGTTAATACTCCCGCCGCGACGGCGATTATGCGGCTGTTCATGAAATCTATTGCTCCTTGCATAAAAGTGGATTTCGGCTCAGTCCGGTTAGCCCCATTGTAGTGCATTTGCCGGCGGCTGTATAGCGGTTGTTTGGCTCCCTATCTATGCCCTTCTCAGTATACCTGCCCAGCCGTAAGCGGCGCATAAATAGAGAGGCGATAAGTATAAGCAAAGTGTAAGAATTGCCGCGCTGCCGCTCAGTCGCCGCCCGGCTCCGGGTGGACGGTGACGCGGTAGGAGTGGCCCAGCGCCGCCCGCACGGCGCGCTCGATCTCGGCGGTGCGGGCGTGGGCTTCGGTGATCGGCAGGCTGCCGGGCAACGTGCAATGCAGGGTCACGATATAGCCCAGCCGGCTGCCGCCCAGTTCGATGCGGCTCACCACGCCGGGGCCGGCCACCCCTTCGGCGGCAGCACGCACCGCCTCGCGCAACGCCGGATCGTCCAACGGCATAACGGGGTGCGTCTCGTCGTGGCGCGGCTCGATATGGATCTCGACCGCCGCCAGCGCCGGCATCTCGGCCCGTAGCGCCGCCTCTACGCTGTCGGCGATGGCGTGAGCCTCGGCCAGGGTCTGCTGGGCCGGCACCTCCATGTGCATATCCAGCCGCAAGCCCTGCGGGGTGGCAAAGACGCGCACATGATGCACGCCCACCGCCCGCCGCGACGCGATCACACGGGCCAGATCGGTCGCCTGCTCATGCGCCGCCGGCACCGGATGGGTGTGGACCACCACATCGGCCCCCGGCACCACGCCGCGCACATGAGCGATCACATCCTCAGAGATCGCTTCTGACTCTTCCAGGGTGAGGCCGCGCGGCACATGAACCACCAGATCGGCATAGGGCTTATCCCCGACATAGTGCAGGCGCGCGCTGGCGGTCTCGACCACGCCCGGTGTGGCGGCGGCGACCTGTTCCAGCGCGGGCACCAGATGCTTGGGCACCTCGTCCATCAGCGCATTGACCGAGCGGCCCATCAGTCCCCAGGCCACATGGACGATCAGCCCGGCCACCACCACGCCGGCTGCGGCATCTAAGCGCGACAGCCAAGCCGCCGGCCAGCCCAGCGCCTCCCCAGCGGCAATCGCGATCAGCGCGATCAGGACGATGGCCGAGCTCCACAGGTCGCCGGCGAAATTGGCGGCATCGGCGGCCAGGGCTTCGCTGCCGGTTTCCGCCGCCACCCGCCGCAGATAGCGCGACCGGCGCCAATCCACCAGAATCGCCCCGGCCGGCACGGCAAAGCTATAGGGGGTGAGATCGGGCACCTCCGGGGTGCCGAACGCTTTGCGGTAGGCTTCGTAGAGGATCGCGAGCGAGGTGGTGGTCAGCAGAAACACCGCGAACAGCGCAGCTAGGTTTTCGGCTTTGGCATGGCCGTAGGGATGATTTTGGTCGGGCGGGCGGTTCGACACGCGCACGGCGGCGAACGAGAGGATCGTGCCCACCAGATCCAGCCCCGAATGCAACGCCTCCGACAGCAGCGCCAAGCTGCCGGTCAGCACGCTGACCGTCGCTTTCGCCACCGTGAGCAGGACACTGGCGACCACCGATTGGATCGCGGCGTTCTGCTTGCGTCGTGCCCGGTCGTCTCGTAGGGCGGTGTCTTGCGGCACAAGTGGTCGATCCGTCATCATAGCTCCTCAGACATCTGTGCGGTCTGCGCGCCCGCACGGTGCGGAGATCCGCGTCTTATGCTATAATGCAGCAGAACCCCCTCTTTTGTAAAGGATGCCACTGTTAGACCAGGGCTGCTGCGTTCGCGCGACTACGGACCTGATTGGGGGGCTACCGGATTGTAGGAGGCGGCTCCGCCCGGCGACCGTGGGCCTGCGCCCAGCGGTTCCCCGTCCGGCATCTGCGTCTGCGAGCAGCGCTGGGGTGCAGGCCCACGGTCGCCGGGCGGAGCCGCCTCCTACAATTTATCGGCCCTGGCGTAAGCGGATGGACGCGGCGGGATCTTCCTCGCCCATCCGCCGACGTGCGAACGCAACCCTGACTATTAGACCCCGCGTGCGCCGCGCTGACCTAACCCCCCAGCCCCTTCCTTGTCCGGCGGCGGGCAAGGGCAGTTTGCGTTGATGCGGGTCGGTCAGGTATACTCTGATGCGGTTAGCGGATAGGTGATCTAGCGGCGGCTCGCGGCCACCGCCGGCAATAGGGTTGAGGAGAACACGGAGATGCGGCAGAAACTTGGGATTAGCGCGCTGGGGCTGCTCTTAGTATTACCGGGGCTGCTGGGTGCGCCCTTGCCGCCGGCGCAAGCGGCGACGGCGGCGGGACCGGCGCTGCGCCCGGCGACGGCGGGGTTGGGCTTGGGGCGCTTTATGGTAGATGCGGCGGTCTATGTCGTGCCCGATCAGGCGGCGCAAATGCAGGCCGCCGGGGTGCAGTCGGTGCGCCTCGCCATCCCGTGGAGTGTGGTGGAACCGACCCACAGCCAGCCGCCCCAGTATGATTGGCGTATCACCGACAACACGATGCAAAACCTGCAAAATCACGGCCTGACGGCGCTGGTGACACTGACCGGCAACCCCAGTTGGGCGGCCAGCGGCACGAGCGGGGTCGGGCCGGTGGACCGTGTGCCCGAATCGGTGTACTATGATTGGGTGAGCGCGGTGGCGGCGCGCTACAGTGGGCCGAGCAGCCCGGTACGCGCGTGGGAGATTTACAACGAGGAGGACAGCATTGGCACGTGGGGCACCCGCCCCGCCGATTATGTGCGGGTGCTGTCCACCGACTACAGCATCCTCAAAGCGGCCAATTCCCGTAACGCCGTGATTATGGGCGGTCTGGCTTATGACAGCTTCACCGATGAATGCCCGAACCCAGTAGATTGCCCCTTTGCGCGCAACTTCTTGGCGAATTTGCTGGTGCAGGGCGGCGGTGCCTATACCGACGCAATCAACTTCCACCATTACACCAACGGCACCTGGGAGGCCCGCTATGGGGCGGTCACCGGCCTGAGTACCGCAGTCGGCGCGCTCCGCAGCACGATAGCTGCCGCCGGCCTCCAGCGCCCGTTGATCTGGACCGAAGGCAGCACTTCGAGCAACCCTAAGTATGGCGGCAGCGATGCCGGGCAGACCGCCTACGTGGTGAAAGCCTACGCCCGCACCTTCGGTCTGACGATTGATCAGCTCTGCTGGTTTCCCTACCAGGATTATGGCGATAGCGGCATCTATGCCTATTTTTCCAGCCACGGTCTGACCACCACCAGCGGGGTAACGAAGCCTGCGTATACCGCCTATCGCTTGGCGAGTAGCTACCTGAGCGCGGCGACGCTGCTGCGGGTGCAAGACGGGAGTGAGTTGGGCGGCAATGTTGGGGCAGCGGGCTATGCGTTCGCCCGGCCTGACGGCAGCGGCTTGACTATCGCCTGGGACGACAGCGGCAGCGGTCACAGCGTCTGGCCGGCGGCTCATGTGCGGGCGGTTAAGGATGTGTTAGGGCAGCCGGTGGCCTACAGCGTTGCCAATGGGCAGGCCACAGTCGCGCTGACGAGCAGCCCGGTGTATATCGAACTGGATCAGCCGTCGCGCTTCCGTGACATCCCCCTCGACTTTTGGGCGCAACCGTTTGTCGAATACCTCAGCGGGCAGGGCGCGGTGAGCGGCTATAGCGACGGCACGTTCCGCCCGCTGAACAATGCCACGCGCGGCCAGATCAGCAAGATCCTCGTGGCGGCGGTCGGCATCACGGACACGATTGCGAGTGGGCAACAGACATTTGCCGACGTGGCCGCCACAAACGTCTTTTGGCTGCCGATTGAGCGCATGGCGGGGCGCGGCATCATCGGCGGCTACGATTGCGGGACGGCTCCCGGCGAACCGTGCGATGGGCAGCGCCACCCCTATTTCCGCCCCGGCAACAATGTGACGCGCGCCCAGTTGAGTAAGATGATCACCCTGGCGCGGGGCTGGACCCCAGTGGACCCGCAGACCGGCGTGCAGCATTTCCCCGATGTGCCGCCCAGTAACGGCCTCTACGGCTTTGTCGAGGCGGTGTATGGGCATGGCGTGGTGGCGGGCTATGGCTGCGGCAACCTGCCCGCCGAGCCGTGCGACGCGACCCACCGGGCCTATTTCCGCCCGGTGGATAACGCCAGCCGCGCCCAGTTATCAAAGATGATTTACATCGCCGTGACCCAACCATAGAATAGAGAGGACACTGACCTGTTGCTGGAACATACGCCTTACGCCCTGCGCCCGCGCCGCTACCCGCCGCTCGTCCTGAGCGCGCTGGCCTTGCTGCCGCTCCTTGCGGGAGCCACGCCGGTGCCTAGCCAAGCCCAAGCCGGCTTCGCGGACCCGGCCTTTCGCCGCACCTGGGACTACACCGACAGCCCCGTGGCCGCGCATAGCGCCGACCGCTCGTGGACCTGGGGGCCGGCTCCCGGCGCGACGGTGTTGGAGCCGCTGCTGGAAGCGCCGGGCGGGCTGCGCCGCGTACAATACTTCGACAAAAGCCGCATGGAGATCAACAACCCCGCCGGCGACCCCAGCAAGCTGTTTTACGTGACCAACGGCCTGCTGGCGACGGAGCTGATGACGGGGCGGCTGCAAGTGGGCACCGCCACGTTTGAGCCGCGCTGCATCGCGAATACCCCCTTGGCCTCGGATATTGACGACTCCAGCGCGCCGACCTATGCCACCTTCGGCAAGCTGCTGGGTGAGGCGAAGGGCAACCATAGCGGCGGGCAAGCCGGCGCCGGGGTGGACAAGGCGGGCACCGTGCGCGCCGGAGCGGCCAAGCCGGGCGTGCTGGGCCTCGAATTGGTGCATTACGAGCCGCTGACCGGGCGCAACATCGCCAAAGTGTTCTGGGACTTCCTGAACGCCAGTGGCCCCGTCGTGGTCAACGGGCGCACGCAGACCGGGCGCTTGAACGATCCCTGGTATTATGCCAGCGGCTTGCCCGTCACCGAAGCCTATTGGGCCACAGTCAAGGTCGCCGGGAAGCCGACCGATGTACTGATTCAAGCGTATGAGCGGCGCGTGCTGACCTACATCCCAGCCTACAATGGGTCGCCGTTTGCTGTGCAGATGGGCAATGTCGGGCAACACTATTACGACTGGCGCTATAAGCGCGCCGGCTGCGCCAACTCCGGTGGCCCCCTGCCGCGCTACGGGGTGGACCCGCTGGGCCAATCGTCGGCCCAGGCGGTGACGGCCATGCAAGCCGCCGGCATCCAAATGGCGCGACTGGGGGTGAACTGGAGCGAAATCGAGCCGCAAGCCACCAACCCGCCCACCTATCACTGGGGCGCGTATGATCAAGCCATTGCGCGGCTGGCGGCGGGCGGCATCCATCCGCTGCTGGCGCTCGGCGCGTGCCCGGCCTGGGCCTGTGGCGACCCCAATGGGCCGCTCACTGAGACCGACCCCGCGCGCTTCGGCCAGTTTGTCAACGCGCTGGCCTTACGCTACACCGACGCGCCCTATAACGTGCAGTTCTGGGAGTTTTTCAACGAGCCGGACAGCACCTATGATCCGAACCATCAAAACGGCTTCGGTCTGCACGGCGATCAGTATGCCGCCCTGCTCAAAGCCACCGTGCCAGGGCTGCGGGCGATCAATCCGCAGGCGCGGGTGCTGATCGGCGGCTTGGGGGCCGACTTCTATATGGACGAGCAACCGCCCGGTCCGTTTAACCGCAACTTTTTGCGCGATGTAGCAAACGCCGGCGGCGGGCCGTATTTCGACTATCTGAACATCCACTACTATCCGCAAAATCCGCACTTCACCCGGCTGGCCGACAAGGCAGCGGCGCTGGCCGCCCAGGCGCGGGCGGTGGGGCTGAACCAGCCGGTGGTCTGCACCGAAACCGGCCTCACCACCGCAACCGATCCGGCGTGGCAAGCGCCGAATTTTCCGCCCAACAGCGAAGAAGTGCAGAGCCGCTACTTGGCGCGCACCTTTGCCGAAGCCCTCGGCGGCGGCGTGCAAAGCGTGACTTGGTTTACGCTGCACGATTGGGATAATCCCAACCCCGGCCTCCAGATTTTCTTGGATACCGGCCTGACCCGCAAAGACTGGAGCCCTAAACCGGCGCTGGGCGCCTACCGCACGTTCGTGCAACAGGTGGGCGAACGCCCGGCCCTGCGGACGCTGGATGCGGCGGCGCTCGGCAGCGGAGTCAGCGGCTATGCTTTCGGCAGCGCCGGCGACCAAGTGTGGGTGGTCTGGAGTACCAGTGATGCCGTGCAGACGGTGGACCCGCCCGGCAGCGCGCCGCCTGTGGCGACCGACCTGTTCGGCAAAGCGGTCGGCGTGAGCAGGGGCCGCGTGGCCGTCGGCCCCAACCCGGTGTACCTGAAACTCCGCGCTCCGTGACCCCGCCCGGCCCGGCGGCGCCGCTGATCGGCCAGAGGCACCGCCGGTCGCGTCGGCGGCAGGGCGCGCAGTGGCTGCTGGGGGGGCTGCCGCCGCTGCTGGCGCTGTTGACGATCTGGGCGGCTGCCCGCGACCGGCTGACCAGCACGACTTACGACGCGGCCAACGGGGTGGTCGGCGAGTTGGTGACCGGGCGGCACGTTGGGCAGACGTTTGTCGCCGCTCACGCCGGCCTGAGCGCGATTGATCTGCAACTGGCGACCTATGCCCGTGCCAACCCCGGCTCGGTCGTCTTGCATTTGCGCCGGCGCGTGACCGGCCCCGACGTACGGACCGTGAGCGTGCCGGCGGCGGCATTAGCCGATAACGCCTGGCACCGCTTCGCTTTCCCGCCGCTGGCCGACAGCTACCGGCAGGCGTACTACCTGGACCTGGAACAGCCCGGCGCGACCACCGGCCACACGATCACCGCCTATTGGAACAGCGGGCGCGGCGATCCGTATCCCTATGGGCAAGCGATCAGCGATGGGCAGCCGACAGACGGCGACTTAGCCTTCGGTCTGGTCTACAGCCCGCCGCCCGGCGCGCTGTGGGCCGACCTATGGACCACCCTGCGCGCCGCGTTGCCCGCCGGCCTGAGTGTGGGGCTAGTGGTGGCGGGCTTGGCCTGCGTGGGCTTGCTGGGCGCGCTGCTGTGGGGAGCCGCACACGACTGGTTCAGCGGCCGCCGCCGGCGCACGGCGCGCTTGGGCGCGCTGCTGGGCTTGTTCGCCCTGGCCCACGGCACGGTCTGGCTGATCGCCGTGCCGCCCTGGCAGGGGCCGGACGAATTTTCGCATTATGCGGTGGTTGCGCTGATCGCGGCAGGCGTGAGTCCCGACGACAGCAGCGCAGCAGCCACGGCCGTGCGCGCCCGCTTGGAAAAGCAGATTCTCGCGGCAATGGATGCGCGCCAGTTCACGCGCATGGTGTCCTGGTATAGCCCGCCCGGTGGCCCGGCGACCGGCTTTGTGACCCGCAGTATCTATGGCGGCTCCACCATGTTCGCCCAAGTGCGCCAGCCATCGCTCTACTATCGCTTGGCGGCCCTGCCGCTGCGCCTCGCGGCAGCCGATCCGACGGCCATCCCCCCCGATGTGGGCTTGTGGTTGGTGCGCGGGGTGTCGGTGGTGGGCAACAGCCTGATTGTGTTGTTGGCCTGGGGCTGTGCCCTGCTGGTGGCCCCCGGCCCGCGCTTGCGCCTGCTGTGGCTGGCCTTGCCGCTGACCGTGGCCTTGCTGCCGATGCGGGCGTTTATTGACAGCATGGCAAATAACGATGTGCTGGCCGAATTGGCCGTTTCGTTGGTTGTGCTGCTGCTGTTCGCGTGGTTCACTGCGCCACCCAGCGCGGTGCGTCGCAAGTCGGCGTTGGCCGTGGCGGCGCTAGTGGCAAGCGGCCTCAGCCTAGCGACCAAATCCACGGCCCTGTTTGCTGTCGCGGTCCTATGGCCGATAGCAGTACTAGGGGCGATTGTGCTGGTCTTGACGCAACTCACGGGCCGGTGGGGGCCGATTATGCGCCGGCTGGGGGCGGGGGTGGCGTTGGTTGCTGCGCTGGGCTTGGCCGGCATGGTGGGGACCAGCTTTGACGCGCAGGGCACGGCGCAGGTCTGGCTCCTCAGCGCCGGGCTCCATGCGCCGCACGCGGTCAGTACCACCGCGCACAGTGGGCGCTATGTGCTGGCCCTGCCTGCCCGGGCTACGGCTTACCAACAGATCGATCTGCCCGACGCGCATCCCGTCTATACCGTCACGTTGCAAACTTGGGCGCGCGCGGCGACAGCGGCGG
>Ga0209724_1003972_pt1 | contig 11804 bp, 8 predicted proteins | sample grotaG_FD_184143 | JGI IMG/M metagenome (GOLD analysis project Ga0209724, IMG submission 184143) | Glacier valley bacterial and archeal communities from Borup Fiord, Nunavut, Canada, to study Microbial Dark Matter (Phase II) -... | ecosystem: Environmental > Aquatic > Freshwater > Ice > Glacier ... | reverse complement strand
TTAGTTATCACCATCAATTCTAAATAAGAAAATCGTAATTGTCAATAATACAATGTTATCAGGATTGAATTATGAATCATTATAAATTACCGAAAAAACGCAATAAATCATCCGTAAACACCTTCTCGCTGATCAAACAATGCATATCACTGATCAAACTAGGTTTTTTTACATTCAAATAATTGCATTTTATGCCTCCGGTTATGTATTCAATAAATCTATAATTCCGCTTCCTCTTTATCAATTAAAAAGCTTAGATTTACCGCTACTAATAATCGGTCTTGTATCTGTTTTAGGCTTCACTTTTTAAAGTCTAATATTCAGTACAATCGTTTGCATGTCAGACAAAGGCGGACACGTCTCATCTTGGCAAATCACTGGTTATTAAAAACTTGACAAAAACAGGACCGAATGCAAATATGAAAATTCGTTTTCACTGAGTGTCGTGTTGATTAATGGTAGTCATTCTGTTTTCCGTTTAAAAAACAGAAAACAGATCAATGTGAAGAACTTTTTATTTGTCTTAATATTTTCAGGCGTGATTTTGAATGGAATTAGGAGAGAAAATGATCGTTTTTTCTATTTTTGTTGTCGAAATTTCCAAACAATTATGATTTACCACTATGATAAACGGATTAACAATGAATTACAATCAGATGAATGGTTCTCTGCAATTGTAACGATAAAGACTATGAAATGAAATTACCAGCGCTCATCCCTTTCAAAATCATAAAAACTATGGCTTTAAAACCATTTTCCTCCAGATCAACTGTAATTATTGTGATCGTCGTTCTTTGTATGGTCCAAAGTACTGTTGCCCAAAACAGACGGTTTAATTCTGATGTCAGTAATTCCTGGGAGTTCGGATTCTCAGGGGGAGTTTCCCAATTTCTTACATCTATTAATCCCAATTCTGATGCAGCCTATAAAAAGTTTAATTACTGGAATGCCGATTTTAATACTGCTGTCACATTGTCGGTTATTAAAAATTTCTCTCCTAAAATCAGTGCTGAATTCGAATTTCTGACCACTAAGCTTTCAGGATCATGGAATTCAATCAGTCCTTATGGAGTACCGCTCCCCGCAACGCCACAAAATCTTCCAGGCCCTTTTAAAACAGGAATTAACCAATTTTCACTTTTGCTCGTGCCAAATCTAAACAAGATTATCGCACCCAACAGCAGCAACAAATGGAATTTGTTTGTCAAAGTTGGCATAAGCGCTCTGCTTTTAAAGGAATACAGTGGTCTCTATGAATATGTTAAAGGCAACGGATTTGAATATGCACTTGCTTATGGCGGTGGATTATCCTATACGATCAACGAAAAAATCAAGATTAAACTTGGCTCGATGTGGTATATCGTTGATACGGACCGACTCGACGGAGTACATACGATGCGCCCTTTTCAATCACCCGACGCTCAGGATGATAATTCAGTATTTTACTTCAATTTAAAGGAACGTTACATGTACCCTTATGTTGGCGTGACCTACGGAATTGGGCAGGTTCAATCAAAAGCCCATTTTATCCAGGGAAGCAACAGCAGGTTCTTATGGTTTAAAAAGTCAAAACACAGGTATAGGAGATAGCGATGCTTAGCGGTGATTTATTCAATAAAATTCACTCCATTTATCAGACGGCTTTTTATTTTGAACTTTCTGCTTTCTCATTTAGCCTTATTCTGAAACCTAAATCGACTCGCAACGTAACAATTATAATTATTTAATCTATATTTTGGTAATATGTCTTCTATTCGCATTGCAATAATCGGCCTCGGATATGTAGGTCTTCCTCTTGCCAGGCTTTTCGCGACCAAGTACCCGGTAGTTGGGTTTGATGTAAATCAAAAACGTGTAAATGAGATCAATATGGGAATTGATCGAACACTTGAAGTTGAAGAACAAATCCTCAAGTCTGCGCTGGTTTCAGAAAATCCAGTCTCCGTTGGAAAAAATGGTCTTTTCTGCTCCTACAACCCTGAAGATATCAAATCGTGTAATTTTTATGTTGTTACGGTACCGACACCGGTTGATAAAAACAACCGTCCGGACCTGACACCGCTTGTAAAAGCCTCAGAAACTGTCGGAAAGGTGATTTCAAAAGGTGATATTGTCGTTTACGAATCGACGGTTTACCCGGGTGCAACAGAGGATGACTGTATTCCGGTAATCGAAAGAATTTCGGGATTGAAATACAATGTTGACTTCTTTGCCGGTTATAGTCCCGAAAGGATCAATCCGGGTGATAAAGAGCACACCGTCGAAAAGATCAGAAAAGTCACTTCCGGTTCAACCCCCGAAGTTGCTGAAATAGTTGACAGTACTTACCGTTCCGTAATTCTGGCCGGTACGCACAAAGCCTCCTCCATCCGTGTCGCTGAAGCTGCAAAAGTGATAGAGAACAGTCAGCGCGATATTAACATCGCTTTTGTAAACGAGTTGTCAAAAATCTTTAATGCGATGAAGATTGACACCCACGATGTTTTGGAAGCCGCATCTACCAAATGGAATTTTCTCCCTTTCAAACCGGGACTGGTTGGTGGACATTGCATCGGGGTTGACCCGTACTATCTTGCGCAAAAAGCCCAGGAAGCGGGATATCATCCTGAAATTATCCTTGCTGGCAGACGGATGAACGACAGCATGGGGAAATATGTGGCCTCCGAAGTGGTGAAATTAATGATCCAGAATGAGATCCCGGTAAAAAATGCAAAAGTACTGATGCTGGGAATTACCTTTAAGGAAAATTGTCCTGATATCAGAAATACAAAGGCAACTGACATCTACCATGAATTAATCAGTTATGGAATTGATGTCGATATTTACGATCCATGGGCCTCTCCCGAAGAAGTTAAACATGAATACGGCCTCACAATTACCAAACAGTTAAATGAGTCGGTCGATTACAGTGCCGTAATTCTTGCCGTCGCTCACAATGAATTTATGAAAATTGATCTGCAAGCCTATAAAACACGTGGTGCAATTATTTACGATGTAAAAGGAATTCTTCCGCGCGAACTGGTACATGCGCGGCTTTGATCGATGGATGTGATTAGGTATGTAATCATCACTTAAATCATCATTTGCGATAATTTTATCTTTTTTATGTTGATTTAATGGTTTTTACGCAATTATAGTAAAATCTTGTTGCAAGGCAGTTTAGTGCTTAGCAACAAGATTTTTATTTTTATCCATCAGTTGCATTTCAATATTTAATTCGAAAGTTAAATGTGGTGCGGGCCCTCCCCGCCCCCTTCATCGTTCAAAACGCTGGTTTATCCCCCTTTTTCTTACCCACTTCCGCTATTTTACACGAACCTGTATTTGGTTAAAAAATGAATTGCTTATTATAAGTACCTCCTTCTAAAATGAATTGCTGAAATATAAAAACCATTTACCTGATTATTAAATCATAACTATTTGTCAGGCTCTTTTTACGATGATCTATTTTTTTACACCCGTCAAAAAGTAACTATATATTGATATATCTCTAATTAGTTTGTATTGAATCTAACCTTAAATTTTGCTATTATTGCCGGCTGAATCTGAACTTTCAGACCTGACTGATTTCTACTGATTTCCTTTTGGTTGTTCTGGTTTAAACTCGCAAACATAGTATGGGAGTGAGCAGGCGAAGCTTTATGAAAATCAGATTCACCGGGTGGTGCATCCGGATAAACTGCACAACATGATTTCCACTAATCTATTTGATAATTAGCGAACTGCAAATAAAAATTCATTGCCGGCATTACCCGGCAATCTAACCAACGATTAATGGACATCGTATCGGTTTGAGTACAAAATACAACTTCCTTTTTCGCCATTCATCCCTGTTTTCGGATAACTTTGGATGTGATGAAAACTGACTTTTGTTGAATAAAAAGACGGGGAATCTTTCCACCCTGGTAAAAATACTTGACGCTGTAAAAATATTCATTCATTCGGGTAATGCTTGTAGGGGAAATCTGATATCTGTGTATGGGAAATACTACAATGATTTCTCCTAGTCCTTTTTCCTGCAGCATACGATTTATTAAGCTGGCTGAACCGTACACATACCACATTGAAACTAAAAAATATTTCCACAGGGTTACTCTTTGTTTAACACTGTGTAACCCGGAGGATCTTTTTCTTCTGTGTAACACTGCGCAACTATTTTCTTCATTGCTGTTGACGCTGTCGAACTCCTTTTCGTCTGAATTAGCTACTCTGAATTTCTTTTCACATTAATCCGTATAATCAGTTTAAATCCGTGTAATTTCTTCTTTAAATCCGTGTCAATTCTTCCTATATACTTTATCGGCCAGTGCCTCTCCCTTGACGAACACCCGGCGTTCCGTGAGACGATCATTGTGCAGTTTTCAGACCCGGAATACGATTGGAACAGCTTTATCTGGAACTGTAGTAATCACCTGGTATTACCCGCGATCTACCTGAAGTTCAAAAAGTACGATCTTCTTATTTACCTGCCGGAGGTTCTCTCGCAGCACCTCGAAGAGATCTACAAGCTCAACCGAACACGTAACGAACAGATCCTGTTACAGGTGAAAGCAATCAATGCAACCTTAAACCGGGCCGGCATCTCCCCCATCTACCTAAAAGGTACCGGGAACCTGATTGACGGCGTTTATAGTGATACCGGCGAACGGATTATCGGCGATATTGATTTTCTGGTGGCAGAGAAGGATCTCCTAAAAGCAGCCGAAAGCTTTAAAAAAGAGGGATATACTCAAAGTTTCCCCTCCTTCGCACCTTACAATACCTCGAAGCACCACCACTACCCACGGTTATGGCGGAATGATGTAGTGGCAGATATCGAAATTCATTGGTCACCGGTCAATACATCAAATGCAGTGCACTTCAGCACTGATCTTGTTCAAAAAGATAAAAAAATAGTAACCGGATATCCGGGGTGCTTTGTCCTTTCGGATGATCATAAGTTGATTCTGAGCTTTATACATAGTCAGCTCACCAATTCGGGGCACCGCCTGGGCGTCGTTTCATTGCGCGATACAATTGACATATACCGTTTTTCGAAACGAACTGATTTAACAACAGTACTGCCACAGATACATCACCAAAGAAGGGCCGGCGCTTATTTTGACATCATGCAGAAGTTACTGGGGTTACCTGTAACAGGTAAGCAAACCCTTACTTCAATAGTTTTTTGCTGGAAACACGATTTAAACCTGACCTCACCGTTATTTTCGGTAATCAACCGGTTACCATGGGTGCTGACGAGGCTTCTGCTGCATGGATACCCTGATCAGATAAAGGAAGCGTTTATCTATAAAGGGGCGAAACAGGCCCTGATCACCAGGCTTAGCAGCAAAAGCTGGTATCAGCAACATTTCAGGTTACTCAGAAAAAGCATTATTGGTTAGTGCTTCAAAATTCATGAACCACGAATCGTTTTCTAAAGACTTCAAATGAGCTTAGAAGGGCATCGACTGATCGCCAGGCCAATGGGAGAATAATCTTAAAAAATAATTACACCGTGTTAACCTGAGACCGTTTAAATATTATTTTTCAGTTCCGTTAGGAACTTGAGGTCGGTAGAATTAATGCAGAAAAGCAGATCTGTTGTCCCGTACGGGACAATACAATTTTAATTAAACATCATTTCTACCAGGCGATATTCCCTACGGGAATATTTAAACAGCCTCTCACTGTATCACACCGAGTAACATCGCAATCCATTAATTATTTACACAGTGTTACTCAGTGTCTGACACCGCGTAACACTGTGCCACTATTTTCTTCATTGCAATTGACTCAGACGAACTTCGATTCGCATTTAATCCGTGTAATCAGTATTAATCAGTGAAATCAATTTTAATATTTATCCTTATCATCCTGACCAGTCCGATCCTGGCCCAGGAGAAGATCGGATTTGTCCCTGACTTCAGGATGAGCCAAAGCATGTCCGTTAGTTCGGGCAGCGACCTCCCTTTCTGGATGATTTCGAACCAGAATGGCATCTTTCAGTTGCACAATTCAAGTTATTTGCTGCTCCAGGCAGGCATCAACCGTAGTCTGGAATGCGATACCTTAAAGAAATGGGGATACACCTATGGCGCAAACATGGTTTATGGGTTGGCTGGCACCTCCGATTTTCACCCCAATGAATACTGGCTGGGGTTCCGATACCATCAGCTGATACTGAAAGCCGGGGCACAGAGCGATCCTGTAATTTACGGCGGACTCTCCTCCACAAACGGAGATATGAACCGCTCACGCAATGCCAGGCCGGTTCCCGGAGTCGCCCTCTCGACGAACGGGTATATTCCGTTTCTGTTTGCAAAAAAGTGGTTCTCCTTCCGGTTTCTATACGAAGAGGGCCTCCTCAAAGACAAACAATTTGTGAGCGATGCTCATTTGCATCACAAGAACCTCCATTTCCGGGCTGCTCTATCTTCCACACTCTCGCTCTCTATGGGCTTAGAGCACTATGTCTATTGGGGTGGGGTTTCTTCAGAATATGGACAACTGCCAGGTGCAAGTCAATATCTCCGTTATGTGTTTGGTTTGGCTGGTGGTGAAGGTGCCACGGAAAACGACCAAATGAATGCTGCTGGCAATCAGCTCGGAAGTTACAACCTCGAACTTAAAAAAGAGTGGACAACCATGAATGCCGCTTTCTACTGGAACCATCCTTACGAAGACCGTTCAGGAAGGGAGCTCGATAATATGCGCGATGGTTTATTGGGAATCCACCTTGCCACAAAGAAACGTACGGCATTGATTACAGATGTTGTTTATGAATATATGAATACGCTCAATCAGAGCGGTGCCATGCATCGGAAACCTGCTCCCACCCCTGAAGACCCCAATAAGGTGACCGGTCGCGGACAGGACAATTATTTCAATAATGGCATCTACCCTTCCGGCTTTACCCATTACAATCGGATGATGGGAACGCCGCTTTTTGTGCCCACGATTGGTGCGGATGGTATTTCAGAGGGATTCGATAGTTCACGTATGTGGATGCACCACCTGGGGATCAGCGGCAATTTGGGCAGTGGATTTTACTGGAAATCATTAACCACCTTTTCGCGCAATTTCGGAACGTATAAAAACCCTTACCCAAATCCGCTGGATGAGTTCTCGTTTCTTGCCGAAGGCAGTTACAGTGGTTCAAAGCTCCCTTTTATTGTGAAGAGCGGAGTTGCCGGTGATGCGGGTGATCGTTTCGAAAAACGTTTAGGCGGTTACCTTGGGATTGAATTCAATTTTTAATGGATGAAAAAAAATTACACAACTTGTCCCGATACTTCGGGAGTGTTACCCTGTGTCTGACACCGTGTAACTCGGTGTAACTTTTTCATTTCCGGAAGAAACTTATGGATTGGAACGCTGATGACACTGATGTTCCAACGCGGATAAAAACGGATTTGAAAATATGATACCCTGTCACACAACAGTTAAACATGCAACACCGCCTATTTTGAATAAATAAATACACAACTTGTCCCGATACTTCGGGAGTGTTACCCTGTGTCTGACACCGTGTAACCCGGTGAAACTTTTTCAGCTCCGGAAGAAACTTACGGATTGGAACGCTGATGATGCCGATGTTCCAACGCGGATAAAAACGGATTTGAAAATCTGATACCCTGTCACACAACAGTTAAAAATGCAACACCGCCTGTTTTGAATAAATAAATACACAGTGTAACGCTGTGAACCTAAAAGAATAATTACACAGTGTAACCCAGTGTCAGACACCGTGTAACTCAGTGAAACTTTTTCAGCTCCGGAAGAAACTTACGGATTGGAACGCTGATGATGCGGATGTTCCAAAGCTGATAAAAACGGATTTGAAAATCTGATACCCTGTCACACAACAGTTAAAAATACAACACCGCCCACTTTGAAAAAATAATTACACAGTGTAGCCCCGTGTCAGACACCGTGTAACTCAGTGAAACTTTTTCATCTCCGGAAGAAACTGATGGATTGGAACGCTGATGATGCGGATGTTCCAAAGCTGATAAAAACGGATTTGAAAATCTGATACCCTGTCACACAACAGTTAAAAATACAACACCGCCCACTTTGAAAAAATAATTACACAGTGTAACCCAGTGTCAGACACCGTGTAACCCGGTGAAACTTTTTCAGCTCCGGAAGAAACTTACGGATTGGAACGCTGATGATGCCGATATTCCAACGCGGATAAAAACGGATTTGAAAATCTGATAACCCGTCTCACAACAGTTAAACATGCAACACCGCCTGTTTTGAATAAATAAATACACAGTGTAACGCTGTGAACCTAAAAGAATAATTACACAGTGTAACCCTGTGTCAGACACTGTGTAACTCAGTGAAACTTTTTCTTCCGTGTCATCCGTGCTTTCATAATTGGCTTCACCGTCCCGCACATGCGGGATCGTTTCGTATTAAAAAAAATAACAAATTGTTCTTTAGTAACGAATAATTATTCCTATATTTGTTCGTTGTCAACAAAATATTATCATTCGCTCCCAATGATCAAAGAAAGGCTAAAAGAAATAATGTTTGATCAGAAAGATGTTTTTAATAGTAGGAAACATCTGATTCATCGTGATATCGAAATGGGAAAATACATTTCTACCAGTCAGGTCGTAATTATTTCCGGAATTCGTCGGTGTGGCAAATCATCTTTAATGTTCCTGATTAAAGAGAAAATGAATCTGAAGGACTCGGAATATTGTTATTTCAATTTTGATGATGAACGGATAATTGCAGATATTTCAATACTTGACAATATTTACAACCTTCATTTAGAGGTTTATGGGAAAGAACCAGTATTGTTTCTCGATGAAATCCAAAATATCGCGAACTGGGAGAAATTTGTTAACAGGATGTATGAGCAGGGAATAAAGGTTTTTGTTACAGGTTCGAATGCAAAGTTACTCAGTTCCGAAATATCGACAAGCCTTACCGGCCGCAATAAATCAATTGAACTTTATCCCTTTTCATTTTCCGAATATCTGCGGTTCATTGGAAATAATTACAACCTAAACAAGTTAAATTCAAAATCTAAAGCACTGCTTCTTAAAGATTTTAATAACTATTTTGAAACGGGAGGATTTCCGCTTGTAGTAAAAGAAAACGACACCGAACTGATAAATGCCTATTTTCAGGATATTTTATACCGCGACATAATTTCCCGGTACAGATTAACTCAGGTAAACGAAATCAAACAAATAGGCTTATACTTTGCATCAAATATTGGGAAATTGTTTTCATATTCAACCTTGCAGGAAATATCAGGCGTAAAAAGCCTAAGTTCAATTAAAGATTATTTGTTTTATTACGAACAGTCATACCTCTTTTTTTACCTGAAGAAATTCGATTATTCGGTAAAGAAACAAATTATGAATCCCAAAAAGGTTTACACGATTGATCCTGCATTTGCCCACCGGTTAGGTTTTAATTTTTCAGCAAACAAGGGTCGTATTCTTGAAAATATTGTTTACCTGGAGTTGCTCCGACGCGGTAAAGAAGTGTATTATCATTCAGGGAAAAAGGAATGCGATTTTGTTATCAAAGAAGGGCTGAAAGTTGTAGAAGCAATTCAGGTAGCTTACCAGGTCAATATAAATAACCACGAAAGGGAATACCAGGGATTACAGGAAGCCATGCTTACCTATGACTTAAAGGAAGGATTGGTAATCAACTACAACAGCGATGAATCCTTCATTCCAACCAATGATGGAATAAAAGTAATACCTGTTTGGAAATGGCTCTTAACTGGCTGAAAATCATTCAATACTTCAAATAGTTGGTTCATAATAATTAGCTTCACTGTCCCGAAACTTCGGGATTGTTTCATGTAATTGACTTCGCCGTCCCCCACATGTGGAATCGTTTTCGTAGGACCCAAAAAATCTTTGTGTGAATTTGTGGACCCAGTTTTCTTTCCTTCGTTTTAATTTGTGCCAATTTGTGGATCAAAAAACTTTTCCTTTCGTGTCATAATTGCTGCCATAATTACACCGTGTAACCCAGTGAAACTTATTCTTCCGTGTAATCTGTCTTAATCCGTGTAATCTTTCCTAAATCCGTGTAATCTTTTTAGATGTTATTCAACTCCATCCATTTCTTCCTCTTCTTTATTATCGTCACCCCCGTGGATAAGAAAAAAGGTTAAAGGATAAAGGTTTAAGGTTATAGTGGGAAACAAGGACAGGCAGTACCAGTTGATATTGTTCAAATTGCAAATAAAAAACGGTAATTTTACAGCAAACAGATGGAACCGATGACAATTGAATTCTCAAACCATGCGCTAAGACAAATAGAAGCCAGAAATATTTCGCAGGAGATTATTTTGTTAATAATTCAACATCCTGATAAGGTATTAAAACAAGATTCATCAACAACAATATTTACCAAGTTAATTGATGAAACTGAAAAACGTTATCTTTACCGTGTATTTGTCAATACAGCTAAAAAGCCTTCGTTGATAATTACAGCATATAAAACATCAAAAATCGATAAATATGGTTATCCGTTACGATAAAGAGCTTGACATTGTGTATATTCGTTTCTCAGAAAAGAAAATTGAAGAGAGTAACGAAGATAAACCCGGAATAATCCTCGATTATGACATTGATGGAAGTATTGTAGGTATCGAGGTCTTAAATGCCTCATCTCAAATGGTACAGCCAAATGGAATAGTTTATGAAGTAGCATAAATAATTTGTTTCTTTCGTGCAAGTTGGCTTTGCCGAACTTCGTTTAGTTGCCCAAAAAAACTTTTCTTTCGTGTTAATTAGCTTCGTCGAACTTCGTTTAGAGGACCCAAAAAATCTTTGTGTGAATTTGTGGACCTGGTTTTCATTCCTTCGTGTTAATTTGTGCCAATTTGTGGACCAAAAAAATCCGTGTAATCCTTTTAAATCCGTGTAATTCTTTTCCCCAAATCCGTGTAATCTTTTACCAACTTCGTGAACCTAAAAGAATAATTACACAGTGTAGCCCCGTGTCTGACACCGTGTAACTCAGTGAAACTTTTTCTTCTGTGTCATCCTTTAAAATCCGTGTCATTCGTTCTAATTCGCGTAATTCGTGATTTATTACGATCGTAATCGACTATTTTGCAGGGATACTACCCGAAAACACCGTAGGGAAGAAACGAAAATTCGGAACTGATTGCGAGCCTGGTGGCCAATATAGGGGTGCGAATATTACAACTTTCTAAATACTATTTTGTATTTTTGAATTGAATTGTTTAAAACACAAATGACCTAATAAACAAGGTATTTATCCCAGGAAGATGACTCGTCACTTTGACAAAGGCGAAATAATTATTTATCAAGCGGATGATAAATCAACTCAACTCGAAGTTCGAATTGAGGAAGAAACCGTTTGGCTTACCCAGACACAAATGGCCGAACTTTTTCAGACAACACGAAACAATATTACGCTACATATTAGTAATGTATTTAAAGAAAGGGAATTAGAACAGGTTTCAGTTAGTAAGGAATCCTTACTAACTGCACAAGATGGTAAGAACTATAAGACAAAATTCTATAACCTCGATGTTATAATTTCAGTTGGTTATCGGGTTAAGTCACAACGAGGAACGCAGTTTCGAATATGGGCGAATCGAGTGCTTAAAGACTATTTATTAAAAGGTTACGTACTCAGCCAACGTGTTGACAGAATAGAAACAAAATTGCTGGAACATGATCAAAAGTTCGACCTGCTGATAAAAACCCACTTAACTCCCAACGAAGGTATTTTTTATGACGGTCAAATATTCGATGCTTACATGTTTGTATCCGAACTCGTCAAATCAGCAAAAAAATCAA
>Ga0209724_1003970_pt1 | contig 11807 bp, 15 predicted proteins | sample grotaG_FD_184143 | JGI IMG/M metagenome (GOLD analysis project Ga0209724, IMG submission 184143) | Glacier valley bacterial and archeal communities from Borup Fiord, Nunavut, Canada, to study Microbial Dark Matter (Phase II) -... | ecosystem: Environmental > Aquatic > Freshwater > Ice > Glacier ... | reverse complement strand
GCTCGGCATAAGCGGACGGCTCATCAGTTCCCAGAGGCTAAGTTCCTTTGGTATGAGCAAGTTACCAAACAAGAGAACGACGTTGACGAGGCAAGCGCGGCTGAACTTGAATCAGCGCGGCTGCTGACTTGGGATGAGTTTGAAGCGATCGCGAAAAGCTTCTCTCCATTGCCTCAAAACTGGCTACAGCGAATCACCAAAGTATTGCAGCGCAAGCCTAAGCCGATCGATTCAGCCGTTGCCTTAGAGCGCGATTTAGGGGAACTAGAGAGCGATGTTTACGGATATGAACCGGGCGATCGGCTCAAAACTTGGCAGAAAGCAAGTGAGAGCGGCTACAAACGCATCCTTGACAATTCAAAAACGGGGGACGCGAAATCCCACGATAGCGGGAAAGCCTACCCTTCTGAGTTTGAGGCTGAAAGAATCTTCTACATCAGCAACGATCGCAGAAACTCGACAGTATCAACGCTGGCGGATTGGGCAGAAGTTGAGGCGCGTCATGGCGGATTAGCCCCTGATGAAAGAGGCAAACTACGGCGCGTCAAGGACGGGCAAACAGCAACCGTTGCTGCAAACTGCGGTCGCACGGAAGCGATCGGCATTCTCAGAAGCAAGGGCGTTCACGGTGCCGATTCTAATGCCGTGTGTCAATCTTGCCCCATGCTGAATGCCTGTAAACATTTCTCAGGTGATGGCTATGGCTTCAAATCAGCGCGGCGTGATGCGTTTGCAAGCGATCGCCTCAAGATTCACGGTGCCAGCTTGCCAGATGCAAATGATGATTTCAGCTACAGCAGAACGATCAATCTTTGGGATGAAGCCAGTACAAGCATTCAGAATTCACGGGCGATCGCGGTGTCAGTTGCAGACTTGGATCAGTTAATCTCTCACCTTGCCTGTCAAGCCCCACAGCAGTTCGTTCAACTACAACCGCTTCTCAGTGGGTTAAAATCACTTCTCACAGGCGATCAACCCCGCTACGGCTTCGGCTACCACGAGATTGTTGAATCACTGCCTACAATCGATTTCAGCGCGATCGACTGGGATAAATTACATGAGGTACTGAAGCCTGATCTGTCAGGGCTAGAGCCACCGGACGGCATTAATTTTGAGGATTTCAGCAAAGGGGCAAGGGAGCAAGTAGCAGCGCTCAAAGGCAAGCTCCGAGAGGATTTGGAGGAGCTAAAGCGCCACAAGGAACTTGAGATCGCCGCCATTCTATCGAGAGGTAGATCATCAGTATTCGATCGCGACAAAGAAAAAACCAGAGAGAAATATCGCCTTCAAGCTTCTGGGCTGCGAAGTATATGCCGATGCGCGATCGAGGAAATTAATCGCAAGGTGCAAATCAGTTTCAAAAATGCCCAGCGTGACTTGAAATACAGCACGGCTCAATCCCAGTCAGAGCAAGCGGAGATCTTGAAGCAAACTGTTCTCAAACAGTGGTTTCCAGAGTTTCTAGAGGTGCTGAATGGCGGTACAGGCGACGTTCGCATTAATTACAGCAAACTTACGCTCACACTGCCTGACAGCCGCCATAGGGAAGTGATTGAGGCTTCTAAGCTGAACATTTTTCTTGACGCAACCTTAACCCGTGAAGATGCTGCGCTCAAACTGGGTTGCGATCCTAAAGAGATTTTCGTATGCCGTCAGCGCCAGCCCAAAGTGAAAAATCTTGCCATCACTCAAGTTACTGATTTAGGCAAGCTCACTCAGCAACGAGGCGACGATAAGCAGCGTAGGGCAAGCGCGATCGCCGTTCACTACCAGGCGACCGATCCAACCACAAAAGTAATCGACTTCAAGAAATTCGAGACAGACGGGGCATGGTGGCGAGATAGTCGAGGCGTGAACGACTTTTTGAAAGTGAAAACACTTGTACTGATCGGAACGCCAATTATCAATATTGCTCATTTGCTTTCTGAATATTCAATCCTCACGAATACGCATCCGACAGAGGAAGATTTAGGCTTTAAGGCTTATGTCGATCGCACGACTAGAGCAGAATTTCATCAAGCGATCGGACGGCTGAGAGCCAACCGTAGACCTGATGAGCAGCTCCAGATAATTATCCTTAGCGATTTTGATTTGGGGATTGAAACCAATCAGGTGAAAGCCTCGGAAATCACCCTAGAAGCGGCTGATAAGCGGGAACGCTTTGTGATGGCTTTCAAATCAGCCGCAAGCCAGCTTAAAGCCAATGGAGAGAAGATCACCCAGAGCGCGATTGCGAAGCTCATAGACTATAGCCAGCAATACTTATCAAGATCTTGGAAATTACTACTAACCCTACTAGAGACTCCTTATAGGGAAAGTAGTAGAAATTCCAATGGTGATTCGGAACATATAAATTCACTGGCAAAGGGCATCGACGCTGCTATCAACCAATACTGCGATACCGCCGATCAAGTGCTGGAAACCATTAATGAAGCCTTTTTCGAGTGGATTGAACCTGATCAGCAGTTGCAAGTCTGGCAAGCTCTGAAATCGCAGACTCAAAATCGGATTATTGAGGTTTTGGCATTGACCTTGCCCAGCGATGAACTACAAAAATTAGGAGCTATCGCATGAATCCTGAGCCTCCACAGCCCGATCGCGCATCGACACCGCCCACGATCGCACAACTCAAAGCCCAGGCGTTTCAACTAATCGATCAACTCGCCTACGTTCCTGGCAGCGCGAAACTTTTGCTAGGGGTAATCTATCAACTTGAACTGTTTGTTGGTTACAAGTCCCACAGGCGAGTGCAGATGGCAGCGAGGCTTAAGAGGTGACGAAATTCGATTCTTTAGCTCGATACAGATGGTCAGCGAATCCAAAATCAGCATTTTGAAAAGCGCTCGTGCGGTTCTGCCTCTGATAGCTGGCAGCGTCGATCGTTTTGAGTTGGAATTGGTTTGAGCCTTCTGAATGCTCGATCGTAGGCAGATCGCCCGGTGTAACTCTAGACAAGAATTCTGCCTTGAAATCAACGGTTTTTTGAAGCCGTTCGATCCTCGAAACCTCACTTAGATATGCAGCCAGCTCGTCATAGAGTTGCTTGCTGAGTGAGTTAATCCGATCGGCGATCGGGCGTAAATCTTTGACATCTTGCAGCAACTGCGATTCAACATTTTGCTTATCGATCGCCTTCTGAGCAACCTTAGCCAAATAGCCAATTTGAGGCAGTTTCCCACTCTGATCAGTAAGTTCAAATTGCAGTTTATCTATTTGTGCTTGCCGATCGCGGTTCTCCTGATTAATCGCGTCATGCTTCTGACTGAGGGTTGCTGCAATCTTTTCTAAAGTTGCGCGATCGAGCTTTGGGAACTCTCGGCTGTCAAGTTGATCGAGGTCAATTTCTGTCTCAGTTGGCAGTGCTTCAGGGGTCATAGGTTTGTAAAAAGCTGTTTGTATCGTCAGTTGAGGTCGATCGCGGTCAGAGTGGAGGATTGCACATCGATCGCGGGGTTTCTCACTTCGTAGCCAGCGCGAACCACAGCGGCGATCGCAAGGTTGACATCGGCATATCTCAATTCAGCATCCAACCCTAAGAGTCTGCAACGCCGTTCAATGCAGCGATCGACGATGTTCAAGAATTGAGGGTTGCCAGATAACGTTTCGATCTTGGTTGTCGTCTCATTGCCAGACGCGCCCCCGCGTTTCTGGGTGACGGTTTTGCTGATCTCTTTAGACTTTTCCCACGACTGCCAAGCCTCAGACTCCATGTGGTCAATCTTGGCAAGCTGCTCTGCCTTAGCAGTATCGAAATCTCTAACTGAACTTTCAAGCCAGCGATCGCGGATCACTTTCAAGTCACTAGAAATTTGTTGCTGAGTGATTGTGAAGTCGTATTGCTTGCCGATAGTTTCAGCAATTTCAAACTGATTCCGACCCTGCATATAGAGTTTTGCGACCAACTCGCGATCGCGTCTAACCTCGTCAGGGTGCCGTTTTTTAGCTGTCATAACAAAGATTCAATTACAAACAAATTCTTAAATTACCACCCGTTGATTAGAAATTGAAGCAAGCATCTTTTCAGCCCGTAATTGGATTTCAGCTTCAGATTTTGACGCGATCGATTGCTGGGTTTGTGACGGCGAGAAAGACTTTTCTTGCGAGAGAGCTAATGATCTCATCGTCTCCATGTTTTGAGCATGAATGGATTCTTTCGAGTTGGCAGTCCGATTGATCAATTCGAGTTCTACCGATCTCGCTAGTTGCTTCAGATCCTCAGTCTGCAATCCTCGAAAATCAGGGTTCTTAATATCCATTCTCAAACACTCCGGGTAGGGATTGTCTTCATTTTACCCAATAAAAAGCACTTCCTAAAAAGTGCCTGACCCAAAGAGAATGACTTACCTTATTTTAGTTCGTATATGAAATGTCTATGCTCTAACCGATCATTGAAAGTTTGCCGCAGGTGTGGCACTTCACCCGGATCGCTTTCGTTCCATCCCTGCGAAGTTTGCCCTTACCCTCTTTCGTCGTGTGGATCGAGCCACACTTAGGGCAGCTTGGCACTTCACCTCTAACCCCAATCGATTCTCGCACGTCCGATCGTACCGGGGCATTCTCAGAGGGCTTGTTTTGGGCAGTTGGTTGAATTGGGGCACTAACTACGGGCTTCACCGTTTTAAGCTGTGCGATCTTGGCTTCAAGTTCACCAATCCGACTGACGGCACTCTCTAAGCAGCTAGAGAGGCTGTCAACTTTCCCAGTTCATCTCTAACCTCACTAAGCCTGTCTCCCAACACGCGGTCTAGAACAGCTTCTATTTTGCCGTCTAGACTTGCGAGAGTGTCTATACTACCGTCTTGTTTTAAGTCTATCCGACCGCTTAAATAGGCGCTGATAAAGTCTTTCAGCATTGCTGAGGCATTCGACCCTGAATCATTCGCCTTCGACTTGAACGCCTCCCACTGGTCAGGCTCGATCTTGAATGTCGCTAAAGTTTTGTCGCTCATGGTAAGTCTAGAAAATATCTATACCCAAGTCTATCCTTAGTCCCATAGATTGCGAAACTTACCAGGCGCTAACTCTGTATAGCGTGTGGTGTGTTGGATGTTGCAGTGCCCTAGATAGTCTTGAATCGTGCGGGTGTCAACTCCTTTATTTGCCAAGTAGTAGCCCGTGCTGTGGCGCAACATATGGGCATGAATGGGGAACCCAAACAAATCATCTCCTAAGCGCTGAATCATCTTTGAGATAGCCACAGGCGCGATCGCACCAAAGACACAAGGGCTAGACTTGCTCTCTCTCTGAAGTTTTCGCAGCGCTCGAATTTCATCACCGTTGATCGGCTGAGTTGAGGGCTTGCTTCCCTTAGATCGACGGACAAAAATATTGCCAGCGTCCAGATCAACATCTGACCATTTGAGTGATGCAGCTTCACCGACTCGCAAACCGTGACGGTACATCGTCAGCACTAAACAATGATTGCGGTGGGCTTTTCCCGGTTGCCCCGATCGCTTGGCTTTCTCTAGCAGCCGATCCATTTCAGCCGGGGTGAGATGTTCGCGGGTGCGTCCGGTTGCCTCATGCCCTTTGTTTGGTGAGGTGCCTTTCTTGGTCTTGACCGCTTCTAGTTTGGGTCTAGATGGAAAAGCTAAAACTTGCCCCATGTCGTCTAAATCCGTTTGTTCAACTTTCGATAGTTGGTCGCCTATCTGTAGCATGGCTGAAAGTCCTATGAATCGGTGAGGCTGTTTTGAGGTTTGTCTAACTTTTAGTCAGAAGTTGAACAAACCTTCTAGACCTCAGTATAGAAGAATGAAGGCAAGCTGTCTAGACTAAGGTATAGACCATGAATAGTTCGCATAGTTAAAGTTTTTACCCTGCGAACTATCGGCTGATTCGGGTAATTGAAAAGACTCATGACCTAGTAACAGAAGCGCGATCGCCCGTGGGAAAGAATACGTCCGGCTTCAAAAAAGACTGGAGAACCTGAGCAAGATGCTGGGCTGATCAAGGGCGAACACTTCGTGGCGCGTAGCGTTCGCTCGCTGGCTAAAGGTGTTTGTCCGGTTTTCTCACTCGATAAAGCGCTCGTTTCTTGAACGGCTTTTTAACGGGCTTATGCCCGAACACTTCGTGGCGCGTAGCGATCGCGTCAACTTCTGGCAGCAACTCATCTATGGGCAGTTGGTCGCCTTGTAACGGCTTAATTTTGGGCATCTCGTTAATAGTTTGGGTGAGGGTTTGTAGAGGGCAGAAAGTGAACGGGACAAACGGGACGGGACAACGCGGCTTTTGTTGTTTATTTTTTCGGTTTGAGGTCGCGGTATTGTCTGATCGAGTCTTCGGCTGATTCGCAGGAAGAGACCCATTCGAGATCAGCGATCGGGTGAACTTCTTCCACTTCTTCGGCTGTCGGATTGTATCGATTCGGGAACTGGAAGACAGCTTTGACCTTCCACAAGTTTCCTTCATAGGAAAACACATTGCCAACTCCTGGAAAGTGGACAAAACCGAGCAAGAAGACACCCGTAGACTTGGAGGCGTTTTGCCACGACGTTTTTTCTTTGTCGTTGATTGAGAAGCTGAACCGACAGAGAACGGAAACTTCAGGCTGCTCAATTTCTTCGTATTGATTCGAGTCAAAATTAGTCATTTTGGGGCAAGTTCCTAGTAGTTTGATGGTTGTTTTGTAGGACAGTCTAATTTTCGGGATACTCAGGATAGGATTCAGGATAGGGTTCAGGATAGCCGGGATGCTCATCCTGTCGTTCATCCTGAGTGTCTGCGAGAATCTATCCTGAATCCTGAACGGCGGCTCAACTGTTAGAAGAAAGCTCTAAAAAGCGGGTTAGCATTTGAGCCTCGCTATTAAAAGACTCCACATACTGAGCGATGACTAAGGGGCTTCGCTTCTGCCCTTGCGTCTTGTACCTTGTCGGGAATTGAATCGGCTTTGCTGCCACCTTCCAGATATGCCCTTCGTAGGGGAAGTAATCACCACATTGAGGTGGAACGTTGAACCCTAGAAGATAGTTTCCACTGATGCCCGATAGGTCAAGCATGGCGGTCTTTTCTTTCAGGCTTTCTGGCACCATCAGGCAGCAGAGCGCCCACGATCTTGGCTGCTTAATCTTGTAAGGAAACGACATTGAGACAGCGTTGATGAGTTCTTGGAGGTTCATGTTTTTACCAGTCGAGTTCATCTAGGGAATCGGCAGAAGGCGCAATCGCGGAGTAGTTTCCGTCAGCAACCTGAACAAGATTCTTGGCTAGCAATTCCACCAAAAGCCTGTCGGTTTTTGTTCTGTCAGCCGCTCTAAGTTCGGCAGTTGCTGATTTGATTTCGTAAACCTTGAGAGTGCCTTTTGATCTCAGGTGAATCAGAACTTTGACTGCTACCGAAATCATCTTTTCGTTCCAGTGAGGAAAGAGTTCTTTGATGTCGATCGCGGTTGTGTCTTGCTGCTCAATCTCTTCTTCCTCGACCTCATGATCGGCGGCTGGCTGATTGTAAATCCGCTCTAAGTCCTGTGGAGTTGCTTTGCTGATAGGTCTGGGTTCAGGCGCTTGAACCGTTGCAGCAATATCAGGAGATGAGCCGTTGATCAGTGACCCGTCTTCATGCACTTCTGGGATCTCAGCAACCCACCATTGACCGCGATGTTGAATGAGCGCAGGGCGTTTAATTAAGGCGATTGACTTCTCTAACTTCTCCCTCAGTTCCCGGTTCTCAGCAGTGCCCATCCTAAAGATGTAGATGTCGGTCATTGCCTTGGCGATCGCTGCTCTACCAGGAAAGATAAACACCATTGAGTTTCGCTTCTCAGCACTGCCGATCGCGTCGGTTAAGTCTTTGATGTTCACCGATACCAGGCAGAGACGCTTACCGATTTTGCGAGTAATGGTGAGATATTTTGAGAGCCATCGCGCTACAATTTTGGCTTCACCACGCCCCTGATCGCTGGCTTCAGACAGAGTATCGGCGGCTTCCTCCACTACAAACAGGTGAGGGTGAAACACGGTCTGACCATTGCGATAGGCTTCAGTGAGCTTATCGATTTGCTCTAGTTCATTCACCATTTCAGGCAAGAAATCATCGACAGTTGTTAAAACTGCGGCTCCCTGCCAGTCGTGATTGCGAGCGTAGATATCCATCACACTCATCCGCCCCGTGGTGAGAATGTTGCGAGCGAGATATTTAATCAGGCGAGTCTTGCCCGTCCCCATGTCACCCACGATGGCAAACCCCGTGTAGTTATCGGGTTCAGTTCGCAGTGAGTTGAAATCAAACAAGCCAGGGTTCGGTGCGCGTGTTTCACCAGCCGGAGAACTTGGCACATTCACAGCCCCCAGGCGCGTAGTGTTGCCAATGGGTGAAGATGTGGCGATCTCGGCTGCCGGCAGAGATTCATCCACTGGGTAAGGTGCCATCTGATGAGAAGTCACCGTAGGCAAAAAGCTTTGCATCCGTTTTGCATCGCCTTCGATGAACGCCTTAAGGGTGTGTTCATAAGCAGCCGCGACTCGATCGCCCTCTTCACCTGCTGAAAGTTTCTGATTGATTGCCTCCACAAATTCAGGGTGACTATGCAGAAATTCAGCCTCAAACTCTCTCTCAGATTTTGTTGCTCTACTATTCCAAGCCGTCAATCCTGCAAACGCTAGCGCGGCGATCGGGGCAAGAATGGGCAGCGTGAAACCCGATAGAGCGAGAGTGCCACAGGCAGCAACTAGGCTAATTGCAGCCGTCCCGATGGCGATCGCGGTATCCGTTCCACTGGCACGTTCATCGATATCGATAATGCGTAAAGCCTCACCCCGATCGAGGGTGAAGCCTTGCCGAACTAGCTCTGAAGCGATCGGGCTGTTCTCTGATTCGTAAAAGGTTGCCATAATTTCTCCATCATCAAAAACAATTGAGGGACGGTTGGTTATGCCGTCCCTTTTTCTACTTAAAGCCGAACCGTAGAGCGACTCACAGCCTCTCGAATCTTTTTCACTTGCTCACGCTCATCGGGTGAAAGCAGGTTCTCAGCACATCGGCTAAAGAGGCGTAGACCTTGCTCGACTCCACAGATACCGACGATCGCTAACAGCACCCCAGACCACGAAACTCCGACTGGGGAAAGGATGCCTCCGCCAATGACCAACACGGCAATCTCTAAGCCGTAGCAAGCGTATCTGACAAATTCCCCTGCAATGTCTTGACGCTTTTCTCGGTTCAGATAGCGCTTAACCTTGGCTCTCGCTTGTGGGTTCAAGGTTTCGTTAATCGTGGGCATCTCTAACGGTTTGCGTTGCAGCTTCACCAGGGACCCGATAGAAGCCGTGATGTTGAGTTCATCCAAAATCGGTAGCAGTTCAAAGGTTTGAATCACACCCCAAACTAGAACCCCTGCGAGAGATGCCCCTGATCCGGTCACTGCCATTGCAGACACCCAAGCTTTGATGTTGAGTGATGCAGCATAGACGGTGAAGGCACCTGCAAGAATCATTGCGCCTCTCCAACTGATCACCCATTGAATAGTGTCTCGGATGCCTAAAAGCAAATCGTCGGGGTCGATGCGTCCGTTATGGTTGCGATCGAATGGGCTTGCTTTCTTGCTTGCGTCCTGTGGGTCTGCTGACTTAGACGGCTCTTGAGTGCGTTTCTGTGAGTTAGTGTTGACTGCCATTTGATTGAATCTCCTAGTTAATGGGTGAACGTTGATAGGGAGGCTGAAAGCCTCGATTGATAAGCACTTCGTTAATTTGTTTGGCTTGACCTTGCCGGACGTAATCAACCGCGTGATAGCCATTGATTTGACCCGTTCTCCCCTGCCAATCACAAATTAGGGTGCCAGGTTCAAAGGGTTGTTTTGAGGCGTAATCTATGGGGATTGAGTTAGCCTTCACGTAATTGAGCGGCGTACAGGATGCGGCTCTCTGACTGGCAATAAGTACCGCTTGTGAGGTTTGGTTAAAGGCGACGATCCGAGGTTGAACAGATGCTAAACAAACCCCGATCGAGAGGGCTGATGAGGTGCCTAGCGCGATTCGTTTGAGCGGGTGATTCACTTCGCACCTCCACATCGGCGATCGCTGCATTCCCATCTCCAGATTCCATCCCCAAAATGCCGCCACAAAACAGCGCTAGTGCAGAGAGGGCAGTGAGGAGTTTTTTCAGTCAATCTGTAAGGCACCTGATAAGGATTTATCACTTCCTCACCTCCCTTTGAATTGGCGGGGTTTCAACCTTGAAGGTGATGCCGAGGTCCCTAACCCAGTAGCCACCGAACGCGCTTGCCATCATCAGGACGGTCATAATCACGCCCGTTGCAAACGTGCCGTCATCTTTGCGATAGTTCATTCTTGGTAAACTCCATCGCGAAGCTGGTTTGAAATCGCAACCATCAAATCGAGAACAGACCCGACTTCAACCGACTCCAGACATTTGAGCGCTGCCAGTACATCCCCTGAAAATTCAAAGGGGTAATCCTCGACTCCCTCAGCCAGTTCGTAGCAGTCGCTGAAACCTAACGAATCCTGATCCTCCGGATCTTCAGACAATTCTGTGTCTCTCGCTTGCCACATCGCCAAAACTGCTAGTAGGTGAAGCTTCTCGGCTGCGGAGAGCAGTTCGAGATTGTCCCCGTAATCGTCAATGAGTCGCTTAATCGGCGATGTTGCTGTCGATGTTTGATAGCTGATTTGACTTTGTTTCGTAGCCATAATGAGAAATCCTCAAGTGATTTGTCGGTTGTTTGAGAGTGCCGATCGCGGGTCCTGGTAGATGAGCGATCGGCTTTTGATTGGCTTAACCAGCCCCGCACGAAACTTTTCCGTCTTTGGTGTCTCGGCTGCATTCCTGCACAGAAGCGGGATTCTTATCGAATCCGTCGCGCCATTGTTGCTCTGTGATTTCGTGTCCGTCTTTCTCATACCGGACGTGTTGACGGTCGCAACTGGTGAGAGCAACGATCGCGGCTGCAATTAGAAAGGGCATTAGTCGAATCATGAGAATCCTCAAGTGATTGTTTAGCGGTTGTTTGAGAGTGCCGATCGCGGGTCCTGATGTAGATGAGCGATCGGCTTTTCGAATGCTATTCAGGCAGCAACCTTTCATTCAGTAACAGCAACGGCAGCAACCTTTTTGGGGTGAATGGGACGTATTCAACCTCTCCACAAATCGTCTGTGCTGTTTCGATGTCACACGCGATCGCGGCTCTACAAATCGCCTCTTTGTGTTCAGCACAAAATGCGAGCAAAGTTTGTCCTTCGGTGAGTCCGGGCTGTTGCGCGATCGCGATGGTTAGGAAGCTGCGATCGCTGTCAAAAGTGAGGCTGAGGTCAATCTTTGAAACAGTCATTTTGGTTTCTCCTAGTTTGTTTGTTGGGTGAATTCGTTAATGGACTGGTTAGCGATGGGATTAGAATTCCAGGCGATCGGCAAGGGTGAGAGCAATCTTGCTCAGATACCTCAGTCCTTCAGAGTCGTTTGAGAATGTCACTTTTGCGCTTTTCTGAATGAAGCCGTCAAATGTTTCAAGGATCATCGGCTCATTTTGAAAGCTCAAGTGAATCTGAAGCCGTCGGATCAGCAATCTCAAATCGTCGTCTTTGGCTCTCTCAAGACTTAAGCCGTAATGTTTGGTGATTGCAGCGATCGCGGGTGATTGAGGCGTTAGTTCATCAGTCATTGGTTAACACTCCAGTTTGTTGAGTTGGGTCAAAGCTCTGCATCCAGGGCAGAGAGCAAGTCTTCATCGGTTACATCGGTCGAAATTGTTTCAACAGTGAGAGGTGATGACGTTTTGACCGATGGGGCAATGCCTGACATGAATCTTTTGTGATCGGCAATGATGAGATTCACAATCTCGCTAGTG
>Ga0209724_1003969_pt1 | contig 11809 bp, 2 predicted proteins | sample grotaG_FD_184143 | JGI IMG/M metagenome (GOLD analysis project Ga0209724, IMG submission 184143) | Glacier valley bacterial and archeal communities from Borup Fiord, Nunavut, Canada, to study Microbial Dark Matter (Phase II) -... | ecosystem: Environmental > Aquatic > Freshwater > Ice > Glacier ... | reverse complement strand
CTAAGTGTGACTGGCACGCTCCAGTATTCCACTTATCTGGGTGGGACTGGCACCGACTTGCCAGCCCGTGACATCGCCATTGGCAGCGATAATAACATCTATTTTGCGGGCTTTACCGGCAGCACCGATTTCCCGATTATTACCAGCACCGCCTACCAGACCAGCAACCGGGGTGCTAACGATGCTTATATTGTAAGACTAAATAGCAGCCTGAGCACCCTGCAATATTCGAGCTATTTTGGCGGGAATGGCGAAGATAGTGTGCGGCGGATGGCAATAGATGGCAGTAATATTATCTATCTGAGCGGGGATACCACCAGTTCAAATCTTCCTACCTCCACCAACCCCCTGGCTTATCAGACCACCCTCAAAGGCACCACCGATGCCTTTATTGCCAAACTGGACACCTCGGTTAGTGGAAGTAGCGGGCTGAAATATTCCAGCTACCTGGGTGGTACGGGCGTGGAATACAGCCGAGGTCTGGCGGTGGAAAGCAGCGGTGGGATTGTCTATCTTTCCAGCTCCACCACCAGTTCCAACTTCCCGACCACCACTACCGCCTACCAGAGCAGCCTGAATGGTAGCCAGGATGCTTTCCTCACCAAACTTAACACCACCATCAGTGGCACCACCAGCTTGTTGTACTCTACCTATCTTGGTGGGGAAGGGGTGGATACGGTTTATGGGCTGGCTCTGGATAGCAGCAACATCGTCTACCTGACCGGGGATACCAACAGCACCGCCTTCCCGGTGACTAATGGAGCTTACCAGACCGCCAACGGGGGAGGGAATGATGCCTTCCTAATTAAAATTAACCCGACTATAAGTGGGACGGCGGGGTTACTTTATTCCAGCTATCTGGGGGGGAGTGGCGAAGACCACGGGCGGGCAATTAGGGCGGATACATTGGGCAACCCTTACCTTTCGGGAGCTACTTCCAGTTTAGACTTCCCGGCGACGGCAGGGGCATATCAAACCGCCAATCGGGGTGGCAACGATGTCTTTGTCACCAAGTTTAACTTCACCAAGCTGGTTTTCACCACCCAACCGGGGGGAGCCTCCGCCCCCAACAACCTGAACCCTCAGCCAGTGGTGGCGATCCAGGACCCGGCGGGCAATATCCTCACCAGTTTCAACGGGGTAGTTAGTCTGACCATTAAATCCGGTACTGGCACTGTTGGGGCGACGTTGGGCGGCACCACCAGCATCAGTGCCACCAGTGGGGTAGCGACCTTCACCAACCTGAATATTGACAAACCCGGCATCGGCTATATCTTGACGGCTCATTATGGCACGCTAGATACCACCGACAGCTTCCCCTTTGTGATAACTGCCAGTCGGACAATTAGTGCCGTCTCTGGCAACCAGCAAACCACCGTCACCAGCACCACCTTTGGGCAGACCCTTAAAGCCAGGGTTTTGGATAGCACCGGCAGTCCAGTCAGTGGGGCCAGTGTCACCTTCAGCGCACCGGGTAGTGGGGCGAGCGGGACATTTAGTGGTAGTGGCAACAGTTATACCAATAATACCGACGCTCAGGGTTATATCCAAACCCCGGCTTTAACCGCAGGCAGCACCATTGGGAGTTATCTAGTTAAGGCCACCGTAGCAGGGGCGGCCTCTCCTGCCATTTTCACCCTGAGTAACACCAACAACACTTATGACTCTGATATATCTCTAACCCTTGACCCACTGGTAGCAGGGCCAAATCCCATCAGTACCACCCAGGTGGTGACCGCTACCTTCTTAAGACATGCCGTAACCCCTCTGAGTGGCAAGCTAATTACCTTTACTGTTACCGGGGCGAATGCCAGAACCGTGACCGCTACTACCGATAGCAATGGCAAGGCTAGTATTAGTTATTCTGGGACAATTACAGGTACCGACACAATTACGGCTACGGCTGGTTTTAATGGCCTGTCGTTTACCTCTAGTCCAGCTTATATTTATTGGCTTACTTCTTCTAATCCCATCATCACCAGCCAAGTGCGTGGCAGCTTTTTCCCAAATCCAAATGATGATTGTACATTTGTTATTACCTCTGCCGCTACGCCCGCATTCTCACAAACTTTTACTAATATAAGTTTCAAGCAAGGTGTTAACTTTAATAACAATCGGCCTTTTACAAATTATCCCAGAGATGCTGACGGTAATCTTTTAACCCCCGAAATAGCTCAGGGAAATGGTTATCAAGCGGGTCAAACAGGCAGTTCCTTGGAAAACTTCCAGGCTGTCTTTACTGGAACGTTAACTGTGGTAGCATCAGGAACCGTTAGTTTTGACTTCGACTCTGATGATGGCTGGATTTTAGGAGTTGGGAATGGTGCTACCTATTCAGGGGGAGACCTACCAGTCGGGGTACAAATAACCCCCACTACCTATACCACTTTCCAAAACTTGCCAATTCTAGGCGGTTATAATCAGGTGAATGCTCCAGGAGTACACAAAACCATTATCAATTTTCCCGCTCCTGGTATTTATCCATATGAAGTGGACTATACTGAATGTCACTCTGGTGATGTGGAGCTTGCAATGCAAGTTACGGGTACCGGGGTAGGGATAAAACCTCCTGGCTCTCTGATAATAAGTCCTGCCTCGGTTTCTACCCCAATTACGGTTGGGCAATCCATAATTTTTACTACAACCGCCAAAGATACTAGCGGGGCGGTGATACCCAACCAACAGGTTAGCCTCAACATTAATGGAGCTAATAGCCAACAAATTTCGGCCACTACGGATATTTCAGGGGTAGCTACCTTTGTGATGACTGGCACCCAACCAGGAGTCAGTCAGGTTCAGGCTCTCAGTTGGGCTAAAGGCAGCTTTATTTACTCAACCATTGTAAGTGTTACCTGGAACGCTTTAACGGGTGACCCTGGTGGAGGAACGGGCTATAACTGTAACGAAACCAATAATTGGCTGGATTCGCCCACTAATCCCAGCACTTTATCCGGGGTTGTTTCAGTGACCCTAAAATCCGGGGTGAATTTAGCTAACAATAGTGTGGTGCAACTCTATCCAGCTGATAGTCCTAGTTACAGCAAGATGGTTACCCTAACCAATCTTACCAGCGGGGCTGGGGTTGGAGCCACCATTTATGTCCTGGATACTACGCTATTTGCTAATGGGGCTTATATTCTACGAGTGGTAACGGCAGACCAGACTTCCAACTGCCAATCCAGCCTGACCCTTATTAACATCGTGGGCGAGAATAAACCGGGTAGGGTCACTTTCACGGTCAATGATTTCACCGTGCCAGTAGCGGGACTACCGATTGTGATTGGGCGGACTTATGACAGCTTGGAGCGTAGCCAGATTGGGGACTTTGGCAATGGCTGGAAGCTTTCGATTGGCAGCCCCAAACTTCAGGTAAACCCCGCTAATCACGATGTGACTCTAACTATGTTAGATGGGCGGCGAGTGAAATTTGCCTATAATCCTCAACCAGTAAGTGCTCTTTATAGTCAATTATTGGTGCCGGTTTATGCCGCAGAGCCAGGGGTGTATGGAAGTTTGACGGGAGATGGGGGAAGCGGCTGTGGTATAGTTACGGCTGGTGGGATTTATTGTTTCTTTGGCGGGGCTTATAACCCTAACAGTTACACCTATCGTGACCCTTATGGTCGCAAGTTTGTGATGGATGCTGCCACTGGTAAATTGACCGCCCTGACCGATTTGAACGGCAACACCCTAACCTATACCGATACCGGGATTAAAGTTAGCGGCAGCCTGACTGTACCCACCAATTCCAATTGTCCAAGTGGTTATCTGGTTTGTTTTGGACGGACGAGCGGCAGGATTACCACCATCACTGACACAATGGGTATGACCTATACTTATACCTACGCTGGTTCTGATACTAGCACCAGCACCATCGGCGACTTGATAAACGTCAACTTGCCTGGTACTTCGCCCATAACCTATACCTATTTTATTACTGCCCCCAATATAGTGTTGCAACACCTGTTCAAATCGGCTTACGACCCTAGAGGCAGTCAGCAAGTGGTAACTGATTATGATACAAACGGGCGAATAATCACTGTGACCCAGCCGATAGCGGGCGGCACACCCTATACCACCACCTATGCCTACACCTTGCCCACTACCACTGTGCCCACTTACACCACCACTACTACTAATGTCACCGACGGCGGGGTGATGAGCCAGAGTTTCAACGGTTATGGCCTCTTAATTACCGATTCGGTGGATATTCGTAATAACTCTTCTGAAGCTCCTAACCAGCGGGTCACCAGCAATATTTATGATGCCAGTCGCAATATTACCCAGACCACCTTGCCCAATATTGGTGGTCCTCGCACCATCCAGTATCAGTATGATAGTCGGGGGAATCGCACCAATATCACCAACGCCCTCGGCTATACCAATACCACCAGCTATAACGAGTATGGCGGGCCGAGCCAGATGACCAGTGCGGTCGGGGTTACTCAGACGGTAGGTTATCCTGACGGTCAAGATAATAATTTCTTGCCCATAACCGTCACCGATGGGGTGGGCTACATGGGTGGCTACAGCTTTGACTCGAAGGGCAGCGTCATGACCCGAATGGATGGCAACCAGAAAGCCACCATCTTCAGCTATGACGCTTTCGGCAACAAAATCAGCGAAACCGACCCGTTGGGCAATACCAGCAGCTATCAGTATGACAATATGGGTCGAATGACGGCAATGACTGACACGCTGGGAGTGGTCAGTAACTACCAATATGATGCGTTGGGCTTTATGAAGGTAATGACGGCGGCGGTGGGAACTACCAGTCTGATAACCACCAGCTACACTTATGATGCCAGCCGCAACAAAATTAAAGAAACCGACCCGCTAGGCCGTGATACCCTGTACCAGTATGATAACCTGAACCGCCTGACCCTGATAACCTACACCAACAGTCCCTATTACAGTGGGAATATTACCCAAGCCTTTACCTACGACTTCCGGGGCAACAAACTCACTGAAACCGACCAATCAGGCCATATCACCACCTATAATTATGACTTAGCGGGGCAACTTATAACCACCACCTATGCTTCCAATACCTCGGACTTTGCCCGACAGGTGAAACTCTACGATGGGGCAGGGCGGGTGATAAGCAGCACCAATGCCTTTACCAGCACCACCATTGCCGGAGTTCCCTACACCAGCTATTTCTATGATGCGGCTGACCGTCTGGTAAGTATGACTAATCAGGTTATCTCGCCGACCTCCTACTTTTACGATGCAGCGGGTCGGACTACTTCGGTTAGGGACGCTAACGGGCGGGATACCAGCTACCAATTTGACCAGCGCAACCGGGTAATAACCACCACCTACCCGGTAGTAGACGGGCTAACCATCAGCACCACCCAGAGTTATGACCCGGCGGGTCGGTTAGCCACTAAAACCGATGGGGCGGGCAAAGTCACCAGTTACCAGTATGATGAGGCTGGACGCTTGAAGCAAGTGCTGTTACCGATAAGTAGCACCAGCAGCAATATTACCAATTACCAGTATGACGGGTTGGGGCGATTAGTCAGCATGATTGATGGCAATGGGCATCTTACTGGTTTTGAGTATGACCAATTGGGACGACAGACTAAGAAAATATTGCCAGACCTCAGCTTTGAAGCTTATAACTATGACAAGGTAGGCAATCAGACCAGCACCCGCTTGACCGACGGTATCACCAACACCTATCAATATGACGCGCTGAATAGATTAAGACAACTAACCTATGGCACTGATGGGCAGACATTGGTTTACAGTTATACCAAAACGGGGCAGAAACTGGCAGTGCAGGATAGCAATCGTGGATTGCTGCAATACCAGTATGACGGGCGGGACCGAGTAACGCTCATTACCCAACCGACGGGCTACAAAATGGCTTACCTCTGGGATGCCAACTCAAATCGCACGATTATGACTGCCACCGCCGGCAGTACCGTCAAGGCCACCAGCTATACCTACGACGATGCTCTGCGGCTCAAGACGGTTAAGGGAGCCGATGATGGGAGTGGGCAGAGCCAGTATTTCTATGACCCGGTGGGAATGAGAACCAAACTGACCCTGCCTAACAATATCTCGGTGACATACGAATATGACACCTTGAACCGAATGAGAGCGATCACCCAGACACAGGGGGCGAGTACGGTTTTAGCCTCATATCGCTATGATTTGGGGTTGGCTGGGAATAAAACCAGAGTGGTCGAGAAGGATAATTCCTCGACAGAGTGGAGTTATGATGACAGTTACAGGCTAACCAGCGAGGTCAGGAAAAATACCGTAGGCACGGTTCTAACCACCACCAATTATACCTATGACAAAACCGGGAACAGGCTGCAACAAACGGTGAACGGCAGCCCGGTGATGACTGGCACTTACAACGAGTTAGACCAGCTAATCAGCGATGGCACCAAACAATATACTTATGACGGGCGGGGCAATTTAACCCAGATAACGGGCGGGACGAAATACAAATGGGACGGGGCTGATAGACTCATCTCGGCGACAGTGACCGGGGGTACAGCACTTTACGTTTATGATGCCGATGGCAGGAGGGTTAAGCAAACTCAAGGCACAACGGTAACAAATTATCTGTGGGACGAAGAATCAGCCTACGGAGATGTGGTTTACGAAACCGACGGCACTAATTCCACAAGTTACACCCTCGGCGGGTCGGAGTTAATCTCGCAGAAACGTTCCGCCAGTGCCAATGCTGAATATTTCCTGATGGATGGGCATAGTGGTATCCGTAGCTTGACCAACAATAGCGGAGGTGTCATTGAGAATTACCGCTATGATGCTTTCGGGAACTTGCAGAACTTCAGTGGTACGCCTAATACTAAATATCTTTATACTGAGCAGCAGTTTGACACCCTAACTAGCCTTTACTCTCTTAGGGCTAGGTATTATAATCCTAGTTATGGTAGGTTTTTGAGTAAAGATAAGTGGGATATTGATTTTACCGATCCGATGCAGCTGAGCCGTTACATATATGCCATTAGTAACCCAATCAACACTATAGACCCATCTGGAAATGAAGGTTTAGTAGGTTATTTAACCTCTTTTACCAATTCAGCTAAATGGCAACCTTACATACTAGGATTAGCGGGACTAACATATCTTCAATTATTACTTTTACTCGCCAAGCTAAAAGATATAACAATTACAGATACTGCACCAAAAGATGAAGATAATGAAGATAAAGATGCGTTTGTAGTTCGTGCTGGGGTTGCAACTCCACAACGGCTTCAGGCTGGTGTCGCTGAACATTATGCAGTTCCTGGCCTGACTGGATTTTCTGTTCAATCCGAACCACGTCTTACTTATTTTGAGTTAGCAGCAGCTGGGCAATTTCCAAATCCTCAAATTAGTGTTACTACAGTCGGTGCCATCGAAGCTGTGGGTCGCGCTTTAGGTTATGATGTTAGTGTAGTTAAAAGCCCAGGTAAAGGTTATCATAAAACAGTAAAAACACCCAAACCGCTTCCTGACGATTTAGCACAGGTTTTAAGCCAAGTATTTACTCAAATGCCAAATCCTAGCCCAATCAAGGGGCCTCAAGGCCGATAAAAAACTCTAGGAGTTCAAATTGTTAATTAAAATCTACGCAGACTTTAATTCTACTAATGAAGATGACAAGGTTAGACTAAACACAGTTGGTTCTATTAAAGATATTGAACAATACGAGGGCTTATTAAAAAATGGGATGAAAGTAATACTTTATATGGAGGAAATAGAAGTAGAAGCATTATTAGAATTTAATGAAACCATAGAAATATGGCTTGGTGTGCCAGATTGGTCAACAATAAAATACTTATATTAGGTCTATCAGTTATTAATCCAAATTCGTAGGGTGGGGCAACTTATCACCACTAGCTATGCGGTAAGTACCACTGATGCGGTGACAATGACGGTAGCTTATGATGCGGCAGGGCGGAAAACCAGGGAATATAACGCCTATAGTAATAGTGCCACCCTGCCTGGCCCTACGCCCTATATTCAGTATGAGTATGATGCTGCCGACCAGCTTAGAACTATTACCAATCAGATGAGCATTACCACCACCTTTATTTATGATAATGCTGGGCGGAAAACCAACCAGTCGGATAATCGCAAGCTGGTCACTTACACTTATAATACCCGTAACCAGCTCATCACCACCACCTACCCGACCATTGGGGGTATTCCCATCAGCAATAGCCAGAATTATGACCCGGTGGGGAGGTTAGCCAGCCAGACCGATGCTAACGGCAAGACCACCAGCTACCTCTACGACGAGGCCGGGCGGTTGAAACAGGTGCTAATGCCTTTAAGTGCCGGGGTCAGTTCGCAAACCACCTACCAGTATGACCTGGTGGGACGGTTGTTAGCGATGACTGATGGCAACGGGCATACCACCAGCTTTGGCTATGATGTGCTTGGGCGGCAAACCACCAAAACCTTGCCAGACCTCAGTTTTGAGCAGTACAGCTATGACAAAGTGGGCAACCGCACCAGTGTGGGGCTGAGTAATGGCATCACTAACACTTATCAGTACGACCCCCTGAACCGATTGCGCCAGCTAACCTATGGCACTGACGGGCAGACCGTGATTTACAACTACACCCGAAGTGGGCTAAAGCAGCAGGTGGTGGACAGCCGGGGAACGACTAAATACCAGTATGATAATCTCAACCGGACGGTTTTAATCACCCAACCGACTAGCTTGAGCGTGGCCTACCAGTGGGATGCCAGCAGCAACCGCATCAGTATGACTACTTCCACTGGTGGCACTACCCGCTACGCCTATGACAATGCCAATCGGCTGACGCTTGTGACCGACACGCTAGGAGCGGGCAACAGCTACAGTTATGATACTTCTGGCTTGAGAAGCGGCCTCACATTAGGCAACGGGATAAGTGTGACCTATGGCTATGATGCTCTAAGCAGACTAAACAGTATCACCCAGAAGAACAGTGGTGGGACAGTCCTTGCCAGCTATAGCTACACCCTGGATGCAGCAGGTAATCGCAAGCAGGTGGATGAGAACACCGGGAATTATAGCAAGTGGTTGTATGACGACTCCAATCGGTTGATAAGTGAGACCCGCCAAGTGAGTAGCATTGTTACCACTAGCCTCTACACCTACGACAAGACCGGGAACAGGCTACAACAAATGGTGAATGGTAGCCCGGTGATGACTGGCACTTACAACGAGCTAGACCAGCTAATCAGCGATGGCACCAAGCAGTACACTTATGACCACCGGGGGAATTTAACCCAGATAACGGGCGGTACAAAGTACAAATGGGATGGGGCAGATAGATTAATCTCGGCGACGGTGGGGGCTAATACTGCCACCTACACCTACGACGATGCCGGAAGAAGGGTCAAGCAGATTGTTACTACTCCTAGCCCCGTCACCACCAATTTCCTGTGGGATGAGATGTCGCCCTATGGGGATGTGGTCTACGAAAGTGACGGCACTACCGCCACTAATTACACTCTTGGAAATGGCGAACTAATTTCCCAGAAGCGGGGCAGCAACTCCACCGAGTATTTCCTGATGGATGGGCACAGTGGGGTCAGGAGTTTGGTTGGGAGTTCTACCCAAAACTACAACTACGACGCTTTTGGGAACTTGCAGAATTTCAGTGGCACGCCTAATACCAAGTACCTCTACACCGGGCAGCAATTCGATAGCCTAACTGGTTTGTATGATTTAAGGGCAAGATATTATAATCCAACTCAAGGTAGATTCTTGAGTAGAGACACTTGGCCCGTGAGTTTTAATAACCCAATCGAATTGAATAGATATGGTTACACGAGTAATAATCCAGTAAATTATAGAGACCTTACTGGTAACGAATTAGAGGAACTTGAGCAAATATACCATATAACAGGTGAATATGTGCCTCGTATTGCGTATATTGGGCTTGGAGCAGGAAGTTTGGTAGCTGCTACCGTATTACTTTTTGGCTTAATAATTCTTTCTCAAACAGAGGCACCGCAACCGCAACCGCAACCAGGTACGGGTGGAGCTTGTCAAGGGAGGGCTTGTCCTACTCCAACACCCTCACCAACTCCATTACCTCCTCCTGTTGGCTTGATCGGACTTTGGAAACCGATAATAAGATATTATAACAGTTCACAAGGTCCATTAATTATGACTGGGGCATTCGTTATGTCCCCAGTCATTGGAGTTGTTCACCTAGAGTATTCTCTTTACCCATACCCAGACTCTAATGCTCCCTCATATAAACTTGGAGATGAATTAAAAACGATCTTAAGGGATGGTATAGTGAAAGAGGTTAGTGATGAACTGGTTAAACTAGGCTATACAAGGCTCACAATGGGTGGGACTCCGATATCTGGTGGAGAAAGAAAAGATTACGTTTGGGATTTGACTACGTTAACTTTTTTAGGGGTACAGGGAGGATAAGGCAAAAAAAGGTTCTGGCTCACTCTTGCTGATGGTAGGTTCAACAATTTCTTGATAATTCAAACATTGAATTTAATCCTAATTTTAAATCAGCAAAATCGAGACAGAACTCAAAAAAACACACTAGAATTAAGGGAAAATTAACAAAGCGTGAATATGAATTTGGCTAATGAGGAATACAACCAATAATATGGAATGCAGCAGGGTTTAACTGCTTGAATCTACTTCCAATAACATGTGCTAGAACTTCTAGAGGTTGGAACCAAAAGAAAATGCCTAAAATTACCTTTGATTTCCCTGTTCTTAATGCAATATTCACATTTTCTTAATTTTATGTTAATTCCAGTGTGTAAAAATTTGCCTTATCCTACCTGCACGCCTAATATCGTAAATTACTTAGAGTTCTATATTTAGCTAATCCAAGACCTTTTTGCTGATTCCGTCTTATTTCCCTTTTAGGAGGTTGGAAATTATGGATGATTTTGATAATGAGTTCCAGGAACTTCTCAGCAATCTCAAACATAGCGGTCAATTAAGAAAAGCAGCTGCTCAAAGATTGGGAGATCTCAAAGATCCAAGAGCTATTGAACCTCTTATCGAAACTCTTGATAAAGAAGATACTGATGAGATTAGTAGAATTGTAGCAAAAGCCCTAGCAGCGATGGGAGAAGTAGCCGTAGTACCACTCATCAAAACTCTCGATAATAAAAGAAAACGTATGGTCGCAACTTTAGCTCTAGGAATTATTCGGGATAAACGAGCGATTCAGCCACTTATTAAAGTTTTGAATGATGAAAGGTTACTTGCGCGTCACATGGCTTCTATAAGCTTAGTAAATATTGGAATTGAGGCTGTAGTACCACTTATAGAGGTTTTAAACGATGAAAGTAATAATGTACGCCTATGGGCTGTCTTGACTTTACAAAATATTAAAGATAAACGAGCAGTTAAACCTCTTATTAATTTGCTTTCTGATGAGGATAGTAATATACGTGTTTGGACTGTGAGTGCTTTGTATGCTCTTGGAGACGCAGTCGCGGTTGAACCTCTTATTTCTGCCTTGGGTGATACAGATGTTGAGGTACGCTGGTGGGCTATTGAAGCTCTAGGCCAATTTGGAGATATAAGAGCCTTACCCTCGCTCTTACAGCTGCAAGAAAATGATGATGCTATTAACATCGCTGTATCAGGTACAATTAAAGTTGCAGCTACTAAAGCTATTGATAATATTAAAGAACGACAGAAATCCTAAATAAGCCAGTCGGTTGGGCAAGACCACCAGCTACCTCTACGACGAGGCCGGGCGGTTGAAACAGGTGCTAATGCCACTAAGTGCCGGGGTCAGTTCGCAGACTACTTATCAGTATGACCTAGTGGGACGGTTGGTAGCGATGA
>Ga0209724_1003968_pt1 | contig 11809 bp, 10 predicted proteins | sample grotaG_FD_184143 | JGI IMG/M metagenome (GOLD analysis project Ga0209724, IMG submission 184143) | Glacier valley bacterial and archeal communities from Borup Fiord, Nunavut, Canada, to study Microbial Dark Matter (Phase II) -... | ecosystem: Environmental > Aquatic > Freshwater > Ice > Glacier ... | reverse complement strand
AAAAAAAGATACCGGTTTAATTGATTATGAAATGCTGGAAGAAAAGGCACGTGCTGAAAAACCTGCATTGATAATTTGTGGTGCATCTGCCTACAGCAGAGATATTGATTATGCCAGAATAAGAAAAGTAGCTGATGAAATTAATGCTTTTGTATTGTGCGATATGGCACACCCTGCAGGTTTTATTGCGGCAGGTTTATTAAGTTCTCCTTTTGAATATTGCCATTTTGTAACCAGCACTACACACAAAACTTTGCGTGGCCCAAGAGGTGGCATTATTTTAATGCCAAAAGATTTTGAAAACCCAATGGGGTTAAAAGATATGAAGGGCAACCTAAGGATGATGAGCAACGTGATTGACATGGCTGTTTTTCCTGGTACACAAGGTGGACCGTTAATGCATGTGATAGCTGCCAAGGCCGTGGCTTTTGGGGAATTACTTACAGATGAATTTAAAGATTATACCAAGCAGGTGCAAAAAAATGCACAGGCAATGGCTAAGGCTTTAATGGATAGAGACTATCAAATTATAAGCGGTGGCACTGACAACCACCTGATGTTAATTGACCTTCGAAATAAAAATATTACAGGGAAGAAAGCGCAGGAAACACTTGATAAAGCACATATCACTTTAAACAAAAATTCTGTGCCTTACGATGATAAAAGTCCTTTTGTAACGAGTGGCATACGGATTGGTGTACCTGCAGTAACTACCCGTGGAATGAAGGAAGCTGACATGGAAAAGATTGTAATTTTAATAGATAGGATTTTGATGGATATAGACAATGAAGAAACTTTGGTAGCTGTAAAAACAGAAGTACATGAAATGATGAAAGCATTTCCTTTACCATAAACTAAGTAGTGAGTATAGAGTATTTAGTATTATGATAGTCTTTTCATTTATTTAACCTGTATTCATAAAACCGCTACCTAAATACTCAATACTAAAATCTAAATACTACATAATGATTCAACGGATACAATCTATATGGCTTTTACTTGCTGCTGTTTGTGTTTTTTTAACGCTGAAGTTTTCCACTTACGTTGGTACAAATAAAGATTTAATACCGTCTACTTTTTTAAATGGAATTGCAACTTTGCCTTTGATTTTTGTAACGCTTGCTGTAGGAATTCTAACCTTAATAACAATATTTTTATACACAAACAGAAAGTTTCAGTTACGGCTTACAATCCTTGCTGTTCTGCTGGAAGCAGGATTAATATTTTTATATGACAAAGAAATTCAAACCTTTATTGGGAAAGGTACTTTTTCAATAACTGCCATTTTACATGTTGCAGTTATCGGTTTTTTAATTTTGGCAGCACGTGGTATTAGCAGCGATAATAAATTAATAAAAGACAGTAACAGGTTGAGGTAGAACAATACTTATAAATACTTCCCTGTGTAACTTTCCTTGACCTTTTTCATATCTAGTGGTTTGCCTGCAAACACAAGGTTTCCACCCATATCTCCGGCTTCAGGACCAAGATCTATAACCCAGTCGCAGCTTTTTATAACATCAGTATTGTGCTCAATTACAAGTATTGAATGACCCTGTTCTACCAAGGCATTAAAGGAGGTAAGTAATTTTTTTATATCATGAAAATGAAGACCGGTGGTTGGTTCATCAAAAATAAAAAGTATATGCCCAATTGCTTTTCCTTTGCCGAGAAAAGATGCAAGTTTTACCCTTTGTGCTTCGCCACCACTTAAAGTATTTGAAGATTGCCCGAGCTTTACATAACCCAAACCAACATCACTCAGCGGCTGGATCTTTTTTGCTACATCTGCACCATCATCAGGAGTTTTACTTTTTAATTTCTCCACTGAACTCCCAAAAAATTCTATTGCTTCATCAACACTCATTTCTAAAATATCGTAGATGCTTTTTTCTTTGTAAGTAACTTCCAATACTTCCTCTTTAAAACGCTTGCCATTACACACATCACACACCAAATGTACATCTGCTAAAAACTGCATTTCAACCAATTGTTCTCCTTCGCCTTTGCAAGCATCGCAGCGACCACCATCAACATTAAAAGAAAAATGCTTAGGCATAAAACCCCTAATTTTTGACAGCGGTTGTTTTGAATACAACTCTCTTATTTCATCGTAGGCTTTTATGTAAGTTACCGGGTTGCTTCTGCTGCTCTTTCCGATCGGATTTTGGTCAACCATTTCAATGCGGCTGATGTAATCTATATCACCCGTAATCTTTCTGTACAAACCGGGCTTGTCAGACACTTCGCCTTTTATTTTTTGCAAAGCAGGATACAATATTTGTTTTACCAAAGTTGTTTTGCCACTCCCACTTACACCACTTACTGCGCATAAAATATTTAAAGGAAACTCAACATTTATATCTTTTAAATTATTTTGTTTTGCTCCTTCAATTTTTATGCTTCTGCTCCATTTCCGTAAAACTTTAGGTACTTCAATTTTTAATTTTCCTGATAAATATTTACCGGTTAAACTTTTTTCATTTGCAATTAATTCATCATAATTTCCTACAGCAATTACTTCACCACCAAGGTGGCTCGCCAGTGGACCCATATCAATAATATGATCGGCTTCCCGCATCATCATTTCATCATGCTCAACAACAACAACGGTGTTACCTAAGTCTCTTAATTCTTTTAAGACAACTATTAAGTTTCTTGTATCTCTGCTGTGCAATCCTATTGATGGTTCGTCTAAAATATAAAGTGAATTGGTAAGGTTACTGCCAAGGCTTCTGGTAAGTTGTATGCGCTGGCTTTCACCACCGCTTAGAGAGTTTGCCAATCTGTTAAGGGTAAGGTAACCAAGCCCTACATCTAACAAAGTTTTTAGTCGATGATTAACTTCAATCAAAATTCTTTTTGCTACCTGCTCATCAAATTTGCTCAACTTTAATTTATTGAACCACACCTGTAAATCTTTCACCGGCATTTCGCAGAGCTGGCCAATATGCACACCTGCAACCTTTACATAAAGGGCTTCTTTGCGTAGGCGATAACCTTCACATTCACCGCACAAAGTCCTGCCCCGAAATCTGCTAAGTAGCACTCGATATTGCACCTTGTATAAATTCTGTTCTACCTCTTTAAAAAAATCATTTATTCCATCTGCATACTTATTTCCATTCCACAAATCTTTGAGTTGCGCATCGGTTAAATCCATAATGGGTTTGTGTACCGGAAAATCAAATTGCTTTGCAGTACGAATAAAATTCTCTTTCCATAGACTAAGCTTTTCCCCCTTCCATGGCGCCACAGCACCTTCGTAAAGACTTAATCTTTTATCCGGAATAACAAGATCATGATCTAAACCCAACACCATAGAAAAACCTTCGCACACAGGGCAGGCTCCAAATGGATTATTAAAAGAAAATAAATTTGGTACAGGCTCTTCAAAAACAATATCATCAAGCTCAAACTTATTGCTGAATTTTAATGGCGTTTTTTCATTTATCTGAACATACATCGTTCCTTCACCTTCATAAAATGCAGTACCTGCAGAATCTGCAATGCGGTGCAAATCATCTTCATCAAACTCTTTTTTTATAAGCCTGTCTATGAGAATGAATTTTTCCTTTTTTATTTTTTTTAAAGTCTTATCCTCCAACAAATCTTCTATAGCTACAATTTCATTGTTTATATATAATCTGGAAAAACCTTTTTGCAAAAGAATATTAAGTTCCTCATTTTCTTCTCTATTTGCATGGCTTTTAAAGACTGCAAGCAGCATAATTTTATCGCCATCTTTTGCTTTATTAATTGCCGCTACCACATCAGGCACGTCATCTTTTTTCACTTCTCTTCCACTTACCGGAGAAATCGTTTTACCGGTTCTTGCATACAATAAACGCATGTAATCATAGATCTCGGTCATGCTTCCAACAGTGCTTCTTGGTGTACGGGTTATTACTTTTTGTTCAATAGCAATTGCAGGGCAAAGTCCTTTAACAAAATCTACATCAGGCTTGTTCATACGCTGCATAAATTGCCTTGCATATGCACTCAAACTTTCAGCATATCTGCGTTGCCCTTCGGCAAATAAAGTATCAATTGTTAAGGATGATTTACCTGAACCTGAGACGCCTGTAACAACAACTAATTTATTGCGTGGAATAGTTACAGTTACATTTTTAAGGTTGTGAACTCTTGCTCCCTTTATTAAAATATCATTAGATGAAATATTTGCGGTTGTTGATATGATGGGGGTTTCCGAAGTTTTAAGCATAACATAAAGATAAATTTACAAATACTAAAGAGCCAAAAAATTCCTTTTTGTATAAATGAGTATTTTTCATTAAAATATGGTGTAAAACTACGATGTAAACAATATAGCAAATAGTATTTTTAACAAACTTTATAAAATAATGCTAAAAATAAATTGTAATTAAAATTTATGTTTTTATGTTTACTGCACAATATCCAATTGTCCGAAAAACCGCAAGAATCTCCTTACAAAGCATCTGCAGTTTATTCTCTCTATTGGCAATATTATCCTAATTGTCCATAAATCTAAATTGTAGAAAAATGCAAAACCAAACTCTCTTATCAGATCAACAAATCGTACGCATGTACATTGATGGGGATTCAAATGCCCTGTCCACGCTTGTAAACCGTTACAAAGACAAAATTTTTACATCAATTTACCTATTGGTAAAAGACAAATATCTTGCCGAAGATATTTTTCAAGATGTATTTATTAGAGTAATTGACACTTTAAAAGGCGGTCGTTACACCGATGAAGGAAAATTTTTACCATGGGCTATGCGCATTGCACACAACCTTTGTGTAGATCATTTTAGAAAAGTTAAACGCACCCCAACTATTAAAACAAGCGACGACAGAGATATTTTTGAAGTGCTTAATTTTTCAGAAGCCGGTGTAGATACCCGTATCATGGCTGAACAGACTTCTGATAAAGTCCGCAAACTAATTGACCTTCTTCCTGAAGACCAGAGAGAAGTAATTATTCTTCGCCATTATGCAGATTTAAGTTTTAAAGAAATTGCACAACTTACAAACTGCAGTATTAATACAGCACTTGGCAGAATGCGCTATGGTTTATTAAACATGCGTAAAATGATGTTAGAAAAACAAATAGCTTTATAAAAGTCAAATCATAAATGAAAAAAACCCTGTTCTTCCTAAAAGAACAGGGTTTTTTTATAAAAAATGTTTTCTGCGACATAAAAATATTTCAAATTAAAATTTGTAATTTATTTCATCAGTATGTTTCAACTTCACTTTAAAAATTTACATTGAAATATTAATAAAATAATTTTACTTCTATGTTTAATTATATCTATTAATGCATGTAAAACCACAACAAAAATGAATACCTCAAACAACATTACTTCTCATGCAAAACGCTTAAAGCCAGGTGATGATGTAAGAGAAAAAATTGAAAATTATATTTTATAAAATAATATAAATGCAGGCTGGCTTGTAACCTGCGCAGGAAGCCTTACCGATTATAATATAAGATTTGCCAATCAGGAAAAAGGAAGTATAGGAAAAGGACATTTTGAGATTGTTAGTGTTGCAGGTACAATTTCAAAAAACGGTAGTCATCTGCACATAAGTATAAGTGACAGTATTGGCAAAACAATTGGAGGTCATTTATTAAAAGGTTGTATTGTTTACACAACTGCAGAAATCATTATTCAAAGTACCACAGATTTAAACTTTAAAAGAGAAAAAGATGGCTCTACGCCATGGGACGAATTACAGATTTAAAAAATAAAATAACCTGTCTATCGAACTAAAAACAATATAAAAGCTGCGCTTAAAATTGTTATTTACCTTTATTCGGATTAACAGAAAAGAATATGATTAAAACGGGAGATTATAATTTGCTGAAAGTATTACGCAAAGTAGATTTTGGTGTGTATCTGGATGATGGTGAAGACGGTATTTTACTGCCCAAAAGATTTGTACCCGAAGGGTTAAATGAAGGTGATGAATTAAAAGTATTTGTATACCATGACGGAGAGGAAAGGTTGATAGCGACAACTCAAAAACCTTTAGGCGTTGTTGATGATTTTGTTAAACTCAAAACAGTATCAGTTACTGAACAGGGTGCCTTTATGGATTGGGGATTAATGAAAGATTTATTTGTGCCAAAAAGCCAGCAAATAACAGGTATGCGTCCAATGGGGGAGTACCTCGTAAAAATATACCGAGATGAACAAACCGGCCGAGCTGCTGCAACGGAAAGAATTGAACAGTTTTTAAGCAATGAAAATCTTACAATAAAAGAAGCAGATGAAGTTGATTTGATTGTTTTAAGACGGACAGACATTGGTTATTTAATGATTATAAATAACCAACATACGGGTGTTTTGCATTTAAACGAAGTTTACAGAACCATAGGTACCGGAGATAAGTTTAAGGGTTATATAAAAAAAATATATCCCGATAACCGAGTAGATGTAGTTGCGGGTAAGATGGGTTACCAAAGGGTTGAAGGTGAAGCCGGAAAAATATTAAGATTATTGCAGGAAAATGATGGGTACTTACCCTATAACGATAAAAGTGATCCTGAAGACATTTATGTATTTTTCGGCATGAGCAAAAAAACGTTTAAAATGACCACGGGTAATCTGTTCAGAGAAAGAAAAATAACTTTTGAAAAAACGGGAATAAAATTAGTTGAATAATTTTTAATTTATAAAATTTTAGAAGCTCTTTTAAATATGACATCAAGTATTAAATTTTCTTTTTTTAAGAAACTATCCCTTTCAGTTTTATTAATGATTTGTCTTTTTGTTATTTGTCTATGGGGATTATTTATTGTTGCAGACATGATTTTTGAAGATAAAAACTTCTCTTTCGACGAAGAGGTTTTTTCAATAATTAAACCTACTGTAAGTAACACGCAGACATCTATAATGCAGGTTATTACTTTTATTGGATCACAAAATTTTTTGTTACCTGCAAATTTATTATTGATTGGGTTCTATCTTTTTTTTAAAAGAAATAAAGAGACAGCTTTTAAGATTGCTGCTATTTCAATAACCAGTGTTGTTGCAATGTTTTTAATAAAATTTTTTTTACAAAGAGAACGTCCGCTTGTACCGTTAATAGCTAAAGTGCACGGTTACAGTTTTCCAAGCGGCCATACTTTTACCAGTGTAACTTTTTATGGAATAATTGCCTATATCATTTATAAAAATGTTCAACATAAATTTTTAAAATGGTTACTTATTATTTTATGTATTATTTTAATTGTGCTGGTGGGTTACAGCAGGGTATATTTAAGATTGCACTATGCCAGCGATGTGATAGCCGCTTTTTGCCTTGGTCTGATTTGGCTTGTTCTTGCAAAATGGTTTTTAGTTAAAACTGAAAAAAGCAAACCTCTGTCTAAGGAATTTGAAGACAAGGTTTAGTCTAGAAAATAATAAATATGAGTGCAAATATTTTAATCCGTTTGCTAACTACTTAATTAACCCAATTTTTTTAGAATGTAAAATTGCCTCTTCACTGTGCGCAAAATAATAAAACAATACTCCCTTTTTTTCAATACTTTTTTGTTGTAAAAGAACATGAGGTTTTTCCGGAGTGCCTACCCTTCTAATATAAACACAATAGACATTTTGCGGAAAGTGTTCTACAATCGAATTATATATATCTATATCCTTTTGTGAATCATCACCCAACAAAATAAATTTTTGATAAGGGTAAGCTTCAATAATTTTTACAATACGTGTAAATTTACCCGAATGATTATTTTGACCTGTCGAAAATAATTTTGAAAAAGTTTTAATCTGGTTTAACAAACAAATGCCATCCGGCAATTTATTTTCTTCTAAAAAATCTTTTATATAGTCGTATAAGTTCCATTCACTGCTTGATACATAAAAGAATGCATTGTTTGAAGGTTCAGTATCATCAATACCATGCAGCATTCGGTAATGCTTTACTGCTCCTTCAAAGGGCTGTCTGCTTTTCGCATTTTCTGTAAGCAGTACAAACAATCTTTTTCTAAGGTTTGATGAATGAGAAATTAAAAAAGTATCATCAATATCAGATATAATAGAAAAATCTGTTGTAGATGGTATAATTATTTTACCGGTTGCTTTTGCTTTTACAATATTTGTACTGTTTCTTTTAATAAGCATTGCTTCTACTTGGTATTGGCCCGGCAAAAGATCTTCATTATGTTCCCATTCAAATTTAAAAAAACCATCTGAGGCAGTTTTAGCTGTATATATTTTATTACCCCATTGCAAAATAACAACTGCGTTTTTTATTGGGCGTACCATAAAAAGCCGCAAAAGCGCAATTGCATTATAAAGAAAAAAAGTTCTAAAATGTTTTTTTTTAATTGGAGAAAGTGAGAGTGCATGCCCATATATATAGCAGGATTTGTGATTTGCAAACCCATTGTATAACTTTAGGGTGGCACCTTTATTCAGCCTAAAAAATCTGAAAAATTTAAACTGTATTCTCTGATAAAAAGATAATTTTTCTGGTATGTATGTTGCCCCGTTGGTCATATTATTTAATAAAATTAATTACAGAAAATGATAACATTTTTATTTGTTATAAACAACAGTTCAGGAACAAACCAACCTAACACCTGGGATAACGTAATTAATGATTTTTTTATTAATAAAGAGCAAAGTTTCCAAATTTACAATCTTCCTGAAAGTTTTACAATAACACAAATTAAAGACCACATAACAAAATATAACCCTAAAAATATAATAGCCGTAGGTGGCGATGGTACAGTAACAATGCTTGCTAATATTATTGCCAATACCAATATTGGGCTTGGTATTTTACCTGCGGGTTCTGCAAATGGTATGGCAAAAGAACTTAGAATTCCTGAAAATGCAGCAGTTGCTTTAAAAATAATTAGTGAAGCTTATATAAGAAAATGTGACTTAATAAACATTAACGGAAATAAATATTGTCTTCATTTAAGCGATATTGGCTTAAATGCCCACTTAATAAAACACTTTGATGAAGGCAAGGTAAGAGGAAAATTAGGCTACGCAATGGTAATTTTAAAAACCTTATGGTATAAAGAAAAAATGCAGGTTATTGTAAAAACAAATAATTTAGAAGTGAGAAGAAATGCGTTTATGGTTGTACTTGCCAATGCAAGAAAATACGGCACAGGCGCAGTTATTAACCCCGAAGGGAATCTAAGCGATGGGTTATTTGAAGTAATTATAGTGAGAAAACTGGCAATAGGGTCACTAATTAAAATGCTTTTAAAACCAGGTATATTTGACCCTAAAAAAATTGAAATAATTCCATCAACATCAGTTGAAGTTACAATGGTGAGAAAGATGCATTTTCAAATAGATGGAGAATACCAGGGGAAAATAAAAAAAGTATCTGCTGAAATTTCTCCCGGTATTTTAAATATTATAGTCCCTGAATCAGCTTTTTTATAATTTTTTTGTATTTATTGGTATACACACGGTCATTACACAACCATTTCCCGGCGAAGATTTTATTAAAAAATTCCCTGAAAACAATTCAGTTCTTCTTTTCATATTCGCTAAACCTATACCATATTTTGCGTCTTCGGTATTAAATCCAACACCATTATCCGTTATTTTTAAAACCAGCATATCATTTTCTATAAAAAAATCCATTGAAATTTTTGTAGCCTTGGCATATTTCATAATATTTCTTAGCTTTTCCTGAACAATTCTGTAAAGATTTAATTGCATTTCAAGACTTAAATCCTCCTCACTTATTTTATTATCAAAGTGTAATGCTATTTCATATTCTTCGGCAGCATTAAAAGTATTAAATAAAATTTCTATAGCGACTTCAAAATTCGAATCATCAAAAAAAGCGGGCGCTAATCTGTGAGATAAGTTTCTGATTTCATTAGAAGCCATTGTTATATAATCCTTCGCATTTTTGTACCATTGTTCTGCAGTAGGTTCAATGTATTTTTTCATCATACCTAAACTAATCATGCTTGTAGCCAATATCTGGCAAACATTATCGTGCAGTTCGCCGCCGATTTCATATCGTTCTTCTTCCTGCGTTTTAATTATTGCTTTGGTAATTTTATGTTCATATAAGTTTCTTTCTGTAACATCCACTGCAATTACAGATTTGCATTTTCTATCCTTTACCATTATCTCGGTACTGTATACTTCAACGTTAATAATTTCTCTGTTCTTTTTAAAATGATTAAAACTTCCTGTAAAAGCGCATTCTTCTATTTGCTTTTTGCTATTCAATAAAATATTCATTTCTGGCGCATTTTCTTCAGTTCGAATGTCTGTTATTAACATTGATAAAAAATCTGCTTCAGTATAACCGTAGTGATCAATAGCTGCTTTATTAACTTGTATAAATCTTAAAGTTTCACAATCGTAAAGCCACATAGGTTGTGGACTTAAATGGAATAGATTACTGTATCTTTTTTCTGATTCTTCTATTAATAAAAATGATTTTTTTCTTTCAACTGCATAAATAATACTTTTATAAAGCATGTTTGCATTAAGGTCATCTTTTAAAATGTAATCCGAAATTCCTCGGGAAATTGATTGTATGCTAAAATCAATATCTGTATATCCCGTTAAAATTACAATCGGGCAATGGGGTCGTAAATTAACCATTTCAGTTACAAGTTCATCTCCCGCTTTATCGGGTAAAGTGAGATCCATTAAAATCACATCAAATGATTTGTTTTGATCTATCAAATACTCTTTTGCTTTCTTAAAATTATGAGCATGCAATATATTCGGTAGGTAAATATTTTCTAATAAAAATTCTTCTACAAGTAAATAATCCCCCGGATTGTCTTCTATAATTAAAATATTATATCGTTTTTTATCTTTAATCATTATTTTTTATTCTTTGGAAGTTTAACGATGTTTATCCAGAAACTTTCAATACTTGAAACTATTGTTAAAAAATTATTAACATCCAATGGTTTTGTTATAAAGCAATTTGCATGGTTTTTATATGACAATAAAACGTCTTTATCAGAAGATGATGTTGTTAGCATTATAACAGGTATCTGTTTTAAATTTTCAGAAGTTTTAATATATTCCAGCACCTCGTGTCCGTTTTTTTTAGGCAGGTTCACATCCAGTAAAATAAGATCTGGCGTGTCTTCATTTTTATACTTTTCTTTTTTTTCTAAAAAATCAATGGCTTCTTTACCGTCTTTTGTCACACTTATTTTATCTACAATCTTCCCTTCTTCAAGTGCTTCAGTAATTAAAAAAATATCTCCTTCATTATCTTCTACCAGGAGAATGTGTATTAAGTTCATGTTTTAGTTAATTATAAATAAATTTAAAATAAAATTGTTTTCATAATAATATGTACTTAATTAATGAATTATAATATTTTTAATGTAATACTTCAGTATTAAAGTAACAGTGCACGGAAAACTTTCCTAAACTTTTCTATTTGTTAAACTCATAAAAGTTATTTATTCTGTTTTAATTAATACTAATGATATAGTATAATAATATTTTGCAATTCCGATGCCAGAGAAATTTCTTATTTTTTGGGATAAATTAAATAAGCAATGAGTAATTATTATAACAATACCACAATGAATCATATTATTTTCCTTTTAAAATTAAATTTGTATGGGAAATTCTAATTGAGCAAATTGGGACATTTTTTGATAAAATACTTAAAAAAATTATGTTTTTTTATCTTTTAAAATCGTGAAATAAAAAATACTTCCTTTTCCAAAGTTAGATTCTACCCATATTTCACCACCTAAATAATCTATAACCTTTTGACAGATGGCAAGTCCTAAACCTGTGCCTGAATATTCATTTTTGTTATGAAGGCGCTGAAAAATTACAAA
>Ga0209724_1003965_pt1 | contig 11813 bp, 12 predicted proteins | sample grotaG_FD_184143 | JGI IMG/M metagenome (GOLD analysis project Ga0209724, IMG submission 184143) | Glacier valley bacterial and archeal communities from Borup Fiord, Nunavut, Canada, to study Microbial Dark Matter (Phase II) -... | ecosystem: Environmental > Aquatic > Freshwater > Ice > Glacier ... | reverse complement strand
GAGCCCTCATCTCGAAGCGCTCGGCTGATTCTCGTCAGACACAGCTTCGCCACACGGCGCCATTCGAATGTGGCGTAATGGTCATATTTGGGGAGGTCCGACACGATGCCTTTAGCCTGGGCCGCCAACAACGAACAGGTACACATGTTGCACAAGGGGAATTCAAGGCCATGGAGGCCTTCCCATGAATAAGCTCACCATCATCCTCAGCGCCATCGGGCTCTTCGTCGCTTCGCCCTCGTTTGCCGACCAGAAGACCGAGAAGACCGAGACCCACGAGACCGACGGCAAGACCACGACCAAGACCAAGAAGGTCAAGCACAAAGACGGCGAAGTGAAGACCGAGACCACCGAGAAGACCGAGATGAGCAAGCCCACTGGTAAGGGCGGCGAGAAGACCGAGAAGACCGAGACCAACGAGACCGACGGCAAGACCACCACGCGCTCCAAGAAGGTCACGCACAAAGCAGCCGCTGACGGCAGCGACGAAGTCAAGACCGAGACGGTCAAGAAGACCGACGCCAAGTAACAGCTCCGCACTCTACGTAAAAACCCTGCCCGCGGCTTGCGCCTCGGCAGGGTTTTTACGTTTGGGGTATGTAACCGCCGACCCAATATCCCTAGCTGAAGGCGACGAAGCGACCGCGACGGACGCATAGCCGCGAGTTGCAGCAGGATACGCTGGCGCAGGGTTTCACTTTACCCCTCGTTTTGCGGTGAGATCCGGAAGTCGCAGTGGTCTGCGCCCTGGACGATGGTCTTGGTGCGAACGAGCTTTTGGTCGGTCAACTCTGAGAGCGGATAATCGAGGTTGCACCACGAGGCCACGCAGAGATCGGTCGCGCCTTGCGCCCGGAAGTAGTCAGCAACGGGGCAATGGAGAACGTTGAACGCAGTCCCCGAACTGATTGGAACAGTCTCCACGACGTAACCTGGGGCATTGAAGGGAAAACGAAGGTGCACCGTGGCTTCGCCCCCTTCTTTCCTTGTCACAGCGAAGGCGAGCGCGCTTGATTTGCTGCGCATCAAATGACCGGCCGCCTCAGTCAGCCGCGCCCATACCTGATAAACCTGCCAAGTCGCGTCGGCGACGAGCTCGATCGCGTACTGTTTCTCGGTTCCACTCGCCAAAAGCTCCTCGAAGAACGAGAACGTAAAACAGGCGAGGCGAACATTCATCGTGCTCCCCTTGGTCGGCTGAGCAGGAAGGCTGCCACTGGCCACCTGGTAGCGTGCCCACCCACCGTCGAGCAGTTTGGTCACATCGCTGCGGGTAAAGCGACCGCATTCAGGCGACTCGCGTACACGCATGCGCCCGAGGAGCGCACGCCGAGCCGCACGCCTAGTCAAGGGTTCGTAGATCAATTTCACGATGTCCATGGGTCTCCCTCGGGTTAGTTTTGGCTCTCATCGCTGACTACGCGGCCGTCCACAAGCTGAAGAACCCGGTCCACTTCGCCGATCATTCGCTCGTCGTGAGTCACGACCAAAATGGCGGTGCCTTGCTCCCTGCTCAGCTTCCGCAGCAAACGCATCACACTGAGACCGCGCTCCGTATCCAGAGATGCGGTTGGCTCGTCTGCGAGGATCATGGCCGGACTGTTCGCCAATGCGCGTGCGATGGCGACGCGCTGCTTCTCGCCGCCGGAGAGCCGCTCCGGAAGCTCACCCGCGCGACCCGTGACTTCCAAATAGTCAAGCAACTCGGCCGCGCGGGAATGCGCTCGTTGGCCGGTGATGCCAACCAGATCCATCGGCAACATGATGTTCTCCTCCGCGGTAAGAAACGGAATCAAGTTGGAGAACTGAAAGATGAAACCGATCTTTTCGCGACGAAGTTTTTGGAAATCGCGCGTGCGCCCATCATAGATGTTATCGCCATCCAGGATTAACTGCCCTTTTGTCGGCGTGGTAACGAGACCCAAGATCATGAGCAGGGTGGTTTTGCCCGAGCCGCTCGGTCCCATGATGGCGAGCAGCTCTCCCTTGTTGACGGCCAAGTCTACTTCTTTCAGCGCATCGACTTTTGTTCGCCCTTGGCCATAGGACATGGTCAGGCTCTTCGCTTCGATTGCGCGCTCATTCGTCGGCACTTACGTTCCCAAGACGATCCGCGGATCGACCTGCATCGCGCGCCGGACGGCCACCAAGCTGGCGAGGATTGAAATGACCGTGATAATCACCAGCATCTGTTCCACGTCACCGACGGTAGCCGAGACTCTTCTGGGAAAGTATGGCTCACTGGCAAACTCGAGCGCGGCGCCTGAAATGGTGCCGAGAAAACCCATGAGCACCGCTTGCTGAATAATCATGCTGTAAATGCGGCGCGTCTGGGTGCCGAGCAGTTTTAGTACTGCGATATCCTTGATTTTATCCAGCGTGAAGGTATAGGTAAGAAGTCCGATAATGACTCCGGCGATGATCAGTAAGAGCAGTCGAAAAAGGGACAACTGCACGAGGATGAGCCGGTTGGCACCCATCAGCTGGATATTGACCTCCCTCGCCGACGTGTAAACTTGAAGGTGCTCCCAGTGTCGGATCTCGTTTGCTACTTCCTCAACCGAAACTCCGGGCTCGACCTTCACCGCAATGGCGTTGATCATGTGAAGGTTCTCGGACACCGAGGAGGCCTGCCGCGCCAATGGTTCCATCAAGCGCGGAGCCACGGCCTCGGCGCCTCCGAGCTGGGCCCCGGTGCGCCTCCGAATATTACGCAATAGATCTGGATCTGGTTCGAAAAGGATATTTTGAGCATCCACCAGCCGGGCGTAAATCACCGGGTCAGCGTTGAACCCAACCATGTTCTTCGTGAGACCCACCACCGTATAGTCAAAGCCCCGCATACGGATGCTTTCGCCGATTTGCAGCCCGGTCCTCACATCGGCGACGATTTCATAGTGGCTGGCTTCGATGTGACGCCCGGCCACGATCATCGGCGGCCCGCCCAGGTGATCCGGCTCATAACCAATCAACAGGAAACGTAATTCACGCGCCATGTCGAGCCAATGCGGTTCGACCATGGTTCGCGTACCAAACTGCGCGTTCCGATACATGAACATCATCAAGCCGCTCGTGCCGACCGGATGTTCGACATGGTTCCACGCCATGACCAGCGGGCTGGCTTCAGCCACACCGTGCATTGCCTGAATGCCATGATAATAGTCCTCTGGAAGTCTCGATATCTCCACGAACGGACCGAGCCAGCCTTTCTGGACCACCCAAAGATCGGCCTCCGCTGCGCCAATGATCGTGGAGGAATCGAGAATCACTCCACGAATAATGCCGCCGAGCGTAAAGACCATCATCATCAAAAGGCTGACACCGATCGTCGAGCTGACGAACTTGAAAAAGTGATAGCGAACGTCTTTGAATGCGAGATTCATTGAGTCCGCGCTACATCTTCATCGCTGGCATGGGCGCCTTGGCGGCAGGCGTCAGCGTCGTGCGCACTTTTTGTCCCGACTTGATTCCCATGGGTTCTGTTACAACCCATTCGCCGGCTTTGAGCTCGCCGATAACCGCCATGACCTGGGAGCGCGGACTGGTGGCAACAGACGCGACCTTGACCTGCCGGGCTCGGTGGTTGGCGTCCGCCACCAGGACGAACCGCGCCTCACCCATCGATACCACTGCCGTTTTCGGTACCACCAACGCGTCTTTCGTCTCGCTCACCGTGACATACACGTCGGCCCACTGGCCGATTTGCAATTCAGCGGGCGGTAGTGGAAAGGATATCTCCACCGTCATCTCCTCAGCGGCGGGATCGGCTTGCGGCCGGATGCGATACACGCGCCCGGCAATCTGTTCTTTGCCCCTACCCCGCAAGATCACGGTTGCGGTTTGGCCTATCTTGATCTGACCAGCAAAGCGTTGGTCGATGTACGCTTCCACCAGAATCACCTTTGGGTCGGCCACGGTAAGAACGGTTTGCCCGGGAACAATCGCGTCGCCCGCACGCTTTGGCCGATCGGTGACGACTCCGCTCACATAGGTGAAGATCTTGGTCTGCGATAGGTTGAACTGCTGCAACTTGACCTCGGCATTGGCTGCACCGATTTGCGCTTGCGCGGCCCCAATATCGGCGTCCGCGGCTCCAACTGTGCTTGCCGCGGTTCGGTCTCGTTCTTCATACTGATCCGCTTCTTCCTGACTGACCGCGCCTGTCGCTACCAGGTGCTTTTCTCGCTCCCAGGCACGTTCGGTTTGATATTTGGTGGCCCGTCGCGCTTGCGCAGTCGAGCGCGAGGATTGGGCTGCGGCCCGTACTGCTTCCAAACGCGCCTGCGATCGCTCGAGCATTTGGCGTATGTCGGTGTCTTCCAGTATCGCAACCACCTGTCCGGCGCGCACGAAATCACCTTCATTGACAAGTACACGCTCGATACGACCGGGGATTTTGGCCGCGATAGCTGCAAGCACGTCGACATTGACCGTGCCAGTACCGGCTACCTCGCCCGCATAGTCTTGTTTTTCTACCTGCGCAATCACCACCTTGGGAGGCGTGAAGAATTTGTATTTGACGATGACCAACGCGCCGATTGCCAGCGCTACGTAGAGAATGATTTTGCCGACCTTCTTGAGGTCGAACTTGCCCTTTGCCTCCACTGGCTCGGCTTTGCCGGTAGCATTCGGTGGTTTGGCTTTGCCGTTTCCCTCGGCCAGTGCGGGTTTGCTGCTGACTTCTACTGGCTCGGCTTTGTCGTCTTGAGCTTTGGCCGCGCCGACGGTGGCGGCCGCGGCTGGGTTTGGCGCAGCCGACGGAGGGGCGGAGGCGGCTGGGGCTGGGCTTGGCGCAGCCGACGTGGGCGCGGATACGGCAGCCGGCGAAGTCTTGGGTAGCGCAGGGGCCAGAGGCGTCGCTTGTGGCGTCGCTTTGTCTGGTTCTGCGCTGGGCGGGGCCGGGTCATGACCGCGTTGGCGCACAGCCGACTTGATATCGGCAATCTCGACCCGCGTTTCGTCGTAGCGCACGGTGGCATTTCCCGCGGCGTAATTCACTGTCACGCTTTCGACCCCTGGAACAGCGCCAATTCGGGTTTCCACTTCGTCCACGCTCAGGACCGACAGCATAGCGTGCACTTCCATCACGCTCGTTTTCATCGGGCTTCCCCAATCGGCTTCATCTTCTACTCCTCACAGGCCTGTTTCCCGCCGGACAGCGGCAGTCGCTGTCGTATAGTCAGAGAGCGCGCGATAATATCGGGCCTCCGAAGTAAGTAGCGCCGCCTGCGCATCGAGCAGGTTTTCAATAATGCCCCGGCCGTAGCGTTGCTTGTCTTGTTCAACCCGGAGCGCTTCCCGAGCGTATCCAATTGCAATCTCCGTCGCACGAATACGTTCTTCCGAGTTTTTGACCTGGAGATAAGCCGCCCGTGCCGTCTGCGCGGCGTCGAGGCCCGCCTGCTTCAAATCGGCCCGGCGCTCCAATGCGCGGCTTCTCGCGATCTGGGTCTTCCGCGTCAGCGTCAGATCGAGAACGGGGAAACTACCCACGACTCCCGCGGTGATCCCGCCTGAATACATCGTGAATGGATCGACCGTTTGCCCAAGCAAATCGACGGCAAGAGAAAACGAGGGCATGAGCGCCGACCTTGCCAATGCGACAGCGCGTTCGGCCACACTGACTTGCGCTTCCGCAAGCTGGTATTTCACATTCCCAGTCCGAGAGAGCGCGGATACCTGCCCCAGCGATGGTTGTGCCGACGCCCGTGGCAGAATTTTTTCCACCACAACCGGAATCTCAATCGAACGACCCAGGAGTGCATTGAGCTGTCCTGCTTCGATCTCGCGGGCGTTTCTGAACTCGATCGCCGTATCCTGTATGTCTGCCAGACGCGTGTCGACCTTGAGCAGATCGACGTGGGCCATTTTTCCTTCCGCTGTCATCTGCTCAACCACTCGACGGCTCTCTGTCAGAGCATTGACAGACTCCCCTGCCGCTTCGATGTCTCGATCTAGTTGAACCAGGTTTGCGTAGGTGCTGGTGACTTCGAAGTCGAGAGCGCGCTCGACATCGCGCACGCTGATCTGAGCCAGGTCACGCTGCGCCTGCGCGAGGCGTACTGCTGACCCGATGCGTCCACCGGTATATAAGGGAATCGTTGCCCGAATCTCCGCATTGAGATGACCTCGACCGAATGCTTGGTTCTCCGGAATAGCTGCCAGCTCCGTCGTCGCAAAGCCCATCGCAGTCTGTGTCGGTTGACTTGATATACGAGCTGCTGCGCCCAACGTGATGCGAGGGAAATACTCAGCTGTCGCCACCGCAATAGCGCCTTGCTCGGTTTTGACGCCTTGCCGCTTCGCAGCGAGCCTTGGACTGTGCTGCCGCGCGTAGATGAGCGCAGCTTCGAGAGTGAGGGCCGGGTCAGGCTGTTGCGCGATAGCCGACGGCAGACAGATTGCAGTATGCAGGACCAGCCCTGCGCCCAGAGCGGTCCACATATGCGTCGGCCTACGTCCGTGGCTCATGTGCCTCGAAAACCGCCATCGCTGTTCCAACGTCGGGCTCTCGAGGCGGTCACAGCGCGCGGATCCGCTTGTACCGACCGATGACGGCGACCAGTTCCTCGACCTTGCGAGCGCAGTCCCGCTCGTTGCCGCTCCGGATGGCGTCGCTCACACAGCTCTGGACCTGGGACCGAAGAATGACCTCGGCCGCCTTGCCGATCGCGGCCTGGACCGCAGCGAGCTGATGCATGAGGTCGATGCAGTAACGGTCCGCGTCGACCATCCGTTCGACCGCCTGCACTTGGCCGGCGATTCTGCGCAGGCGCGCACAGACGGCCTTCTTCGTCTCGGCGTCCATCATCGATGTGTGATTCTCCTCGCATGACCTATCCCCCCACTGGGTATGCACGAAGCGATCCGCCGCCAACCAAACGCGACCACGGCGGAGTGCTCGTGAAGGTCACTCTCGACTGCTGACGGACGAGGTGTCCATCGACTGCCGCCAAGCGCCTCGTTGGCTCGGAGATCGATTACCGCTCAGCTGGTTCAAATTGTCGCCACTGGGACTAATTGACTGTCGATCGAACCTGCAACCGCAGCGGGATTTGGCAGGATTCCTAGAGAACGAAGGCGGCACATCTAGTCTGACGCGCGGCCCGCAATATGCAGTAGAGCAGCGAACTCCTCTCTTCCTGCCGGCGGATTTGAGACTTCCGACGCCGCAGACCTCCTCGAGTTTTTATTACTCACCGTTGCATTCAGGCTTTGTCAGCGACGTCACGGCGCGCGCGACGTCTTGCGTCTTTCACTCGTCCGTCAATGAGGTGGCCCATGGCTCACACGATGCACGCAGCGACCGTCCAGGTTTTGGGAAAAGCGATGGTTCTACCGTTCGAAAAAAAAGAGCGTTCATGAGAACGGGCTTGCTGCTGGTTGGGCTTTTGATGATTGGCGATGTCGCGTCCGCTGAAGATCTCGTCCAAGGCAAGCAGATCTACGCTCAGGACTGTGTGGTCTGCCATGGGCTGAAGGGCAAGGGCAACGGCCCGTCGGGAAAAGCCCTCAATCCCAAACCGACCGATTTCACGACTGCCATCCCGAACGACGAAGAATGGTTCAAGGCGACCAAGCTCGGTAGCAAAGCGGTGGGCAAATCAAACGGGATGGAAGCCGCATCGCCCAAGCTCAGCGACGCCCAGATCCGCAATGTGTTGGCGTACGTCAAGACCCTCAAACCGTGACGCCAGCGGAGCCTAAGACGCGACGGTCCTTCCTCGGAACCCTGGCCATCGCCATTGGCGGAGCGGTTGGCGCCGTCATGGCCATTCCGCTCATTCGCTTTGCCACCTGGCCCATGCGGCACAACGGCGGCAGTGCGGCGTGGTTTCCGCTCGGTGCAGTCGATAAGTTCGCTGATACGACCCCTGTTCGCGCTGAGGTCGAAGTCAGAAAGACCGAAGGATGGCGCGCGACGGTGACCAAGCAAACCGTGTGGGTCACCCACGACGGTGTCGGCAAGCTGCGCGTGCTGTCTGCGGTCTGCACGCACCTTGGTTGCATCGTGCCCTGGAAGCCCGAGCTCAAACAGTTCGTCTGCCCGTGCCATCACGCATTTTACAGTGCCGATGGCGCCAAGCTGAGCGGCCCGCAACCCCGCGGCCTCGACAGCCTGCCGATCAAGGTCGAAAACGGGACCCTGTTCGTGAAGTATCAATATTTCCGTCAATTGACGCCCAAGCCGGAAGTGATCGGGTGAGCATCGGCGACTGGATGGAGCGTCGGGTCGGCTGGCGTCGCCTCATGCATGAAGGCCTCGACGAGCCGATCCCAGGTCGTTCGCGCTGGGCGTATATCTTTGGTAGCGGCCTATTGTTTGTCTTCATGAACCAGGCGGTAACCGGCGTCTTTCTTGCTCTTTATTACGTACCTTCCGCCGACCACGCTCACAAGACCGTCGAGTTCATCAGTAAACAGGTCAGTGCGGGCGCGTTCATCCGCAGCCTGCACTCGTACGGTTCGAGCCTGATGGTGGTGATTCTACTTCTTCACCTTTTGCAGACATACATCTACGGCGCATACAAGAATCGCCGCGAGCTGCTCTGGCTCTTTGGCTGTTTTCTTTTCGTGCTGGTGCTCGGTATGAGCTTCACCGGCTACCTTCTACCCTGGGATCAGAAGGCCTATGCGGCGACCGCGGTGGCGACCAACATTATTTCTGAAGTGCCACTCGTCGGCAATGGCCTGAAAACGTTTCTGCGCGGCGGAACCGAGATGGGAACGCTCACCATCAGTCGTTTTTTCGCGATGCATATCCTCATGATCCCGGCGGCAATCGTGGCCGCGCTGGCGCTGCATGTGTTTCTTTTTCGTCGTGCCGGAGCAGCAGGACCACCGACGACGGAAGACAAGCTGCGCGCGCTTCCGGTCGAGCCCTTTTATCCGCGCCAAGTATTGAAAGATTTTGCGTTTGGTCTGGTGATTATCGCGCTCCTCATGGTGCTCGCCATGGCACGACCGACGTCGCTCGGCCCCATGGCCAACCCTTCTGATCCCACTTATCTGCCGAGACCGGAGTGGTACTACATCCCCATTTTTCAATGGCTGAAATACTGGTCCGGACCAGCCAGCATTATCGGGATCGTCGTCATCCCTGCGCTGCTCTTTTTATTGCTCTTCGCGCTGCCATTCTTTGACCGTTCACCCGAGCGTCGACCGCACAAACGTCCAATCGCGATTGGAAGCATGCTGCTCGTCTTTGGGGGTCTCGTGTGGTTGGGGGCGCGCTCTTACACCGAGGACCGCCGTGACCCCGCCGTGCATGCACGACTCTTGGCGCAGGAAGAAGAAGAGCGTCGCTTCGCGGCGGCGCCGTTTGCGCCTGAGGAAGTCACAGCCGCGACGTCGTCGACCGTGCAAAAGCTGACCGCGCCAGAGTCCAAAGGTGCGCTCCTCTTCGTGAGCGAGTCGTGCGCCGGTTGCCACGGGCCAGGGGCCAAGGGCGGCGCTGGGCTGTTTCGGTTACCCAATGTGGCGACGACATTTCCGGGAGAACAGCTCAAAGCCATTCTTCGCAAGCCGAACGCAACGATGACCGAAGGCGGCATGGAGCCGATCGTTCTCAAGGACGATGATCTCGACGGAGTTATCGCTTATTTGAAGGTCATCACCCAAGGACGATGAGATGAGAACAATCAGCAAGAGCTTGTTGGCAGCGGCGCTCCTCTTGTTCTGCGCGCGCGCTGATGCGTTACCGGAATTTGCGCGGAAGACCGGAATGGCCTGCGCGGCCTGTCATGATGCCTGGCCCCGGCTCAACGACTTTGGCGAGCTGTATCGCGATCGGGGCTATCGGACCGGTGCTGCCGACGACAACTCGTGGTCGCATGTGCTCGACTATTTTCCGATCTCTTTGCGCGCCACGGTTGGTTATCGCTTTGATTCCACCACCCACCAGCCGACCGACCAGGGGGATACCACCATCAATCATGGCGGTTTCGCGTTCCCGCAGGCGGATATCTACTTTGGCGGGGTGTTGTCGAAACATGTGAGCATCTATGTGGACGTGGCCGGTTTTGGCAAGAGTGGCACGGCCAGCGTCGAGTCGGCCTGGGTGCGGCTGAACGATCTGGGCACCAACTGGCTCAACATCAAGGTGGGCATTCTGGAGCTCGACCTGCCGGTCTCGATGCACCGCAGCTTTACGATCTTCTCACCGTTTCTGGTATATGGCTTTCACCCATCTGGCAGCAACAACGGCTTTCAGATGGGCGAGAACCAGCTCGGGTTGGAGGTGAGCGGCCACGCAAAACGAACCGGCCTGCGCTACGCATTGACCCTCACCTCGTCGGGCGATACCACCAGCGCCTGGGCGTTCAATGCGCCGGCCTTGTATGGTCACGTGACCTATACGGCGCTATTGCGCTCCCGGGTGGTACCTCGCATCCGGGTGGGTGCGATGGGTAATGTGGGCTGGTGGCCCACCACGTTCAAAACGCTCACGCCTTTCGGCGGAATGCCGCAGAACGTCGACGGCACCGGCTCGGACCACAAGCTGCACGCCCGCACCGGCCTCGATGTGCAGATGGTCTTCGGCGAGCTGGCTCGGCCCATCACGCTCACCGCGGCGTGGATGTACGGACAGGAAGAGGGCGCGCTCGTCGCCAACGGCACCCAGACCGCGCATTTTCATGGCGGGTTTGTTCAGCTCGATTACACGCCGATTTTGCCCCTCACGTTTGGGGCGCGCTACGACGGTGTCTATAACCTGCAGCAGGCGGATCCGACCCAACCCGACAATACCAACCAGCAGGACGGCGTCTCGGTATTTTGTCGCTACGCCGTCTGGCTTTCTAGCTGGGGCTCGCTGGTGGTGCACACCGAGGTGAGCTCGACGGAAACCAAGAATGCCGCGGTGATTCCGACCAATCCGGTGCGCAACACCCTGGTGTTCGCCGGCTTCGACTTCCTTCTATGAAAAGGCGACCGAACATGACGATGATAAATACACCGCTGTTCCTGGTAGTCGCACTGTTGTCGACCAGCGCCATGGCCGACGATTCGAAGTCGCTTCGCTACGGTCGTGATGTGTCTCAACGCTATTGCGCGTCTTGTCACGGCCATGCTGGTGACGGGTTTGGCACAAGCGCCCGCCGCTTCGACAATACCGCCACCGACTTTGGCCGCGGCATATACAAGTGCCGCACCACGCCAACGGGTACCCTGCCGACTGATGACGACCTACGCCGTTCCGTCCGGGACGGTCTTTTCGACAGCGGGATGCCCGCGTTCGTCGCGATCGGCATGCTACAGATCGACGACGTCATAACCCTCATCAAGTCGTTTTCGGCGCGTTTCGCGCACGAGCGGCCGGGGATGGCGCTGTCGGTCCCCATGCAGCCGGCGTCGACGGCGGAGTCGATTGCCCACGGTGCGCAGGTCTACGAGACCATGAAGTGCGCCAATTGCCACGGTCCACGAGGCCGAGGCCGAGGTCCTGCTGCGGCAACGCTGCGCAACGAAGACGGGTCCGAGGCACACGTGACCGACCTGGCCGGTTCGTTGAAATGCGGTGACTCCCCTACGCGCATCTACACCACCATCATGACCGGCATGGACGGCACGCCGATGTCGTCTTACGCGGAGACGCTCGAGGCCAAAGACGCATGGGCGCTGGTTCACTTCGTACAAAGTCTTCGTCGATGACGCCGCAACTGAGCCTCCCTAGGAGAACGCCATGATGCATCGAATCTGGATCGCCGTAATCGCAGTGTCCGGCTGCGCAACCACCACGCCAGGCGCGGGCGCGCACGAGATGAGCGCGTCGCAGCATGAAGCCGCAGCCAGATCCCAGGACACCCAGGCGG
>Ga0209724_1003963_pt1 | contig 11824 bp, 9 predicted proteins | sample grotaG_FD_184143 | JGI IMG/M metagenome (GOLD analysis project Ga0209724, IMG submission 184143) | Glacier valley bacterial and archeal communities from Borup Fiord, Nunavut, Canada, to study Microbial Dark Matter (Phase II) -... | ecosystem: Environmental > Aquatic > Freshwater > Ice > Glacier ... | reverse complement strand
CAAATGCAGCCTCAATTTCAGCCACGACAGCATCCAGCTTTTCTTCTGAAATGGCGGGATTGTTGCGCAATGCCTCAAGAAACAAACGCTGACGATCCAGCTCTTGCAGCAAATCTGATTTGAGGTCGCCACGGCTGGATACTTCCAGAATTTCAAAAATGCTGATCAATGCGGCCTGGTGATCCAAAGGAAAATTTTGCGCGCTAAAAAACGCGACCCGATCAAACAAGTCTTCAAGCCGCAACAGCGTGCGGATTCGTTCATTCAGCGGGTATTCGTACGTAATCACCAAAGCAACTCCAATGTTGCCGAGAATTGTGACGGATTACGACCAGGTTTACAAATAGACTTCATTTTATTTGGCACGGGTTACCTAAGCGTGTTTCCGCAAGGGCAAGGTAGCGTTCATGCAGGCATGCCACACGTGCTTCAAGATCAATGGCAAACTTGTCGTTAAAGATGACGTCATCCGCCAGTTGCAGGCGCAGAGCACGTGGAATCTGCGCCGCGATCATGCGACAGACCTCTTTGACCGATATTTCATCAGTCGGGATTTCACCCCCGATTTCATTTGATTTTTTATTTGTCTCGATGGCACGCTGCATCACGCGAGTAATTTGCATTGCCTGCGGACAATCAACAGCGAGAGTGCGCGTCACAGTCTGGCGATACCACAAAGATTCGAATAGCAAAGGCGCAACTAAAATAATATAGTGAGTACGGGATGCACTTGATGCCTTGGTGGGGCTGGTTCCGGCCAAGCTGATTTGGCGATTTATTTCATCACGTATTGCCGGATGCAAAATAGCTTCCAGACGTAATTTTTCTGACGGATTCTGGAATATCCTGGAGCGCATCATGCGGCGATTTAAACTACCATCTGCGGTCAGCATCCCATCGCCAAAGGCAGCCGTGATCAGCGGCATGGCAATGCCGGCTGACGAGGTAAGTTGATGCGCAATTACATCCGCATCAACCAATGCAATTTTTTTCTGCGCGAAAATATTGGCGACGGTTGATTTGCCACAACCGATACCTCCCGTTAGACCTACCACCAACAAGGATGATGGAAGAGCCTGTAACCGAGGGTCGGCAGAGTGCGCGCTCATAAGCGAGATAGTCGTTAGCGCACTATTTTATAAATCAATCTGCATTGACCAAAATTCAGCCCAGGCTGCGTCCAAGATACCAGGCGGTCAATGGCGTCCCCCAAATAAGCGCGATCAGGCCCGCGACCGCCAGGTATGGTCCGAAGGGCAACTTGGCACCTTTATCACGGCCTTGAATGATGATGCCTGCAATACCAACGACTGTGCCAACAACGGCAGACAACAAAATCACCAGCGGCAGCATTTGCCAGCCCAGCCATGCACCAATAGCAGCCAATAATTTGAAATCGCCATAGCCCATGCCGTCTTTGCCGGTGGCCAATTTAAAACCCCAATACACCGACCACAACACCAGATAGCCTGCTGCCGCACCCAGCACGGCAGAGGTAAGCGACGTGAACATGCCACCGGCATTAACCAGCAGGCCCAACCACAGTAGCGGAAGCGTAATATCATCCGGCAGCAACGTCGTATCCGCGTCGATAAAAGTCAGCGCAATTAGCGCCCAGACAAAAATAGTCGCGAACATGGCCGCTCCGGTCACGCCAAAATGCCAGGCTATAAATCCGGTCAGCGCCCCGGTCAAGGCTTCTACCATCGGGTAACGTGCGCTAATAGCCGTGTTACAGCCTGAGCATTTGCCGCGCAGAGCGGCATAGCTCAATAGCGGAATATTCTCAAGCGCCGTAATTTTATGACTGCAAACGGGACAAGACGAGCGCGGTACGACAAGATTGTATTTGGGGCTTGGTTTTGCGGCGGCTTTTTCAGCCTGTTCCGGATGCAAAAACTCAATGCACTGCTGCCGCCAATCAGCCTCCATCATTTTAGGCAGGCGATGAATCACTACATTGAGAAAACTGCCGACCAGCAGGCCAAAAACGACGGCCGTGCCGATGTAGAACCAGGACACAGCGCGGAAAGTATCAAATAGGTCCATAAATATTATTTAAATAAACAGGCAGCACATCTGACAGAAATGTTGATTCCGGCATTGACCAAACTAAAACGAAGTGCAGTCCTCATTTGCAATGAAAAAAAGCGGTTTAGACCACTTGGCCCATTTTAAAGATGGGCAAATACATGGCAATTACGAGGCCGCCGATTAACACACCCAAAACGGCCATGATCATCGGTTCCATCAAGCTCGCCAGCGCATCAACAGCGTCATCAACTTCGCGCTCAAAAAAATCTGCCACTTTACTCAACATGCCATCCAGCGCGCCTGATTCCTCGCCAATGGCAGTCATCTGCAGCACCATGTTTGGAAACACATTGGCGTTTTGCATCGCAACCGTCAAGCTTGAACCGGTACTCACTTCAGACTGAATCCGTTTGGTGGCATTGTAATAAACGCGATTGCCCGCCGCACCGGCCACCGAATCAAGCGCTTCTACCAGCGGCACACCTGCGGCAAACATAGTTGAGAGCGTACGAGTCCAGCGTGCCACAGTTGCTTTACGCACCATATCACCCACTACAGGCAATTTAAGCATCAGCCGATCCCGTGCAAACTGCAGCTTCTCGCTTCGCTTCAACGCATTGGCGAGGAAATATCCCGCCCCAAAAATGCTGCCAAAAATGAGCCACCAATACGAAACGAAAATTTCAGAAATTTGCATCACCACCAGCGTAGGTGCCGGCAGCCCCGCACCGAAAGACTGGAATAATTCCTTAAACTGCGGAATCACAAAAATCATGATGACGGCTGTCACAATAAAAGCTACAACCAAAATTGAGATGGGATAAAACAGGGCTTTCTTGATCTTGCCTTTAATCGCCATCATTTTTTCCTGGTAAGTGGCCAGGCGATCCAGTAATGCATCCAGAATACCGGCTTGCTCTCCAGCCGCAACTAAGTTGCAATATAAGGCATCAAAATAAAGCGGATACTTGCGGAACGCTTGGCCCAAGCTTGAGCCCGTTTCAACCTCGGTTTTAATATCGAGCAACAGCTTGGTAACCGCTGGATTGCTATGACCTTTAGCGACAATATCGAATGACTGCAATAACGGTACACCTGCCTTCATCATGGTGGCCAATTGACGAGTAAAAAATGCAATATCCTGTTGCTTGATTTTCTTGCCACCGCGCCCTGATACTTTTTTAACTTTGGGATTGACAATACCCTGCCGGCGCAAGGTTGCGTTCACGATATTTTCGCCGGACGCACGCATTTCGCCTTTAACGATCTTGCCTGACCGGTCTTTGCCTTCCCAGACAAAAGTAAAAACCTTAACGTCTTTTACCGCTTTCGGTTGGGTCGCTGTCGTAGCCATTGCCACTCCTTAATTGGTGTTGCTTGCTTGGTGTTTTTTGCTCAATACTTCACTAAATTTTAATCGCCTGCTTAATGTGCGGGCAGGCTATTCATTGGTGACAGATTCAATTTCTTCCAGCGAGGTAATACCCGATTTGACTTTGCGCAAGCCTGAATGGCGCAAATCAGAAATGCCTTCGCGGTCAGCCTGATCTGCAATATCAATAGCCGTACCGTTTTTCATAATGATGCGCTGCATAGCTTCTGTTACCGGCATCACCTGGTAAATACCGCATCTTCCTTTATACCCGGAATTTTTGCATATATCGCAGCCAACCGGCCCGTAAGTCTGCCAACTGCCATCGAGTTGCTCCTCTGTGAACCCCGATCGCAACAGCGCTTCTTTGGGAATATCGATGGGGCGCTTGCATGAACACAGTTTGCGCGCAAGTCTCTGCGCGGTAATCAGGATCACGCTGGTCGCAATATTGAATGGCGCAATACCCATGTTCATCAAACGCGTGAGCGTTGCCGGCGCGTCATTGGTATGCAATGTAGAGAGCACCATGTGGCCAGTTTGCGCGGCTTTGATCGCGATTTCACCTGTTTCCATATCGCGAATCTCGCCCACCATGATGATGTCCGGATCCTGGCGCAGGAACGATTTCAGCGCAACCGAAAAGGTCAGGCCAGCGCGATCATTCACATTTACCTGATTGATGCCGGGTAAATTAATTTCACAAGGATCTTCGGCCGTGGCAATGTTAATGCCCGGCTTGTTTAAAATATTAAGGCAGGTATAAAGCGATACCGTTTTGCCCGATCCAGTTGGCCCGGTGACCAGCACCATGCCGTAAGGTCGCGAGATGGCGTGCAACAAGGCCTCCCGCTGTTCCGGCTCATAACCCAGCGCCTCGATCCCCAGCGTGGCACTGGAGGGATCTAGAATACGCATACAAATTTTCTCGCCAAACATGGTCGGCAACGTCGAGACGCGAAAATCAATCGCACGGGTTGCGGAGAGCTTCAGCTTCATCCGGCCATCTTGCGGTACCCGCTTTTCCGAAATATCAAGACGCGAAACCACCTTGATCCGCGAGGCAATTTTTTCCTTGATCGCCAACGGCGGTTGCGCAACATCGTACAAAATGCCGTCGATCCGATAACGGATACGATAAAACTTCTCATACGGTTCAAAGTGAATATCGGAAGCGCCACCGTTGATCGCATCCAGTAATACTTTCTGTACATATTTTACAACCGGCGCATCATCAATCTCTTCAATAACGCCGCTTGATTGGCCTTCATCGACCACGCTGATATCGTCGCTCAGATCGATATTGTCCAGCGAAACATCATCGCCGATCATCTGGTCAAGCGCTTTGGCGCCAGTTTCGCCAAAGCGTTTTAGCAGTACCGCAAGGCGGTCTTCTTCGACCACGACCGGTTCCACTACCGAACCGGTTGCGAATTTCAGTTCCGAAAAAATCTGATCGTTGGACGGATCCGAGGTCGCTACAAACAAACGATTACCGCGCTTTTGCAGCGGAATCACGCGTTTGGAACCAATCAGTTTTACATCCAGCAAGGTTGTCGGCAACTGGTCTGCATCTACGGCTTGCAAATCCAGCAGCGGCACACCGAAGGTCTGCGCCGCGAACAGCGCGACGTCTTTCGACGAAATTTTTTTCGACGCAACCAGTTGTTCAATAAACGTGACGCCAGCCCGTTTCGCATCGGCCTGAATAGCGGTTGCGTCCCCTTGAACGAGCTTACCCTGCTGCACCAACGCGCGGCCCAGCGGACTAAAGGTAGCGGCAACTGCAGCAGCCATGCCGAAACTCCAAGGAAGAAAACCGAAACGGAATGCGCAGCAACGCAAATGGTTGCTGCGCTTTAAGAAACTACATCATGCCCTTACAGTAACGCATTGTAAAGGTTGACTTATTTTGCAGCCAACAGCTTTTCTATCTCGCCCACAAATTCAGGCGACTCCGGACTTACCCGGCTGCCAAAACTTTGCACCGATTTACCATCGCGGCCAATCAGGTATTTATGAAAATTCCATTGGGGGCGCTGGCCCGTGGCTTTAAATAGGCCTTCAAACATCGGGTTAGCCTGGCCTGCCACCACCGAAGTTTTCTCGATCATCGGAAACTTTACCTTGTAGGTACGTTCACAAAAATCGGCGACCTCGGTATTCGAGCCCGGCTCTTGTTTGCCAAAGTCGTTTGCTGGGAAACCGACGACCACGAACCCTTTTTCTTTATATTTGTCATAGATGGTCTGCAGGCCCTTGTACTGCTCCGTGAAACCGCAATAGCTGGCGGTATTTACGACCACCACCACACGCCCGGCGTATTGACAAAGATTTTGCGGCTGGCCCTGCAAGGATTTGAATTTTTGATTTAGTAACGCGGGGCAGGCAGTATCTATTGGTGCTGAGGCAGAGGGCGTCGCTACCGCGGCAGATGTCACGGCATAACTTATGCCTGAAAGCGCGCACAGCGCCGCCGCTGTAATCAAGGAACGTAGAAAAATGAAATGAATTGAAATTGAACGCATAATTTATCCTGGTTAAATATTAAAATTCAGCTTAGGTAGTGCAGTGTATTGCAGCATCTGAATAAAACACAGCGTGAAGTACTGCGCGGCATCACAACCAACTCATATTTTACCGTGCGCAATTGAGACACCTCCGTAATGCAAAGTTCACCATGAAGAAATCTTTCGCTGGAAATAAATCGTTTTTACCCGAAAAGCCCTGCGTTGCCTGTGGTCGCACGATGACGTGGCGGAAAAAATGGGAAAAAAATTGGGACGAGGTGAAATATTGCTCGGATCGGTGTCGCGCCAGTGTGCCACGCAAGCCCAATCATATTTCCTGACATCTCCTTTTTCTTTTCTTGCTGTATTGCCTGCTTGCTTTGATATTCTCTATTTTCTTTACACCTTTCGCACCTGACCTAAATTACCTAACCTAACCACAAAGCATCCGTAAAAATGACGGTCGTAATCAAACCTGTTAAGTCTGTCTTGAAGCCTGCCCCAAAGCCTGCCTCCACGCCTGTCTCCAAACCTGTCTCTAAACCTGTACCCAAACAAGTACCCACGAAAAAAACGCGTCATCTTATTTTTATTCTGGGCGATCAGCTCGATGAGAATAGTGCCGCGCTAACCGATTTTGATCCGCAGCTTGATCAAATTTTTATGGCCGAAGTGGTTGCAGAATCCACCCATGTCTGGAGCAGTAAAACCCGCACTGCGTTTTTCTTTTCAGCCATGCGCCACTTTGCTAAAGCCCAGCAAGGGCGAGGGTTTCCAGTCGATTATGCAGCAATCGGCGCACATAAGTTCGCCACCTTAAGTGATGCTTTAACGGACGCCATCACGCGTTTTCGGCCTGCCAAAATCATTATGGTCGAGCCGGGTGACTGGCGTATCGAGCAGGCATTGATAGCGCTGGGCGAACATTTAAAGTTGCCCATTGCGATGCGCGAGGATCAGCATTTTTTAATTTCGCGTCTTGAATTCGCCGAATGGGCCAGCGGCTACAAACAAATGCGCATGGAGTATTTTTACCGGATGATGCGCAAGCGCCATCAGATCATGATGGACGGTGACGATCCAATCGGCGGACGCTGGAATTACGATACCGAAAATCGCGGCGCATTTGATAAAAAAGGCCCGCAAAATGTACCAGTGCCACCGATCTTCGCCATTGACGCCATAACAAAATCGGCCATAGCGGATGTTGAAAAAAATTTCGGCGGCCATCCCGGCACACTTGAACATTTTAACTGGCCGGTGACCCGCACCGATGCGCTGATAGCACTGAAATCGTTTATCGAAGAACGCTTGGTGAAGTATGGTGAATTTCAGGATGCGATGTGGACAGATGAGCCGTTTTTGCATCACAGCCTGATTTCATCATCGCTCAACATGAAGTTATTAAATCCCCGTGAAGTCATCGCCGCCGCAGTGCAGGCGCTAAAAAAGGGACGCGCGCCGATTGAGGCCGTAGAAGGTTTTGTGCGCCAGGTACTCGGGTGGCGCGAATTCATGCGAGGCATGTATTGGCTCGATATGCCCGGCATGCGCGCGGCCAATCACTACGGCCACACCCGCCCATTACCCGCTTGGTACTGGACGGGTGACACCCATATGAATTGCATGAAGCAAACGCTTCAACAAACCCTTCGCTATGGCTACGCACACCATATTCAGCGCCTGATGGTGACCGGTATTTGGGGGCTGTTGGCCGAGACTCAGCCTCAGGAAATGGCCGACTGGTATCTCTCGGTGTATGTCGATGCAATTGATTGGGTAGAGCTGCCGAATGTAGCGGGCATGGCGTTGTACGCCAATGGTGGTCGCTTCACGTCCAAACCCTACATTGCCAGCGGCCAGTACATAAAACGGATGTCGAATTATTGCGTCGGCTGCCAATACAAGCCCGAGGTGCGCGTGGGAGCTGTCGCCTGCCCTTTCACCACGCTGTACTGGAATTTTTTAGACAAGCACGAAAAAACACTGGTAAAAAATCCGCGCACCTCACTCATGGCTAAAAACATCACGCGACTACCCGATGATGAGCGGGCAGCGATTCGCGCTCAAGCCTTGGTCACGCTAAAAAATCTGGATTCGCTGTAGGCTGGGCACCGCCAACATCTCTACACCAGTACCCGTACTAACTCGGCTCCAACCAGCTTGGCTGAACAGGTCTAGGTCAAAATCGCCGCGCCCCCGCTGCTATAATTCGGTGCTGCATGCAGTTGACCGTTTCATGCGCAGGTAAGCGCAACCTATTTTTTATTCAGCGCCCGTTCACCGTTCTTCATTCCACTCTATTTCGATACCTCAGCCGCGCCATGTCTTTGCTATGCCTCTTTACGCAATAGGACTCAACCATCGCACCGCTTCCATTGAAGTGCGCGAACGTGTTGCTTTGCCGCTTGAGTCGCAGCGCAGCGCCATTGACAGTGTGCGGCAGGAAACCAATGCGCAGGAAATCATGCTGATTTCAACCTGCAACCGCACTGAAATTTATTTGCGCGCCGATGATGACACGGCGCTTAAGGCCGCCGCTGTTTGGCTGAATGCGTTGCCTGCGGCGCAGGGACTGGATTTAAATTCGCATTTTTATACATTGTCCGAAGCCGAAGTGCCGCGCCACGCCTTCCGGGTCGCAAGCGGGCTGGATTCGATGATTTTGGGCGAGCCGCAAATTCTAGGACAGGTGAAATTAGCGGTAAAAATTGCGTCGGAGGCGAATGCGCTGTCAGGGCCGCTGGATCGATTATTTCAGGAGACCTTTAAAGTTGCCAAAGAAGTGCGCACACAAACCGAGATTGGCACCACCTCGGTCAGCATGGCAGCGGCTTCACTGAAGCTGGCACAGCAGCTGTTTGGTGATATTCGCGATATTAGATTGCTGCTGATTGGGGTGGGCGAGATGATTGAACTCGCAGCCACCCATTTTGCGGCGCAATCGCCCAAGCAAATTGTGGTTGCCAATCGCACCCTTGAACGCGGTCGTGAACTGGCGCAGCGTTTCAATGCCAGCGCTATCACGCTGCAGCAATTGCCTGAACGTATTCATGAATTTGACGCGATCATCACCTCGACGGCTTCAACATTGCCGATCATTGGCAAAGGCATGATCGAAAGCGCGCTCAAATTACGGCGACGCAAGCCGATATTTATAGTTGATCTCGCGGTACCGCGCGATGTTGAGTCCGAAGTCGGCGAGCTTAATGATATTTATCTTTACACCCTCGATAGCCTCGGTCGCGTGATCCAGCAAAATCTGGATACGCGCGAAGCAGCGGTCGCCGAAGCCGATGAGATTATCAATACCCGCACTGCTGAATTTATGCACTGGCTGAGTGCGCGCAGCTCTGTGCCGATTATCCAGCAGCTTCGCGGCAAGGCCGATCACTACCGTCAAATCGAACTCGAACGCGCCAAAAAACTGCTGGCCAAAGGTGACGATCCGGCCAAAGTGCTCGAAGCTTTAGCCTACGGGCTCACCAATAAATTTTTGCATCATCCGCTCGCTGCCCTTAATCGCAGCACGGGCCAGGACCGCGAAGCCCTCGCCAATGCGCTTGAAAAACTCTATGCCGAACCAGACCAATGAAAACCTCCATTAGCAAAAAATTAACCTCGTTAAGCGAGCGTCTGGTAGAGCTGGACCGTCTGTTGTCACAGCCGAGCGTGGTTAACGATATGGACAGCTATCGAAAAATTACTCGCGAGCATGCCGAGATCACCCCGGTGGTCGCCCTGTTTAGCGATTATCAAGCATCAGAGGCAGACGTCGTCGCCGCCCAGGAAATGGGCAAAGACCCGGAGATGCGCGAATTTGCCGAAGAGGAAATTAAAGCCGGTCGCGCTCGCTTGGAACAAATCGAAATTGATTTGCAAAAAGCATTGCTGCCGAAAGATCCCAACGACGATAAAAATATTTTCCTGGAGGTCCGCGCCGGCACCGGCGGCGATGAATCCGCTTTATTTGCAGGCGATTTATTCCGCATGTACACCCGTTATGCGGAACGTAATCGCTGGCAGGTTGAGATCGTTTCCGAATCGCCCGGTGAAGTTGGCGGCTACAAAGAAATCATCGCCCGTGTCGTCGGCCAGGGTGCTTATTCACGGCTAAAATTTGAGTCCGGCGGCCATCGCGTACAACGCGTTCCCGATACTGAAACTCAGGGCCGTATCCACACCTCGGCAGCAACCGTCGCGGTGATGCCCGAAGCCGATGATGTGAGTGACGTTGTCATTAACGCGGGCGATGTTCGCGTTGATACCTTTCGCGCCTCCGGCGCCGGTGGCCAGCACATTAATAAAACCGATTCAGCCGTACGCCTCACCCACATCCCGACCGGCATTGTGGTGGAATGTCAGGACGGCCGCTCACAGCATAAAAATAAAGAGCAGGCTTTCAGGGTATTGGCCGCCCGCATTAAAGACAAGCAGACCCGCGAAGCGCAAGCCAAAGAAGCAGCCACCCGCAAATCACTGGTAGGCTCCGGTGATCGCTCCGAGCGCATTCGCACCTACAATTTTCCGCAGGGCCGCATGACCGATCACCGCATTAACCTGACTCTCTACAAACTCGATTTCATCATGGACGGCGATTTAAGCGAGCTGACCGATGGTTTGATGGCAGAACATCAAGCGGAAATGTTGGCGGCGTTGGGCGAGACAGTGTAAGAATACGAGATGTCGGCGTTGACGGCCAGCGTCAATATAGAACATTAAACTCTAGCATTGGCGCGGCGTTTGAAGCATTTTTGCGCCAAACGCTCCGTCCTTATTGCACTTTGTCGGAATTTGCTTGCATGGCCGCTTTTGCATAATGAAGCGCTCGTTTTCTTCAAATCTGGTAGCGTATGCACTGGCGCGCCTTGCTGACTCTCAATTCTCCTCGAGCCCCCAAATGAAAACTATCCTCATAGCGAACCCTAAAGGCGGCGCCGGCAAAACGACGCTATCGACTAATCTGGCGGGGTTTTTAGCCAGGTACGCGGCTAACTCCAGGGGCAGCCAGGGCGAAGAAGTGTTCTTGTGGGATCTGGATCGACAAAAATCTGCGCTGCACTGGCTCTCGCAACGACCCGCACATTTACCCACTATTTCACGATTGGATAATGCCAAAGAAAAATCTGGCAAAGGCTGGCTGGTGCTCGATTCGCCCGCCGGATTGCACGGCGAAAAATTATCAGATTTACTCAAGCGCGTGGAAAAAGTGATTGTGCCGATTGTGCCGTCCAGCTTTGATCTGGCCGCGACTAAATTATTTTTGCACGAGCTTGCCGAAGAAAAAACTGTGCGCAAAGGGAAAGCATTCGTCGCCATTGTGGGCATGCGCGTTGATGCGCGCACCCGTGCGGCTGAAAAGCTCGATGAGTTTTTAGCCCCGATTGATTTGCCGGTATTGACGCATTTGCGCGATACACAAAATTACGTCACCGCAGCGTTTGAAGGCAAATCTATTTTTGAGTTGGCGCCATCCACCGTTGCGCAGGATATGATTCAATGGCAGCCGATTATTGATTGGGTACTTCGCGATCAGGCATGATGCCTGGCAGCTGCCACTATCCACACACCACCCGCCACCCATCTCAAAGCACACCATGTCTGAAGCACTACCGTATCAAATTACGCTTACCTATCCTGCAGAAGCCAGCCAGTTATTACTGCCGGATGCCCATTTCTCGCGCAACAGCAGCCTGCGCGCTGATGGCAAACATGAAGTGGCGGCTTCATCTCCCGCCATTTACGGTGGTGACGGCAGCCGTTACAACCCGGAAGAGCTGATGCTCATGTCGCTCGCGCAGTGCCACATGCTCACCTACTTGGCGATTGCCGCCAAAAAGCAGATGAAGATTTTGCGCTACGAAGATCGTGCCACCGGGCAGCTGGGAATCGGCAAAGCGGCTGGCAT
>Ga0209724_1003960_pt1 | contig 11829 bp, 9 predicted proteins | sample grotaG_FD_184143 | JGI IMG/M metagenome (GOLD analysis project Ga0209724, IMG submission 184143) | Glacier valley bacterial and archeal communities from Borup Fiord, Nunavut, Canada, to study Microbial Dark Matter (Phase II) -... | ecosystem: Environmental > Aquatic > Freshwater > Ice > Glacier ... | reverse complement strand
CGCCGTTACCTCGACCGCGTGTCGCAGCTTGTCGCTGACCAGTACGATAAACTTACTTAGTTGGGGATGAACATGGCTACAAATGACAGGAACATGATCGGCGAGATCAAGCGGCGGGTGAGCATCACCGCTGTGGTGGGGCGCAGCGTTGAACTGAAGAAGATACGAGGTGGGTACGTCGGCCTTTGCCCCTTCCATACCGACACTGAGCCTTCTTTTCACGTTTACATGGACACTGGTCGCTACCACTGCTTCGGCTGCAAGGTCAAGGGCGACGTGTTCGACTTCCTGTGTGAGAAGGATGGTCTCAGCTTCGGCGACGCACTAGAGGAGTTGGCGAAGCTGGCTGGGGTCGAGCTACCGACCCGGCGGCAGAGCGGGGCTGACCGCAAGACGGCCCGCCTGAACGAACTGCTGACCGCAGCTTCCAGCTACTACCGCGAGCGGCTGCTAAACGATCTGCGGGCCGAGGCAGCCCGTAAGTATCTTAGCCAGCGCGGGGTGACGGCCATTGGCAGCACCATGTTCCAGCTTGGTTTTGCACCCGACTGCTGGGATGAACTGCTGCGTTACCTCAAGGAACGTGGCTACAAGGTAGCGGAAATGGTCGCGGCAGGGGTGGTGGCCCGCACGCCAAAGGGTAGTTACTACGACCACTTCCGAGGGCGGATCATCTTCCCGATCAAGGGTGGGCGTGGTCAGGTAGTCGGCTTCGGCGGGCGGCTGGTTGGCAAGGATGGCAAAGGGCCGAAGTACCTCAACGGCCCAGCCACCAGCCTGTTCGACAAGGGCAGTGTACTGTACGGCCTCGACCTGGCCGCGCCCAGCGTCCGCAAGGTTGACCTAGCGGTGATCGTCGAAGGCTATTTGGATGCGGTGATAGCCCACCAACAGGGCGAGGGGAATGTAGTTGCCACCCTCGGCACGGCCCTGTCGGAGCGACACATCACAGCTTTGGCAAAGCTGACCCGCCATGTCGTGCTGGCCCTTGACGGAGACCGCGCTGGCGACGTGGCTGCATTGACCGCTGCCGAGAGCCTGCGCCTGGCACTCGAAGCATTGGCAATCCCGGCCACCTCGAAGCTGGCCGATGGCCCACTCGCCCCAGCCAGCATCCGCATTGCCCGGCTGCCGCAGGGGTGCGACCCCGATGAGGTCATACGGCGTGGTGGGGGCGAGTGGGGGGCTGTCCTTGCGACCGCTTTGCCGGTGGTCGAACACTGCTTCCAGGTCGCGGCCTACCGCCAAGATTTGGCGACCGCCACAGGGCGCGTAGCAGCGGAGAGTTGGCTGACCCCCATCGTGGCGGCGGTGATGAACGACGTGGAGCGTAATGCCTATGTCCAACAGCTCGCTGAACTGATCGGCACGCCAGTCAGCATCATGCGCCCCAGGGTGGAAGCAGCACGAGTGATCAGCTAATGGTAGCAATAGTTAGGATTATCGCTACCATTTTTACTAACCAAGATAAGGAAGGGGTACATCAACCTTGACCACATCGAACAAGCGAGCATCAGCGGCGACTACAGCCTGTGGGCTGTCCTTGCCACGGTCGGCGGGCGAAATACCAAAGGCAGAGCTACCAGCGGTCAGCAGCGAACAACTAAAGGCTGAACCGACGCGATGCACCGCTAGGCAGTGAGAGGTTACTAGATCAGGAGGAAAGGAACATAAGGATGAAGAAGAAAGATCATGTAAGTGCGCTTTTGGAGCGTTGGCAACGACTGATCGGCCAACATCCGGAACAGCAAGTAACTCGGCAAATCAGGCTGCAAGAGGCTAGCCGGGATGGTAAGCTACTCTTCGGCCCATTCACACTCAGCAAGCAGCGAGTACTCGTTGCAACGCTGATCCTCGGCGCGATACTCACCAGCTTCTACCTGATCAATCTGATCTTTATCTTCACTAGAGGTTGACGACCATGTGGGTGAGAAGCCAATAATCAGGCGCACACGCAACACCAAGGCTTATGGTTGATATGCAGGAGGTCTAAGATGGCTGATTACGATTTCCAAACAGCCGGGGTTGGCTGGCAGGAACTAAGCGTGCTGGAGGCGAAGCGCAAACTGTGGCGCGGGCTGTCGCCTACCGCCCAGCGGCGGCTAGCACGAGTTCCCGGCTTCCCCGGCCTGGATGTGGTGGCCGGGGCAATTGCTGGTTACAGCTTCATCCTCGATGCCCTGCCGCTGAGTGTAGGCATGGATCGTCCGTTTGCGTTGCTGACCCTCGTCCTCGATTACGCCTGGTTCATCGGCGCGAACAACAAGGCCGGACCGATGCAGGATAGCGCGGTGGACATCACGCTGCGGTACTGGCCGCAGATTGTGCAACGGCTCAAGCCCTCGGCGGTAAAAGTGATGGGGCGGCTACTGCCCGGCGCACAGCAAAGCCAGCTGGCGCGAGAACTCAACCTGGCCTTGGAGGATTACCCCACGCATCCCCTTGCCTTCGTCGTCATGCTTTGCTTTGGCCTTAGCCAAGACGAGGCTGACCAGTATGATGAGTAAGTCTCAGGTTGGGGCCTCGCAAGGATGGAGCGCTGGGCGTGCTGCGACGAGGGCTGCTTGAGTCTGCCAGTACGCGGCTGACAACTAACCAGTAACTAACTACATAGAACACAAGGAGCAAATGCGATGAAACAGACTAAAGCAACGACGATCAGCAGCAGGGTCGAGGTGGTGCTGCCTCCCTACCAACCCCTACCAGCAACACGGCTCTACCAGCAAGTCACTGCCGAAAGCTCCGACGTGGAGCAGGCGATCATGCAGGCAGCCAATGGTTGGTTGGGCAGATACGGCCCGGCAGCCTGCAATTTGGTAGTAGTCGGCAGCGACCTGTTGGTTGACGACGAAGCAGTGCGCCGGACGATGCAGGCGACCTACAGCACACTCGGTCAGCAGGTGCAAGTGATGAGCGACGTAGCAAACGAGGAACAACGTGGGCAACTGACTACATTGCTAGCTGAGGCCGAAGGACGGCTGCCGCAGCTTACTATCGAACGACTGACCAACCTCAAGGGGCGGGTGGGGGTTGGTTATCGCCCCGCGACCCCTACCTTCTAGCAGCCGTGTGAGCGTGCCTAAATGACAGAAGGGGGCTTTGACCATGCGGCGAAGGCTTGGAGATTTCTGGACGTGGTTGGTGGAAACGCGGGAGCAGCTAAGTTACAGGATCAGCGACTTCTGGTGTGAACACTGGGTCTTCCTCCTTCTACTAGCACCAATTTTCCTCCTGGCCGCCCAAGTGCGCGTTGCACCTGACAACACGCTAGCTTGGATCGGGCTGCTGCTGGTGTTGGTAGGCTTGGTGCTGTTCGAGTGGATCAAACAACTGATTGAGGATGAAGACTAAGGGCAGCAGTAAAGGTTTGTGTACGCAGGACACACATAAACCATCAATCCAACCTGTAACCGGCTGGACTCTACAAACGTCTAAGAAGTATGGCGAGGTATGGCGTTGGAGCGTAAAACCAACCACATCATGGTGAGTTCAGTCGAAGCGGAGCTACTCAACCGCTGCGTCGAACAAAACGGCATCTATGTCACTCAGTATGTGCGCTGTTGCCTGTACGGTTTGGGGGTGCCGCTCAGGGTGCCGCACCCCCTGGCTGTCGACCTGGGTGTGAAGCTGGCTCTTTCGCTAACGAGCGACGACTACCGGCAGCTTGCATTGCTGGCGGGCAAGCCTTTGGTTGGTGGCAAGGCTGGCGATGTGGGCGAGGCTCTGCGTTGCGTCATGTTCCATCACCAATTGGCCTCTACGTCGCCGCTACCTAGCGCAGCGAGAGCCGGGCCACGCCCGAAGTCGAACCAGAACTCAGTTCAACCTATAGCCTCACCACTCGGTGGGGCTTCTTCTGAACGGTAATGTTTACGTAACGTTTTTGTACTCAGCCTGCAACTTTGCAGGCACGAAATCGCAAACAAAGAGGGTCGCAGCAAGCTGTAAACTGCCGCCACACTGGAAAGGTTCATCCTCATCGTGTTCAATCCCTTTAGCCACGCTGTAGCATCTCACCAACCTCGGTTCACCCTTACCTACCTCGGCCAATCAACCCCTGACGACCCCCTGGGGCGGGCCTGGCAGCGGCTCATGACCGACCCCTGGCCGCTGTGGTTCTTCGCTGTTACCACGTTGTTGGTGGTCTTCGTTCTACTGCTGCACAAGTCATTGGGCTATGTGCAACGGCGTAATGGCGCAAAGCTGGAGCGCACTGCCCCCACCTACCTCGTCACCCTCGACCGGGCTGAGAAGACCGACATCATGCAGATGCGCGAGTTCTGGCTTGGTGTGCGTGATGGTCTGAGCGGCACCTTCTGGCAACGCATCATTGGCACTGCGCCCTATCTGGTCTGGTGCGACCTTGCCACGCCTGAAGATCAGCACGTCTCTGCTGTCTATATCCGCGTCGTCGGCAACCCCAAAGTGCAGAGCGAACTGCCCCTCGCTATTGAAAAGAACCTGCGCGGGCTGAACCCCACCGCCCAGGTAAAGAGGATTGCCTATCCACTGGCTGGCTACGCCAAGGGTAGCAGCACCGCCTATGCGTGGCTGCGCTTGCGCCGCAACCACCGCCACCCGATCCGTACCGATTTCCCGATTGGCTACGACGTGCGAGCGGTGCTGGCCGAGTACCTCAAGACCAGCCCTGCCGTCAGCCGCGTTGAGATCAGCTACCGCTTCCGGCCTGCCCCCTTCGGCTGGTCGGCTGGGGCGCAGCGACAGGTCAGGCGCACCGCCAAGAAGATGGAAGCGGGCGAGGCCAGGGTCGAGCAGGATGCCCGCAACTATGCACGCGGTGGCAAGAAGGTGCCTTACGGCGTGGCTGACGAGTGGCAGTACAAACTTGAGGCTGACGAGTTTGGCTGGGACGGTGAGATCGTCGTTGCCGTTACTGGCAAGGCGGCGGCAGCACAGCAGGGGCTAAGGTCTGTCACCCGCCACTATTTTGGGGCGTTCACCGGCGCGAACAGCTTCAAGGTCGCGGGGCAGGGCATTGGGCGACCACCGCTCGGCTTCCCGGTGCGCTTCGGGGTCGAGCAGGTTTTCAGCCCAGCAGAGGCCGCTTCCCTCTGCCATCTGGCGAAGGCCGAGGACGTGCCGGGCCTGGCCGCTTCGACTTCACGGGTGAAGACCCCGGAACGCAGGCTACAGGGTAGCCTCGTGTTGCGGGTCGGTGGCTTCGAGGTATTGCTGCCGCAGGAGCTAACCCAAGTCACACCGTTGGAGACCGACCGCCGTCTGGCAGTGGTCGGCTGGTTCGGTGACCGCGTGCTGCAACTGCAAGTGGTCGAGCGGTTCAAGGGGCTACTCGTCCTCGGCCCGCCGGGGGTAGGCAAGTCGTGGGAGTTGGCTGGTATCGCCCTGGGTGACGCGGGTCGGTTCGAGGGGGTGGCGGTCGTTGACCCAGCCAACGACCTCTGTGAGGACATCATGGCCCGGCTCAGTGAGCGCGATCTAAAGCGCGTCTGCTACCTCAACCCCAAAGAGTTGTACGAGCGGGGGCGGGCCGCCACGATCAACGTCATGGCTGGGCATGAACTGGTGCCATTGCCGGAACTCCAGGCCATGATCCTCGCCGCGTTCAAGGCGGTCGCAGGCACCAACTGGGCGACTGCGAACCGAATGCAATCGCTGCTCGAAGCGGCTATTGCTTTGGTGTTGGAGAACGTCGAGCAGCCGACGATCAGGGACATCTTCTATCTCATGACCAAGCCGTGGTACCGGCAGCGCATGGAGCGCGAGAGTAACAACCGGCTGATCCGTAACTACTGGCGCGACTTCTTCGACCAGGTTGACCCGAACAAGCAAGGCGAGATGATCAGCCCAGTTGTCACCCGCGTGACGAAGTTGCTGCTCAACCCCTATGCGTCCAGCCTGGTTAGTGGGGCTAAGTCTACTGTCTCAATGCGCGAGATCATGGAGGAAGCGGGCATCCTCTTGGTCGCATTGCCGGGCGCAGCTTCGCCGACCGGCGGTGGCGATCCAACGATGGCTCTGATCGGCCAACTGCTGATCGTCAGCATTCGCCTGGAAGCGGCGCGGCGCAACCTGGTGCCGAAGGAGCAGAGGCAAGCGTTCCATCTGATCATCGACGAGGCGCATATCACCATGAACCAGGACATCGAGGAGATGATCAACCTGTTTCGTAAGCTGCGCCTCAGCCTGACGTTGGCCTTCCAAAACCTCAACCAGATCGATGAGGACATCATGAAGGTACTCAAGGCCAGTATCGCCAACCGCATTATCTTTCGGGGCGAGGGGTCGGAGACCGAAGTGCTAGCTGGAGAACTCCTCGGCGGTGAGGTCGAGCCGGGTGACGTGGCGCGGCTACCCAACTACACGGCCTACGCCCGGCTGATCCACGAGGGCAGCCCTGCGCCGGTGTGTACCCTGAGAACGCTGGCCTTGCCGCCGACAGCTGATCATCCACGTAGTGAAGCCAAGTTGGAGCAAGGTATTGCGGAGGCGGTAGCCGAGCAGCCAGCTGACGGTGAGGTGGGGCGGCTGCTCGACCTGGTGGCCGCGAGCCTGGTCGCGTCGGAGGCGTGCTTTGCCGAGCGCAGCAACCCCGATCTGGTGCGCGCCCGCGACCGGCTGTGGCAGATGGCGACGGTAGAACTCGCTAAGGTTGAGGACAAGACCTTTGAAGCGGTATGTGTGACGCAAGCGGCGCGGGACGGCTACTTGCGCGAGTGGCTGCTGAAGAACCCCGGCGCGGTGGCAACGCAGACCGCACTGGTCAAGTGGCTGTCGCAACTTAAGTACAGCCGCCCGCTGGTGATTGCACTAGCCGAGGTCGAGCGGCGCGACCAGGCCATTGAGGAGGAGGAACAGAGGTTGGCCGCACTCTACGGCAATGGGCGACACAACAATACTAAGCGACCACACATAGCTGCACCAATGACCAACCCCACCGTCCCTACGCCAGCTACCAGCCAGGCGCAGACCACGCTGATCAGCCAGAACGTAACCGACGAAGGCTGATCTTGCCAAGACAAGCAGATTTATGTAAAATACAAGCGTACTATCAACCAACCTACCAACCAACCCTTACACACCAATACCAACACCAACCTACCAACCAACCCTAACCACACCAATACCAACACCAACCTACCGACCCACAAACCCTAACCGCACCAATACCAACACCAACCTACCGACCCACAAACCCTAACCGCACCAATACCAACACCAACACCAACCTACCGACCCACAAACCTACTACCGACCCAATCAACCCACTTACTCTCAACATACCAACATCTTCAAAATGCAGCACTAAACCGACCTCAACCCTAATCCTAACTCGCTAGCTCATCCTCCAAGTCCCTCCACTCGCTAGCCCCTACCAACCAGCCAACCTATTACCACGATCCCCAGCACCCTGCTAGCCCACCATCACAGCCTCATCTACCAGCTAGCTGCTATGTAACCCTACCAACCCATCATTCGTCCAACACCAACCTACTAGCTCTACACCTCAGCCCCATCATCTGCTAGCCTACTATCGTCAACATCAACTCAACAAGCTACCAACTCCAACTCAACAGACTACACCAAACGACCAAACAGCCAATCCTACTTACCACCAACCCTTCAACCCCTTCGGCTCATGATGCCAGTACATCCGCGCTATCGCGCCCCACTTGCTGCCAGCAGCCGAACCACCACAACCGTTAGCCCGCTTACCCTGGCACTCGCTACGGCAAGCCAGATCGCACCTTAACAACTAAAAACATCATCCTGCAAGTTCTTGCAAGGATCGTCACCCACTTCATGTCTGCCCGGCGACGATACCTTGCTCACAACGAGCGAGAACTTCGTGCTGCGGCAATAAGAAAGGCACGGATAAGTCTCATGGAACTTAACTACACCACCAGCTACACCAGCCCGGCGAACCGTCCCTACCAGACGACTGCCACCACCTGCTACACCACTCCGGCGAACCGCCCTTACCAAGCGACCGCCAAGACCCAATGCTACCAGCTACCCACTGAGCCGAACACGCCCTTCGAGTGCGCGTTCCACCAGTGCCAGCAGCAACTGCGTGACTACTACCGCGACAGCGAAGGCTACCTCTACTACGCCTGCATGGTGCATTCTACTGTCAGCGTGTGGACTGAGGCCAAAGCCGAGGCCGAGTGGGGCCGCGTCCAGGTAACGTTTAACAACGCGCCTGACCGCGTGCCGAACTTCCCGCCCGCCGCGCCGAGCTTGATCGCCTGCCGCTTCTGTTACCGGAAGTTGGTCTCCAACCGGGTCGTTCGTGACTGGACGCACTGGGAGGAGATGGACGAGGCCGAAGGCACGTACCGCCGCTACTTCGACACCGCCGTGTGCTGGAGTTGCAAAGGTTCTGTCGAGGCCGAGCAGTTCTTTCGTCACAACAACGCTGCCCGTGCTGACTACCTGCTTAGCTTCAGCCAAGCTGAGACCGAGCTGGAAATGGGCGAGGTGGAGTGTTTGGTGAAAGCTGTCGCTAAGGTAGCACAGCCACCAACTGACGAGCCAGAGCCGAAGGTAGAAGGTACTTACCTCATTGGTGGGTACTATCACTACCAGACGCATAGCGGTCAGCAGATGCCAAGAGGGGTGCTGTACTGCGGACATGACCGTTTTGGTGATGTTGAGGCGGTAGGGCAACCCGGTTGGTTGGGAAACCCCTGTAAGAAGGGTGGCCCCTGCTCAGAGTGTCACAGCGTCCACGCCGAAGGCTGGCAGACGCTCCCCTGCTACGCGGTTTACCTGCGGCGCAGATTGCAGTTGGACAAGCAGTTCAAGGTGAAGTTCATGCAGCAACTTGGTCGCTACCGCGTCCTTGCTTGCTCCTGTGACGAGCCGAGTGATTGCCACGTCTCTGTTCTCCTGTGGGTCTACCTGCAAGAGAAGGAGGCCAGCGAGGCACGGGCGGCGATTCGCAACCAGAGCATGGTCTCTTGGTTCGAGTGGTTCGGCGACGTGTGCATGATGGCCCTGCCTCACTACGACCAGTGGTGGGCCGAGCGCATCAAGCACCGTGAGACGAACCAGTTGGCCTTCCCCACCCTCTACTCCTTCAAGGAGTACGAGCGGCTGGAAGCTCTGCGTCTTAGCTTTGCCGCTGATGACAGCGACGAGCGGGGCAGTGCAGAGGAACTGACTGCTGATGCAGACCAGCGGTGGAGCGAAGTGCGGCCTAGCGAGGTTGACACGAGCAGCGACACGCGCAGTTTCTACCCACGCAGAAAGCCTATGACCAACGGTCAGAAGCTAATTGCCGGGGTGATGCGTCAGCATGAGTTGGCCCTCACCGACCTCAGCGATGATCTCGCTCAGGCTGGCTATGTGGGGCTACTCACCGCCAGGCAGAAGTTCGATCCCAGGAAGGCAGGCAAGAACGGCGCATTTGCCGAAGCCTACATCCTGGGTGAACTGATGCAGGGGCTGGCCGACTATGATCAGTTGTCTGCTCCACGTCGTCTGCGAGACCTTGCCAACCGGCTGAAGAAGCTGGAACAGCAACTCCTCGTTGACAGCGGTGAGCTACCGACCGACGTTGATTTGGCCGCGATGCTGGGGGTCAAGGTTTCGCTCATGCGCGAAACCCGCCACCTCAACCTTGTGGTGAAGTCACTCGACCGCCGCTTCGCCGACGGTGACGATGGTACGCTCACTTTGGGCGATACTGTCGAAGCCCCGAAGATGCAGCAGCGGCCCGCCAACGACCAAGCCGCCGAGCGCGTGCGCTACCTGATGCAGGTCGCCACCGACCGGCAGCGGGCGTACCTCACCGACCTGTTCGGGCTGGACGGTTCCGGTCAGAAGACGGTTGGCGAAGTTGCCAACCGCTTTGGCCTGAAGTCGCATCAAGCGGTTAGCAGTGCTAATGCACTGGCCTACCGCAAGATGCGGAAGCTCGACGAGGTTGGCCTTGAGCGGTTCCCTGAAGCGATCAAGGCAGGATGAAACTACAAGAGGCTGAGGAGGTTACTCCCCAGCCTCTTGCCTTTTGTAGAGTGTTGAAGGTTCGTGGTCAGTTAGGAAGGGAAATATAACGGCTGTTATGACCACGGCACTAGTCCAACTTGGCCTATCGTTGACGAGACCAACAGAGGTAAGCAGCAGGAGCATCAGCTTTGCAGATAGAACAGAACATAGATGCTCAAAGTTTGAAGCGGTGGTAATAGTCCAAGTTGACTATGCATGACCGAGGCTAGTAGGTAGTCCAAGTTGGACTACTTACTATATTTAGTAGTGGTTGGGGGATCAGAAAAGCGGTGACCGGCACTAAGACCAGCCCCCGCTTCTCCTTAGACCTAACGCTACCAAACGTCAGGAACCCTCAACTACACCTCCCTCATTATACCGCAAACCGCGACTTTGGTCAAGTACTTTGCTTGCTGTTTTGGTACTAACGAGGCTAAAAGTGGGGTGGAGCAGCAGCCCAAGCACTAAACCAGCTTTACTTCCTCTGGTTTGACGGACATTGCGTTACACGGTGTGTTACCTGGCTTGTTACTTGATGTGTTACCTACGCTGTCGCTGGGGAGCGGGCAGAGTCGGGCGTGCAGAGAGGCACGGTGACCCGTACATATATAGGGTTTAGAGAGGAAAGAGAAGGGGTGGGACAGGCAATGAATCAACAGCAGACAAACGAACGAGGGCGCGGTGGGGAGAACAGTGACGGTAATAGCAACAGCACGATCAAGGTGACAAGCGGGTTGGCGGCTGAACTGGCGGAGCGGTTGGCGGCAGCAGGTATGGAGGGGAACGAGCCGAAGATAGAGGGTAGCGGGCCAAAGCGGTCACAGCGGTATGATCTGATTGTGCAAGGAGTGGCAAGGTACAATTATCTGAGTTGGGGGCAACTGGGACGGCTCTACTATTGGAACCTGACGGCTAAATCACAGGCGCAGCGGTTGAAGATTGAATTGGGGGCGTTGGCACAGGCAGAATGGCTGATGCGGGAACAAACTAGCGACTGGGGTTTTGTCTACCGGCTGGGTCATTGGGGGCGAGTGCTGCAAGCGGTGCGGATGGGGCGTACCTTGTTCAACGACCGGCGGGTGCTGCGTGATCATGACCTGATCGGGGCCGAGTTTATGAGTCAGGTAGTAGCCGAGGCGAGAGGGCGGGATGGCAGTATGCAGTGGTTCGGAGAGTACGAGACGCAGATGAGCGAGGAGCTACGACCGGATGGCATCGGGCGGGTGACGGTTGCTGGGGCGCGGCTGGACTTCTTTCTGGAGGCGGACAATGCGACTGAGCGGGAATGGCAGTTCGGCGGCAAGTTCTTCACCTACCAGAAGTACCTTGAGGGGGGTGGCTGGCGACGTAGGTTCAACCGCGAGAGCTTTCCAGTAGTGGCGGTCGTCACAGCGGGTAAGGAACTGCGCCTGACCGGGATGATTGAAGCTATCGAGGCCCGCATGAGGTCAACTGGCGTGTCACTACCCTTCTATTTTACAACGCAGAACCGGGTCGAACGGGCGATCCAGATGGGAGTTGACGGGCCGCTGTTCGGGGAGGTTTGGTCGCTGCCCTTCCAAGAGGGGCTACATCGGTTGTGGCCGGTAGAGTAAGCTGGTTGACTGGTGTCTCTTTATGGCCGGTAGCACAGTCCAAGTTGGACCACTGAAGCCGGGGTTAGCAACAGCTGACCTCGGCTTTTTGCTGTCCAGTAGAGGGTACTTGAAGACCTAACTTGTCTACTGAGGCCAGTGGTAGATAGTCCAAGTTTGACCGCGGCTGCATCAGCGCGAGGGCGGTTACAGGATGCCAGCCGCCGCAACGGACGAGCCGTCGCTGCCGACTGCCAGCAAGAGGCAAGGAGGTAGCTGCAAT
>Ga0209724_1003959_pt1 | contig 11830 bp, 13 predicted proteins | sample grotaG_FD_184143 | JGI IMG/M metagenome (GOLD analysis project Ga0209724, IMG submission 184143) | Glacier valley bacterial and archeal communities from Borup Fiord, Nunavut, Canada, to study Microbial Dark Matter (Phase II) -... | ecosystem: Environmental > Aquatic > Freshwater > Ice > Glacier ... | reverse complement strand
CGGCGACACGAGCCTAGACGACCTGTTGGCCAGTCTCGGCGACGACAGCAGCGCGTCGACCGAAAGCAGCGATGACGCGCCGGCCGAAGACGAAGCTGCCGAGGGCGAAATGGACCCCGATCTCGCCGCCTTGCTCAAGTCGCTCGAAGGCTGAAGCGGGTCGGTCGGTTCAGTCGCCGCCGGCCGCTCCCTCGTCGTTGTCTGTATCGGGCCGGGCCGCCACCCGGTAGCCTTCGCTCGACCAGGCGCCGAGGTCGTTGCCGCGGCAGCGCTCGCTGCAGAACGGTCGCCACGGGTTCGAGGCCGCATAGACGCTGTCGCCGCCGCAGCCCGGGCAGCGGACGATCCGGCGCGGCACCTCGTGATCGGGCTCGCGCTCAGGCTCCAGTCGTGACGCCACCATCGCTCGCCGCTATGCGCAGAGGGTGAGCTCGAAGCCGGTGTCTGCGCTGCTCGGCCGGAGGCGGCCATCACTCTCCTGGCGCATCAGGCGAACCAGCACCATCAGGCGGTGACCGCTGATTTCCGGTACGAGCTGCAAGGCGTTGTCGAGGCGGACCCGCATCAGCGAGTAGACGCGGCCCGACGGCAGCGCCTGCGAGAACTGGCCGCCGACGGCGACGACCTTGTGCGGCGCGCCCGAATCGCGCAGCAACCCGAGCAGCACCTGCAGCGCCTCGGCCATCGGCATCAGCGACGACACCCACTGAAGAAGGTCGCTGCGGCGCCTGGAGGGCTCGAGCTGCTGCCACGCGTAGTAGGCGGGCAGATCGAATTCGCAGGTGCCGCCGGGAATGTTGATCCGGCTGCGGATGCTCATCAGCCACTCGTTGCTGGTGAGTGCGGCGCCGGCCTTGCCCGGGACCTGGTTGAGGCGGGCGAAGGCACCGTCGATGCGGCCGATGACGTCGTCGAGCATCGCTTCGGACACGGAAGGATTGCCGCGATAGCCGGCGAGCTGCTGGCGATGCTTCTCGAGCTCCTTCAGCAGGTCGGACTTGAGGTCGGCGCGCGAGCCGACGTCCATGATCTCGAAGATCGTCGCCAGCGCGTGATGGTGGTCGACGGCGGCGTCGCGCTCGATCAGCTGGCCGAGGCGGTCGAACAGATGCTCGAGCCGGAGCATCGTGCGGATGCTCTCGTTGAACGGATATTCGTACAGGATCAAGGCGGCGTGGAGCGAAGGGCTGCGGCGTGGGACCGTCGGCCGCGCCGATTGTTTCATAGCGCCTCGGCGCCGCGATCGGGCTCCGTCAGCGCCGCGCCGCGAGCGTGGCTTCCCACAGGTCGCGCACTTCGTCACCGAGCTGCGCGAGCGAGAGCCCGTCGTTGTCGATGACGGCGTCGGCAGCGGAGCGGCGCGCGGCTCGCGTCGCCTGCTGCGCTAGCACCGAGCGCACCGCGGCGTCGGTCCAGCCAGAGCGTGCGACCACCCGCTCAACCTGGTGCGCCTCGCTGCAGTCGACGACCCAGACGGCGTCGACGCGGCTGCGCCAGCGGCCCGACTCGACGAGCAGCGGCACGTCGAAGACGATGGCGGCGATGTCGTCACCGGCAGCGGCGGCGCGCCGCTCGACCTCGGCGCCGATGAGCGGATGCAGGATCGCTTCGAGGCGATGCTTCACGTCGCCGTCGGCGAACGCGGCTTCGCGCATGCGGGCACGGTCGAGGCTGCCGTCGGCGGCGATGAAGCTGTTGCCGAAAGCCGCGCGCAGGGCGCCGATGGCCACGCCGCCCGCGAGCGTGAGCTGGCGTGCGATCAGGTCGGTGTCGATGACGGCGGCGCCGTGGCTGGCAAGCATCGTCGAGACCGTGCTCTTGCCGCTGCCGATGCCGCCCGTCAGGCCAATGCGGAGCGGTGTCACTTCGCGCTCGAGGCGTGGGTCAGGCCCAGCCCATCCAGCCGAGGACGCGCTGCGTGCCGGCAAACATCACGACCAGGCCAGCACCGGCGAGGAACGGCCCGAACGGCACGTAGCGGCCCTCGCGCAGCGCCGCCGACATCTTCATGGCGATGCCGACGACGGCACCGATGACCGAGGCGGCGAGGATGATCGGCAGCACCATCTTCCAGCCGAGCCACGCACCGAGCGCGGCGAGCAGCTTGAAGTCGCCGAAGCCCATGCCCTCCTTGCCGGTGGTGAGCTTGAAGAGCCAGTAGACCGACCACAGCGACAGGTAGCCGACCACAGCGCCCCAGAGCGACTCGGGCAAGGGGATCGTCCAGCCGAGCAGGCTCGCCACCAGGCCGGCCCAGAGCAGCGGCAGCGTCATGTTGTCGGGCAGCAGCGTCGTGTCCCAGTCGATGCCCGACAGCGCCACCAGCACAGCGCAGAAGCCGCACCAGAGCAAGACCACGGGCTGGGCACCGAAGCGCCAGCCGACCAGCGCGAACAGCACGGCAGTCGCGATCTCGATGAGCGGATAGCGCGCCGAGATGCGCGCCTTGCAGGCTGAGCAGCGGCCGCGCAGCCAGAGCCAGCTCGCGACCGGAATGTTCTCGTGCCAGGCGATGGCGTGGCCGCACGACGGGCAGCGCGAGCGAGGCTTTGACAGCGTGATAGGCGGCGCGGCGTCGACTTGGGCGACGCCGAGCAGGTCGGCACTCTCCTCCTTCCAGCCGCGCTCTAGGATCAGCGGCAGGCGGTGGATGACGACGTTCAGGAAGCTGCCGATGCACAGCCCGAAGAGGGCGAGGACGAACGGCGAGAGGAAGATGTCGAGTGCGAGCATCTTCCCCGGGTCAGACCACTTGGCCGAGCTTGAAGATCGGCAGGTACATCGACACGACGATGCCGCCGATCAGCGTGCCGAGAATCACGATGATGAACGGCTCCATCAGGCTCGACAGGCCCTTCACGGCTTCATCGACCTCGTCTTCGTAGAACTCCGCGGCCTTGCCGAGCATGGCGTCGAGCGAGCCCGACTCCTCGCCGATGGCGCACATCTGCAGCACCATCACCGGGAATACGCCGGTGGCCTGCATCGAAGTCGTGAGCGCCGAGCCGGTCGACACGTCTTTCTGGATCTTCTCGGTGGCCTCGGCGAACACCGCGTTGCCCGAGGCACCGCCGACCGAGTCGAGCGCTTCGACGAGCGGCACGCCGGCTGCGAACATCGTCGACAGGGTGCGCGTCCAGCGCGCCACCGACGACTTGTTGACGAGCGCGCCGAACACCGGAACCTTGAGCAGGAGCCGGTCCATGTAGCGCTGCATCTTCACCGAGCGCCGCCACGACTGCATGAAGAAGTAGATGCCGCCGCCGAGGATGCCGAAGATCAGGTACCAGTAGCTGGTGAAGAACTTCGACATCGCGATGACGACGAGCGTCGGCGCCGGCAGGTCGGCACCGAACGACTTGAAGACGTCTTCGAAGGCCGGGATCACGAAGATCATGATCACGGTCAGCACCACGAACGCGACCACGAGCACAGCGATCGGGTAGATCAGCGCCGATTTGATCTTGTTCTTGATCGCCATCGTCTTCTCTTGATAGACGGCGAGGCGGTCGAGCAGCGTTTCCAGGATACCGCCCGCTTCGCCGGCTTCGACGAGGTTGCAGTAGAGGGCATCGAAGTAGAGGGGGTGCTTGCGAAACGCCGCCGACAGGCTGGTGCCGGTCTCGACGTCGGAGCGGATGTCGGTGAGCAGGCGCGTCATGCGCGGATTGGTGCTGCCACGGGCGACGATGTCGAACGACTGGATCAGCGGCACGCCGGCGCGCATCATGGTCGAGAGCTGGCGGGTGAAGACGGCGATGTCCTTCTGCTTGATGGACTTGCCGCCGCTCATGCGGCGCTTCTTCACCTTGTTGACCATCACGCCCTGGCGGCGCAGGCTGGCACTCACCATCGCCTCGCCGCCGGCGCGCATCTCGCCACGAACGGACTTGCCGTTCTTGTCCTTGCCTTCCCACTCGAAGACGATGTCCTTGATGCGCTGTTTTGCAGCCAGTGCCGTTGCCATGTGTCTTCGAGGACGAGCCCCGCCTTTCTCGTCTGCCCTAACTTTCCGGCGACCTGAACTTACTCGTTGGTGACCGAGATCACCTCTTCGAGCGTCGTCATTCCCGCGCGCACTTTCAGGAGTCCCGCCATGCGCAGGTCGCGAACGCCTTCACGCGCGGCCTGCGCGGCGATGTCGGTCGCCGAACCTGCATTGAGGATGATCTTCTGGATTTCCTCGCTGATCGGCATGACCTGGTAAATGCCGACCCGACCTTTGTAACCGTTGTTGCACATCGAACAGCCGACCGCCTTGAATGGCTTCCAGTTGCCGTCGAGATCTTCTGGCTTGAAGCCAGCCTTGATCATCGCGTCGCGAGGATAGTCCGCCATCGTCTTGCAGTTCTCGCATAGCTTTCTCGCCAGCCGCTGCGCCGTGATCAGCAACACGGAGGCGGCGATGTTGAACGGCATCACGCCCATGTTCGAGAGCCGTGTCAGCGTCGTCGGGGCGTCGTTGGTGTGCAGCGTCGACATCACCATGTGGCCGGTCTGCGCGGCCTTGATGGCGATGTCGGCCGTCTCGAGGTCGCGGATCTCGCCGACCATGATGATGTCGGGGTCCTGGCGCAGGAACGACTTCAGCGCCGTCGAGAAGGTGAGGCCGGCCTTGTCGTTGACGTTGACTTGATTGACGCCGGGCAGGTTGATTTCCGCCGGGTCTTCGACCGTCGCGATGTTGACGCCGGGCTGGTTGAGGATGTTGAGGCAGGTGTAGAGCGACACCGTCTTGCCGCTGCCGGTCGGCCCGGTGACGAGCACCATGCCGTACGGCCGCTGGATCGCCTTCATCAGGCGATCCTTCTCGATCTTCTCGTAGCCGAGCGCCTCGATGCCGACCTTCGCGCTCGACGGATCGAGGATCCGGATCACGATCTTTTCGCCGAAGAGCGTGGGCAGCGTGCTGACGCGAAAGTCGATCGCCTTGTTGCCGAACTTCAGCTTCATGCGGCCGTCCTGCGGCACGCGCTTCTCCGAGATGTCGAGACGGGAAATGACCTTGATGCGGGCCGACAGCTTTTCCTTGATGGCCAGCGGCGGCTGCGTGATCTCGCGCAGCTCCCCGTCGACGCGAAAGCGGACGCGGTAGTGGTACTCGTAAGGCTCGAAGTGCAGGTCGGACGCGCGCAGGTTGATCGCGTCGATCAGCATCTTCTGCAGGAAGCGCACGACCGGCGCGTCTTCGACGTCGGTGGAGACTTCCTCGTCGGGCTTGGTCGTGACGTCGTCGGTGACGTCGAACTCGAAGTCGCCCGACGACAACGCTTCCATCGTCTCGTTGGCACTCGCCCCTGTGCCCTCGAGCATCTTGGTGAGCTTGTCGTGCTCGACGATGACCCACTCGGGCGACAGCTGCGTCGCGAACTTGATGCGCTCTGCGGCCTCCTGGTCGGTGGGATCGGCGCCGCCAATGAAGAGGCGGTTGCCGCGCTTGCCGAGAACGACGACTTGGTACTGCGCCGCCAGCTTGTTGTCGATGACGTTCTTCGGCAGCTTGGCCGCGTCGATCGACGACAGGTCGAGCAGCGGCAGAGCCAGCGCGGCCGCGAGCGTGTGGGCGAGGTCCGCGGGGGAGACGGCGCCGGCGGCAATGACCGAAGCGACGAAGCTGGTGCGCTTGTCACGCGAGCTGCGAACGAGCTCTTCGGCGCTTTTCGGATTCAGCTTGCCCGCATGGACCAGCACCCTCGCCACGCCGGAGAGGGCGGAGTGTGGAGCTTCGGCGAGGGTGTCCAACCTGTGAGAGCCCGATCAGTGCTTGTAACAGCGGACGATCATCGCCGATTCATCTCGGGCTGTAAACGCCGTACCGGAGCGGCCATCGCCAACAATTCACGTGGCGTTCGTCGCCCAGTGCAGAGCGGCTGTTGTGCGAGCTGCGGCGGCTCACGAAATGGTCGGGGTGAGAGGATTCGAACCTCCGGCCTCTACGTCCCGAACGTAGCGCTCTACCAGGCTAAGCTACACCCCGATTTTTCGTTCGTCGCGCAGTCCGCGGCGGCTTGGGTCGGCCCCGTTTCGATGCCGGTTAGGCACCGGACTTCGTCAAGAAGAACGCTCGACGGAACGAACCGAGAAGTCTAGCAGAGCGTCGCGGTACAGGGTCGGCGGCAGGCGACCCAGCGCCTTGCCGGCCTTGTCGGCTTCTGTCCGTGCCGCGTCGCGCGTGACGCTGAGCGCGCCCGTCGAGCGGACGATAGCGACGATGTCGGCGAGTCGCGCCACCTCGCCGTGCTTGATGGCGTGGCGCACGAGTTCGCGCTCGCTGGGCGAGCCGCGCTCCATCGCGATCAGCAGGGGCAGCGTCGGCTTGCCTTCGCGGAGGTCGTCGCCGACGTTCTTGCCGAGCTGTTCGGTCGCGCCTTCGTAGTCAAGCAGATCGTCGACGAGTTGGAAGGCCGTGCCGAGCGAGCGGCCGTAGTCGGCGCAGGCTTCCTCGGTAGCGGCGTCGGCCTCGGCGAGGACGGCGCCGAGCCGGGCGCTGGCCTCGAACAGCTTCGCCGTCTTGAAGCGGATCACGCGCAGGTAGTCGTCGACGGCGATGTCCGGGTCGTGCATGTTCATGAGCTGCAGCACTTCGCCTTCGGCGATGACATTGGTGGCATCGGCGAGGATCTCGAGCACGCGCATCCGGTTCACCGAGACCATCATCTGAAAGGCTCGCGAATAGACGAAGTCGCCGACGAGGACGCTTGCGGCGTTGCCGAACAGGGCGTTCGCCGTGCGGCGGCCGCGCCGCAAGCCCGACTCGTCGACGACGTCGTCGTGAAGAAGGGTGGCGGTATGGATGAACTCGACCGTCGCTGCCAGTTCGAACCGCTCGCGGCCGACAAAGCCGAGCGCGCTCGAGAACAGTAGCACCAGCATCGGCCGGATGCGCTTGCCGCCGGCGCTGATGATGTAGTGGGCAATCCGGTCGATCAGGACCACCTGGGAGGCGAGCCGGCGCTGGATGACGGCATCGACCTGATGCATGTCGTCGGCCATCAGCGCCGGCAGGCTGCCGGGCATGGCAGCGTGGGGAGGTGCGGGCGGCGAAAGCGTGGGGGACACGATGGGCTCGGGCAAAGGACCGATTATAGAAAGGCGATACGGCACCGCCCGGCCGATCGACCGCGAGGCGACCGCATTGGCGCGGCCGCACGAGGCTGGTCGCACTACGCCCGGCGGCCATGGTATACTCGAAGGCTTTTCCGGGCGGTGAATCCGCTACAGCTCGCGAGTCAACTCGCAGGCCGGAGAGCAACTCCAAAGCAACGTCAGAGCAAAGTCAGAAGGATCCATGATGTACGCGGTCATCAAAACCGGCGGCAAGCAGTACAAGGTTGTTGCCGGCGAGATCTTGAAGGTCGAGCGGCTGACCGCCGACGTGGGCCAAGACGTGACGCTTGATCAGGTGCTGGCCATCGGCGCAGGCGCCGACCTCGTCACCGGCGCTCCGCTGGTGGCCGGCGCGAGCGTCATTGCCAGCGTCGTCTCGCACGGTCGTCACGAAAAAGTGCGCATCTTCAAGATGAAGAAGCGCAAGCACTATCAGAAGCGGCAGGGCCATCGCCAGTCGTATACCGAAATCCGCATCAGCGCGGTCAACGCGGCCTGACGCGACCGCGTCTTTCACGGAGCTTTCCATGGCACAGAAAAAAGGCGGCGGCTCGACTCGCAACGGCCGCGACTCCCAACCGAAGATGCTCGGCGTCAAGGTGTTCGGCGGCCAGGTCATCCCGGCCGGCTCGATCATCGTACGCCAGCGCGGCACCAAGTTCCACGCCGGCCCGAACGTCGGCATCGGCCGCGATCACACCTTGTTCGCGCTGGTCGACGGCGTGGTGAGTTACGCAGTCAAGGGCCCGCGCAACCGGCAGACCGTCGCCGTCACATCGGCCTGATTTGCCAGCCCGGCGGCTGCCGCCTGAAGACGAAGCCCCGGACTGCCGGGGCTTTTTCTTGTCCGGACCTGAACTACCATGACATCCCCCCGACCCGTCCGAGCGAGGTTCGCATGAGCTGGAGCGGCATCATTCTCGTCATTGCCGGCGCCCTGCTGCTGGCCAACAACTTCAATCTGTTGCAGTGGGGCTGGCTGCATCAATGGTGGCCGGTCTTCCTCATCGCACTCGGGGTCTGGTCGATCCTTCGACCGGCCCGCGGCAGCCGCCGGACGGCTCCCGGCACAGCTGAGATCAGCGCGACGCGCGAGTCCGATCGAAGGCCATGAAGTTCGTCGACGAAGCGACGATCGAGGTCGTCGCCGGCGATGGCGGCAACGGATGCATGAGCTTTCGGCGCGAGAAGTTCATCCCGTTCGGCGGCCCCAACGGCGGCGATGGCGGCCGTGGCGGCAGCGTCTATGCGGTCGGCGATCGCAACCTGAACACCCTGATCGATTTCCGATACGCCCGCCGTCATGAGGCTCGCAGCGGCGAGAACGGCCGCGGCTCCGACCAATACGGCGCCGCCGCGGCCGACATCACGTTGCGCATGCCGGTCGGCACCATCGTCGCCGATGCCGAGACCGGCGAGCGCTTGGCCGAGCTTCTCGAGCCCGACGAGAAAGTGCTGATCGTCAAGGGCGGCGACGGTGGCTTCGGCAACCTGCATTTCAAGAGCAGCACGAATCGTGCGCCGCGGCAGAAGACGCCGGGCTGGCCGGGCGAGCATCGCAAGCTGAAGCTCGAGCTCCGCGTGCTCGCCGACGTCGGCCTGCTCGGCATGCCCAACGCTGGCAAATCGACGCTGATCACCGCCGTGTCGAATGCCCGCCCGAAGATCGCCGACTACCCGTTCACGACGCTGCATCCCAACCTCGGCGTCGTTCGCGTCGCGCCGGAGCAGAGCTTCGTCGTCGCCGACCTGCCCGGCTTGATCGAAGGCGCGGCCGAAGGCGCTGGCCTCGGCCACCTGTTTCTGCGCCACCTGCAGCGCACCCGCCTGCTTCTGCATCTCGTGGACTTCGCGCCTTTCGACGATGCCGTCGATCCGGTCGCGCAAGTGCGAGCGATCGTCGGCGAGCTCGAGAAGTACGATGCGTCGCTGGCCGCCAAGCCGCGCTGGCTCGTGCTCAACAAGCTCGACATGGTGCCCGCCGAAGAGCGCGCCGAGCGAGTCCGCGCCTTCGTGAAAAAGCTGCGCTGGAAAGGGCCGGTGTTCGAGATCTCGGCTCTCACGCGCGAGGGCTGCGAGGGACTGGTCCGTGCCGTCTACGAGCATGTCGCGAAGTACGCCGAGGCAGCGCCCGAAGAGCGTGATCCCCGCTTCGACGATCTTCCTTCAGAAGTCGTGCGATGAGCCGTCGGGACACGCGCTACGTGCGCGGGCGCCCGTGACGGAGGCGCTGCGCCGTGCCCGGCGCATCGTCGTCAAGGTCGGCTCGAGTTTGGTCACCGACGAAGGTCGCGGCATCGACGCCGTGGCGGTCGGCGACTGGTGCCGTCAGCTCGCGGCCCTGGTGCGCGAAAAGCGCGAGCTGGTGATGGTCTCGAGCGGCGCCATCGCCGAAGGCATGCGCCGGCTCGGCTGGTCGACGCGGCCGCACGCCGTCCATGAGCTTCAAGCCGCTGCCGCGGTCGGGCAGATGGGCCTGGCACAGTGTTACGAACAGGCATTGCGCACGCACGGCATCGGCAGCGCCCAGGTACTGCTGACACACGCCGATCTCGCCGATCGCGAGCGCTACCTCAATGCGCGCTCGACGCTGATGACGCTGCTCGGCCTCGGCGTGGTTCCCGTGGTCAACGAGAACGACACCGTCGTCAACGACGAGATCAAGTTCGGCGACAACGACACCTTGGGCGCGCTCGTGACAAACCTACTCGATGCCGACGCGCTCGTCATCCTCACCGACCAGCGCGGCCTCTACTCGGCCGATCCGCGCAAGGACTCCGGTGCCCGCTTGATCGACGAGGCGCGAGCCGGCGACCCGGAGCTGGAGCGCATGGCCGGCGGTGCCGGCTCGGCGATCGGCCGCGGCGGCATGCTGACCAAGGTGCTGGCGGCGCGACGTGCTGCGCGCAGCGGCGCCAGCACCGTCATCGCCTACGGCAGGGAGCCCGACGTGCTGCTTCGGCTGGCTGCCGGCGAGAGCATCGGCACCGCGCTCGTCGCAGCCACCGCCAAGGTCGCGGCTCGCAAGCAGTGGATGAGCGACCACCTGCAGCTGCGCGGCTCGGTGACCGTCGACGACGGCGCCGCGGCGAAGATCCAGGGCGGCGGCAAAAGCCTGCTGCCGATCGGCGTCACAGGCGTCGAGGGCGATTTCCATCGCGGTGATGTCATCGCGGTGCGGCGCGGTGGCGGCGCCGAGATCGGCCGCGGCCTCAGCAACTACAGCAGCAGCGAGGCCCGCCTCATCGCCAGGAAGTCGTCGTCGGAATTCGAGCAGCTGCTCGGCTTTCTCGGCGAGCCCGAGCTCATCCACCGCGACAACTTCGTGCTCGCGTGAGTCGGCACGGGACCTACGCCATCGGATCCTTCGCTTGCACCTGAGCCTGCGCTTGCAGGCCGGCGTGGGCAGCGGCGACCGGCGGGGGCGCAGCATCGAGCGGCGCCGGTGCCGTATCGAGCGCGCCGGGCAGCGTCGAGTCCTGGCCGTCGCCGCGACGGTAGCGATCCACCCCACCGTCGTCGCGGTGATGAGGCCGCATGCCCGAGCGCAGATAGCGGTTGTGCTGGCTGCCGCGCGGCAGGAAGCGGGCGAGCTCGGTCAGCGCCATCTGATAGACGTCGCGCTTGAACTCGATCACGACATCGAGCGGAATCCAATACTCGTTCCAACGCCAGGCGTCGAACTCGGGATGGTCGGTGGCACGCAGGTTCATGTCGCAGTCGCGGCCGGTCAGCTGCAACAGGAACCAGATCTGCTTCTGACCCTTGTAGTGACCGCGGGCATCGCGGCGAATGAAATGCATCGGCACTTCGTAGCGCAGCCAGTCGCGCGTGCGGGCGACGATGCGCACATGATCCGGCAGCAGCCCCACTTCCTCGTGGAGTTCGCGGAACATCGCCTGCTCGGGCGTCTCGCCGAAATTGATGCCCCCTTGCGGGAACTGCCAGGAGTGGGTTCTTATCCGTTTACCCCAAAACACCTGGTTCTTCTGGTTGAGCAGGACGATGCCGACGTTGGGTCTGAACCCATCACGGTCGAGCATAATCAACCTCGATTCTTGCGTTGACCGATTATTGCACCGGCATGACGCAGATCCAACCCTCGCGCTGACGCGCGCCGCACCCGCCGCATCGACGACGTCGCGCCGATGAAAGCCAGCCAGTTCTTCGTCTCCACCCTGAAGGAAGCCCCGGCCGACGCCGAAGTGGCGAGCCATCGGCTCATGCTGCGCGCCGGCTTCATCAAGCGGCTCTCCGCCGGCATCTACACGTACATGCCGATGGGGTTGCGCGTGATCCGCCGGATCGAGAACATCGTTCGCGAGGAGATGAACGCTGCCGGCGCCATCGAGTTGCTGATGCCAGTGGTGCAGCCTGCGGAGCTTTGGCAGGAATCGGGGCGCTTCCAGAAGTACGGCCCCGAGCTCATGCGCGTGAAGGATCGCCACGAGCGCGACTTCATCATCCAGCCGACGAGCGAGGAAGTCGTGACCGACATCGCCCGCCAGGAACTGCGCAGCTACCGCGCCCTGCCGAAGAATTTCTATCACATCCAGACCAAATTCCGTGACGAGCGGCGGCCGCGATTCGGCGTCATGCGCGGGCGCGAGTTCACGATGAAGGATGCCTACTCCTTCGACCGCGACCTCGACGCCGCCGGCCTGAGCTACGACCGCATGTTCGCGGCCTACGTGAAGATCTTCGAGCGCATGGGCCTCGTGTT
>Ga0209724_1003958_pt1 | contig 11832 bp, 7 predicted proteins | sample grotaG_FD_184143 | JGI IMG/M metagenome (GOLD analysis project Ga0209724, IMG submission 184143) | Glacier valley bacterial and archeal communities from Borup Fiord, Nunavut, Canada, to study Microbial Dark Matter (Phase II) -... | ecosystem: Environmental > Aquatic > Freshwater > Ice > Glacier ... | reverse complement strand
TCGGCATCTCGTTTCAGCGCGTCCATCAGATCGTTCATCAGCGCTACCATTAGGGTAAATAAACTGTAACGAACAATTGTTCATCTCAGGCGTGTTGAAGACCTTGTTTTGGGCACGCCTGCCAAAACATTAGACGCTTGTCAAGCAGAAGACCCGTGCTGGCTACCATGTTCGCCAGTCAGCGATTGACAGGGAGAAGTGATAAACCCGTGAGGGGGTACCTTTCGATATACGCTTTTTGTTTCGAGGTCAGACATCGACAAAAGAAGGGGTACGTAACATGCTGCAATGGGTCATCCGCTGGTGCAAAAAGATAATTAAGGCTGGCATACAGTGGGTCGGAGACCAGGTATTACAGTAGGCGCGACCGAGTCACGTCGCGGTCGTGATTGGCAGCTTCCAGATATTTGCCTCTTGACAATCGATTCAACACGTCTTATAATTTGCAATCAGAAACATGAAAGCAGTTTCACAAGAAATTTCGGTTTTTATGCCTAAACCTGGTTTAACAATTTATGATGTTGCAGCTGCAGCTAAAGTTAGTGCCACTACAGTGTCGCGCGTGCTAAATGGCTCGGCCATGGTCAACCAGGCGACTCGGGCTCGGGTCCTAGAGACAATTACCCGACTTGGATTTGTCCCCAAAGCCGAGGTACGGGCCAGAGCCCTCAAACAGAACTATCGAATTGGCATCTTAGTTCCGTTTTTTACAGCGCCTTCTTTTGTACAACGGCTGCGTGGCGTCGCGGCTGTGCTTCCCGTAAATTATGAGCTCATCATTTACACCATAAATTCAGTTGACCAACTAGATCGTTATCTGGGATCCTTGCCCTTAACCGGTAATTTGGATGGGCTCATCATTATGTCGCTGCCGATAAACGAAGATCAAGCTCAGCGCTTAACACGAAATGCGCTTGAAACGGTGCTCATTGAATATCCACAAAGCAGTTTCAATACAGTAGAAATCGATGACTTTAGCGGTGGCAAAATGGCAACGCAGTACCTAGTTCATAAAGGCCATCGGCGAATTGCTTTCTTAGGAGATACTACCCCGCCGGACTATGCTATCCATCCGCTCAGTCTGCGCTTGGAAGGATTCCGGGAATGTTTACGGACGCTGGACATTCCGCTACCTGACAGTTATGTTCGCCTTGTCCCATATACGTTTGAGCAGTCCCAGCAGGCTGCCAGCGAGTTCCTGAATTTGCCCAAACCCCCAACAGCGATTTTTGCTGCCACAGATTTACAGGCGATGGGCGTGCTGATGGTGGCACGCCGTATGGGTGTTCGTGTTCCTGACGATTTGGCTGTAATTGGATTCGATGATCTGGATATGGCCGAAGTAATGGACCTGACCACCGTTCGACAACCACTGGATGAATCCGGGCAAATTGCGGTTGAGCTACTACTAGTGCGTCTCTCTAATCCAGAACGTTCTATTCAGCATGTACAGCTACCTTTGGTAATCGTTGAACGAAAAACAGCTTAAAGGGGGTGATAAATAGTTCTAGATAGAGAAAGCAGAAGCAGTGGACTGCAAATCAGACCACTTTTCGGTAGATTGTAATTGTTTGCATACGTCTACCAGAGGTGAACCGTATCGCTGTTATGACAGTCTTTCAAGTGCAGCAATACCAGTGTTATTCTGGTGGGCCTGACCACAAAGAAGTGCGAAATCTGGCTCGGTACGTTTGTTAGTTTCAGTTCAATCTGAACGTCGTGCTCAATTGTTTTTGGATCCGTAGAGAAATCTTGATGCTTAGGAGAATTATCGTGAACAAGAAACGCAAAAGTGCGATCACAACGCTTATTTTGTTGACTTTGATGCTGGTTTCGGTGGCTCAACCCGCTGTAGCCCAACAAAACGCAAACAGTCTTCCTAAAGAACTGGCTGATGCGATGGCCGGTAAGTATAAGGGCACGAAAGTCACCGCCTTTGGCGCATTTGCTGGCGCAGACGAGGTTAATTTCAACAATAATATCAAGGATTTCGTTGCCCAAACTGGGATCGATGTTCAATATGAAAGTTCAAAGCAGTTTGAAGCGACGATCTCGACGCGTGTCGATGCCGGAAATCCTCCTGACATTGTTGACTTTCCTCAGCCTGGCCTGATGGGGAGTATCGCCAAGACCGGCAAATTAATCGACCTTCACACTTTCATGACTGACCAATACCTTAAGGGACAGTACAATCAGAGTTGGCTTGATATGGCAACTAAGCCCAGTAAAGACGGCACGTCAGTTATGGCCGGTGTCTGGGATCGGGTAAACGTCAAGAGTCTCGTTTGGTATCCAAAGAAAGCGTTTGATGCCGCCGGTTATAAAGTACCGACCACATGGGATGAGCTCATGGCGCTCCAAGCTCAAATTGCCAAGGATGGTGATACGCCGTGGTGTATTGGCATCGAATCGGGTGGTGCAACCGGTTGGGTAGCCACAGACTGGGTAGAAGAAATCATGCTCCGGACCACATCGCTGGCGAATTATGACAAGTGGGTCACTGGCGATCTGAAATTTAGCTCCCCCGAGGTAACAAAGGCCGCCACTATCATGGCCAACATCTGGACGAATGATAAATTGGTCTACGGTGGTCGTAAGGCTATCATTTCCACGAACTTCGGTGATGCGCCAGGTCCGATGTTTGTTAACCCTCCCAAGTGCTGGCTGCATGTACAGGGCAATTTCATCACCAGTTTTTTCCCGAAGGACAAGAATCTGAAATCAGGTGTTGATTACGATTTCTTCTATCTGCCAGGAATTGATCCGCAGTACGGCAAGCCCGTCGAAGTCGGCGGAGACATTTGGTCGATGTTTAACGACCGGCCAGAAACCCGCGCTGTTATGGAGTGGTTTAGCCGAGGGGACCACTTGAAGACATGGCTGGCCTCTGGCGGTACTATCGCACCCCAGACCGACGCACAGCTTGACTGGTATGGTAATGACATCGATCGCGGCGTCGCCAAAATCTTGCAGGCTGCCACCAGTGTACGTTATGACGGCTCCGATATGATGCCTGGTGAAGTTGGTACAGGTGCCTTCTGGAAAGAAATGACGTCTTGGGCCAGTGGAACTGAAGATCTTGCGACGGCATTACAAAACATTGACGCCGCATGGCCTAAGAAGTAGGACAGCCGCTCATGAGCAACCAGCGATCGTAATAAATCACGAACACTGGCGGGGCTAAAACTCAATAGCTGATCGGCAGACGACTCTTACGATGGACTCCCTTTCCACCGTAGATTCTCGATACGAGAACCGTTGTGCCGATCAACATTGAGGCTGTTTATAAAAGCCGTGAAGAAGATGGAACTTGGAAACCAGTGCGCTGATAATCTGCTGGACCGGATACGATCGGGAGCGCAATGTAGTGCGGGAGACGTATCCTCCTTAGTGCATTGATGACTCCCAATTGAAATTTTTGCATAGTAGTTTATTATCCACCGGCCAAAGCACAGCGACAGGTCAGACGACGATATAAAATTTTGGGGGTAACCAATGACATTACGAATACACGGAACCGTTAATCTCGGTCGTTTGGTGCTGTCGCTTTTGGCGATCTTAGCCACTTTTCTGATTCTCTGGCAGGGCTTCCTTTTTCTGCGCGATAGCGGCGATACGCCGAAGATAGTTATCGCCGCTATTGCGGTATTGTGGGGCGGTGGTGGCATTGCGCTCCTTTTTCTGGTGGCAAACTGGTTAATCGAGCCGCTTCCTGCCAAATGGATTCGGCGCTTACAGCCGTTCATATTCGTCGGCCCTGGCATTGCGATGGTGGCTTACTTCCTGGCAATCCCGACTGCACGAACCTTTTTTGCTTCGCTTTTCGACCGTGATGGGTCTGCGTTCGTTGGTCTACAAAACTATATCGATGTTTTTACTCAGCCAGCAATGTTGGTGACATTGCGGAACAATCTACTCTGGATTGTATTTGGTGCCAGCTTAACCATCATTTTCGGGTTGGTCATTGCGACTCTCGCCGACCAAAGTCCACTTGAAACAATTGTCAAGGCCATAATCTTCATGCCTATGGCTATCTCGTTGGTTGCGGCAGGCATTATTTGGAAATTTGTTTATGCTGTGAAAGATGCAGCCGACTCCCAGATTGGCCTACTTAATGCGGTCGTGGTTGCACTTGGCGGCCAACCACAAGCCTGGATTGCGCAGCTGCAACCCTGGAATAATTTATTCCTTATCATCATTGTAGTTTGGCTTCAAACTGGCTATGCGATGGTTTTATTCTCGGCAGCCATTAAAAGTATCCCTGCTGAAATTCCGGAGGCAGCACGTATTGATGGCGCGAATGAAGTGCAGGTTTTTTTCCGCATCACCATTCCTTCTATTATGGGTACGCTCATTGCGGTTTCAACCACCGTGATTATTTTCACGCTGAAAATCTTTGACATCGTAATCGTGATGACCGGTGGTCAATACGGAACAGATGTCATTTCTACTCAGTTCTATAACCAATTCTTCGTCTTCCGGAACTTTGGATTGGGATCTGCGCTTGCTGTGATTCTTTTGATCGCAGTCATCCCGATTATGGTCTACAACCTTCGCCAATTTGGTAGAAGAGAGGCGTTTTAATGCGTACACGTAAGCGTTCTAGCGCCCTGGTCAATGGCTCTCTTTTGGTTATCTGCATTTTGTGGCTAATCCCGACAGTTGGCCTGCTCGTCTCTTCGTTCCGCACGCGGGATGATGTGCTAAGCACTGGTTGGTGGACGATCCTGCCACATCAAGAATGGTCAATGGTTCAACAGTTTGCGCCACCGCCAAGCATCGATACCACTGTCAACATGCAGATCGCCGGTGCGAGTGGAACCTTTGACCAATTCAGGTCTGGGGTAGTAATTCCAGACGGCAAACGGGTAGTCTGGGTTGGCAATCGGCGTGCTGCAGTCATCCAAATTCAAGAACAACGGTGGGTTACAACTATCCATCTCACACTGCAAAACTATCAGGATGTGCTCACCGGTAAAGAATATGAAGTGGCCGATGCGAATGGAAATAAGCACACCGAAAAAGGTGATGATCTGTCCGGGGCCTTTTTGAATACCGTCGCAGTTACCGTTCCATCGGTTGTCATTCCGGTGACGATTGCCGCTTTTGCCGCTTATGGTTTTGCCTGGATGCGCTTCCCAGGGCGGAAGCAGTTATTTGCGCTGGTTGTCGCTTTACTGGTGGTTCCGCTTCAGATTGCACTTGTGCCCGTATTGCACGACTACGTTCAACTCCGCTTAAATGGCACCTTCCTGGCTGTTTGGCTGGCCCATGCCGGTTTTGGCCTACCACTCGCCATATACTTGCTCTATAACTATATTAGTAGCCTGCCCAGGGATATTCTGGAGTCGGCCTTCGTGGATGGAGCCTCGCACTTCACAATCTTTGTTCGATTGATTCTCCCATTGTCCGTTCCAGCGCTGGCTTCGTATGCTATCTTCCAGTTCCTTTGGGTTTGGAATGATTACCTTGTCGCACTGATTTTTATCGGTAACCAGTCAGGGACCCAGGTATTGACGATGCGTTTAGCAGAAATTATCGGATCGAGAGGCAGCGATTGGCACTTGCTCACGGCAGGTGCCTTCATCTCGATGTTGCTTCCGCTTCTGGTGTTCTTTGCCCTCCAACGCTACTTTGTGCGCGGCTTAACAGCTGGTTCCGTCAAAGGATAGTAAGGAATCAATGACCATGTGGGCAAGAAAAACAGTTGTTTTAAGATATACACAGGGATAAGGTCATGAAATATCGACAATTGGGAAATTCAGGTTTGCTCGTATCAGAACTTGCGCTAGGGACGATGATTTTTGGAGAGGACAGTGAACGAGGAACTTCCGGTGACGAAGCGAAAAGGATGATTTATCACTACCTTGATTTGGGTGGAAACCATTTTGACATGGCCGACGTTTATTCTGGTGGGCAGGCTGAGGAAATTGTCGGTGAAGCAGTAAAAGGGCGGCGTGAGCAGGTGGTTTTAACGACCAAGGTTCGTTGGCCGATGGGTAGTGGAGTCAATGATGTTGGTCTGTCGCGCTACCATATTCAATTGGGTGTGGATGCAAGTCTGCGTCGCTTGAAAACCGAAACCATTGATGTGCTTTATTTGCACGGTTGGGATCCTCTTACTCCATTGGAGGAGTCGCTTCGAACTTGTGATGACCTGGTTAGAGCAGGCAAAGTTCGCTACATTGGTGTCTCAAATTTCAAAGCCTGGCAAATCATGAAGGCGATGGCCATAAGTGACAAACAGGGTTGGATCGGGTTTATCGCTGCTCAGTATCAATATAGTCTTATCGTCCGTGATGTTGAAAGCGAGTTCATTGATTTGTGTCAATCGGAAGGTATGGGACTTGTAGTATGGGGCCCATTGGGCGGCGGGTTCCTCAGCGGAAAATATCGGACAGGACAGCGACCCCAATCCGCCTCAGATGGCCGATTAGCCGTTACCCCTGACGCCTCGGAAGAATCCTGGGTACGGCGTTCAACAGACCAGAACTGGCGAATCCTTGATACAGTCAACAATATTGTAAAAAACCATCCGGGTAGTACTACTTCACAGATATCTCTGGCCTGGCTTTTAACTCGCCCCTCAGTCGCTTCTGTGATCGTTGGGGCGCGTAACTTGAACCAACTAATCGACAATCTGACAGTAGTCAATTTGGAGCTTGCCGAGGATGAAATCGCTCAGTTAAATGCGGTTTCCGAGCTCGCTTTGGCTTACCCGTATCGTATGATTAATACAAAGGCTCGTTAATTGCAGGGGCGAGACCGATAAAATTTGATTATGATTTCGGATGGTGTCTTGGCCCATCTGCGGGGTTCTGTCGCAAAAACGGTAGTAGTCGGATAAAGTCAGATCCGCGACTCAAGATCAGGCAAGGCGGATACGACCATCGACACCCCAACCGTTTTCAAAGGGTGCCATTTTCAGGCTGAAATCATCGTGCTGTGTCTGCGCTGAGAAGCGGACGAAACGTACAACAATGTCAAAGGCAGATGGCGCTATCAGTACCGGGCTGTCGATAGCGATGGACAGACCATTGCCTTAGGCGCTCCAGTAGCGTTTAAGCATGAGGTAAGGTTCGAGCTAGGACCGATTAACTGACATAGATCGTCGCCGCATGGTAGTGCAGGTCATCAATACCGTAAGGCACCGCGCGTCCTTGGGCTTCCTGTGGAGAATCGTGGCTGTTCACTTGGAGCGCTTGTTGACACCAAATCTGTCCGGCATTCTTGAAATTACCGACCAGTTCTTTCTTCTTGGTATCGATACTCAAGCACGGTTGCGCGGCTTTTTCATGCCAGGCGCGTTCCGTCCGAATGTACTCGAATTGCCGATTACGCTCAGGATGAGGCTTCCCCTCGACCGTTTTGCGGTTAACGCGCAGTCGATAGTCGCGCAGCTTGAGTAACCGACTAATCACCGGAAGACTGACCTGATGACCGAGGGCGACCAGTTTGTCTTGTAAGTTTTGTAAGCGGTAATTCAGCTATTTTCGCGTTGTCATTGGGTCGCCCGCCGTATGGACTTCCATTTGTGCCAACAACGCATTCGTTAATTCACTGTTTTTTTGCCGGCTTTTGGTCGGCCACCGCCCGGCGGTCGTTGGCGCGTCCCCAGTTGCTTGGCCATGCCATTACTCAATTCACGCCGCTCCCGTCGAATGGTTTTTCCGTCCATCCCCGTGATCCGCATCAATTCCCGGTCATTTGGCTCACCCTGCTGTTGTGATAACGACTCCGCCTACCACCGCCGTTGTACTTCGTTCGATTGACTCAGCAATACATTGATTTGTCGATGTGCCGCTTGTGTTATCCCGTCTTCCCCCGCAGCGCATACGACACAGCGGCACTGATGAACCTCACGCGCCATCCTATTCATACTCACTTATTTTTAGATGGCGTTAGTTTACCCTCTGGATGCGGGCACTACGCTACGCAAGGCATGGACTTAGCCCTGGCGGGGGCTTCAACCCAGTTCCTGCTCCACGCCTGCGCTGGCATCGGCGCGACTTATTGGCCGTTTGTATACGGGACAGCGTCCGTCCGATGTGCCGCTCTCAGGTGAAACACCCCGCCGAACGGACCGCAACCAGCACATTCGCGAACGTCATGCGGCGGGCGAAACCATCTCGGATCTCGCCCGTGAATTTGACATTTCGCCACAGCGCGTGAGCCAGATTGTGCGCGGACGACGAAAATAGATGTCAGAGATCGAAGTGGAACTTTCTGAACGATGGCCAATCGGTTGTCGATAGTGTAGTCAATAAAGGCCAAATAACAGCGCACACAGTTAAAAATGCTCCAAAGCGTTTCATCTTCCTCCACGAAATAGAAGTGCTCGGTATGGCCAAAGTCATACCGAGCGTGAAAAGCCATGTGGTTAGCCGTCGTAGCTGCTGGGCTGCGTCAGACGAACCGGCGGGCGCGTTGGGGTGGCTGCTGTGGCTGGCGGAAGCGGCGTATTCGGTACGATGACTGAGTTGTGTGGCGCGGGTGCGCTGCTGATGCCCCAATGTCCAGCGACCGGAATGTCATTTGGGATTCCGTATACAATATTCACGTTGGCAAAGCCAGTTGTCAGATCGTTTTTCAGGTAGATCAACCCGTTGGTCGGACGGAACACGCCGACGCCCGCGTGCTCTTGCGCGATCCAATCGCCCACGAGCGGCACATCGCCGGGATAGCCGAGCGTTACGGTGTGATCGCCAAAGACTGATCCGTTCACTATTTGATTGGATAAATAGAACGTCACGATGTTTGGGCGGAATACACCGGGGCTGCTGATGCCGTTACCGTCCCAATCACCTGCCACGCCCACATCGCCAGGAATGCCAAGCACCATCGTGTAATCGGCAAAGCCGCTGTTCAGCTCATTTTTTAGGTATAACAAGCCGTTGCTCGGACGGAACACGCCCACTCCGTCATGCGCTGCGCCCGCTTGCCAATGACCTACGAACGGCTGATCGCCTGCAATGCCGAGCACGAACGTTTCATCAGCCGCGCCCGGTGTATTGCTGTTACGCAGTTGGAACTGCCCATTGGTTGGGTCGAACACGCCGATTGTGGACACACCACCGCCCGTCCAATCGCCCACTACCGGGTAACTATTCATTGCGCCATACTGCACGGTCAGATCAGCGAAGCCTTGCGTATTGCTGCCGCGCAGGTAAAACGTGGCGGTGCTTGGCCGAAAAACGCCGATAGTATCGGGTTTGCGGGGTGTCGGTGTATTGGTCGGCGTGGTCGTATTGGTTGCCGTTACGCTAGAAGCCGTTGTTGCAGAAAGTGTAAAAGTAGCCGTGGGCGTGCTGCTAGACGTAACCGTTGTGGTGAGGGTAGCGGTGTTGGTTAAGATTGGCGTCAAGGTAGGCGTGGCTGAGTTGGTCGGTGTGACAGTTGGCGGCACAGGTGTTATGTTCAGCTTACTCACGAAGGTATTCTGGAAGCCGCTGCCAAAAGCCGTCTGGAAAGCGCTTGTCGTGGTTGGAAAATCGGTGCTGCTCGTGTCTCCTGTAACATAGACGCTGCCGCTGCTGTCCACCGCTATCCCGCTACCCCTCTCATTGCCACCGCCGCCCAGGTACGTGCTGTAGGCAAGCGCACTGCCCGCCGCGTTCAGCTTGCTCACGAACGCATCTGTGTAGCCGCTAGTGGTCGTCTGGAAAGCGCTTGTCGTGGTTGGAAAATCGGTGCTGCTCGTGTCTCCTGTAACATAGACGTTGCCGCTGCTATCTACCGCGATCCCGTCGCCCCCGTCATAGCTGCTGCCGCCCAGATAGGTGCTGTAGACGAGTGCACTGCCCGCCGCATTCAGTTTACTTACGAACGCATCACCGCCGTTATAGGTCGTCTGGAAAGCGCTTGTCGTGGTCGGAAAATTAGTACTATAGGTGTTGCCCGTGACATAAGCGCTACCGCTGCTGTCCACCGCGATCCCATTGCCGTTTTCATCCTTGTTTCCGCCCAGGTAGGTGCTGTAGACCAGCGCACTGCCGGTCACGTTCAGCTTGCTAACGAACACATCCCGGTTGCCGCCAGCAGTCGTTTGATAAGCGCCTGCCGTGGTTGGAAAGTTACCAGAGGTGAAGCCCGTGACATACGCATTACCGCTGCTGTCTACCGCGATCCCGAAGCCTATGCTGAGACTGCTGCCACCCAGGTAGGTGCTGTAAGCGAGCGCACTGCCTGCTGCATTCAGCTTGCTCACGAACGCACCCCCGCCGCCATTGGTTGTTTGGTACGCCCCCGTCGTGGTTGGAAAGTCGGTGCTACCAGTGAAGCCCGTGACATAGGCGCTGCCACTGCTGTCCACGGCGATCCCGCCATCTTCGTCATTGCCGCTGCCACCCAGGTAGGTGCTGTAGATGAGCGAGCTGCCTGACGCGTTCAGCTTGCTCACGAACGCATCCCGGCCGCCGCCATAGGTTGTCTGGAAAGCGCCTGCCGTGATCGGAAAGTTGGTGTTGTAGGTGTCGCCCATGATATAAGCGCTGCCGCTGCTGTCCACCGCGATCTCGTGGCCGCTCTCGGGGCTGCTGTCACTCAGGTAGGTGCTGTAGACGAGCGCACTGCCTGCCGCGTTCAGCTTGCTCACAAACGTATCATCGCCGCCGCCATAGGTTGTCTGGAAAGCGCCCACCGTGGTTGGAAAGTTAGCGCTAGTGGTGCTACCCGTGATATACGCGCTGCCGCTGCTGTCCACCGCGATCGCAGAGCCTACGTCATAGCCGCTGCCGCCCAGGTAGGTGCTGTACACAAGACCCGGATCGATGACCAGCGGCTGCGCGTGGTCGTACTCGCCCATTGTGAACTGCGCTGCGCCGTCTTCCGTAAGTGCGTAATGCGCCATAACGGTACGCTGCACGCCGTTCGCGCCGATTTGCCATGCTTCAGGCACTTGTTCGGTTAGCGTCACGCCCACTGGCGCATCGATCAGCAGATTGCCCGTGGTCATGTCGATGTGAGTGCTATTTGCGCCTGTGTAACGCCAGCGGATCAGCGCTGGATCAGCACCCGGCGCGACTGTGTAGGTACCCTTCAGCACTCCGACGTACCCGGTATAGCTCAGGTCGATCCCCGGATACAGATCACGGTATGCTACACCCCCGTAAGTCGGCACGTTGGTATGCCATTGCGACGGGTCGCTACCGATGAAAAAGTTAGCGATACCGGGTAGCTGATCCGCGCCGCCGAGTACGAGATTCGGGTTTGCGCTGTCGAAGCTGACGCGCACGGCGATACTCGTTTGGGGTGCCGCGTCAACGGCTGGCTTGATAGGCTGTGCCGCTGGCTCAACGTCGTGTGGCGCAACAGGTGCGTTGTCGGCAGTCGTGAGCGCCAGCGTGACGCCTTGCGGGGTGAAGAACAAATGCCCGGCGCTGCTGCGCACTTCATAGCGCACACTGGAATCGAGCTGTCCGCCGTTCGCGATGAACGTTGTCGGTAAGCTACCATAGACAGCGTGCGCGGTTTCAGCGTTAGCTTTGTTGGAAGGTGGCACGGCATGGGCGGTTTGTTCAATTGCAGGTAAATTAGCGGGCAGTGCTAAAACAGCGGTGAGTGAAAGCGTGCCGATGCAGCGTAAGAAATTTCTCAACATGTGTGTGACAATCATTGTTATTGCTCCTGATAAATGCTGGTTTAGATAAAAAACGCGCCTGTCTGTGATAAATGAGCCACATGTCGACCCGATATGTGCCCGACTGGGCTCTGTCGCAAAAAGCGGATAGTTTTGGAAAAGAGGCGGATTGCGTTCAGAAATTGGAAAAGTTAGGCGACGATCCCAAACAGGCAATTGATCAGGTGAATCTGGGCGAGAATGTCGCCCTTTTC
>Ga0209724_1003955_pt1 | contig 11837 bp, 12 predicted proteins | sample grotaG_FD_184143 | JGI IMG/M metagenome (GOLD analysis project Ga0209724, IMG submission 184143) | Glacier valley bacterial and archeal communities from Borup Fiord, Nunavut, Canada, to study Microbial Dark Matter (Phase II) -... | ecosystem: Environmental > Aquatic > Freshwater > Ice > Glacier ... | reverse complement strand
CTCAGGGTGACAAAAGTGGGGAATAGCTAGATAATTGTGCAAGTCAGGCTTAAAGGTGAAAGGCGTATAGCTGTACTTTTTGGATGGTATCTGTGCTATAATTTAGAGGTTGAACGTAGCGTTCACACTCAAGCTAAGGAGCTTTTATTAACGTGTCCGAAGAATTATTTCCAAAACCCCGACCTGATGAGAGTGCTATCCCTTCTGCCCAGGCTTATAAACCCTCGGTAGATGAGGTACAATTGGATATAGAGGCTGAAAGACGGGACTATCAACTTCACAACACCTCGGCGGGTGACGCTTCGGTGGATGCCACTTACCCGGTGGATGTGGAAGATGGTATCCCAATAGAGCCCATCCCACCTGTCAAGCCCGCCAAGCCGCCGAAATCTTTCTGGCGTGAGGTGCTGGAAACAGTTATTCTCACTATCCTGATTTTCTTCCTGGCCGAGTCTTTAATCCAGCCTTTCCGTATTCAGGGTAGCAGTATGGATCCCACTTTCCATACCGACCAACTTTTGATGGTCAACAAAGCGGCCTATTTTCATTTTGATATTAATCCCTGGTTGCGGATTTTGCCCTGGGCTAAGGCCGAAGGTTCGCATACATTCTGGCTGTTTGGCGGGCCACAACGGGGCGATGTGGTGGTTTTCGAGTATCCCCGCGACCCCAGCCAGGATTATATCAAGCGGGTTATTGGCTTACCTGGCGAAACCGTAGAGGTCAAAAGTGGGGTGGTCTATGTAGACAATAAACCCTTAAATGAGCCTTATATCAAAGAGCCGCCCTTTTCGGCTTATGGCCCGGTAAAGGTCCCACAGGATAGTTTGTTTGTGATGGGCGATAATCGTAACGGTAGTAGCGATTCGCGGGCCTGGGGCTTTTTACCGATAGACCGGGTGATTGGCAAGGCCATGATTGTTTACTGGCCCTTTGGTAATGGTTGGGGCATCGTTTCTACCCCGTCATACAAATAAATTCAGATTAGGTTGCTCGATGAGTATGACAAAACAGGTTTTGTTTTTACAGGGTGGTGGCGCGGGTGCTTATGACGAGGACAAAGCCTTAGCCGAGAGCCTAAGATTGGCACTTGGCTCAGCATACACAATACATTATCCAGCTATGCCCGGTGAAGACGACCCCGAATATGAGCTGTGGTGGCGTGAGATAGAGTGGGAGTTACAGGCTCTAGGTGATGACCTTGTGCTGGTGGCTCATTCGGTTGGAGCCTTCATTTTCTTAAAATTCATTGTGGAACACTCGATAGAAACCAGGCTGGCAGGAATTTTTTTGATCGCGCCACCTTTTATCGGGGATGGCGGTTGGAATTTGGAGGGAATGGCCCTACCACCAGCGTTTGCGGCTAATCTCCCAAAGGACATTCCTCTTTTTCTCTATCACGCCAGGGACGATGAGGTTGTCCCCTTTGCCCACTTTGCTCTCTACCGTCAGAGCTTGCCGCAAGCCATTTTTCGCCCGCTCGATGCTGGGGGACATCAACTAAATAACGATTTGTCGCAAGTCGCAGCGGACATAAAGGATCTTGTTGGCGGAGGCAATTGAGCAAGCGGGCCTACTTTTTATGAAAGGCTCTCATAAATAGATAAATTCCAATACAGGATTTTTGCTTTAGGACTTACCAATCAAAAAAATTAGGCACAACCTGAAGCTAAAAATTGGCCTGAAGCGAAAGTTCTAAATAAAATAGAAACTTCACTATCCGACTACTTTTGCAGATACATTTAAAAGTGCTATACTAAAGGGGTAACTGAGTGACCTGATTCAAAGGGTCTCGGTTCTAGATTTTGAGGAGAACCAATAATGATAGAAGCGAAAATACATAGTATCCGAATGAGTCTGGTAACTCAACACAGGGTAGTAATCCTCAAGGAATTAAATGCCGAGCGGTATCTTCCCATCTGGATTGGGGCTTACGAGGCTGATGCGATTGCGGTGGAATTACAGGATGTCTCGGTCTCACGGCCTTTAACTCACGATTTGCTGCGTTCAGTGGTCGGCGAGTTAGGCGCGACTGTTACCAGTGTGTTGGTTAACGACCTGCACGATGATACCTTCTTTGCCCGCATTGTGATGGACTTTAATGGTCGCCATGTTGAGGTAGACTCTCGACCAAGTGATGCGCTGGCCTTGGCGGTGCGGGTGAAATCGCCAATTTATATTGATGAAGCGGTTATGGACAAAGCCGGGGTCTTGCTGGACGGACAGGGCCGCGAACAGCCCAGCGTGGAGCGGACTAACGGCGGTAATAAGGTTGACGATGAGAAATTATCGGTTTTCCGCGACTTCATCAACAGCCTTGACCTGGACGACCTCGGCAAAGGTAAAGACGACTAAAATCAGTCTGTTCTAAAATAAAAACGGTAAGTGGGGGTGGTTTATCCGCCCCTTTTTGGTAAAAATTCATAGGAGAATATTTTATGAGCGATGCTGCTTCCCCGCTAGATATGAATGACCGCAAAACCCGCCTCAAGGTCAAAATGACCGAAGCTCGGCAGGAATTGGTGAAGGTTTTTAATACCATTACCCCGGAAAATATGAATCGCCCTACTGCTAACGAGGGCTGGTCGGCCTATGACGTAGCCTGTCATATTGCCGGAGCCGAAGGCGGGATGGAGGTAATTGCCCAGCGCACTTTGGTTGGGCAAACTTCGATGGTGGAAGGTTTTGATATTCATCGCTTCAATAGCGGCGGCATCCGCAAGCGCAAGGAACGCACTGTTTCTGAGCTTATCGCCGAACTCGACCAGAGCCGCGCCCGCATGTTTGCCCTGCTTGAATCCACCACCGATGAGCAACTGAGCTTACCAGTCGAACATCCTACCGTTGGCAAGATTGACCTCTACGGGCTGTTTGTGGTCATTTATCGCCACGAGCTTCAACACGCCAACGAAATCAAGGAAGCTATTCAGGGGATAGGGGTTGGGGGTTAGGGGATAGTAAAATCAGGCTCAAGAAGCCAGAAAAATTGTGTCCCCTTCCCTGTAGGGACACGATGCATTGTGTCCGGGATTAGGGGGCTAGGTCAACTTTCGACCTTCAACCAAAGGAGTGATTTTTAGGAATGACAAAATTTGATGGTTTGGTTTTGGTGGTGGGGGCGAGCGGTGGGGTGGGATTAAACGTGGTTAGAGCCTTACACCGTGAGGGAATCCCTATTCGAGTGCTGTTGCGCGACTCTGGCAAAGCCGCCCCGTTTGAAAAACTTGGGGCAGAAGTGGTAATCGCGGATGTAACCGATGCCGACAAAGCTCCAGTCCTGCTTAAAAAAGCGATGGTTGGAGTAAAAGCGGTTATTAGCGCGTTAGGCACTCGCCAATTTATTGGGGCAAACGCAGGCTTAAAACAGGTGGATTACTATGGCACGCGCCGTCTGGTAGATGCCGCCAAAGTCGCCGGGGTGGAGCATTATATTTTGAACTCCACAATGGGTGTAGCCGAGCGACGGAGCATCCTAAAGCCCTTTAGTATCCCCTTTTATCCCAAGTGGCAGGCTGAGGAATATCTGGTAAAAAGCGGCCTGACCTACACTATTATTCGCCCCGGCGGTCTGGTGGATAAAGATGAGGATATAAAGGGCCCGCCCGGTTGGACCCACAAACCAGCTCTGGCCTATGCCCAGCTAAGTGGCGAAGGTGGTTTTAATGGTTTGGGGCGAGTGTTGCGGCTGGACGTGGCGGAGGCTATGGTAAAAAGTTTGGGGTTATCCGAAGCCCGGAATAAAATCTTTGATATTCTGGATTATGCCAGCGTCAAGCCGAATGACCGGGCCAAAATCATCAAGGACTTGTTTTAGACCTAACCCCCTAGCCTCGGACACGATGCATCGTGTCCCTACAAAGGAAGGGGGAAAGAGTTTACCCCATCAAAGTTCAAGTTTTGTTTGCAATGCCAGCCACCAGAAAAAGGTTGCCCAACCGCGCCAGCCAGCCCATTGCTCGGCAAAGTCCCGTACCTCTTGTTCAGTGGCGTGGCGACCCAGGTGGTAGGCCCGTCCCATAATCGTCCGCAACCCAATATCCGCCGCCGGAATGCTATCTTTTTCGCCAAACCCCCGCATCAAGACGTATTCGGCAGTCCAGCGACCCACTCCCTTGTGGATAATAAGGCTGGTTAGACTTTCCTCCTGGGATTTACCGTGTAAACTTTCCAAATCAAGCTGACCCTCGACAATCGCTTTGGAAACATTTATCAGATAATTGGCCTTCTGACGGCTGAACTGGTTCGCCCGCAAAGTATCCTCGGTCATATTGGCGACAGTTTCGGGGCGCGGCAATAATTGGTATTCACCGCCGTTAATTGTTACTTTTTCCTGACCAAGTTCAACCAGAGTTTGTTTCATCTTGCGGGCGAAAGTGACATTGACCTGTTGCCCGATAATCGCCCAAAGCAGAGCCTCATAAGGGGAGGCAATCAAGACCGGGCGCAAACCGTAGAAATGGTTGATAATTTTATCTAGCACTGGGTCAGCCCGGGCTACCGCGTAAAAGTTGGTGGGGTCTTCCTCCAGCATAAATACTTGATTGATAAAACTTTGGGCGGCGGCAATTTGCGGTTCGTCTAACTCATGCCCCTGGACTTTGAGTAACAGGCGGGGTTGCTCGATTGAGCCACCGGAACTCAGGCTTAATAATAAAGGCTGTCCCGCTAATACTATCGCCCGCCGATAAAGCCGCTTATCCTCGATTTTTTCCAGTACGGCGGAAGGGGAAGAAGCCAGATAAGCCAGGGCATGGCTGAGGTTATAGGGCGCAACTGGGCTTAATTCCAATTGCACCATCTGAATTGAGGATTTCATTTGACTTTTTTAGTTCCCCGGTAAATCGTCCAAAGCCAGATAATAGTAAAAATTACCAGCCAACTTGCGTTAATAAACACCACTTGGGGACTATCAAGCATCACCCACCCAACGATAATCAGGGCAGTGCCCAGCCACTCCGCCGCCATAATCCACCATTGTGAGGTGGCATAACGAAAACGAAAAATAATCAGGACAAGGGGTGGCACTGCCAGAATATAACCTAAAACAAGCACGTAAGTTGACATAATAATTTATTTTATTCCCAGCGCATTAGGCGGGGAGGCCACGCCACCTAGCTTGTTGAGGGGTGCGGAACTCAGGAAGAATTCATAAACCCCATCTGCCGCACAATCGTCGGCTAATTTTTCCAGATAAAACATCTCGCCAATCGGCATACCCCACAAAGCCAGAAAAGTTTCATGCATAAAACCATGTTGGGGATGGGGTGGGTAAGCCTCGAAAGCGATGGTATCGCCCGCCACCGCCGCAAAATGATTGTCCCACAGGAAACGTAACATCTCATCACCCTGCGCTACCCCAACGGCGGTATGGGGCATTCTGGCAACCTTTACTCGTTCTTCCTGACTCAGCCCTAAGTACCACTCCATCCAGCCCGAACGCACAAACAGAATATCCCCCACATGAAACTCGACCCCTTGCTCTTTGGCGGCTGCTTCTAAAGCCTCCACGCTAATCTCGTGGCGTTCGCCCGGTGAATAAGTTAGGCCGTGCTTCAGGGCAAAGCGACGATAATCTATCAGCACGCCCCGTCCGGCAATCCCGCGTCGCGCCCAGGCTTGCATCCCGTTACGTGTGCCGGGTTGCCCGGTAATATCTTCAGCCTGCACCCCGTTATAAAAGCCATGATAGGAGGTATTGCCATAATGGGTCAGGCCGTCCCACTGGCTGGAAGATTGAGTATTAAAATCGTCATAAACATCGTCATTCACCCAATCGCGTTTGCGCTTTATAGTATGCTTTAGCTCCTCACGCCCAAAAAGTGGTGGGTTGGGCAATTCCAGTTCCCAGTTAAAGGCAAAAACCTTGCCCGTTTTGGCGAGTTTGGCGGCGGCGGCAACCCGGTCAGGAGTCAGCAAATTGAGCATACCGAATTCGTCATCATCGCCCCACAAGCCCCAGGCCGAGTGGGGTGGATTACCGAGTTTGTAGGGTAACTGGTCAAAATTGGGTAGAACTTTGCTTTCCACGTTAATTTCTTTCTCTAATGATTAGGTAGGGGCAATCCCCCTGTGGTTGCCCATCCGAAAGGGTAGGCACGGGGACCTACCCCTACAATTAATCTATTTGGAATCAATTCATTAATTTTTCAAGCGGTTCAAGCTCGGTTTTATTGCCCGAAGCCCGCCACCAATTGAGAGCCGCCCTGAAATTGGCATGGTCGCGTTGGAAATGTGCTGGTGAGAGTTCCTGCCGGGAAAGTTCAAGATAATAACTAGCGTGGCGTTGCTGCACATGTTCAACCTCCCCGCTCTCAGCCAGTCGCTCCAGGGCATAGCCCCGAATGGTATCTAGCATACTAAAACGGGCCTGTCCATCCGCCGTTTCAAACATAATTGCCAGACCCAAATCCACCAGAATTGAGAGCCGCCCGCCCACCGGAGTTGGGGTATTGCCAGCGCCAGTCACTACCTCTGCCGCCGCCTGTTGCCAGCCTCCCTCAAATACCGCCAACCGCCGGAAAAGTTGCCGCTCCGACTCCTCCAATAGCTCGTAACTCCAGCCAATGGTGGATTTGACAGTTTGTTCACGCTTGCTCAGCCCTGGTTCGTCTTTGACCAGCTTGGTGCGCCAGTTGAGCGTCACCAATAATTGGTTCAGGGCAAACTGTCGGATACGCGCCGCCGCCAACTCAATTGCCAGGGGAATACCTTCCAGGGTTTCGCAAATTTCCGCCACCTGAGTGGCATTTTCTTCGGTCAGCCCAAAGCTGGCCTTAGCCTGTCGCGCCCACAGCGCAAACAATTTGACTGCTTCGTTTTGGGCCAGTAAATCAAATTCCGGCAGATTGAGCGGGTCAGGCAATTTTAGCGGCGGGACAATGTAGTATTGCCCTTCCTCTAAACCTTTAGTGGCGCGGCTGGTCGCCAGGATTTTAACCTTTGGGCTGAAAATCAAGAGGTTATGAATAAACTTGGCGTTGGTGGATTGGTCAATATTATCCAGTACCAGCAACAACTCCCGCGCCTGTAGCCAGGATTCCAGGTTTGAAGGAGCGACCTCTAACCGCTCGGCAATAGTGGTATTCAGGTCTTCTGAGGCCGAAAGTTCCACATAAAAGACTCCATCAGCGAAATCCTGCAAAATCTCGGCGGCGACTTCCAGACTCAGGCGAGTTTTACCCGTGCCACCCGGCCCGCTCAAAATCACAAAGCGTTCGGCTTTAACCAGTTCCACTATTTCTTCAATCACCCCGGCTCGCCCAATAAAGGCGGAGGCTTGCGGTGGGAAGTTGTTGGGGCGGCGGGAAAGCGTTTTTAGCGGAAGAGCGTTATTAGCTAATTCGGGGCTGGCTACCTGAAAGATATGCTCCGGGCGGGCCAAATCCTTGATTTTATGTTCCCCCAGGTCGTATAACTCCACCCCCTCCGCCAGCGTCCCTTTAAGTTGCTCGGCGGTAGCGGCAGTCAACAAAATCTGACCATTATGACCCGCTTCCATAAAGCGGGCTACCCGGTTAAGTAGCAAGCTGGAATAACTCTGGCGACGACGTTGGGCCGGGTTGGTATAAAGGGCCAGCCGTAAGCCGGGGTTGAGTTGGGTAGTGGTGTCTTCGCTAATAGCCTGTTGGATTGCCAAGGCACTTTGGAGGGCGGTTGAGGCGGTTGCAAAAGCGGCCTGATACACATCTCCCACCTCGTCATAGATAACCCCACCCTGCTCGGTTATTTTTTGGTGTAGCAAGTTGGCATATTTTGTCCGAACAGTTTTCATTTCCTGGGGAAATTCTTCCCAAAACCCGGTATTACCCTCAATATCACAAAATAAAAAAGTAACCAACCCTATTGGTAAACTTGACATAACCATAACCTCGTTGATACGACTGAATAATCCGAGTTGTTTGCTTATTAAAGAGTTTCTAATCTATAATATAACATAACGGTCTAGCTACTCGTGAATTTTATCATCCGCATTTTTCACGCCTGAGTAGTCTGTAATACAAGTCTTTACCTACATGTTTAGTGTATGTTGAGTTCAAAAATAGCAATTCTATAACCACAAGATTTATGTTACAGTCTACTGAGTTAGGCCAAGTCTTTCTCGCTGAAGCTTGTTTCCAAAGTCACTAATACATGTAGAATTATTTTAAGCTATTAGACTACCAAAATCTATCATTTCAGGCGACTACCCCGGTGTAGGGTTGAGTCGTGGTATTAAAAACCGAAATGAACTAGCAGGAGGAGAATTCATATGTTCGGGAAAACTTTGCCTTTTAACGTCAAGGGGCGGGTTGTGCCGTTGTTGGCAGTTATGGGCTTATTGTTGAGCCTTTTACTGGCGGCTTGTGGCGACCCTACCGCTACTACCGCCCCGATTGCCACGACGGCTGCTCCGGCTACCACCACTGCCGCCGTTGCTACTACCACCGCTGCGGCAACTACAACTGCTGCGACGGCTGCTGCTACCACTACTGCCGCCAGTGGACAGTTTGACGGAGTTATCAAGTTTGGCGCGCCCCTATCCTTAACCGGGAGCCTCAACAACGAATCCAAACAAACCCAACAGGGCTACAACCTTTGGAAAGAAGTGGTAAACGCTGCCGGAGGTATCAAGGTGGCAGGTAAATCCTACCAGATTGACATAATATATTATGATGATGAAAGCAAGCAGGATAAAGCGGCCCAGTTAGCCGAACGTCTGATTAAAGAGGACAAAGTTAACTTCTTGCTTGGCCCCTATGGTACAAACAGCACCAAAACTGCCTCCGCTATTGCCGAGCAGGACAAAATTCCGATGGTGGAAGGTAACGGCGCGGCAGAGTCTATTTTTAGCCAGGGCTACAAGTATACTTTTGGGGTATTGTCGCCTAGTGGTAACTATCTCAAGGGGGTAATTGAGGCGATTGCGGCCCAGAACCCCAAACCCAAGACTGTCGCGATTCTGGCGGCTAACGATAGCTTCTCGGTGGAGGTTGCCGATGCTGCCAAGAAAAACGCCGAAAAGAACGGATTCCAGGTAATACTCTACGAAAAATACCCCAACGCTGAAACCAACCTGACCAGTCAGGTAACCAAAGCCAAAGACTCCGGGGCGGAGGTGCTTCTCAACAGTGGTCACTTTGCCGAGGCGGTGGCTCTGGTGAAATCCATGAAGGAACTCAAGTATAGCCCGGTAGCGTTGGGTTTCAGTGTTGGGCCCGGTCTCCCCGAATTTGGCGATACCCTCAAGGCTGATGCTAACTTCGTGATGTCGGGGGCGCAGTGGACTTCCGCCGTGACCTACAAGGGTGATGACCTTTTTGGTACTTCCCAGAAATATAACGAGCTATTCCTGAAGCGTTGGGGCAATGCGCCCAGCTATCAGGCTGCCAGTGGGACGGCCTGTGGTATTGCTTTCCAGAAAGCCATCGAGAAGGCTGGTAGCCTCGACCCGGCAAAAGTGCGGGATGCGCTGGCGGCTCTGGATGCTAATACTTTTTATGGTCAAATCAAGTTTGACGAGCGCGGCGTAAACATCTACAAGCCAATGGTCGTCGAGCAGTGGCAGAGCGGCAAGAAGTTGACAGTCTGGCCGAGTGAAGTTGCCGAAACCAAAGTCCTGTTCCCCGTGCCCGCCTGGGATAAGCGAGGCTAGGACAAGGATGAAGGATGAGAAAGAGTTATGAGTGTTAAATTTTAAATTTTAAGTTAGAAGCTTTTCAACTCAAAATTCAACACTTAAAACTTAAAACTTTCTTGTTTCATCCTTCATCCTTCCTAATTCATCCTTTCGAGGAGGAGGTTTGGGTTGTCGTTACAAGATGTGATTAGCGGCCTGTTGCTGGGGGGGATGCTAGGGCTGATTGGCCTGGGTTTCTCGCTGGTGTGGGGTATTCTGAATATCGTGAATCTGGTGCATGCGCCAACCATTATGTTTGGGGCTTATATTGCCTACTATTCGCTGGAATATTTGAAACTCGACCCGTTTATTACCCTGCCTTTTGCCATGCTGATTATGGCGGCTTTTGGGGTATTATTACAGAAATTCCTGATTAATCGGATTATCAAAGCCTCTCTATTATTAACTTTCCTGCTGACCTTTGGCCTGGAAGTGATGCTGGTTAACATTGGGCGGTTGTTATTTACCGGAACGCAACGGAGCGTCAAGACTGACTACGACTCCGCCAGCTTCACCTTCTTTTCAGCCGAAGTAAGCTACAAGAAACTGGCAGGGCTAGGGGTGGCTCTGGCTCTAACCTACCTGCTTTACCTGTTTATGAGCCGCACCAAACTTGGGAACGCTATTCGCGCTACCAGTATGGACTTAAACGCTGCCCGTCTGATGGGGATAAATATCGGCAATATTTATGTCCTGACCTTTGCCATTAGCTCGGCTCTAGCGGCGGCGGCAGGGGTGTTACTTTCCAGTTGGAGTGCCTTTACCCCCGACGATTTCGGACGATACAATATCAGGGCTTTCGCGGTGGTGGTGCTAGGAGGGCTTGGCTCTATCCCCGGCGCGTTGTTGGGAGGGCTTGCCTTTGGTCTGATTAGCGAGGTGGTGGGCAGTATTACTATCGGGAGTGGCCTGGATGCCTTTAGCCTTAGCCCCTGGAAAGAGGGTATATTATTCGCCGCGCTGGTGCTGGTGCTGATTGTCCGTCCGCAGGGTTTGATGGGGAAACAAGGATATAAATAGATGCCAAATTTAGCCTTGATGGGGGCTGGGATTATTCTCAGTCTACTGGCAAGTCAAAATAAAAATCGCAATTTGAGTTATGCTGGGCTGGTAGCGCTGGCGGCGGTTTTAGTGGTTGGGCCCTTTATTACCGAGAATAAAGCGGGTTTGTTGCCCATTTTTATTCTTGGGTTGGGGGCGGTAGGCTGGAATATCATCGGGGGGTTTACCGGGTATGCCGCCTTTGGACAGGTTGCTTTCTATGGCCTGGGAGCCTATTCGGTGATACTTTTTGGCTCGGCCCGCCTCAAACCTCTGCCAGCTACCAGCTCTGCCAGCCTGAACGACCAGACTTTGGGGTGGCCCCTCTGGTTGGCCTTTGTGCTGGCGGCAGTCGTGCCCGCCCTAATAGCCCTGATTGTTGGTCTACCCGTTTTGCGCTTAAAAGGCCATTATTTCGCGATTGCTACTCTCGGTGTCGCGGTTGCCACGCCCCAGATTTTGACCAATATCGGCTGTATTGGTGGTAACGAACAAAACCCTGGTTTCTGTCTTGGTCTGGGGACGGGCTTGGTGATGCGACCTCTGGCGGACGACAAAGAGGCCAACCTGACTCAGCTCTATTTTTTTGGTCTTGTTATATTGACCCTGGCGGTTCTGCTCACCTGGTTTATTTCGCGCAACAAGTTTGGTTACGGTCTGTTTGCCATTCGGGAGAACGAGGAAGCGGCAGGAGTGTTAGGGGTAAATGCGACGCTGTTCAAGAATGCCGCTTTTGTGTTGGCGGCGGCGCTGACCGGGATTGCCGGAGCGATTCAGGCGATGTACCAGAAGTCGGTTGCTCCCAGTGAAGATAGCATTTTCAACAACTCTACCAGCCTTTATGTGATTGTTATCTGTTTATTGGGTGGGGTTGGCACGGTTTGGGGGCCGTTTATCGGAGCTTTTATTTTTGCCTTCCTGAAAGAACTGCTGGAAAAGTTACCGGGCTGGCTCAATAATCCCGGCCTGTTGGAGTGGCGCGACGTGATTTTCGGCCTGATAGTGGTATTACTGGTGCTGTTCCTGCCTAAAGGTTTGATGCAGTTGGTACGGGCAAAGGGCGGCTTTACCTGGAAAATCTTCCTCCGCAACATCCGCGAGAATAGCATTTGATAGGGAAGGATGAAGTAGGAAGGATGAA
>Ga0209724_1003954_pt1 | contig 11837 bp, 12 predicted proteins | sample grotaG_FD_184143 | JGI IMG/M metagenome (GOLD analysis project Ga0209724, IMG submission 184143) | Glacier valley bacterial and archeal communities from Borup Fiord, Nunavut, Canada, to study Microbial Dark Matter (Phase II) -... | ecosystem: Environmental > Aquatic > Freshwater > Ice > Glacier ... | reverse complement strand
TGGAAGTAGAATTTGCAACAGTTAGTGAGGCCAAGGAAACTGTTACCAATGAGCCTGTTCCTGATAAAATTGAGGTTGTAAAAGTCGAGGAAGCTGCAATTGTGGAAGAAGAACAAGTATTTATCGTTGTTGAGGAGCAAGCTTCTTTTCAGGGTGGATCAGTTGATCAGTTTCGCGATTGGGTTACTAAAAACTTAAAATACCCAACCATTGCTATTGAAAATGGCATATCAGGTAAAGTTTATGTGCAATATGCCGTAAACTCTAAAGGTGAAGTTGTTGACGTTAAAGTAGTACGAGGCGTCGATCCTTCTCTTGATAAAGAAGCGGTAAGGGTTATTCAATCCTCACCTAAATGGGAACCTGCAAAGCAAAGGGGAACGAAAGTAAAACAACAGTTTACAATCCCTATTGCATTCCAGTTGCAATAACAAACTCATACACAAATATGAAAGGGCTGTCTGCAAAGACAGCCCTTTTTATGTTATTACCAGTTTCTCACTATAACCTGAATGGGAAAGAAAATTATCAAATTAGCCTGGAAACTTCGGTTTGCACTAAAACAGTGTAAGCGTTGCCTGTTCAAAATCGAGGATCGCTTTTCGGGAATAAAGAAAGTCGCATCCAATTAATCCGACAATCTTCTTATTCGAAAATTTCGCGTATTCGTCATTGATATGTTGAAAATTAACCAATGCAACTTTAAGCGGTCCGAAGTTGAAGCCTCCTAATTTTAATTCGGCAATTGACCCTGAACTAGTTTCTACCACCTCCTTACCCAAACCGGTAGCCATCACCGATTCATTCTCATCAGGAACATAGTGGTCAGTCAACGACACATCGAAAACACTTTTAGATGCCCCTGAATCAATAACCCACCAAAGCTCTTCAATGCTATCAAATTCAGCCTTTAATAAGGGATGATAAGTCTTTGCTTCAAGTTCAACAATCTCAAAACAGATTTCCTGCATTATTTAATGTTATGAGCCAAAAAAAGGGACACTTGGCCCCTTTTCCCGGCAATATTATAAATACAATTATTTCTTATTCAATTCTTCAAGTACATTCATCACTTCGCGTACCTGAGCTTCACTCGATTTCATCATAGCCATCTCCTCTTTATTCAGTTTGAGTTCAACGATTCTTTCGATACCGTTCTTGCCCAATACAACCGGAACACCAAGGTAGCAATTATCGATGCCATATTCACCCTTCAATTGAACACAAACCGGGAAGATACGACGCTGATCTTTAACGATCGCTTCCACCATCTGAGCCGCAGCAGCTCCCGGCGCGTACCATGCAGAAGTTCCCATTAATTTAACTAACTCACCACCGCCGGCTTTGGTACGTTCAACTATTGCATTTAGTACATCAGCTTCAAGCAATTCGGTTACCGGAATACCACCTACCGTAGTATAGCGGGTCAATGGAACCATTGAGTCTCCATGACCGCCTAAAAGCATTGCCTGAATCTCTTTCTGTGAAATATTTAATGCTTCCGAAAGAAATGCACGGTAACGGGCTGTATCCAGAATTCCGGCCATCCCTATTACTTTGGTACGTGGTAATTTGGAAGCGATATGCGCCTGATAGGTCATCACATCCAATGGATTGGAAACAATGATGATAACAGCATCCGGTGAATACTTAACTACATTTTCAGTTACAGATTTAACAATACCTGCGTTGATTCCGATCAAATCATCACGACTCATGCCTGGTTTGCGTGGAAGCCCAGATGTAATCACAACAACATCAGATCCTGCTGTACGTGAGTAATCATTGGTAACACCCACTGTACGGGTATCATAACCATTAATAGGGGCTTTCTGCAAGATATCAAGAGCTTTGCCTTCAGCAATACCTTCTTTGATATCCAATAAGATTACCTCATTCACCACTTCGCGATAAGCCAATACGTCGGCACATGTTGCACCTACGTTTCCTGCCCCTACAACTGTAACTTTCATAAAAATCGATTTATGTTTTTCTGACTAAATAAGTTTAAAAAATCTATGCAAATTTAGATTGTTTAGAACGATAAAAAAAGAAATTCACAACACTTAACAAATACTTAACATTTTTAATGAGTACTTAAATTCCAGCTATTTTTCGAATGGCTGAAATAATCTCTTCTGCCAGCTCATTTGCTCTTTCTGCGGATTTGCTTTCAGAGTAAATCCTAATGATCGGCTCGGTATTCGACTTTCTTAAATGAACCCATTCCTTGTCAAAATCAATCCGAACACCGTCTATATCATTAATTTGCTCATTACTGTATTCTTCCTTTATTTTCAGGAGAATATCGTCAACATCAATCTCTGGCGTGAGTTCAATTTTATTTTTCGAAATAAAGTAGTTCGGATACGTCGCACGAAGCTCCGAACATTTCAGTCCCGAAATGGCCAGGTGCGAGAGGAACAGTCCGATCCCCACCATCGAATCGCGGCCATAATGGCTTGTCGGATAAATTACGCCACCATTTCCTTCGCCACCAATCACCGCCTTGGTTGCTTTCATCATTGTGGTCACGTTGACTTCGCCAACTGCAGACGGCGTATAAGTTCCGCCGTGAAGCTCCGTAATATCACGCAGTGCTCTCGATGATGACAGGTTCGATACCGTATTCCCTTTGGTATGCGACAGCACATAATCTGCGACTGCCACAAGCGTGTATTCCTCATTAAACATGGTTCCGTCTTCGTTGATGATCGCTAACCGATCAACATCGGGATCGACAACAAAACACACATCTACATTATTTTCGCATACAATAGCAGCGGTTCCGACAAGATTTTCGGGAATCGGTTCAGGGGTATGTGCAAAATGTCCGTTGGAAACACAATTGATTTCAATAACTTCTGCAACTCCAAGCGCTTTTAGAAGTTGCGGCACAATTATTCCGCCAACTGAATTGACCGCATCAACAGCCACACTGAACTGCGCCTTTTTGATTGCTTCAACATTCACAAGTGCAAGGTCAAGCACATGCTGAATATGGTATGCGGTGTAATCTTTTATTGATTCATGACCAAGATCGTCAACCTCCGCAAAAATAAAACTTTCACTTTCGGCAATTGCCAACACCTTCTTCCCCTCTTTGTCGTTCAGAAACTCCCCGTTTTCGTTGAGTAATTTCAGGGCATTCCATTGTTTCGGATTATGACTGGCAGTGAGAATAATTCCACCATCCGCATTTTCGGCAACAACTGCAAGTTCAGTAGTCGGTGTCGAAGCCAGTCCAATATTAATCACATCGGCACCCATTCCAATTAATGTACCGGTAACGACAGCATTTACCATTTCGCCTGATATGCGGGCATCGCGACCGACGACGATTTTCAGCTTTTGTCCGTTTTTCTTACTCTCCCTTACCCATGTGAGGTAAGCAGCTGTAAATTTCACAAGGTCCAAAGGACTCAGACCTTCGCCCGGTTTGCCTCCAATGGTACCCCGAATTCCCGAAATCGATTTTATAAGCGCCATAGCATGTGTTATTTTTAGATTTTAGAACTGCAAAGTTGTTAAATCGGGTTAATTATTCAAAGGATTATTCTGCTTATAAAGAATTTTAGTTCAATTTCAAGATATTTTTCCGACATTTGCACCCGAATTAATAATAAGTCAAGGAATTAAGAAATGATCATTAGAAGAGAAAGAGGACAGGAACGCCCTGACAAGCGTACCGTCGGGAATCGTGAGCCGGGGACAAGACCCCGCGTCAAAAAAGGGGAATCATCTACAAGCGACCAAGGCAGAAAGCCTTATGGAAGTCGCCCTGATTCGAGGGAAGTAACAGGAGGAAAGAGAGACGGAAAAAAGAAAGTTTTAAAGACCACCTCAGGGTCCAAACCAAATTCCTCATCAAGCAGTCGGCCATTTAAAGAACGTACATCAGATGTCTTCCGCAGAAATGTAATCGAAAAACGCCCGGAGCGAAAATTCGAAGGAGCCGATTCGGATCAGTATGTAAATGAAACCGGCAAAGTTCTGCGTGGTAAATTTGGTAAACAAAACCTCAGTAACGAATTTAATTCGGTAAAAAGGATGACTACTCCCCGATCGTCTCAGGAAAAAAGAGACCCGGGGTCGATGCGTTTGAATCGTTACATCGCCAATGCCGGACTTTGTTCACGACGCGAAGCAGACACCTACATCGCTACCGGTTGTGTAACCATCAATGGAAAAATCGTTTCAGAAATGGGACACCAGGTTTTGCCGGGCGAGCTTGTAAGTTTCAACGGCAGAGTCATATCTGCAGAGAAAAAGGTATACGTATTATTGAATAAACCCAAAGGATACGTAACAACGCTTGAAGATCCACACGCTGACAAAACGGTGATGGAACTTATTGCAAATGCTTGCACCGAAAGGATTTATCCTGTTGGTCGATTGGACAAAAGTACAACCGGACTATTGCTTTTCACGAACGACGGCGATATGACAAAACGGTTGACGCATCCAAAATACAACCGGAAAAAAATCTATCACGTATTTTGTGATCGTGCTGTTTCTAAGAATCATCTACAGGAGATTGTCGACGGGGTTAACCTTGAAGATGGTTTTGTGGTAGCCGATTCAGTAAGTTATGTGAGCGAAGATGATAAAAAACAGGTGGGAATCGAGATCCATTCGGGCAAAAATAAAATTGTGCGCAGGATTTTTGAACATCTTGGATATAAAGTAGATAAGCTCGACAGGGTCTATTTTTGCGGTTTAACAAAGAAAGATCTTCCACGCGGAAGATGGCGTTATCTTACAGAAGAAGAAGTAAGTCTTCTGAAGATGACATCGAAATAGAAAGGAAAAATGGGCTTGAAAGAGAGAAATTGAGAAGAAGAGCGGTTAATTTATAACCACTTCAATCTTTTCAATTTCTTCCTTTATTACGCAAAACTGAATATTCCCTGTAATGATTTATTAATAACCCTTACTAATAAACGTGTGAAAGAGGAATTCCTTAGGGACATTACGGTTAATCAAGGTATCATTCATAAGGTTACAAGAATTTATTGTGACGATGTGGATGACCGTAAAGACCTATTTCAGGAAATATTGATCCAACTCTGGAAATCGTACGGCACTTTCAAGGAGCAATCAAAATTTTCGACATGGATGTACCGTGTAGCCATTAATACGGCTATTACTGCCTATAAAAGGGGAAGCAGGCAAACAGCCAATGCGCGATTTGTCAGAGAGATTCCATCCATTGCCGTTGATGAATACGATTACGAACTCGAAGAAAATCTAAACCTGCTTCACACAGCAATTGGTCAGCTAACCGGAATCGAAAAATCGATTATCCTTCTTTACCTTGAAGACAAATCGTACGAGGAGATCGCTGAAATTACCGGTATCACACAAAATTATGTGAGGGTTAAAATGAATAGAATAAAGAAGAAACTGGAATCTCTCATTAAAGGAAAAGTATAAATGGAACTGAACGAACTTAAAAAAGCCTGGGGTAAAGTCTCAGAATCGAAGGATCAGAACCATTTGGTGAAAGCAGATGAGATCCGGCAAATGGTTCAACGAAGGGGCTCCGGGATACTCTCGAAACTCGAACGCAACGTCAGAACAGGATTCTGGCTGTTGGGAATATTTTTACTGCTTACTATAGCCGATCAATACTTTCCCTATGACAGTATTCTCCCCTCCTCTCTGAATGAACAACATATTCCTAATCCGCTATTGAATAAAATAATCGGGATCGTTGTCAATTGCATAATAATGTTAACATTTATTCTCTTCGTTTATCGTTATCATAAATTAAAAATTAAAAATCTGGCTGCCGACAATATGCGAATGGCTTTAGGAAAAGTAGTTCAGCTGCTCGATACTTTCAAAAAAGAGTTCTATCTCGCACTCTTTGTTTTTTCATTCGCTCAAAGCGCTGGAGTTATAATAGGTGTTTGGGAAGGTATTCACGCTGTTCCTGGTGGCAAAACAATGAATTCCTTGCAAATAGCAATGACGATTTTCATTATTGTGCTAGTAATGACGATTTTAATTTCATTGATTTTTTATCTCTTTCATAAAGGCTTCAATGCTTTATTCGGAAAATACCGCAAACAACTTATCGGGACGCTGAATGAACTGGACGAAACTGAAGAGTAGCCTGATTGTCATTACAGCAATTTTGGGGATAAATGGTTCTGGTCTCGCAAGTACCAGATTATCCGATACACTTGCAAATCAATCTGCCGAAACAATCTTAAAAATGGTTCTGCAGCGTTTACCCGAACAGAACCCTTCGTCTTTCAACAGCTATCGTGCGATCACACATCAACGTTTTCGGATAAAGGCCAATCTATCCCCTCGTGCGGAAAGTTTGATTGATACCACAGAAAACACAATCAACCAAAACAATCGTAACTATCTGTTTTCGAAAGAGACCCTGACCATTCAAAGGCGATTGAAGCCTGATTTTATTCAATTTGAAAACCTTTCGGCCAGGACGGAAGGTAAAGAGGACAGTTTGTACACAATTCTTGCCTGGCAACTATCCAATATTTCGTTCCTTGAACCGGCAGTCAGCTTCCTGGATAAAGGTTATTTATCACCACTGGCAAATGTTGCACTTGGCAATTACGATTACCATTTAAGTGATTCGATTACAAATTCAGGCGATACCCTTTGTATAATTAAATTTCATCCAAAAGTTGACAAACGATTCGACGGATTCATCGGCACAATGGCCATCAATAAAAAAGCCCTTGCGATTCAGCAAATTAGTGCCCGGTCTAAGCAATATAATCCTAAAGAACCTTTGCTCGTTATCAATCAAAATTTCGAGCAAATAAACGCATTCTGGTTGCCTTCCGAAAGAAAAATAAAAGTCTATTTAAATAAGCGAAGTGTTTCAGTCCAGGACAATCACCTTATTGCTGAGAGCATTACTAATATATATCAGCAGGAGATCAATCCTCCGCTAAGTCCCAATGATTTTAGTGCCGCGATTCAGTCACCAAAAAACGATCATCCAACAGCTGTCCTTACAACAGGCAATTATGGATACAGACCCATCAATCAGAATGATTCACTGTTACAACTACGGGCCGATAGTGCAATTATGGCAGAAAATCGTAATCAGCAGACGAAGCTGATCAGGTTTATCACTGAAGGCAAAATTCCGCTGCGCTATTTCAATATCGACTATAACAGGATATTTGGTTATAATATTTATGAAGGGCTAAAATTGGGCATCGGAGGCGAAACGAACAGACTGTTGTCCAAACATTTCACAGTCGGAGGATATATCAGTTACGGGCATAAGGACAGGGCCGTTCGAAATGGTGAATGGATCAATTTTTACCCTTCGAGAAGTACCGATTTGAGGATTCAAGTGGCTTACAAGGATGTAAATATGGAATTAGGAGAGCCGGAATTTTTGGAAACAAAAACATTACTCAATCCTGAAAGTTACCGTTATTTGCTCATTAAAAACATGTATGTCACAAAGCGGTATTCAGCCGGTATAGAATCACGCCCATTTAAAGCGTTGAACTACTACCTTTTCGGAGATCTTTCTGAAAATCATTCCCCACAAAACACGCCATATCTGAGAGATCATCCTTTCATTCCAATCAGCCTGGCCCGGACCGGTTTGCAAATAAGGTATACACCGGGAATTGTACTTCAAATGGAAGATGGCCGGCAAAAAGAGATGAACATCCCCAAATCGGATTATTACCTGACAATTATTCAAGGACTTTCAATTCTAAGTGGTGAATATCATTATACCAAAGCAGAATTCAAAGGAAAATTTAATCTTCCGTCTTCAGGATTAGGGACAACCACCATTGTGTTTCGTGGTGGGGCGATGTCACAGGAAGCGCCAATCATTGAGCTATTTAATGGATACGGAAGCTTTGCCGGCGTTTTTTCGCTTTCTGCACCCTATTCATTTGCCACGATGCAACTGAACGAATTTTCGACAGCGAATTACACAGCCGTCCATCTGCGACACGATTTCAGTACTTGGTTGTTCCCCGAAACTTCCCAAAAGAAACCAGCTTTTATCTTTGCTCAAAACATTGGATGTGGTCAGTTGAATAACCAGCAATTGATAAAATACAATCTTAAAGATTACCGCAAAGGTTTTTATGAATCAGGCTTCGAGGTAAATAACCTATTGCGAATGAACTACCTCTCGTGGGGTGTCGGTATCTATTACCGTTATGGCCCTTATCAATTCAGTTCAACCCACGAGAATTTTGCCTATAAATTTGGATTCTTCTTTAAGTTGTAGATCCCTCTCCCGTTATAACATTTGTAACATAAATCATCTCCAGGACACTACCTCCGGTTTTCAAAAATATGATGTTTCACCTCCACCACGGTGAAATGTTTCACCTCCAAGGTGGAATTTTTCATCTCCACGGTGGGATGTTTCATCTCCATATTGAAATGTTTCACCTCCACGGTGAATTAACGCACCGTCATGGTCAAAAACGGAGTTTCTGAATTGATGAATAATGCGAATCAAGGGTTGGGTTTTTAAACCCGAAGGGTTGGAATGATTGTAGAAAATATTGAAAGAAGCTGCTTTAATCCACGAAGTGGTGACATAAATCTGTCATGCCTTCGGCATTTTAATGCTTTTTCATCCGACTTAGCTATAATCCTAACATGCCTTCGGCATTATCATCTTAATTATTTTTCTACTCTTGATTCGCATGAATAACTCAAATTACCAGTTAAATATTGGACGAATCCGAAAATTAATCGATTGATATCGAAGAGATGGCCGTTGAAAATGATAGCTTTGCACCTTCATTTTTTTAAATCAAAAACGATGCAGAAAAAAATCATGTTGCTGGGTTCAGGAGAGTTAGGTAAAGAATTTGCGATTGCAGCCAAGCGCCTGGGTCAAACAGTGATTGCCGTTGATAGTTATGCAGGGGCTCCCGCCATGCAGGTAGCCGATCAGTTTGATATCATTAATATGCTTGATGGTTCTGAGCTTGACCGCATTGTGGCCAAACACCAGCCTGACCTAATTGTGCCTGAAATTGAAGCCATTCGTACCGAGCGTTTTTACGATTACGAAAAGGCAGGTATTCAGGTGGTACCTTCCGCAAAAGCGGCTAACTTCACAATGAACCGCAAAGCAATCCGTGATTTGGCAGCCAAAGAACTGGGATTGAGAACAACCAACTACCGCTATGCCAAAACTTTCGAAGAAATGAAAACAGCAGTCGGCGTTGTGGGAATACCTTGTGTCGTGAAACCATTGATGTCTTCATCAGGTAAAGGACAATCAACCATCAAATCTGAAGCTGATTTAGAAAAAGCATGGAAAGATGCGGCAGACAAAGGACGTGGCGATGTGTCGGAGGTGATTGTGGAAGCTTTTGTCCCATTTATAAGCGAAATCACCTTGCTCACTGTAACCCAGAAGAGCGGTGAAACATTGTTTTGTGCGCCGATTGGTCACCGTCAGGAACGTGGTGATTACCAGGAAAGCTGGCAGCCCGCTGAGCTTCCTGAAGGTTATGAAGAAGAAGCGCGTTCGATGGCAGCGAAAGTTACCAAAGCACTTGGAGGTGCCGGAATATGGGGCGTTGAGTTTTTCATCGTTGCAGATGGCGTGGTGTTCTCCGAATTATCGCCCCGCCCGCATGATACAGGTATGGTAACTTTAGCCGGCACACAAAACCTCAACGAATTTGAATTGCATTGCCGGACAGTATTAGGCCTGCCAATTCCCGAAATCAGGCAGGAAAGAGCAGGTGCAAGCGCGGTTATTCTTTCAGCTATTGAAGCCATTCATCCCACCTATTCCGGCCTCGAATTGGTTTGTCAAAATTCGCACGCCGATTTCCGCCTGTTTGGGAAAGAGGTTGCACGTGTTCACCGCAGAATGGGTGTAGTAGTTTTGAATGAGGAATTGGGAGCCAATGTGTTGGAATTGCAACAAACTGCACGAAAACTGGCTGACATGGTTGAAGTGAAACCAGCAGAAACGAAATAATTGATTGTGCTATATCAGTTCACCAGACAACAGCAAACAATTCTCACAATGTAAATCAGCTTAAAACAGCAATAACAGCATTTGAAATATAGAATGCGTTTCGAAAATATTGAGGCATCTCTCAAATAAATCTTGCGATGATCTGAATTAGTGCTGTAAAGAGGATGACTATCAAAATTGTAGGTTTCCAATCAAATAAAAATCTCGTTGAAAAAAGTTTAATCTCAAAAATACTTGATAATCCGATTATTAAACATACAAAACTGATTGACTGAATTCCGAGACCAATCAGATTCAAATGAGATGGAAAGACATTCATGTCACTTATTGGCAATATCGGATTCATTAAAAGTTTGATATTATAAGAAACTAAATACAGCATCAATCCAATAAGTATTATTTCCTTTTTATAACTAAGATAAGCAAAGGTAAATGTGGTTAGTCCAATCGTATGGTAAATTAATTCAAATATATTTTTCTTATTTGGCTCATTAAATGTCACAAAAAGCCCAATTATAAGAAGAAGTCCGCAAATGACAGCAATGTTTTTAAATACAAATTCTTTATTCATTTTATCTCTTCAGGTGTATTTTCGAGATCATTTCTTTTACTCATACCTCAACGCCTCTATAGGATCAAGTTTTGAAGCTTTTATAGCAGGAAGAACCAAACAAAGCCATGAGGAAAAAGCAAAGTGCTGCAGGTTCAGAGACAACATCATGATGCATCCTGAGCTAGATTTAAGACAATTATCCTTTCACCTTATCAGGATCCTCTCTGGAATCAAAAATATCTGGAATATAAATATACTCACCTACATTAGAGACCTTTGTAGCAATAAACGCTAAAGATTCCTCAAGGCTGAACAGAGCTTGTTCTGTATAAACAAGCTTCATTACCTGAGAATATCATTTGTTTTCTATTCAATTTCAGCTCTTGAAAACACCTTTCCATCCTTTATATCATTTTCCGATATTTGGGCTCTTTTGATAAGCTTTGTTTTTAAGACTTCTTCCTTTCTAAGTGTTTCATAAAACTGATCAATTAAGCTTTCATCCACCTGATGTAAATGACTATGGATAAAATCTCTTTTTTCAACTACATTCATAATTCGATTCTTTTAACTACTGCAAATTTAGCGTTTTTACTCATTTTTAGTAACACACAAAATGACGCCTGTTATTGATCTTTCAGAAATATTCAATTTACTCATACCTCAACGCCTCTATAGGATCAAGTTTTGAGGCTTTTATAGCAGGAAGAACTCCGGAAGCGAGGCTCACAATCAGGCATAAAATGACACCACCCAGCATCCATTCCCAGGGAACAATAAATGAGCTGCCGATCAAAGCCGACACTCCATTACCGGCAAGAATTCCCAGTATGATACCAAGGAATCCTCCCAACTGCCCGATGACGATTGATTCAATCAGGAATTGTTGTTTAATTGAATGGGAAGTGGCGCCCATTGCTTTATGAATTCCGATTTCGCGGGTCCGTTCAGCCACTGTGACGAGCAGGATGTTCATCAGCCCAATTGCAGCGCCCATCAGTGTAATAAAGCCGATGATCGTCGCGGCAAGGGTGACATATTTAATATTGTCGAGCAATACATTTACAAGGTTATCGCTCTTTTCGATCACAAAATCGGAGTCATCTGTTATATTTAAACCTCTGATATTCCGGAAAGTCGACTCCGCCTCTCCGATCGCCCCATCGAGAAGTTGCGCCGATTTTGGCATCACACTAATTCTGAAATTCATCTGCGGTCTTGGAAAATACTGTCTTACGTTTGTAAAAGGAAGCAATACAACCTGATCGCCCGAATCACCAAACCCACTTCCCTTCGCCTTGAGCA
>Ga0209724_1003949_pt1 | contig 11851 bp, 7 predicted proteins | sample grotaG_FD_184143 | JGI IMG/M metagenome (GOLD analysis project Ga0209724, IMG submission 184143) | Glacier valley bacterial and archeal communities from Borup Fiord, Nunavut, Canada, to study Microbial Dark Matter (Phase II) -... | ecosystem: Environmental > Aquatic > Freshwater > Ice > Glacier ... | reverse complement strand
AGCCGCCTTATGTGCTGCGTTAGGGAAAGAGGAACTGCAATTGCCCAACGGCCAGTATTTAAGTTTCAGCTTGAGAGATAACCCGCTTGCCACTCCCCTTCCAATTTCTCAAGCTCAAGTGATAAAGTGGGAGCTACGGGAGGCATCCTGATGGTTTGTCCGATGCTTGATGCATCATTCCTAAAGTGGGTTGACTCCCTGTTATACTAATTCCACTTGAGAAGCATCCGTTAGATAAGTGTTGATACTCCCCTGATATGGAGGTTCATAATTTACTATCCCATGAATTATAATTTCCTTTTTAAAAATCTTTCTCAAAAAATCAATTTCAAATTTTCCAAGATCTGCATCCCGAATGAAAGCGGTAAATAACACTGCTCTCTTATATGGTGGTTCTAAAGTGATGACCCAACCACCGCCCCTTCCACCTGCGAATGTACCTTGTACCCAACCTCTAATACACATTTCTTTATTTTGAATTTTTTTATCGGGATTCAAGCTGCCTACATCAACACAGTCCGAATTTGGATTTGGGGTTAAGGTAGGAGCTATAGAAGTTTCCTCTAGTTTAGGAACAACCGTCGTTAACGGTTTTAGGGTAGGGCTTGGTTGGACGGTCGGAGTGGCGGTTGGCATAGCAGTTGCAGTCTTCGTAGCGGTTGGCTTAGGGGTAGGAGTTGGTCTGGGCGTAGCGGTTGGGGCGATTGTCGGTTTAGAAGTCGCAGTTGGCGGAACTGTTACTGTTGCAGTCAAGGGAATAGATGCTATTCGAGTTGCTGTTGAGCTGGATTCTGAACATGAGCTAAAAAATAAACTTATCATTATGAGTAAGGTTATTACAGAAGGATAATTTTTGGAATTAGAAACAGGCATTTGGGTTCTTTCTACTATTTAGATCCATACTTAAATTTTGTTTTGAGGTTAAAAAGGTTGAATGTCTTGCTCAAATAAGCCATCCACAGTTCCAGTGAATATTCGCAGAGCTGGATTGGTGATACTAACTCACACCAATAAAAACTTACTACTTACCGAATTCCTCTCTTACGAGGAGGGTTGGCCCGCCTTTCAAGTTTCGCTCCTTAGTCTTCGTCGTCGCTGGTGTCTTTGCCCATGCGGTATTTGATGTCGTAGTTGATGATGAAGTCCAGTTCTTCGGCGGTGAAGCCGTAGTGCTGGGCCAACACCCGGTCTATTTCGTCTATGATAGGCTTGGAAGGCCCAACATTAAATTGGTCAACTTCTGCATCGCCATAAATAATACGCGCCGAGTTTTTAATATAGGATGCCATTAACTCGTTCTTCAAATGCCATAACTTTTTAATTAAAGTAGTGGGAAATGGAAAGTTAATTGGGAGCATAGCAATATCTGAGGGATATACGTGGCGTGCATCTGTAAGACTTTTCCAGAAAAAGTAAAAAATATTACTATTCAAAATACATAAGTATAAAGTTGTCAAATCTTGATTAGGAAAGTTAAGCTCAGATATAGTTGTATGTTGTTTATCAGCTTTTCTCAGCGATTTATAGTAAGGCCGAAAATCAAAAGTTTTTACCCAATATCCTCCAGCATTATGATAATAGATAGGTTCAGGACCTTTAATATCTCTATAGGAATACCAGGGTCGGCTATTTGCAAGTATCTTAGCAAGTGCAGTTTTGCCATAGGAATTGTTAACTTTTGGGATACTGTAGGATAAACGATTATTGTCTAATGGTAAGTAAGTTAAAGTATTAAATAAGATTGGTCGCTCATCGCTATACCAAGTTAGATAATCGGTAGTATGTGCAACACTAACCTCCCATTTTTTAAAAAGACAGATTGTAAGCCGTTGCATTACACCTGGGAAAAGTGCAGCAGGTCGGATAGCAAAATTACTTAGATACAAATTGCTAGTTTCTGTAAAGATTAGATTTTGCAAATTCTGCATACGCTGTGCAGCTGTTAAAGAAATTGGAACAATTAAACCTGCTCTCCCTTTTGTTAATAAAAGGGTTAAAGATCTCTCTAAAACAAAAGCATATAGGTTGCCAGACTCCTCTGTTCTATAGTTTTTAATTTTATAAATATCATTAACCTTGCTATATTCCACATAGGGCGGGTTGCCGATAATTACATCGAAACCGCCATGTTGCATAATGCCATAAAATTCTATATACCAATGGAAAGGTTGGTGGCTTTGTTGCCACTTCACAAACTGTTCCTGGTACTTTTGAGGATTATCCTGTTCGACAAAACCGTATTCAGCGGCAAGGTAGCGGTCTAGCAGAACTTTTAATTTTGTTAGACTCTGCTTTATGCCCTGTTTAGCCTCGCGCATTCCAGCACCAAACTCAGGATCATTTCGGCTGTATCGCTCCTGTTGCTCCCTAAATTGGCTATACAGCATTTCAGTTAACCCTGCCAAATGTTCAATTTCTCCAAGCTCTTTTTTGGCCTCGGATAAGTCTAGCTTCCGGCCTACTGCAATTTTAACTTCTTCGTGATTGGCAAAACCGACCAGGGTATTCCCGGCCCGGATGTTGAAGTCAATATCGGGTAGGGGTTCGATGCCGTAGTTGGCTTTGGCGGGATTGGCCTGAACCTGGGCCGCCAGCTTGAGGAACAGGCGCAACTTGGCAATTTCCACGGCCTCTTCCATGATGTCCACGCCATAGAGGTTGTTGATGATGATAGATTTCAGGACGAAGTAGCGGGGGTTAAGGTGGTCGGCCATCGCGCTCAGGGTCTTGCGGAAGTCGTCATGTCTGTTGGGCTGTTTTAGAATATCGGCTTCGGCTACCAGTTCTTGCATGCGTTCCAGGCAGCCGGAATAAAGCGGCTCAAGGATGTTGAGGGCGGCGAACAGGAAAGCCCCGCTGCCACAGGTGGGGTCTAGCACCGTCACTCTGGAAATAGCTTTGTAGAAGGCGCGCACCAACTCCGGCCCTTCACTGCTCTCAATTACGTCCTGAGCAAACTGGCGGATATTGAGGTTGTAGGTTATCAGGTCGTTGATAGAGCTAAGTTCGCCCGCCTGTAGCTTGGTTTTTATCTCGGTATAGCGTTTGCGACGGGCTACCACCTCGCGCCAGATTTCGGTGGGCAAGGCGTATTCGGCGGGGGCGGGTTTGTTCCAACCACCGCGCTCGGCTACGTTGTTAAGTCCGGCGGCAATTTCGGGGGGTAATTCCAGGGTCGTGCCTTTTTTAACGGCCTCGTAAATATAGCGGTCGGGGTCGTTGACCAGCAAGCTCCAGGCTACGCCACCGGGGGTAAAGGCAATTTCGCAATCGTCTTTGGCGCGGTCAAACAGGAAGGGAATGATGGTATTTTTGGCGATGTATTCGGTAATATCCTCTTTGGTGTAATAGGCTCCCATCTGCTTCTGGTTGATATATTTCTCGAAGATATAGCCCAGCACATCGGGGTTAATCTCGCGGTCGTTACGCAGGGGGCGTTCGTCCAGATGCCACTGGTAGTCGTCAAAGAAGGCAAAGATTCGGCGGAAGGCATCGTCGGGAATCTGGATGAGGCGGTTTTCGCGCTCCAACTGGTGGACATCAAAGAGGCCGCCGTTGAGGTAGGGGACTTTACCCAGCAGAGCCTCTAATTCGGGGCTGCGTTGCTGGTTGCCCAGGCCATCATGGAACAGTTTTAGTAAGAACTCGCGGTAGAAACTATGGAACTGGTCGTTGCCAAATTGGGCTTGCAGCTTTTGCAGGCGGTTTCCCAGATAGGCGGTATCGCCGTCCAGAAAGCCTTTTTTCTGGATGAAATAGACGAACATCAGGCGGTTGAGCATTAATGAGGCGTACCACTCGCGGTCAGACTGGCCCGGAATACCCTCGATAAATTTCAGGAAGGCGGCATGCTCGGTTTTGAAGCGGTCATAAAACTTTTTGGTAACGTTGTCTACATCGAAGGCTTTTTTGGTTTTCTGCACCACGTCCGAAATGCCGACCCCGGATTCTTCTTCTGCCAGGGTAAAGGCCAGGGCGGAGAGCTTTTGGAAGAGTAATTCGCCGTCCTGACCTTTGTAGTAGGCACTCTCACGGGCGGCATCGGGTCGCCCTGCCGTTCGCTTAATCCAGAGCCAGCGTTGGGTCGTTTTGGCGGGGTCGGTGAAGATTAGCAAGTGTTCGTGAAAGAGTTTGGCGAGTTCGCGGTATATTTTCAGGCGGATTTTTCGTTCGGGGATAGTCCCGGCATAGTTAAAGGCCAGCATTCCGGCTTTTTTAGCCAGGGGAATGACACTATATTTCTGGGTATCCACCAGCAAGGGGATTGGCTGGCGAATATCGGGGTTGTCCCAGCCCAGCTCTTCGACAAACAGGGGTTTCAGGTCGAAAGTTTTGATGTATTGCAGCGTGCGAGTGCGGTCTATGCTCATTTTCTTCCCCGTTGAAATATAGTTGGTTGGCGATTAGAAATTCAGGTTGCTAAACGATTTCAGTTTTTAACGCCTAACTGATAGACTCTTAAAAGGCGCAAGGCTGCCACCATGCTCTGGAAGGCATGCTCAGTCTGTTCTTCAAAAGGTTGGTAGGGATTCAAGGGAGGCACGATAATCCGAATAGTGCCAGACCCTCCGGCGGCTACCACACCCATGTCGGTTGTAAGGTAAGGCCCAAAGCGAGTCTTTAATTGACTGAGGTTTTTGCTCATATTAGAAAAATGCAAATCAACCCTACCTTCCAGTTTAATAATCATTACCGTATCGGAAGGGTTTCCAGGCAGAGGAACGTTAAGCCAGGTTGATACTAACTTCCCGGGATTTTTTAGATTCAATTCGGGCAATCGCTCTTTAGACATAAACCAGTAGGAACGAAAGAAAGCCGTAATCACCGGGTTTTCGGTTATGGCAGTAGCTCTTTTGATAGCCGAGTCAATCAAAGCAGCCTTATATTCCCCTCGACTGCCGGGCGTGGTAGTATTAAGCCATTCCTTAATTTTTTCAAAACTTACCCTGGCATGAAAACTATGATTGGAAGGTGGGTCGCCAAAATATTTCTGAGGGGCCACCAGCACAGTGGTAAATTGGTTATTATAGAGGTTTTTACCGCGCAAAAGGTAGCGTTCAGCCTGGTCTGGCTGAAAATCGGCATTAATTTTGTCCTCAATCAATAAAGTCCATTTTTTGCCCTGTTTATTGTCAAAAATTACCACCAAATCGGCTTCGCCGTAAATATCGTGAACCGAATGGCGGGCACTCAAAAGGTGGGGGTATTCAGCGGTGTTTAGGTCAGCACCCTGTGTAGCAACGGCGTTAAAAAAAGTTTGCCGGAATTCAGACGAACAATGAAATTCCTCTAGCAGCAGCAAATCCATATCCCGTTCGATGGTGGACTCTTCGTAGATAGAATCAAGGGTCGTTTCAATATTTTCCATAATCTTATCCTTTGAAGTAACCATACAAATCAGGCTCCCTGATACAAGCCTAGCGAGCAGATAATTTTTGGTTCCTGGGTTTCGTTCTCATCATGCACGACACAGAGGCGGTCTTCGCGGTACATTATCAGTACCAGATTGACCAGTTTTTCATCGTCAATCCCGGATTTAAGTTGGCGGTTCAAGGTGTCGGTGGCCTGGGAACGTAGCGGGTAATTGTAAATCTGGTCAATTATTTTAAGGACAGTTTGTGAATCCTCGGTATTTTCCCACAGAGTGCCTTTTAATTTTTCGGCGTAGCTCAGTAGCCGCTGGTAAGTTCGATAACGCGCCCCACCGGGTCGCCCAAGCTGCCCGCCAGTGTGTAATTCATCCTGGGTAATTTGCTTTACTCCGGCGGTCACCAGTTCATGATGGTGTTCATAGCGGGGGATGGCGGGGGTGTTGGGGGAACATTCTGCCGCCTTCAGGATTGCCAGTTGGGATTGGGTAACGGTATTACCCTGCTGGTCAAACCAGGCCAGCGAGTCGTTGCCTTCAGGGGTGCGCACATATATCAGAGCACCCTGGGGTTCGAGGGGAGTGCCGATGTACTGGCGGGTGGAATAGACCACATCGGGCAGGGCGGCTATTTTGCCTTTGAGGCTGCTATCCTGGTCGGTGGCATTTTTCCAGATTTGATAGGCGTAGGAGGCAAGGTCAACCTCAGTATCGGCATCGCCGTCCAGTATGCCGGACTTTTCGTTGTAGAGGTTAACGATGGTCTGGTCGTCGGCATCATCCTCGAAGAAGGTTTCGTCGGTACCCACAACTTCGGCATTTTCTCTCAGGCGGCGGCGGACTCTTTCACGTAGCCGGATAATGCGCTCTACGCCGTCGGCGGGTAAGAAGGTGTAGCAGAGGATTTCTTCGGCCTTCTGCCCGATGCGGTCAACCCGCCCGGCGCGCTGGATCAGACGGATGATGGCCCAGGGGAGGTCATAATTCACCACAATGGCGGCATCCTGCAAGTTTTGGCCTTCGCTGAGAACGTCGGTGGCAATCAAAACCCGGATTTCATTTTCTGGCGGTACTTTATCCCGTTTTTCGTTGCTGGTGGGGCTAAATTTCCAGGCCAGGGCGGTTGGGTCATCACTATCCCCGGTAACTCCGGCCAGGGCGGTGATACCGCGAGCCTTGAACTGAGTGGTCAGGTAGCGGACGGTATCGGCGAATTGGGTGAAAATCAGCACTTTTTTGTCTGAATGGGTTTTGGTCAAAAGTTCAAGCAAGGCGATCAACTTGGTATCACGGTTTGAGTTCCAGTTGCCGCAACGCTGACGCACCCCTAATAGAGCACGAGCATCGGACTGTAAGTCGGCTTTAAGTTTGGGAGCGAACAGGTTGCTGCGCAGCCACTTGAAGCGGCGGCGGTACTGTTTGGCATAGCTGTCGTAGACTTTGGCGGCTAATTTTTTGTACTCAGCTTCGGTCTGGGTTAGCAGGTCGGCCTGTTCGCCGGTATCGGGTGGGGTTTCGGGGGTTTCGGTTTCGTCTTCATCCTGCAAAAGGTTGGACTGGACGATTTCGGCATCCTCGTCGGTGCAGCGGGGGTCGAGTAGTTCGGCTTCCTGAGTACCCAAAGGAATGTCCAGGCCGTTTTCGAGGGCGTGGAAGAAGATGTAGTTTCGCAAGATGTGGCGTTCGATAGACTCGATAAAGGCGGGGCCACCACTTTCCAAACGCTTAAAGAGGTTGGTACGGCAAAAGCCCATCAGCCGTTGTCCGGCTCGACCCAGGTTGTCCAGTTGTTTCTTCTCGGTGTCGTTGGGTTTGGGGTTGGGTTTGGTTACCACATAATTGCCCAGGCCGTAGCGGGGTAAGGAGAGGCTATTGATGGAGTTTACCACCTCTTCGGCATAAAGTCGGCCATATTGGTCGGTGGGGTCGGTATCATTAATGTTGAATTTCAGAGTGCGGGGCAACCGCGCAGGGAAATAGGAGTGGCTGCCGTCTTCAAAGGTCAGGAAGCGTCGCCCGTTAGTCTGGTCAAGGGTGGAATAGTTTTCTATTATAAAGCTGCGGGTACGGCGCACCATGTAGAGGCGCATGAGTTCCCGCCAGTCGTCAATGAATTCACTTTTCTCGAAGGCGGCCAGGGAACGGGGAGCGGCCTGATACTTCACATTAAATCCTAGCTCCCCTAATGTGCCAATCAGTTTTTCAGGCCGAATCCCCAAATCTTTGCCTTCCTGGATAAACAGACGGAGCTGGGCCGAGAGGTCAAGAAAGGTTTTATTATAGGGGGTGGCGGTCAGCAAAATACACTTGCTATCGTTTTTCTCGATATATTCCTGAATGGCTTTGAAGCGTTTACTCTCACGGTTGCGGAGGTTATGGCTTTCGTCTATTAGCACCAGCTTGTAACGGCGCAAGTCGGGCAAGACCTTGATACAAATGCTGCTGGAAAGCACCTTGCTGGAGCGCAGGCCATATTTATCAACGTAATCTTCCCACATATTGGTCAGGTTTTTGGGGGATATTATGAGGGTGTCCATGCCGTAATCGTCCTGAAAGATACGAGCAAGGGCAGTTGCCATAAGGGTTTTACCCAGCCCCACCACATCCCCGATTATCACACCGCCGCGTTTGTTGAGATGGTGGGCGGCAATTTTAACGGCGGCTACCTGAAAGTCCAGTAACCGTTTGCCAAATTCGCGGGGAATGGCATATTCGGCCAGACCAGCACGGGCCTCGTTGGAAAGGTGGTAGGCCATTTTGAGGTAGATATGATAGGGTGGTATCGGTACTTCCCGCGCCCAACTGTTATCAATTATGGTGGCAAGGTCTTCGGAAATATCCAGACAGAATTTGTCGTCCCAGCGGTCGTTAAACCATTTTTCGAGTTTGGTGGCGGCATCTTTGTCGGGTACGTCAATATTCAATTCGCCCTGGTATTGAAGACCTGACATTGTGAGGTTGCTACTGCCCAGGTAGCCAATTTTAGGTTGGCTAAAGTCATCACGGTAGAGCAAGTAGAGCTTGGCATGGAGCTGGTGGCGCAAATGAAGTTTAACAACAACTTTGTGGGCTTTGAGCTGGGCACTTAGCAATCGTAAACTGGCTTCATCCCTGGCGGTGGGCGCGCCGATGGTAAGTTGGGTGCGGAATTCCTCGGCCATTTTGCGCTTCAAGCGGATAGCGAGGTTGTTATCGATTGAGTCTTCATTTTCGGTTAAGCGCAGCAGGGATTTGAGTTCGTCCTGGGGCAGGCTTTGCATGCCGATCATCAGGCGGCAACAAGCCCCATCACCACCCGCCCAGTCGTTCACATAGTCTTCGAGTAAACCCCAGCCCCGCAGGTTAAAATAGCCAACGCAAAAATCGGCTCGATAGGCAACCTTCAGGGTTTCCTGTAACGCCGGGAAAAGTTTTTGTTCAATATTATCGAATATAGTGGGCATATCAGCATTTCCTGCTATTGATATTTGGTTGCCTTATTAGGTTCAGGCTGTTATACTTAAAGTAGGTAAATATAGACTGAATTAAATAATTTTTATAGACCAGACCCCCGGTAGTTGTAACCTATCCAGGGGTTTCTTTTTATTATTTCTATTGGAATCTAGCACTATAGGCGGATAAAGTCAATTCTTCCAATTGTAAATATTGACGTTTTGGAATAGTATTTAGAAGCTAACCAAATATTTCATTGAAGTATTAATCTTAACAATCCCTATAGGAAAAAGAAGTTCCGTAACCGTTCACGGGGGTCCGAAAAATTGTATGGTTTGAGTTATAACTACCCCTTCGTGAATAGAGAGTATGTAAAAGAATTGACAAGAGGGGGAGGCAGGGTTAAAGTATGGGCCGCAAGTATAGAGAATGAATGAGCTTTTGATTAGGAGGTAAAGATGCCTGGTCCAGCAGCCCATAGTCCATATAGAATATTCCATAAAGCACCCCGTCATATTTTTGAGTGTAGTTTAAGTCAGTGCCCTCACTGTAATCGATCCTTGCGGCCCAGGAAACTCTGGCACGTTTCAAAAACAATCCATACCTTGCATAGCCCACTTTTTGTGGCGGGTAAAAGTAAAGAATGTGCTACCCCTGATTGTACTCAGCGTGGTCAGCACTATTACGCCAGCCAAATGTTAAAACTCTGAGTTTGCCCTACAGCACCTATAGGCGGGATGTACTGGCTTTCATAGGTAGCGAGAACACCGACAACTTAATGAGATTAGAGCCAGTTTGATCGAGCAAGGTCTGGTAATCAGCAAGCGCAATGGTAGTAAACTCTACAGGCAAATCTTGGCCTTGATAAAGGTCTGAGTGGGGCTATGAAGGCCACCAACTTACCACCTAACACTGATACAGATGGTCAGTTAGCTTTCATGCTGACTAAAAATGCTATTCCTGGCAGGCTGGTATTCAAGAGCTTTGAAACGTCGTTAACGGTGGATATTGTTAAATAAGCAATTCTTATAGAACCAATAAAGAAATTTAAAAAACTACTATTGAGGAAAAACAGAGCGGAGATAGAAGCCTTAAAAAGCCAGGTTGAAATTGCTGAGAAAAAGGCTGATTCAGGACTTGCCACTGAAGCTGTTGACCGTTTTATTAAAAGTAAAGTTACTGAACAGGAATTATTAAACCAGGAGCAAGCCCGACTTTTAGCCCTTAAAGAAGCTGAATTAAGGGGGAGAGAAAGAATAGCAGAAATAAGAATGAAGGAAGTAGCTGCGGATAGAGCAGAGCTTGACTTAGAAAAGGATAAAATTATCTTTGCCATGAACCTTGCTCAACAGATTTCAGCGATAAATCCTGCTTATGCAGATGTAGTTACTCAGGCGTTACTGCCAAGTATTGCAGGGATGCTCGTAGTAACTGGCCTTCAGGCTGAGGTGGTTGAGCCGCCTCAGCCTGAAGGCACCGGATGAGCCAGATCCACAGGTGAGTTAACCTTCCCAGGCTTTCGCAAACAGTTAGAGTCTGAAGTTGAAGCTTAGAAAATTCTGAATTGCTCGGCACTTTCAAACAGGCCAAACCAGAGGATGATACTGGGATGTTCTAGGCGGCATTGGGGTTACGATTATTTAGGGCTAAATAAAAAAATTTACCAAAAGGAGACATTCTAATGGCAGAAGAGTTAAAGGTATATTTAGATCATCTTATTCGTCGCGAGGATCTTCTTTACCAACGCTCAGAAGATGTAGCTATTAATGAATCTGAAGAATTTAATAACCCCAGATTTACACTCAAGGACTTCTTCACCACAGATGATCCTGTGTCAGATAGATTGCGAAAACCTGATTTTCAGAGGGCAACTTGGGCTTGGACTCCTGAAGAATGTGTATCTCTCCTTCATTCTTTGCTCCATAAACAAGTTGTTCCAAGCGTAATAATGTGGAAAAGCCCTTCAAGTTTTTATTATGTATTAGATGGTGGGCATCGTATATCGGTTCTATTAGCATGGTTAAACAATGATTGGGGTGATAGCAAAAGTGGTGAGGTTGCGGAGTACGACCCTGAACTCGCGAAGAAAATAAGAGACGCTGCAAGAGAAGTTAGGCGTTTACTTGCCGGACGAAATATTGGTAATTTTAAGGATTATAAATTAGCATACACGAATTATAAGGCAAAGGTAAATGAGAATACAAAAATTGAGCCTGAATTAGATCCAGTCACTGACAAACAGGTTCAATTTTATAGAGCATTGTTGGATAATAACGGGTTCCATTTGCAATGGGTAGCAGGGAATTATCAAAAAGCAGAAGAGTCTTTCCTAAACATTAACAAAAGCGGTACAAAATTAACGGAATGGGAAACGCTACTTGTAAATTACAGAAAGTCAAGCTTATCCAGGTTTATTATGTCGGTGTCAAATATTACTGGCATGGAACACTGTTGGCCGACTAAGTTAGCTAATTCCGAGGACAAAGCTAAAGCAACTAATTCTACAACAGCAATTTTGAGCGGTATAACAAAATTAAACGATTACATGTTTTAGCCACAATATGATAGTAGTTTTAGAAAACTCAGCCAGCCTTTCTTAGTACCTTCTCGGACCCAGCCTGAAACAAAACCTGGTTATGTTGCTGAGTTGATTACTGTAATTAGTGGAGGTAAAGGGTTAAAATCTGAGGTCGAAGAGCAGCTTAAAAAATATAGTTCAAATAGCCCCGATCAAATAATCGCCGATGGATTAAGCCTAGTTAACCAATGCTTGGAGGTATTTAGTCACCTAACAGGTGATTCCAATCAATCTCAATCCCTTTCGTTAGTTCCTGCACTCTATTTTTATACTGAAAATGGTAGGTATGTGCGAAGCCTGCTTTACGGTTTTATATATTGGATGTTTTCTGATAAAGATGAAAAAAATCTTTTAGAGCCTGTCTAAAAATGAGGGATGGGTATTTACAAAAACGCTAAACTGGGAGGCATGAATACACGAAAAGCCTATGACAGCGACTTAAATGATAGGGAGTGGGATTTAATCGAACCACT
>Ga0209724_1003948_pt1 | contig 11853 bp, 10 predicted proteins | sample grotaG_FD_184143 | JGI IMG/M metagenome (GOLD analysis project Ga0209724, IMG submission 184143) | Glacier valley bacterial and archeal communities from Borup Fiord, Nunavut, Canada, to study Microbial Dark Matter (Phase II) -... | ecosystem: Environmental > Aquatic > Freshwater > Ice > Glacier ... | reverse complement strand
AATATACGCAACGGGTGATGTGCCCGGTAGGCATCCCAGATCCAGTCATCCGTAAAGAAAGGTGTTCCGTTATCGTTATGAACGGTTCCGTCGAAAGCGCTGAAGTAGCGGCCATCTTCCGAAATGCAAACCGGACGTTCGAAAGTACGGTAAAAAGAGGTGTAAAAGATCGTTTTCTCATTATCTGAACTTCCTGTAACTGCAATCTTTCCAAGCGATTCGTTCCAGGTTGCACGCCCTTTTTGCTGCAAGGCTTTCAGATCGTAATTCTGAATTTCGCGGGTTAAGTTTTTCTTTGCCTGCGCCTCGTCGATAAACGAAATGCCATAACGTAACCGGACTGTTTTTGTCCCCTTTGCATATTTCAGTATCACACACGCATTTTTCCCTTTGGCTTCAGTCCCTTTTGTAAGACTGTTTTCATTGAGCACTGAAATACTTTCAGGTGATTGCTCTGGCTTCAGGTATAAATAAACCCGGGTGTTGTTTTCGAGTGACTGAAATCCGGAAACTGCTTCTCCATCCCATTTGAGACCACCATTACGTGAGTTCAGCACAAGATAAGCAGGGCTTTCCTGTCCGAAAGTAAGCTCATACAAAGCCGACTGGTGTGATACGGCAAACTGAACATCCGTCTGCTGGTCATCCAGGTAAACGGAATAGGAGTAAGGTGTGATCTTTTCCTGATCGTAACTGTACGAAATGACAGGTTTAATATCTTTTTCATCTCCCTGGAACGGGCTCAGGTTGAAAGCTGAACTTCCGCGATGGCTTGTTACGACCAAAGGAAGGCCTCTCAGCAAATCGCCGGTAAAGTCGCCCCGTTCGGGATAAACCCGCAGAATGCTGTTTGGCAAATGAATGGTCGGAAAGGTGGGCACGAGCAAATGACTGATGTTCCCGATATAGGGGTTCACAAAGTCGACCGGATCTTTCTTGCCAGTTTCCGCCGCTGAACAGGCTAACGTGAAAAAAAGTGCAGCAGTCAGCAAACACTTCGTTTTTAAAGCTATTCTTGTTTTACTAAAGAAATTTTTCTCCATCATTCTATTTATTTAAGGTCATTTTATCTGTATCTATTTTTATCGGGCTGTAATTACTTTCGCAGGATTTAAAAGTTTTGTCAGGTCAATCTTATCGTAAGGTTCTTTACCGAAAGCTGCGTAATATTCAAGTTGAACGGTCCCTTTGTTTCCATCGGTTTTAATCATTGCATACCCTGGAAGGTCAGTTTGTTTGTAAAAGACAACATATTTTGCCTCTTCAGCAAGAATTGCCTTTCTGTTCTCAAGCGTTTCAGGTTGCCAGTCGGTGACATTCTGAGCAATTGATGGACCATATTCCGTGATCACGTGAGTTGGTTCCAGGTAATTTCGGTCATTGACCACACTGTTCACCATCACCTGAACAATTGGTCCATATGGAGTATTCCTGATCACAACCGAGTAGCGATGCAAATGGGCTGTTAATACAATTGCTTGATACCGGGCAATTACTTCCAGCAATTTCTCCCGTTTTTCAGGATTGTCTTTCAGCATATGCCAGCATCTCTCGGTAACCGGTATTACAGGTTGATGTACCGCCACAAACTTGAATTTTGCTTTTGATGCCGAAAGTTCTTTTTCGAGGAATGAAACCATGTCGGTATTTTTATCAAACGGGTCAAGACAGATAACCTGCACATCTCCCATAATATAGGAATAGCTCGCATTGTTAATTTCCGAATTGTTGGTTTGCTTCCTGATCATGGGGAGGTAATATTTCTGAAAGGCCTCAACCGCTCCCGGACCTGTAACATCGTGGTTTCCCTTTACAATGATCCAGGGAACAGGCAGGTTGGTATCATCAATCGCCTTCATCGCATTTGCTGCCATGGTGCCGGCTTTCTCTTCCGATCCCGCTAACCCTTCCGATAAATCACCCAGTTGGATCACCGCTTTCACAGGAGGTTTTACAGTCTGAACCTGCTTCCGCAAAATTCCCATGAAATCGCTCCAGTTGTTTTTTGTAAAATCGATGTATTCTTTGACCTGTCGCACGTCATCGGGTTTGTTGGCAAGCCATTCCATGTTGTGATTGCCTGAAAGGTCATAATGCAGATCACCCAAAACAAGAAAGCTGCTTTTTTGTGCATTGGATTGAACGGATGCCAACACCAAGAGGATGATAAAGAATAAAAATCTTTTCATAAACGCTTCATATTTAGCTTTATTATTTATTCATCTCCAGCAAGTTGAATTTTTATGCTTTCAATCGCGAGTTAATTAAAAGAATATTTGATGCTGACTGATGAATACGAACCTGGCTGGTTTTTGTTCCCGTCGGATATCAAACCGGTTCGCATGGCAACTCCCCATTGAGGCAGGAAATTACCATCAACAGCGTCTTTATCTTGTATTTTGAACGGTGTCCAGTTTTTCCCATCAGTCGACCATGAAAATTTATAAATCCGGCCATGTGTGGCTTCCATTTTCAGGGAAACCTTGCCATTTTCGGGGATTGCAGTTTCTGCGAGGATCTCTTTTGTACCCTTTTTTAGCTGAAAAAGAACCAGTTTGGAATGACCGGCCACAAATGCGAGCAAGTTCTTCGAATTGCCATAGACACCAATTCCACTTTGAGCGTTTGTTGGTGCGTCCAGTTCTGCTTCGAACGAATAATTCCCTGTTTTGGGACTTACTCCTGCAAAAGTAATTCCTTCCCTAGCTGATGTAAGTGCGAATATTCCTTTCTGAATTTTGATATCAGGTTTCGGCTCCGTAAGGTCATATTGCCATAATTTCAGATTCTTATCACTTGAAAAATCATCAGAATAAACCGAATCACGTACTTGCTTCGTGTTTGCGAAAGGCATTTCAACCTGAACCGACGGCGTATTCCCGTTTTTGAAACGCGGCCACCTGGTACCTTCATCCCAAACCACTTCATCCAGCATTCCCTGTCTGCCAATGTATTCGAAGTCGGTGGCGTTGTACGAATGGTATAGGTAGAAATAGCGGTTGTCGGGTGTAGTGACCAACGTTCCGTGTCCCGGGCATTTCCAGGTATCGCTGCCCTGCAAGATCGGGTCGGGATATTGCTCCCATCCGGTCCTGAGGTTTTTCGAACGCGAAACCCTTATCGCGTAACTGCATTGGTTGTCGCAGCAGCCCCCTACAGAGTAAAAGAGGTAATAGTATTCACCATGTTTAACGAGACATTGTCCTTCATCGCCTGCACCTTTCCATCCCTTGTCAAAACGGGTCAGACTGAAGTGTTCGCCCACCAGCGACAAACCGTCGGCGCTTAATTCCGAAGCGAGAATTTCAATGGGCCGCTCCTGGTTTAAACCGTAAGCTTTCCAACAGATGTACATTTTTTTGTCGGTATCACGATACACAAACCCGTCGATGGCCTCCTTGCCCCAATCAACAATGATACCCTGGTCTGTAAATCCCTTCCGAAGATCTTTTGTCGTTGCTACACCGATACACGACACGCGGTCACCTTTACGTTTGGCCGTGTAATACACGTAGAAAGTTCCATCTTTAAAGTAAAGTTCCGGCGCCCAGAAACTGTCGGACGCCCACGCTGGCAGTTCGTTAAAAACTGAACCAATCTGTTTCCAGTTAACCAGATCGGACGATTCGTACAACGGGTAATTGGGCGCAAAATCAGAAGTTGTGCCTGCCGCATAATACATTTTACCAACGCGGATCACAGTCGGATCGGGAAAATCACCGGCGATCACCGGGTTGCGGTACTTTATTTTATCATTTCCGGGTTGTGCATGGACAACAACGGTCGAGATCATCAGGCAAATTGTGAATAGTAACGTGGTCCTTATCATTTTCATTAAATCAATCTATGGTAATTTAATACAGCGTTATTGCATCTGGTATATCCCTTGTGCTATTTAAACTTTACAGTTTTCCCGGTCTTAGCCGACTCCCTGGCTGCTGACAGAATTTTCACAACCATCAGATTGTTTTCCGGTGAATAGAGATCGTATTTGGTCATTTTGATTTTCCCGTTAATCACATCCGCAAAATAGCTGAACGGATCTTCGTAAACTGAGATATCCTCTGCCGTAACGCGTGTAGCCTGTTCAGATTTCATCGTGCTACTTCGCAGCCGCATGTCGTTTTTGTTTACAGCGACAATATAACCCGAATTGCCATAAATCTCCATGTCTTTCCGGCTGAATGGCCAGTTCCACGATGCCTGGATGATACATTGCGACTTCGCATAGCTCACAATAATGGTTGCATCGTCATCTACTTTCGGGTAAATATCTGGTTTGATTTGCTGCGTAACGGCAGTTACAGAAACCGGCGCTTCTCCTTTTTGAAGGTAGGTCATAAGGTTCGCACCGTAGCATCCGAAATCAATTAACGCACCTCCTCCATTTTGAACCGGATCTGTGAGCCAGTCCAAAAAGTACTTGTCGCAGCCAATTTCCTTTGGTCCCTGGTGTCCGTCGTGAATAACGACCTTTTTAATTTTTCCAATATAGTTACTGTCGTTGACCAGTTGGAAAGATTTTGCTGTGGTCGGATACCACGAAGTCTCGTAATCGGTCAGCAAATAAATGTGGTATTTATCAGCCAGTTCAACCATCTTTTGGGCATGTCCGACATTTGTAGCCAACGGTTTTTCAACCATCACGTGAATTCCCCGTGGTGCACAGGCTTCAACAACAGCCATATGTTCGTAAATAGAACCGAAAGCCACCACCGCGTCAGGTTTTACACTGTCCAACATCTTAGTCAGGCTATTGTAAATCAGTTTCGGATCAAAACCAAATTTTTTCGAGCGAAGTTGTGCCAGTTCATTGTTCGTTTCGAAAACTCCGACCAACTGGAAATCGCCTTTATCCTTTCGTCCCAATATAAACGAGTTGTGTCCGTGCGTCACCCCGGCAATTGCGAGGCGAATTGGTTTTTTAACAGGAGTTTGCGCCTTCAGATTTGTAATTACGAGTAAAACAATAACGCCAGTCAGCAAGAATGTCTTCATGTTTTTCTTAAATAAATAGGGTGTAATTAATCAACAGTTATTCTTCAAAGGAACTGAATTTTGTATTCATTCGCATACGTTTTATGAATCATTCTTTCAGCTTTTTGTTCGAATGCCCTTTTGAATTGTACCGACCCGAATAAGATACAAATTATCAGCACCTACTGACCTTAAACCGGGGTTCAATTTTTTCAAAATCAATGGGGGTTGTTATAATGAAAATAAAGAATACTAAAACAAAATGCACAAAAAAAGAGGTTCATGATTGCTCACAAACCTCTTTACTAACTGTAGCGAGAGCGGGGCATGATCCCGCGACCTCGCGATTATGAATCGCGCGCTCTAACCAACTGAGCTACCTCGCCATTATTTCAAATCCTCTAATCACGACACTTCGGGAAGTTAACCCGTAATTTTCGTAGTTTGAGGCTGCAAAGATAATACGTTTCTGGTTTAAGGCAACCCCTATGTTTATTTTTTTGATTTTTGTTTGCCCATGAAGGGCAAAGTATTGGAAATCCTAAATAAATAGCTATTTTGCAACTGTTTATCAAACAACCATCATTTTACTGAATAAAGTTTAGTTACTTATGAAAGAGATCAGATTAGAGTTTTTCCTCAAAACTTCACCCGCTGTTTTGTTCAGCCGGATCAGTACACCTTCAGGATTGGCAGAATGGTTTGCTGATAATGTGAAAGAGGCGGGCAAAATCTTTACATTTATATGGGGGAGCTCCGAACAGAAAGCTGTTATTCTGACGATGATTCCAAATGAATCCATTACCTTCAGATGGCTGGATATGGGACCAGGATATGAATTCGGATTTAATATCCAGAAAGATGAACTCACCGGCGATGTTGCGCTCATAGTTACTGATAATGTCGATGATGACGACATTGACGATACCCGGAATCTTTGGAGTTCGCAGATTGCAAAACTGAAACAAATGATCGGCTCATAGATTAAACACTCCAAATTCCAAAAAAGGTTTAACTTTGCGTTCGTTTCAGAAAACCATTGCATGAAGCGACTACATCTGTATATTATTAAGAGTTTTATCGGACCTTTTTTTGTCACGCTCCTCATTTCCCTTTTTGTACTGTTGATGCAGTTCTTATGGGTTTACCTTGATGAGTTGGTTGGCAAAGGACTGGATTTCAATATAATACTTGAATTTATTCTTTATACAATGGCCATGTTGATGACCAACGCGTGGCCGCTGGCAATGCTTCTGGCATCAATAATGACTTTTGGAGATCTGGGTGAGAATAACGAACTATTGGCGATGAAAGCTGCCGGTATATCCCTTTACCGGATCATGCGACCTGTTATTATTCTAAGCATCCTTATGACCATCGGGTCGTTTTACTTCTATAACAACGTGATCCCGGTCTCCTATAAAAAGCTGATTGCCCTTATGTCAAGCATTCGGCAGTTGCGGCCGGAGATCATTGTGAAAGAGGGGATTTTCTCCAATGACATCGATAACTATTCCATAAAAGTAGGTAAGAAATCGGCCAATGGTGATATGCTTTATGATATCATGATCTACGATCATACCGATGACAAAGGGAACAACAATGTAACTGTTGCTGATTCTGGTACGATGAAAATTACGAAGGATAAAAAATATATGATTCTCAACCTTTTTTCTGGTGAGACACATGCAGAAATGCAACCACGCGACCGACAAAAATTGACTTACCCGTCCAGAACTGATAAATTTGAAAAACAATCCATTTTTACTGTTTTAAAGGGGATGGAACTCGAACGAAGAGACGAAAGTGTATTTCGTAATGCAAACCGGGCACTGAATAATTCACAAATTGTCTATTTTGTTGATTCTTTGGGTAAAGCACTTGATAAACAAAGGACAGAGAATGCATTAACGATTACCTACCTGTCTCCATTAAGTACCAGTTTATTTAAAATTGCCCGAAAAGATACCTTTCCAACAGCAGCGCTAAAACTTGTCAGGTATTCTGATGTAGATTCTATTATGAATAAACTATCTGGTCCGGAAAGATCAAATATCATTAACGGGGCGCTCAATTCTGCACGAAATAATGCACGTGCCATTCAGCAATCGGATGAAATGATTACTGCAAGCGTTCGTCTTTTGAATCGATTTGGGATAGAGTGGCACAAAAAATACACTTTTGCCATCGCATGTCTTATATTTGTGCTAATTGGTGCTCCATTGGGCGCAATTATTCGAAAAGGAGGACTTGGAACACCGTTGGTAATTTCGGTTGTCCTGTTTATATTTTACTGGATAATTTCAACGACGGGCGAAAAAACCTCTCGCGAAAGTGTTTCCGCAATTTGGCAAGGCGTTTGGTTCTCAACATTTATTTTTCTTCCGATGGGACTCCTGCTTACTTACAAAGCGGCTAATGACTCAGTATTTTTTAATGTAAATACCTATATGGAATTCTTTAAGAAGATTCTAAAATTGATAAAAAAAGAGGATAAAGACAATCAAGATAAACTGTTACAATAATATAAGAATGAACGATATTAAACTGAATACCATTGATGAAGCTGTTGAAGATCTCCGCAATGGAAAACTAATTATAGTTGTTGACGACGAAGATCGTGAAAACGAAGGGGATTTTATTGCAGCCGCCGAAAAGATTACTCCAGAGATGGTCAACTTCATGGTAACTGAAGGACGCGGACTGATCTGTGTTCCGCTTACCGAAGAGCGTTGTGAGGAACTTGATCTGGGAATGATGGTTGGCACTAATACCTCTCTGCATGAAACCCCGTTTACTGTATCGGTCGATGCGGTAGGTGAAAATGTTTCCACTGGTATCTCAGCGCACGATCGGGCAGTTACTATCCAAAAGCTTGCCAATCCTGCCACACAACCAAATGAACTTGGCCGCCCGGGACATATTTTCCCGTTACGAGCCAGAAGCAGAGGTGTTCTGCGCAGGGCTGGGCATACAGAAGCAGCAGTTGATCTTGCCCGTTTGGCTGGTCTTGAACCTGCTGGCGTTCTTGTTGAGATTATGAACCAGGATGGCTCAATGGCACGACTTCCCGAATTGTTTCAAATTGCACAGAAATTTGGTTTGAAACTCGTCTCGATTGCTGATCTGATTGCCTATAAATTAAATAATGAGAGCCTTATCGAAAGAGGCGAAGAGGTACAATTGCCTACAGCCCACGGAAGCTTCCGGTTAATCCCATTTCTTCAGAAATCAAACGGAGTGGAGCATATCGCGCTAATAAAAGGGGAGTGGGAACCGGATGAAACTGTACTTGTACGGGTTCACTCTTCGTGTGCAACGGGTGATATCTTTGGTTCATTACGTTGCGAGTGTGGTGATCAGCTTCACAAAGCGATGGACCTCATCGAAAAAGAAGGAAAGGGCGTTATTGTGTATATTCAACAGGAAGGACGAGGTATTGGACTGATGAATAAGATTAAAGCCTACAAGCTTCAGGAACAAGGCATCGATACCGTTGATGCTAATATTCATCTTGGATTCGACCCTGACGAACGTGATTATGGTGTTGGAGCTCAAATTCTTTGTAGTTTGGGCATTCGCAAAATGCGGCTTTTAACCAATAATCCTGTGAAAAGGGTTGGATTGGAAGGTTATGGTTTGAAAGTGGTGGAATCCATCCCAATTGTAATCAAATCGAACCCCTTTAACGAGGTTTACATGAAGACAAAACGCGATAGGATGGGGCATTCTTTATAGAAGAGAAGGGAAGTTTGCTTTCCCGTATTTTATTGCTTATTCATCACATTATCAGGTATCAGAACCTTTCCTTATTGGATTTGTTATTGAATTGGATGAATGCTTCAATTGCATATCTCTACATTTTCGCTTTTCATGTAATAAATCGTTTTTAAAATTTGAATATGGTTGACAATATTGAATATGGCAGTGAGCTGAAAGAAGGGATTGATTATCACATGTCGAAAGACGGTTACAGAATCATGACAGAAAGCTTTCTGAAAAACAGGGGATACTGCTGTGGCAACGGCTGTAAAAACTGTCCTTACTTTCCAAAGGCGAACAAAGGCAACACAAACCTGCGTTAAATATCCCTGGTAAATAGCATGTAATTTTAAGAATCAAATCTTCAACCGATGATTGGTAAAGATCTGCGTATTGTCTTTATGGGCACTCCTGAATTTGCGGTCGCAAGTTTAAAAGCCCTTGTTGAAAATGGTTATAACGTTGTTGGAGTTGTAACAGCCCCCGACCGACCTTCAGGACGCGGGCAGAAGATGCACCAATCGGATGTTAAATTGTATGCAGTAAGCCAAGGATTGCCTGTACTTCAACCGGAAAAATTGAAAGATGAAAACTTTCTAGAAGCTTTAAAATCACTAAATCATGATATTCAAATAATCGTTGCATTCCGGATGCTTCCTGAAGTTGTTTGGAAAATGCCACCCATGGGAACTTTCAATTTGCATGGTTCGTTGCTCCCTCATTACCGCGGAGCAGCTCCGCTCAACTGGGCCATCATCAATGGTGATCAGGAAACCGGCGTAACCACGTTTCTTTTAAAACAAGAGATTGATACCGGCAATATTCTGTTTCAGGAAAAGATTCCAATCGGACCTGAGGAGACAATTGGCGAACTTCATGACGCACTCATGGACATCGGGGCAAATCTTGTTCTCAAAACGGTCGATGCATTAGCTGAAGGCAATATTTCGTCACTTGCCCAGGATAAACTGATCATTGATCCGGAAAGATTACACGCGCCGAAGATCTTTAAGGAGAATTGCATGATTGACTGGAATAAACCGGGAGTTATTATCAATAATCTGATAAGGGGATTAAGCCCTTACCCTGCTGCCTGGACCAACTTTCAAAGTTCAGTATCCGAAACAGGGGTGAAAATCTTTAAAGCATCATTTGAACCTACAGGTCACCAATGCACTTCGGGAGAGATTCAGAGTGACAATAAAAAATACTTCAAAATAGCCTGTGCAGATGGTTTTCTGCACATTCTCGATTTGCAGCTAGCGGGCAAGAAAAGACTTGGAATAGCGGAATTCCTTCGCGGTTTTTCGAATGCAAACAATTACAGGGCAGTTTAAAAACGGATAATGTGATAAAAATAAATGACCTAATACATTCGTCATCGGGAGATATAAGTTAGGGAAAAGAATTAAAAACGAACCCCAAATCCACGGAAGTTGTTACCTAACCTCGCCTTTACGCCCTCTATTTGCTCACTTTTTTCCTTAATGAGATTTGCTTTCCTGGTTTAAGGATATCACCTTGGTTTATTCTGTTTTTACGGTAAAGCGCGTTCAATCGAACGCCATACCATTGTGCTACTGACCACAGCGATTCTCCCTCTTTCAGAATGTGAACTTCGTTTCCACGAGGGGCACTTCCGCGTTTAGTCTGAAGATATACAATTGATCCAGCCTCCAGAACTGCTCCCTTTTCGACATCGTTGTACTTATAGATTTCCCAATCTTTCATCGAAAATTCAGCTGCAATCTGTTCGTATGTATCGCCCTCTTTTGCAAAAAATGCTTTGACATTGTTTCGACGTTCAACATTTCTATTTACATATGGATTAATGGAAAAATTATCAATTCCGGCACCACCCTTATGTCTGCCCACCGATTTTGCACCAGACCCCAACCTTTCGGGTCGAACGTAAGCTGTTGTGCTATTGTAATATTCATCCAGTTTATGAAGCTGAAATTCCTCTATAATTTTGATAAGCCTTTCGGGATATTGAGGATCTGTTGCATAACCAGCCTTCTTCAATCCATATGCCCATTTTCTGTAATCTGTTATTTTATAATCAAATAGAAACTGATAGCGCATTCCTCCCGTCAAAAACCTGGAATGATCTCTAAAAGATTCAATTGCTGTGTTATATTTTCTGAAACATTCATTGCGCGTCTCATCATCCTTTCGGATAGACGGTCCCGACCATGAACTGTTACATTTTATTCCAAAATGGTTATTCCCTTCACGTGCCAGTTCTGAATTTCCATTGCCAGATTCAAGACAAGCCTGCGCCATTGTAATACTGGCTGGGACATGGTATTCATTCATCTCCTGTATCGCCAACTTCGCAAAAATATCAATGTAATTCTGACGGGAATTCACATTTGCGTTTTGGCCAAATGATAAGATGACGAAACAGATATTCAAACCGATTAAAAGGTATATTTTAGATCTATAATGATGCATAAGCAATTAATCAAGTAGTAAAATTCAATTCAGCCTCAAAATTAAAAAAATCGGGCTGATTGTCATCAAAAAATAAACAATTGAAATATATTGTACATTTGAAGCCACTTAAACAACAGTTCATGAAAGAGATAACCCTTCAGATAAAATTCACAGAATACGAGGCTTCGACTCAATTATCAGAGAAAGATAATAGTCTGATAATGAAAGCTAGAGACGCTGCCAGAAACGCATATGCCCCTTACTCCGGTTTTCGTGTCGGAGCCGCAGTCTTGCTCGAAAACGGCGTCGTTGTAACTGGAAATAATCAGGAAAATGCTGCCTATCCATCAGGACTTTGTGCAGAAAGAACTGCATTGTTCTATGCCTCGGCCCAATATCCGAAAGTCCCGGTAGTTTCGATCGCTATCAGTACGATCAATAGCGCGGCAACCCCATCCGATATTGCGAAGCCTTGTGGTGCCTGCCGTCAGGTAATGGCCGAGTATGAGGATATAGCTGGCAAACCAATACAAATATTACTCGACAGCACGGACAGAATATTCGTTCTAAATGGCATTGACAACCTTCTCCCACTTAGGTTTAAAAAAGAGGATGTGAAATAGATATTAATCTATTTCACATCCAGCTTTGAAAAATCTTAATGGAGGATTACCT
>Ga0209724_1003947_pt1 | contig 11854 bp, 8 predicted proteins | sample grotaG_FD_184143 | JGI IMG/M metagenome (GOLD analysis project Ga0209724, IMG submission 184143) | Glacier valley bacterial and archeal communities from Borup Fiord, Nunavut, Canada, to study Microbial Dark Matter (Phase II) -... | ecosystem: Environmental > Aquatic > Freshwater > Ice > Glacier ... | reverse complement strand
GGATGCCCCCGCCCACGACTACTTCACCGGCCTGCCCGCCTACGACCCCAGCCTGGGTGGGGACACCCACCGCAAACACTTGTGGGACCTTGACAGCGGTGAACTGCCTGACGACCTCTGCCAACTGATCATCACCACGATGAAGCAGGTCTATGGTGACAGCAAGGATGCGCCGCGCATCCTGACCGACGACGCAGCCCAGTTCCGCGACGGCAACAGCGGACGGCCCAGCGTCGAAGCGATCCAGAACACCTACCGGACGCTCTACCAGTACGTCAAAACCTCCTCAACCGGCGGCTATTCGCCCCGTCGTCCGACCCCACCACCGGTGTTCAACGACCACAGTCCACCACCCTTCCCTGGCTCGGACAGCGGCGTTTCCGACGACCCTTCACGCGGCGGCGAGCCTGGTGATGACGATAGTTGGAACCTGCTCGACTTGTTGCTGGCTTTGCTAGCCTGGCCCGCCTACATCGCGCAACTGGGAGCCTGGCTGCTCACCCTGCCTGCCGCACTCCTCGCTGACCTGCTCACCTACCCCGCCCGGCAACTGCTGTATGAGTTTGCAGTCGTGCCGATGTGGAGCCTCTACCTGGCCGCCCGCCGCCCACTGGTAATGACCGGCTTCCTCGTGCCGATGCCAGAGGAGATCAACCGGGGGCTGATCCAGCTTGGGGTGTCACCAACCGGCTCCAACCTGAACCTGGCCGCTGCCCTCGCCTCGCCGACCGGCACCGCTCCCAGCGGCCCGCTCCCCTTCGATGAGCCGTCGGGCCGCAACAACCCTGCCTCCGCTTTCGGTGCCGACTCCGCTTACCCGCGTGCCATCATTGAGGACGACCCCTCCGGCCTGGCTAACGCACTGAGTAGCCTCTTTGGCGACTTGTTCTGCGGCAACCCCCGGCAGCCCAGCGAGTTCCTCTCGCCCTGGCGGTATCCCAACACCAACAACGCGGGCGAACTCAACGGCTGGGAGCCGAGCCTGGTTCACCCCGGCCCCTTCCAGCAAGGTCAGGATGCCGCCATCTTGATGAACAACGACCCTGGTAACGCCGCCGCCCGCGCCGCTTACGAGGCTGCCGCCAGCCCAGATGCCACCGATGCCGTCAGCAACGCAACCATCCCCAGCAACCAGCACCTCGGCGACCCGGTAGATTACAGCGTCTATCTGGCCGGGCAACTAACCCGACCAGGTGAGGTTGCCGACTTCAACCTTGATGCGGATCGTGGCTACGCCTACAAGTGCTGGGAGTGGGATCGTAGTGCGGATCGCAGCCACACGCCGACCGCCCTGCCCGACCCCAAGTACACCTTTGGTGAACCATGCACCGTACCGCAAGGTTTCTGCCAACCAGGTGGCCCGGCCTACAACCCGAACCTCCACCTGGCGATCCACTACGGCGAAACCGCCGACAGATGTGGCGATATCCGCGAGGTGACACCGGAGGAAATCCGCCGTGCCAAGATGCCGCCCAGCGGCCAACGCGAAGGCTAAGGAGGAAGGGATCATGCCACCTGTGCTAACCAAAGACAACGAGCAGCAGCCAAGCGAGGAGTTTGAGTATCCACGTCTCACCCCGGAGGAAGAAGCTGCCCAGCGCGGCACGGACTCCGCCAGCGTGCGCCCCAACCACAAACCGCAGGAGCCGCGCCCTGAAGAAGATGAGCGCGAACGGCAGCGACGAGCAGAGATCGAGCGGATGATCGAGCGGGAGCAGGATAAGCGTGGCCGGGTGCGGCAGGAAGGTCTCTGGCCCTACCTGCTGATCCGGGGCTACGCTGGCGATCACGGGGTGCGCCCGATCAGCAGTCAACCGTTCTGGTGCAGCCCCGACATTATTGTGGTGCCGGGTATCGTCCAGACCTACGACGGGTTGAGCGCGACCGTCACCCCACGCCCAGGCGTAGCCCACACCATCTTCGTCCACGTCTGGAACCTCGGCCACCTACCGGCCATCGGGGTCAGCCTACGGGTCTACTGGGCCAACCCTAGCTTCGACTTCAACAATCCGGCCACGCCACCCCAACAGATCGGGATGGAGTATATCAACAGCCTGGACGACAGCAACAACCCAACCTGCCACCGGCTCGTCCGCCTGAGCGCACCCTGGATACCAGAGTTCGTGAACGGTGGTCATGAGTGCTTGCTGGCGAAGGTTAGTTGCTTCGCCGACGGTGGTGGGTTGGGCTTTGATGCCAGCAGCAACCGCCACGTCGGGCAACTCAACCTCAACTTGCTCGCCCCTGACAGCAGTATGAACCTGCTGCTGGATCGCCTGCTGCTGGCTCTGCCGCGCACCGCCGACCTGCACCTGCTGCATGGCATGGGTGAGTTGACCCCCTTGCTTCAGGCCAACCAACCGCTCATGGCTCAACAACTGCGCCCACCCAGCGAACTCCCGAACATGGCTTACCGGCTGAAGGATGGGCGCGGTCACCTTGGGGCGATTATGCGTAGTGACGAAGGCTTCCACTATGTGCCACCGGAGGTAGCTGGTCCCCGCTACGGTACAGGCGGCCTTGAACGTGGCCTGCTAGCTAACCCAGCAGTGCGGCCTATCCCAGTGGGCTTGAACCCACTGCAGGCGATGCTGGGTCAGCTTGGCGCAGGGTTGAGTGGCCCGCCCGGCTGTGTCAGCATCAACATCCACCTGCCCACGTTCCTCAGCCGCCGAAGGGTGGGCGACAGTGGTGCTGGCAGCCAAGCTACGCTTGGTCAGCCTGGTGGCTGGCCGCTTGGCTTGACGGCACGTGACTTGGCCCGCAAGCTGGGGACACGGCCTGGCGAGGGCCACCTGTTGCATTTTGTCGCCACCGACAAAGATCAGGTAGTGGGTGGTTACAGCATCATCGTCACGATTTAGGTTAGTGCCGTCCGCTACCCCTGCGAAGCTCGATCTTTGCACGGATTAGCGGACGGCGAAACGAATACCCCCCCCGCTTGAGACATGACGCAACTATTGATCCTCAAAGTTAAACCTACTAATACATAATACCAGGAGGGAGCAAACAGTGAGTAACTTTGCACCGGGCGCGGGTCTTGGCCCCGCCACCATCATCTCGCGATCTACCGACCAGCTAGACATCTTCGCCGTTGGCCTGGACGGGCGGGTTTACACGGCAGCTTGGCAGCCGGGCGACACCACCTGGCGTGGTTGGTGGCCCATCGAGGGACTGGAGGTCGCCCCCTGCGCCCCAGTCACAGCCGTGTCCCGCGCCAAAGACAAGCTGGACATCTTCGCGGTCGGCCTGGACGGGCGGGTCTACACCGCAGCTTGGCAGCCGGGCGACCCCGCCTGGCGCGGCTGGTGGCCCATCGGTGAGCTAACGACCACCCTCCACGCTCCTATCGCGGCCATCTCCCGCGCTACCGACAAGCTGGATTTGTTGGTCACAGGGTTGGATGGCCGCATCTACGCAGCCGCCTGGGAGCCGGACGACCCCGCTTGGCGCGGCTGGTGGTCGGTGGCGGAGGGTGCAGCCTCACCAGGTGCACCGATAGGACTGGTCTCGCGTGCGCCTGATAAATTGGATGCTTTTGTAGTCGGCCCCGACAGCCAGGTATACACGGCGGCCTGGGAACCGGGTGATGCCGACTGGCGCGGCTGGTGGCCGGTAGCGGGTGGTCAAGCTCTACCGCGCAGCATGGTAACTGCCATCTCCCGCGCTACCGACAAGCTGGACCTGTTCGTGCTCGGCCTCGACAGCCAGGTATACACGGCGGCTTGGGAACCGGGTGATGCCGACTGGCGCGGCTGGTGGCCGGTAGTGGAAAATAAGGCTCCAGCCCGTAGCGTGGTGAGTGCCGTCTCCCGTGCGCCAGACAAGCTGGACCTGTTTGTGCTCGGCCTAGACGGGCGCATCTGGACGGCGGCCTGGGAACCGGGTGATACCGACTGGCGCGGCTGGTGGCCGGTGCTGGATGGCCTGACCGCCCCACCGATGCAGGTGGGGGTTGTCTCACGGGCCACGGACAAGTTGGATTTGGTGATGCCGGGCCTGGACGGGCGCATCTGGACGGCAGCCTGGGAACCGGGTGATACCAACTGGCGCGGTTGGCAGCCGATTGGGGATTTGGTCACGGGTCAGACCGATCCGGGGGTTGGTGCCTGGCAGAAGGTCGGGATCGCCTTCCAGTCCGAAAACACCAACCACTCCAACGAGGCGCAGGGCGTAACCACCGACGGTGCAGCTTGGTACCTGGTTTCAAACGGGTCAAAGACGGTTCGCAAGTACGACAACGGCGCGAATCTGTTGGGCCAGATCAAGGTGCCGCATGGTGCTCACATCGGCGCGGCAGACTGCTACGCTGGCTGGATCTACGTCCCGACGCAGGGGCCGTTCGGCGTGTGGCGAACCCCGACCGATTTCTCCAGCCAGGAGTTCCTTCCAGCGGATGGTGGTAAAGATCGCTTCGCTTGGTGTGCTGTGAACCCTTTGAATGGGCGGCTCTACACCTGCGAGTTTGACATCTACAACAACGCGAACGGGGTGCTGTACGCTCATGATCGTGACACCTTGGTACGCTGTCCCGAAGACGACCTGCCGCTCGGCCCAACCCCGATCCACTTCGACCGGCTGCAAGGTGGAGTCTTCACCGCTCGTGGGCGGCTGCTGATCAGCCGCTCAGGGCCGAATGGGGTCTTCTGCTTCTCGGCGGTCACGGGCCAGTGCTTTGGTGGTCGTCACCTCGGTAACTTCGGCTCCACCGGCTCGGAAGGGGAGGGGATCACGGTGCGCCCCTGGCAGTTCGGTGCTCAATCCGCGTCCGTCCATGTACTTGAACTAGACAACGATGCTGGTACTGACGATTGCTACCTGCACAGCTACGCGGTGCCGGAGCCTGACCGGCTGTAGGCTAGGGTCGGTACGGCAGCAGCATTCGCCGCTCATCTTCACCCTATCGGCTAGCAAGGTGTGCGCGTAGGCGCAACTATACCACTTGCGCCTTGCTAGAGATTGCACCTGGCAGCACCTGGTCACGCCCCAACGGTGCTGACCAGGTGCCAGCTGCCCAGCTTGTCATCTTCAACGATAAGCGCATGGTAGTAGGCAGCGATGAGCAGGCAGCGGCAAGGTTGAGCTGAGGGAAGAGTCGGTGAAGAAGCTATACCAGACCACTCCATCTGGCGGTAAGCGGTTGCTCTCGCAGGCAATGCCGTCGCTGTCAAGGTCAAGGTCATGCGGATCGTAGCTCGGCCCGCCGCCTCGAAGAAGGCCTGGACTGCACGCTGAGTGCTGAAGTTACCACAGTCGTAGTTCGTAACCGTCGTTGGGGTCGCCCTCCAAGTCTGGCTTGCGGGCCGCTAGCTTAGCAGTCGGTTGGGCGGCGGCACGTACCGGCGGCTTGGTGGCAGCGGCACGCATTACGGGTGCTGTGGTTGGTGGTATGGCTGCTATCGCGGCATAGGCGGCGAGGGCAGCCTGACAACTGGGCTTCGTCGTCGCACCTTGCGCTGCACCGTTCAGCAGGTCGCTGACCTTGATCTTGAGGCCCGCCGCTTGCATCTGGCTGCGGGCCTCGACCACGTTGCTAGCGACAGCGCGGGTAGCTGAGGCGGTGCAGCGGCGGGCGAGTTCGACCAGCCCTTGCCGGAACAGGTCTTGAGTTGCCTTGTCCGAACGGTATGCTTCGGGCTGGGTGGCAAGCAGGGTTTGCAGGCCGTCAGCCAGGGTGGGGTCGGCGGCTGGGTCGGTCGGCGCGGTGGAGGTGGCCGGGACGACCGCCTAGCGTGGTTGCTGTCTAGTTGCAGTGGGGACTTGAGCAGCGCGGCGTACAGTGGTAGGTGGCCGGGTGGCGGCTGCTGATCGCTGGCTGCTGAGTGATTGGGTTGGCGGCGTGGCAGGCTGGCGGCCAGATGAGCCGATGGCGGCCAGTCCACCAATCACAACCACGAGGGAGAGCAACAGCGGGCCAGCCAGGCTCTTGCGCTTTGGCTTTGCCTCTGGCTCTTTAAGCGGCGGACTGGTTCTGGATCTGGAACGGCGGGCATAATGGTCGCCTTTCTACTCACTACTGGCCGGGACGTAGTAGGAATCTAGCACAATTTAGCGAGAGAGTCAATAGATTTGCACCCTACCAAAACCTTACCGTTTGTGGACAGCCTCAACTTACCTTTGGAATTAGCCCGAAAATAATGACCAAAGGGTATTGACTACTTAAGTGCTTTGGAGCTATAGTAACAGAGTGCTAGTTGATGATGGGGCAGCCAGGTGTCGGTCACGAGGAGGAGCGGTGTAGAGCTACCAAGAGAAGATCGTGGGCGAGGGCTGGCTGCCCCATCAGTGCAGCTGCCACAATAAACCTTACCAACTGTAATCCGGTTTTGCTCCCGCAAGCTAACAAGCCGCTTAGTGACCTGTAAGTCTTTGTGTTCAGCATCAAAATCTACTTTAATCATTTATGACTTGTTGGGGGTAATGAAGGTGACGAAGGCGAACCTGCATGAGGAGGAAGCTACCGTGCGAGATGCTAACGAGGGTGAGGATGCACAAGCAAGCGTCATCCTCCTGCCCCCACTCGCCGACCATGTTCGTGTGCTGTGTTCAACCGCAACCCACAACATAACAATCGCAAGTCCTTGGATTAAAGCCTCAGCCCTTCAGTACGTTCTAGGCAAGAATGATCTCAGCACAATTCGCCTCCGAGTGATTATGCGAGCTGATGTGGACGACTTCCTTTCAGAGTCCAGCGACCTTGACGCTGTTGAGTACCTACTGCAAAATGGTGCCGAGCTTCGCCGACTGCCCAGGCTTCATGCCAAGGTTTATATAGCTGATAATAAGCAGGCTATAGTTACTTCGGCCAATCTTACCCCCTCCGGTTTGCAGGAGAATGTTGAAGTTGGGATCATAACCAGCGACGAGCAGAACGTGATCGAGTTGCTCAACAGCACTGCGTCATGGTTTGAAATGGCTATACCTTTGGACAAGGCATGGCTACGCAAGACAACGGTCCAGGTTGAGAATAGGCGCGAGGAGTACAATGATGTGCGAGCAGCGCAAGCTGTACTCTACCAGGCAGATAGTTTGCGCGGCAACTTGGTTAAACTCGAACCACCCAGCCAATCTGTGCCGAAATCGCGGAGCCGCCGGGGGACAAGAAGCCGCAGCAGCGTAGATGTACTACCACTAGGTGCTTGGAGTGCGGCAGTGCAAGGCTGGTCACACGTAGCAGGACGGCCCAAACTGGCCGACCAATTCGTTGCCTTCTTCCAGACAGCCTTTGCACAGCTACCTCGCTGGAGTTGGGAATACATCTGTTTCGGTACTAACTCTCGACGTATTAGCCTCTCGGTGGGCAACCTTACCCTAGCTGCTGTCACTGCCAACGGGGAGTTGCGCGTGGTGGTAATGCAGCCAGACTACTACCTGGGCAAATACTTGCCAACCCGACGCACGCTGCTCGCGCCACAGCGCGGCTACTCAGTTTGTAAGTGGGATCAAGCATCTGAACTGACAACCACAGCACCAATCTGGCGTTCATACCGCCAGGCCGTAATCCAGGGTGCAACCGTAGCAAGAAGCCGCTCCACACCCCTCAAGGTCCCACTTGGCAAGCGGCGACTGGCCGATCTGGTCCAAGACATGGGAGAGCAGAAATGAGAGTCCTACCCTCACCGCTGGACAATGAATTGCAGCAGCTTACGGCTAGTGCCAAGAAGGAGCTAATCGTTGTTAGCCCTTGGCTCAAGCTAGACGCTCTACAACGGCTGAAGTTTGACCCCACCCTTAGCTGCGCCTTTTTGATCAAGGGCGACTTGGAAGACTTTCTGAGCGGGAGCAGCGACCTTGATGCCGTCAGAAACCTTTTCGATCTGGGAGTGCAAGTGCGGCTGGTCACCAACCTTCATGCCAAGCTTTACCTTGCTGACCGCCAACGAGCAATAGTGACCTCCTCCAACCTCACCCTTCGTGGCATGAAGCAGAACATCGAGATGGGTGTCTTGCTTGAAGATAAGATCGAGGTAGAACGGTTGGCGGTGGCCGTTGAAGGCTGGCTGGCAACTGGTCGTCTTGTAGATCGGCAGTGGCTCAATCAGATGCGCCTCTTGGTCAAGAAGCGTCATCATCTGGCTGACAAGTTGCGACGCAGCAGGCACGAACTCGCTGGTAAAAAGATGCGTACCCGATCCACACGAGTAGACACTACGATAGTGGAGCATCTACCTGCAATGGGCATAGAAGCTGCGTCGAAGGAAATAGTTATTCCTGAATCTGCGTCAGCGGAGCAGCTTGAGCAAGGTAACGATCCTACCCAGTCATTTGCACCTGCTGAAGGCTCAAGCCTTTTGTCTGTCCCCATTGCGCCTGAAGCCCCATATGAGCAGAGCATTCTTCATGGCTTTAGTGTGCCATCACGTCAGCAGACGATCTGGGCAGCCGATGAGAGTCAACCAGAACGAAGCTACCTCAGAGTGCCGTACCGTGACATTTCGCCACTGGGTAGCTGGGCCAACCAAATCTTGACCTGGAACATCTTCACTAAGAGCAACCCGGCTCAAGCACGTGCCTTCGTCCGACTTTTCAAACTGGCTTTTGACTGGCTTCCAGAGCAGGCTCTGACTCAAAGCTGGTTCTGCCGCGACCCAGAGAGGCTTCAACTCTTGCTCTACGGCATCCCCCTAGTCGGCATCAATGTCTATCGAACGACCGAAGCCGAGGGCCGGGCTATTATGTTGATGAGTACCGACGCATGGCAGCGTTTCTACGGCTTGAGTCGCCGTCCAACACTTAATGCCATTGCTAACCTGCCCTTGGAACAGGCGCAGTACGAATGGGAGTGGCACACACTGAGATCGGAACACTGGCTGCACGTCTTGCATGGGGAGACTGGTTATTGGGCTGCCTACGCTAGTGGTGTGCAGAAGCTGCTTAAGGAGCGGCCTTTGGCTTCAAATGAGCCTCTCTCTGTGGAGGCAGATAAGGTTTGGCTGCCACGCCTACTTGGGTTGGCAGAGAGCGAACAATTGTCGCTTTTCTGAGTTGAATGTCGTCTAGTCCAGCCACAAATTAGATCAGCTGCTTTCTGGCCGACGTGGAACATAGCGCACTCTCTTTGCCTGTCGTCCGGCTACACTTGGGTGCACTGACGTGCTTAGGCTGACAACCGCCGCTTGTGCTCCGGCTATTGCCAACCGCAGATTGTAGCTGTCGGATTGGTTGGTCAGTGTGTGGCGGCAGCTGACGTTGTAGTTTAGCCACCCCTGTCGAGTCAGACCGTTGAAGAAGGCGATTTTGCGCTGTGGTCTGACTCGGCACGTGGGTTCGGTACACCTGTCGTAAACCAGCAGCGGGTGCAGGCTACAGATGGGGTCGTAACTGGCTGCGTGCTTACTTAGGTAAATCTCACCCTCGTGCGACTGTGTGCCAACCAGCTGGCTACCTCGGATCGTACGTGGCTGTTCGCCGGTCAGGTTAAGGATTGTTCCTTTGTAGTTATTGCCGCCAGCTGGTTGCGTCACGTTCTCAAGGTAGCCAAGTCGATAGCTGCCCAAGAAGTAAAGTTCGATCAGTAGCTCCTCCATTGCGCTCTCCAAGTAGGGTACGGCCTCCGCTGCTTCCTCAGGCTCCACTCTCAGGGGGTGGGCATAGGTGTTGCGGTACTCGTTGAAGAAGCGCAGAAATGCGCCGTTGGTCTGCGGTACGCTGTTGCTGACGTTCTTCAGCGGCGTGAATTGCTGGTGGCACTTCCGCATCTCGATCCCTGATGGAGACTTATAGAAGTCTAGCAGCTCTAGCGTTTGCAGCAGGCCAGGGTTGCCCTTGTAGAACTTGATCAGCGCACTTAGCATCGCCATCCACTTGCCGATCATGACGCTGTTGCCGCCGAACTCACTTAGTTACTTGTCCACCCCGGCATCAGGCCGCCCAGTATGTAGGTACTGTCCCAGCAACATCACCGTCAGGTACTTGATGATCGCTTCGGCAAGGTCAATCAGGCCGTGAAACCGGCTCACCATGTCGTTCATGTCGTCAGGGTGGTAGGCTTTGTTGTACAACTCGACCAATGGATATGGGAAGGGTTGCGCTGCCGCACTGCCCACTCCCCGCAACACCATATCATCGAGGGCTTCGTCTAGGTAATCTAGCATGATTGCCGCTACCTCGGCCAACGGCTTTGCACGTAGCTGACCATCGCACCTTCGCTCAGGTCGCTAGTGCCAGCCGTGTCGCGCAGGGGCAGTACCTTGTTTAGGTAGGTTGGTTGATCGGCAGGACTTACGTCTATGCGGCAGATCGTCTTGCCGCCTATCTGCACTGGGCTGATCTGCACGAAGCTGAGACAATTTGGCCCTAGCTTATCCTTAATGCTGTTGCGTAGGTAAAGTAGGTAGCCGTCCCAACTCTGCTTCTGCTGGTCGGCCTCCTTGTACTCGCGCTCGACCCCCACAATCAGTTTGCTCTTATCCGTCACTCCGATCAGCAAGGTGCCGCCCGCCTTGCTGTTGAGGAAGGCTGCCACCGCTCGCACCACGTTCTGCGTTACTTCCTTTCCCTTCTTGCTGGTTTGAGGGTCTATGCAGCCAACCTCCTTGAACTCGACCCGCTCATTCTCGCCACCGTCAATCATCTCCATCACTTGATGGTCGCCGACTAGCTTGCCATATTCAGCGAGTAGCAAAGCGCGACGGCTGTCAGTGATTTTGAAGCTGCTAAGGACGTGGGCGTACTCGTCCTCGGTCAGGCTGTAGAGGTGCGCCACCCGCGCATCAAGCTCGGCCCGCGCTTGTTCGCGCTCCGCCACCGCCGTGTATCCATAGACTGGCTGGCCGCTGGCATTGGTGGTTAGCGGTTGCAACCCGATCTCTTGCGCCAGCGCGTCATACTCCGGCGTGGTGCAGATCAGCCGCCCCGCCCGCGCGACGATAGCCTCGAAGTAGGGGTCGCCACTGCCATAGCGGGGTACGGGTAGCTGGTAGATGTAAAACATATTGATGTTGGTTGTTACCTTATTCCGTAGAAGGTAGTCCAACACATAGCTGTCTAGGAGGCCAGTGCAGAACACCATTGGTGAACCATGAAGCTGCTCTTCGTTTGGACTAAGCGTGGAGACAAGCAGCGAATTACCACAAAATACATTACGAGGAACAACCGTTGCAATAAGCGAACGGCGGTTTGTACTGGATGCAACGGCACGCAAACCTACTCGGTAGTCTTCATACGCTAGCTTTTGCCCCTCATCAGCACGTTTGCCGAGAATCGCTTGCCGCCCCGCATCCTCGTCCACCCAGTATTTGGGTTCGGCAAAGGTGTGGGTAAACTGCTCGATCATACCACCTTGATATAGTACCAGCCTTCCATCCGCCGGGCTGGTCTTGAACAGGTGGCTGTCGTTGGTCATGTGGAACTCGCTGGTTAGCTTCAGCTTCCACTTGCCAGCAAGGGCTGGATCATCAGTCTCGTCTGCACCAAGCAGCGGGAAGCGGACTAGCTTGTTGGCAATGGCAACGTCCTGCTCACCCTTGAGTTCCGGCACGGACAGGCTACCAGGGGCGAGCTTCTCGACCATCCCCACATCTACCTCTAGGTCGTCGTGGCTGGGGAAGCTAGCGAGTTCGCCCACATCGTGGCGCATGAAGGCGGCGGGGAAGCTGGTGGTCAGATTCGCCTCCTCATCGCTCACCTGCGGCGGCGCAAGGGGAGCATCAGCACCGGCTCGACGACCAGCAGGATGTCGGCGCGGCTGGTGTAGTGTGCGCCCAGTTGCGCCCGCTTGCCAGGGTCGAGCGACCGCTCGAACAAGGTGCCGAAGATCGCTGGCTCCACGCTGGCCCAGTCCAATGCCGCCGCCCGCTGGATGGTGTCCAGGTCGCCCGCAGTGAGGTTCGGCACAGCGGTCTCGGTTGCGCTG
>Ga0209724_1003946_pt1 | contig 11863 bp, 10 predicted proteins | sample grotaG_FD_184143 | JGI IMG/M metagenome (GOLD analysis project Ga0209724, IMG submission 184143) | Glacier valley bacterial and archeal communities from Borup Fiord, Nunavut, Canada, to study Microbial Dark Matter (Phase II) -... | ecosystem: Environmental > Aquatic > Freshwater > Ice > Glacier ... | reverse complement strand
TCGAAATTTGGTAAATCTTGGGGAGTAGAAATGATGAGAATTTCAAAAATTCCTGCCATCATCAGTGTTGATAATGGGTAGTAAATCATCGGTTTGTCATAAACCGGCATCATCTGCTTACTCATTGCAAGCGTTAAAGGATGAAGTCTGGTACCGGAACCTCCGGCTAGTATAATTCCTTTCATATTTAATGGATTACCAAAAATATGTTAATTAATTTGAAAACAAAGACAAAGAAGTTTAGAACTGCCTAAGAAATAAGGGCTAATAGATAAGGTTGTCTATCTCAAATATAATTTTTTTCTTTTTCCTCTTAGGCATGTTTTTAAGGTAGATATTAGGCTACTTTTTTCTTTTGATCCGTTTGTATAAATAGCTTCAATTGATTAGGTGAAAGTTATCCTATGCACGAATGCCTGCGCTTTCTGTTGTACCCTATTTTAATTTAGCGAAACACTGCTCCCTGCACTTGCGCACGGGTTTTATAGTGCTTGTAGGGATAAATAAGTTCTTTTTTCAAAGAGGCAAAAAAGCTTTCTACCGGTGCATTGTCCCAGTAATTTCACTTTCTTCTCATACTTGATACGATTTGGGCTTGTTGGAGAGTTTGCAGATACTTCATGGCATATTGACTACCCCCGTTAGTAAGATGTACTAAGCCTGATTGAGGTTACCTTTTTAATAAAGCTATTTTCAGAGCATCCCCGATCAATTCCGTGCGCAGATGATCCTGAATTGACCAGCCTAGTGGTTTCTCTTTTCCTATTTACACCTATGGCCCAGGCACAGTATCAACTTAGGGTAAAGTATATGGCTTTAAAGAGTTTATGCATTGCATAATCATCTTTCATTTCTTTTGTTATTCGGTACCGTTCTTGGAGAGTCTTAGAAAGATATTTACCGCTTTTTTTAGATTTCAACTTCCTCGGCCAGCCTAACATTCTCATTTCATAGCTGTGATAATTACTTCTAAACAGGGTTAATAATTCTTGGAAAGGCTTTTTCAGAAATATGTTCTAGTTCCTTACTTTATTAGCTTTAATTTATGCTTCTACCAGTCAAGATTTAAATTGCTTATTTTTCTTTATAGGTTACTAATATTATAAAACTTAATCTTATTATTTTTGTTTTGACAAAAAGTAGTTATGAGAGCAACTTGGAATAATCAAGTAATAGCAGAAAGCGATAGAACAATTGTTATAGAAAACAACCATTATTTTCCTGCAGACTCAATAAAAAAGGAATTATTTCTAACCTCATCCACCAGTTCATCATGTCCTTGGAAAGGGAAAGCCTCTTATTATTCTATTTCAGTTGATGGAAAGATTAACACTGACGCAGCATGGTTTTATCCAGAGCCAAAAGATGCTGCGAAAAACATTAAGGGTTATGTTGCTTTTTGGAAAGGTGTCAAAGTAGAAAAGTAAATTATTTTACGGTGAAAAAGGTTAAAAGTTGTTATCAGTTTCAAGACATATTCTTTGCTGTAAACTTAGCTGTTGGAATTAAAAAGGTTTTGGGACTCATTAAATATTTAAGCTGAGTTACTAAGTTTATTTACTTCAGATTTTGATTTTTTAAGTGCAGAGGCAATTACTTGATGCATGTCGTAATATTTATACTCCGCAAGCCTGCCCCCAAATAATACATTGTTTTCTAATTCAGCTAAAGATTTGTACTTTAAATAAACTGCAGAATTTTTTTCGTCATTAATTGGATAATATGGTTCTTTATCTGCTGTCCACTCTTCAGGAAATTCTTTGGTGATAATTGTTTTTTCCTGGGTGCCAAATTCAAAATGTTTATGTTCAATTATACGGGTAAAAGGGATTTCCTTTTCCGTATAGTTGACAACAGCATTGCCTTGATAATTCGGTATATCTAAGATCTTATGATCAAAATTCAGACTGCGGTATTCTAATTTCCCATATTGAAAATCATAATATTGGTCAATCTTTCCAGTGAAAATTACTTTATCGGCCAAATTATCCCAATGATTCCTATCTTGAAAATAATCAATGTTTAGCTTGACCTCAATACCATCAAGTAAGCCAGCGATCAGTTTATTGTAACCACCGATTGGAATCCCTTGATACTTATCATTGAAATAATTATTATCAAATGTATATCTTACGGGAAGCCGCTTAATGATAAATGCTGGAAGCTCACGTGCATCTCGGCCCCATTGTTTTTCTGTATATCCCTTTATAAGTTTATGATAAATATCTGAACCTACAAGAGAAATTGCTTGTTCTTCTAAATTAGTTGGATCCGTGATTCCAGATTCTTTGATTTGGTTATCTATTATTTGTTTTGCCTCATCTGGTGTTTTGACGCCCCATAATTGATGAAACGTATTCATATTAAAGGGTAGGTTGTAAAATTCATCTTTGTATATGGCAAGTGGGCTATTTGTGTACCGATTAAATTCAACGAAATTATTAACATATTCCCAGATCGGTTTGTCGTTAGTGTGAAAAATATGAGCGCCGTACTTATGGACGTTAATATCTTCGATTTTTTCAGAATATATATTTCCTCCAGCGTGGTAACGCTTGTCAATAATTAGACAAGTTTGGTTCCTTTTTTTTGCTTCATGCGCAAAAACGGCACCAAATAATCCCGAACCCACCACCAAATAGTCAAACTCTCCCTTTTTCATATTTTATAATTCAAAAGTAAATATCTTGCGCACAAATTACATTATTGGTAATTATGTTTGTCTGTAATTTCCAAGGATATGAGGGCAAAACCTGTTATAACAAATTAAAATGAACAACAGCTTATTTTCAATGAAGTTGTAATTAACAGAGCACCCCCCCCAATTCCCTTCAATAAACCTCATAAGCCCCAATAGTTGGTGGGGTCTTTCTGGCAACCCCATCAAAGTCTTTAGCAAGTATTCCAAAATCAGGATCATTCACCAGGCTTACTCCTTTTGATGTTGCTGGGCTTTTAGTGCTTTGCAGGTGTAAATCATTTTCAGATGGCAATCTAAACAAGGGGTCGGCATTATAGGTGTTAAGTGGGTACGAGGTACCCATATTTGACGAAAGCAGATTCCCTCTCAGGGTTACCTTTCGGGCACCACTTATAAAGAGCTCATCGGTAAGGGTTCCATAAATAATATTATTCAGAAACAGGATAGAATCTGCTGACCCCGACAGTATCAATGAAACTGAAGGAACAGTATGTAAGTATAATTGGTTAGAGTTATAGAAGGTATTTTGTTTAGCCTGAACATAAGAATCACCTGTCACCTCAAGCAAACTGTTCTGGCAATATGAAACTACATTATTAAGAAGTTTAACTGCAGTATTCTGGCAATAGATGCCGTCAACACTCATATTATCTATTTGCGTATTGCTTATTGTAGCTTGCAGACTTATGGTAGGCTGAGCAGATAAAATTGCAATTCCTGTCTCGGCATTCATAATCTGGGAGTAATTAATAAGGTTTGTATTACCGTCGGGCTCGATTAAGATTCCCCGCCATTGACCTGTCACAGAATTATAGATGCTTTCTAACCGGTCTGAATTGAATATGACCGGAAATTTGACTTCACCATTTACAATGAGGCTACCGTTGATATTTAGCCCTGTTAAGCCATGAAAATAGATTCGGCTTCCTGCATCAATTCTAAGTGTTGCCCCATTTGCCACCGTGAGCGTATGGTTAATGACATATGGGTAAATAGCATTCCAATGGGTATCGCTACTAATAAGAGTATCATTTATAAAGCGAACATTTTGTCCATAGCTTTTTAAGGCTATTCCCTGATTATTCCCATTGGTAGTGATCAAAATTGAATCTTGTTCAATAAAAGGCGTTATCAGCTCATTAGCAGGTATTTGCACCTTAATATAGAGCGTTATTGAATCTCCTCCTGAGAGTTTTAGATTCCTTGCGAGGGGCCCTGGTTTACCGCCAGCGCTAAAGCTGTAAAACGAATTTCCAGCAAGATTTCCTTTGAGCCTTATTGATGAAATTTCGACTGCCTCCTGATTATCGTTATGCAGACTGACAGTTCTGAGTGTAGAATTAATACGCGTAAATACAGTATCAAAAGAGATTTGCGGGCTTGAAATTCTCAATTTAAGCCCATGGTCTGATGACAGTATATCTACTTTCCGGCATGAAAAAATAAGGATGAACAATACGGGCAATAAAAGTTGGAAAAAGGTGACCTTGCTATATTTAAATGGCATAATTCAGTAGCGGTGTAATTCTTTCTTAACTATAAAGGTATATTATAATTCACTTTTAGCATAAGCAATCGATAAGAGGCTCACGTTGAAGTTTTTCGATAAGAACAAATTTGCGCAAGTCTCCAGGGTTGCACCGCTTGTTATGACATCATCTACCAGTAATAGGTGTGGGATTATTCCTGACTTACAAGCTGGAATATAAGTGATTTCAAAAACACCCTTCAACATATTAAAACGATCTTTTCTTGATTTAAATGTTTGGCTTTCGCCTTGTTTTACGCGTATTAACACATTATTTAACAGGGGTATGCCCATTGTTTCAGCCAGTCCGGCGGCAAATAACTCACTTTGGTTATAGCCTCTCTTTTTAAGTTTAACCGGATGAAGTGGTATTGGAATAATGAAATCACAGGTACTAAACGAACTTGTTTTTAACTGATTGCCATACATACGTCCAAGAAATACAGCTGCATTTTTATTTCGTTGATATTTTACCTGGTGTAATAGGTTTTGCACTTTACTGTTTTTATTAAAATAAAAACAGGCAGCCGCAGCTTCAATTTTGTCAAGCCCCCAGAATTGTCTTGCCAGTGCATTATCATCATATTGGTGAAAATTGGTATATGGCAGGCTCAAAAGGCAGTGCAGACAAACCGAATCTTCTTCATACAATAATGGTTTGTTGCAACTGGCACAGGCCGGGGGGAAAAATAAATGAACCAGGCTACTACCTAACTCATAAAGATAGTTTGTCAGTGACACGACAATTATGCTGTAGTTTGTTTAATTGCAAGCTGCCCACAGGCGGCATCAATATCTTTACCCCTGCTTCTGCGGATATTGGTGATAATGCCCCGCTTACGCAAAAATTCAGCGAACTGATTTACTTTTTCTTCGCGTGCATTGCGATAATCTGCATTTTCAATCGGATTATATTCTATTAGATTTACTTTGCAAGGTACATGACGACAAAATTCAGCTAATTCTGCTGCATCACTTAACTCATCATTAAATTTATCAAAAACGATATATTCAAATGTTATCGGGTTCTTTGTTTTGGAATAAAAATACTTTAAGGCTTCCTGAAGAGCCAGTAATGAATTCTGCTCATTTATCGGCATGATCTCATTACGCTTGGTATCGTTTGCTGCATGCAGCGAAAGTGCAAGATTAAAACGTACTTCTTCATCACCCAGACGCATGATCATTTTAGCTATTCCAGCTGTAGAGACGGTTATGCGTTTAGCCGCAAAATGTAATCCTTCTTCAGAGGTGATATAGTGTATGGCCTTCATCACATTGGCGTAATTAAGCAAGGGTTCACCCATACCCATAAAGACAATATTGCTCAGGGGTATATTGTAATTGTCGCGTGCCTGCTTGTCGATCAGCACTACCTGATCAACTATTTCATCGGCATTGAGATTTCTCATGCGTTCCATATAACCGGTTGCACAAAATTTACAGCTAAGGCTACAGCCAACCTGTGATGAAACACAAGCTGTCATTCGCTCAGAAGTAGGAATAAGTACACCTTCTATTAAATTACCATCGGCCAGAATGAACGTATTTTTAATGGTTCGGTCATCAGACTTTTGCTGCTGCCCCTGTTTGAGGTACCTGATTTCAAATTTTTCTTTTAGTTTTTCACGCAGTGAAAAAGAAAGATTGGTCATCTCATCAAAATTCCGGGCTGATTTTTTCCAAAGCCATTCATAGATCTGCTTGCCACGGAAAGCCGGTTCAGCCATTGCTTTTAGCTCTTCGATTAGCTTTCCCTGATCGAGTTGCCTGATGTCTTTTAATTTTTCAGCGCTTTTTAGTATCATCGTAAGATCATTGCAGCTTAAGGGATAACATAAACTCAAACGTGCTATATTGCAAAAGTACGAAATCATACGCTTACCTACTGAATTACTGTGAGAAAGCTCTCTGCTGATTACCTATTTACACTAGATGCCGAACCAATAAAAGAAGGTGTTGTAATTTTAGATGAACAGGGTATTGTACTGGAAGTACTGAAAGACAGAACCTGTGTAGCAGACATAGAATTTTTTGATGGTATTCTATGCCCAGGTCTTATTAATTCCCACGGACATCTTGAACTCTCACATCTCAAAGGAAAGATCGAACGTCATACCGGGCTGGTTGACTTTATTCTGGGAGTACAGAAATTTAGAAACGCAGATCCTGAAGAAATCCAGCATGCATTTCACGAAGCTGAAGATCATTTATTTGATCAGGGAATTGTCGGTATGGGAGATATATCAAATACTGACAGTACTTTTGGCTTAAAGGCGAAGGGCCGTATCAGGTATCATACATTTTTTGAGTGTTTTGGCTTTAATTCGTCAAATTCAAGTAAAATTCTTTCAGCTGCCCAGCTGTTAAAAGAGCAGCTTTTAAACGAACAGCTTTTGAAAAAAGAAACCTCAAATGGGCTTTCTGATGCAATACTGACTTCATTTACTACCCAGTCAAATCAGGGTAACAAAAATCAACCGGAGGTCTCTGCTAGTGCCCGTCAATTCAGCCAGGGTAGCATAAATCCGCATGCACCGTATTCAGTATCTGAAGCTTTATTCAGGGCGATCTCATTAAGTGAGCCGGGTATTATTAGTATTCATAATCAGGAATGTGAGGCTGAAAATGAATTTTACCAACAGGGAACAGGAGATTTTCAACGACTCTACAAAACATTCGGAATTGATATTTCAGCTTTCAAACCACCCGGAAAAAATTCATTACCTGCTTATGCTGAATGGTTAGGGCATCAGCGAAAACTGCTTGTTCACAATACGTTTACCTCAGCAACTGATCTTGCCGCCATCAGTAAGGGTGATAACTATGCTTTTTGCCTTTGTCCTGCAGCAAATCTTTTTATTGAAAACAGACTCCCAGATGTTCTCTTATTAAAAGAAAGCGGCTGGCCGATTTTAATTGGCACTGATAGTCTTGCTTCAAATGACAGATTAGATTTATTGCATGAGATGTATCTGATACAACATGCATTTCCTAAAATATCACTCAAAACGCTATTAACCTGGGGGTGTAAAAATGCTGCAGAATTTTTTGGGTGGACTGATCTGGGAACCATAAGCCCGGGTAAAAAACCTGGAATAGTTCAAATAATAAATTTAGGTGAAGATTTCATGTTAAAACCTGAGTCAAAATCTAAACGACTAGTTTAACTGCCAGGCTTTAGGCTGAGCTAAAAGCCAAACTTACGATACCCGATAAATGAACCGCATCACGCAACTTTTTAAGATCCAATACCCTATTATACAGGCTGGCATGGTTTGGTGCAGCGGTTATAAACTGGCTGCTGCTGTCAGCAATGCTGGTGGTCTGGGGTTATTGGGTGCTGGCTCTATGAGTGCTGAATTACTTCGTGAACATATTCAACAGTGCAGATTGGCAACAAATAAGCCTTTTGGTGTCAATGTGCCAATCATGTATGCCAGGGCCGATGAAATCATACAAGTAATTATAGAAGAAAAGGTTGCTATTGTATTTACATCTGCTGGCAATCCGGCAAAATATACTGGCTTGCTCAAAGACCATGGGATAACGGTGGTACATGTAGTACCCGGGGTAAAGTTTGCCTTAAAGGCCCAAACTGCAGGTGTTGATGCCATTGTTGCTGAAGGCTTTGAGGCGGGCGGGCATAATGGCCGGGAAGAAACAACTACCCTTTGTTTAATACCAGCAGTAAAAGACCAAATTCAAATTCCACTTATTGCTGCCGGGGGTATAGGTGATGGCAGAGGCATGCTGTCTGTGATTGCACTTGGAGCTGAAGGGGTGCAGATTGGTTCAAGGTTTGTTGCCTCAATTGAAAGTTCTGCCCATCAGCACTTTAAAGAGCTTCTTTTACATCTCAAAGAAGGTGATACCATGCTTTCCTTAAAAAAACTTGCTCCTGTGAGATTGGTGAAGAATAAGTTTTTTCAGTCAGTTCAACTGGCTGAAGCGAGTGGTGCATCAGCAGAAGAACTATTAATACTGCTCTCAAGGGGTCGTGCAAAAAGAGGAATGTTCGAAGGTGACCTTGAAGAAGGTGAACTTGAAATAGGGCAAATAGCAGTTTTGATACAAGAGATTTTGCCTGCAGCTGAGATTCTTGGTAGAATCTGGAATGAGTTTCTCCTTGCCAAAACACAACTCGCATCTTGGTCAATAAGCAATGAAACCTGATAGCCGGCGGTAGTCAGTAATCAAAGCCCAATAAAAGTTTGCCTTCCTCTCATTCATGATTACCTTTGGCCTATATTTAATACGAGTCATGAAATATCTTCATATTAAAATTAAAGGCAGGGTACAAGGGGTAGATTTTAAGGCTTCAACAAAGGCCGTCGCAGACCAGTTGAAAATTCGGGGCACGATTCATAATGAGAAAGATGGCACAATTTCAGTTGAGGCTGAGGGCGATGACCAGATGATGGAGCAATTTCTTGAATGGTGCCAGGAAGGGCCTGAATATGCTATTGTTGAATCAATAGAAGTCGATGAAGCAGAAAAGAAGGCGTATAAAAACTTTGAAGTCATCAGGTAATCTGTGTCCCGATTTATTTCTTAAATTTCTATATTACAGATTTATATGTCCAGCTATTGTCAATCTTAAGAAAATTTGCCGGTCAGACCGCCATTTACGGCTTCAGTACGATTGCTGCCAGAACACTCAGTTTTTTTCTTACCCCAGTTTATGTCAGGCATTTTTCTGCTGATCAGTACGGGGTTCTTACAGAGCTATATTCATGGACCTCTTTAATTTCAGCAATACTTACTTTTGGAATGGAGACTACTTATTTCAGATACCTGAATAAGGAAAAGAATAATCCTGAAGTTTATAATGATTCATTTCTGACTTTATTAGCCACTTCAAGCTTATTCATCGTGCTGGGGGCCCTGAACATACATTTTGTACTTGGTTTTCTGCAGCATAATGTCACACAGGTTAAAGTCGATTACCAGGCCTATGTGCAACTTTTTCTAGGAATCATCCTACTTGATAATATTTGTGTAATCCCTTTTGCCAAGCTCAGGGCAGAAGGCAAATCTGTGCGTTATGCATTTTTGAAATGCACCAATATTCTAATTTATATTATTTTCAACCTGCTCTTTATCTTTGTATTACCAAGACTAGCGAATCTGAATTCATCCTTTGGTCAGTTTATACTGCCATATTTTAAGGCAAACTGGATAGGATATATTTTTATTTCTAATCTGATAGCGAGTATTTTCACCTTTATATTGCTTTTACCAGAATTATCCTCTTTCAGGTTTAAGTTTAACTTCACCCTCCTAAAAAATATGCTGGGTTATAGCTGGCCAGTACTTGTGGCTAACATCTCTTTTACCATAAATGAGAATCTTGATAAAATATATCTTAAAGCCCTATTGCCTCAAACCGGGGGGCAGAACCTGATACAGCTTGGTATTTACGGGGCCTGTTATAAACTTGCGGTATTTTTGAATCTGTTTATACAGGGATTCAGACTAGGTGCCGAACCATTCTTTTTTAACCATGCCTCTGAGCCTGATGCCAGGAAGACCTACGCGGTTATCATGGACTATTTTATCATAATCGTGGCAATTATTTTTCTTGGTATAGTGTGCAATATTGAATGGCTGAAATATTTTATTAATAACAGATCATACTGGTCAGGTCTGAAGATCGTGCCTGTAATTTTAATGGGTTATGTATGCCTGGGGATCTATATGAATCTGTCAATCTGGTATAAGCTCTCAGATCAAACCCGTTACGCATTCTATATTTCAGGTATCGGAGCTCTGATTACAATTATCATGAACCCTATTTTGATACCACTTATGGGCTATATGGGTTCTGCATATACTACAATGTCGGCTTATTTTGTAATGATGGTTTGTTCATACGTCTGGGGGCAAAAGCATTATCCAATTCCCTATAATTTGAGAAAAAACCTAATCTTGATAGGGACGGCTGTTTTATTGGTTTTTCTATCGTTTATAGTTTTTAAGAGAAATGTTTATATCGGAAATCTGATTTTCTTATCTTTTGTCGGGCTCATAGCATGGTTCGAGAAAGCTAATTTGAAAAAATTATTTCCGGCAAAATTTTAAGTAAAGCATACAGTTGGTTTATAATTTTCCTGAGTATTCGTGAGAATAAATTCAACCCGAAAATTTACTGCTAGAGAAAACATTAATACCCGCAATATGACAATTAAAATTATTAATAAGTCTTCAAACGTATTACCTGCTTATGAAACTGAGATGGCAGCAGGTCTTGATTTACGGGCATTTTTACAAGAAGATGTAATCGTAAAACCCCTTGAGCGGGTTTTGATTCCTACAGGTATTTATCTTGAATTACCACAGGGGGTTGAAGCACAGATTCGTCCAAGAAGTGGTCTTGCCTTTAAACATGGTATAAGCATACTGAATAGTCCGGGTACAATAGATCCTGACTATAGGGGTGAACTAAAGGTTTTATTAATAAATTTCTCCCATGAGCCCTTTAAAGTTTCTACAGGTGACCGCATCGCCCAGATGGTTATTGCCCGTTATGAGCATATTGGCTTTGATCTGGTAGAAGTACTTTCAGAGACAGTTCGTGGTTCAGCAGGATATGGTCATACTGGCAAGAAGTAAGTTTATAGCCGTTAAACTATTGGGCAGATAATTCGTATATAGTACCTATTCTAAATACGAACGGTGGATATATTGAATCTCCTGATGATAGTCTGTTTTTAACAGGCCCAGGAATTGATGATATTTAAGAAGGATAATTTCATGACCAAAGGCAATACTTTTTTTATTATATTATTTATAGCCGGGTTTATATCGTCTCAGATTTTATATGCACAGCAATCTCAGAATGGGAAAACAGGTGTCAAAAGAATTAAGCCCAGAGCAGATCTGTATAACACCCGTAATGAATCAATTACGGCTGCAGATAGCATGAATGCAAAGTTTTATTTCCTTAAAGGTATTGGAAATAAAATTAGTGGGAACATAACTGGAGCTGTAGAAAATTTTAATGAATGCCTCAAATATGATGTTAACAATGATGCAGCATATTATGAACTTGCGTTGGCCCGCTTCAACGCCCAGGTTTTTCCAGAAGCTCTTTTAAATATTAACAGGGCCGTTTTACTTAAACCTCATCAAATCTGGTATCTCAATCTTCAGGCTACACTGTATGATCAGAAAGCTGATTTTGTAAAACTTGCTGAAGTATACGGGCATATGATTGAAATTGAGCCAGACAAGGTGAATTATTATATAGCCAGGGCGAATTCACTTGTAAGTGCAGGTGATAATGAAGGTGCAATTTCTACGTTAGATCTTATTGAAAAAAGAGATGGTTTAACTGAAGACATTGAATTTCAAAAACAGAAAATTTTTCTGAAAATGAACCAGTCTGCCAAAGCAATTCAAAGTATGCAGCAACTGATCAATGATAATCCACAAGACCCGCGTTATTATCTTCTTTTGGCTGAAATTTATAGAACCCAGAATCAGAATGACCTTGTTTTTAAATCATTGCAAAAAGCTATCCGTATTGACTCAGCAAATGGGTATGCTCAGCTAGCACTTTCAGATTATTATCGGGCTATTGGAAATAAAGAGGCAACATTTACTGCTTTGAAAAATGCTTTTGCGTCAGA
>Ga0209724_1003941_pt1 | contig 11871 bp, 12 predicted proteins | sample grotaG_FD_184143 | JGI IMG/M metagenome (GOLD analysis project Ga0209724, IMG submission 184143) | Glacier valley bacterial and archeal communities from Borup Fiord, Nunavut, Canada, to study Microbial Dark Matter (Phase II) -... | ecosystem: Environmental > Aquatic > Freshwater > Ice > Glacier ... | reverse complement strand
CCGAAGGCGTCGAAGCCGAAGCGACGCCGTACTCGCCGGTGGGCATACGCGTCGTCGGCAAGCCGGCGCTGCAAAAGCTCGACCTGTTCACGCGCGGCCTGGTCGAGGTGCAGGACGAAGGCAGCCAGCTGCTCGCGCTGATCACGGGCGCCAAGCGAGGCGAGATGGTGGTCGATTTCTGTGCCGGCGCTGGCGGCAAGACGCTCGCGCTTGGCGCGCAGATGCGCAACACCGGTCGCCTGTATGCCTTCGACACGTCGGGCCACCGACTCGCCGCGCTCAAGCCGCGACTGGCGCGCAGCGGCCTCGCCAACGTGTACCCGGCGCAGATCGCGCACGAGCGCGACGAGCGCGTCAAGCGCCTGGCCGGCAAGATCGACCGGGTGCTGGTCGACGCGCCCTGCAGCGGCACCGGCACGCTGCGCCGTCACCCCGACCTGAAGTGGCGCCAATCGCCGGCGACGCTCGCCGAGCTGGCCATGCTGCAGCCCCGCGTGCTCGATGCAGCGGCCCGGCTCGTCAAGCCTGGAGGGCGTCTGGTGTATGCGACCTGCAGCCCGCTGGTCGCAGAAGACGAGGCCGTCGCGGCCGCGTTCGACGCCGCGCATGGCTCGAGTTTCGAGCGCGTGCCGGCGCTCGAAACTTTGATCAAGGCGCAGGTTGACAAGCCAGAGTCGCTGGTCGAGGGCAACGACCTGCGCCTGTGGACGCACCGGCATGGCACCGACGGCTTCTTCGCCTCGATCTGGCAGCGGCGTTGAGTTGTGCCGCAGCGTCGCCACATGGGGCGTTGGGGTGTGATATCCGTCGATTCCGAAGGGTATGTCGCCCGCGGGCGTCGAATAGAATTGCGCCCTGTTTCCCAACCGTCAGAAAGCCTCGATGAACGTGCTGATTTCCGTGTTTGATGCCTTGGTCGACTGGCTGGCGCACGGCTTTTCCGGTTTCAACGTTTGGGGAATCGTTGCCTTCACGCTGGTCGTCACGCACATCACGATTGCATCGGTCACCGTGTTCCTGCACCGTGCGCAAGCGCACCGCGCGCTCGAGCTGCACGGCATTCCCGCCCATTTCTTCCGCTTCTGGCTGTGGCTCACTACCGGCATGGTGACCAAGGAATGGGTCGCGATCCATCGCAAGCACCACGCCAAGTGCGAAACGCCCGACGATCCGCACAGCCCGCAGACGCGCGGCATCAAGACCGTGCTGCTCACCGGCAGCGAGCTCTATCGCACCGAAGCCAAGAATCAGGAGACGCTGGCCAAGTTCGGCCATGGCACGCCCGACGACTGGATCGAGCGCAACCTCTATGCGCGATTCAGCTGGCAAGGCGTGGGCGTGATGCTCATGCTGAACCTGTTCTTGTTCGGAGCGGCTGGCGCAGCGGTCTGGGCAGTGCAGATGTTGTGGATCCCGATCACCGCCGCCGGCATCATCAACGGCATTGGCCACTTTTGGGGCTATCGCAATTTCGAGGCGCCCGATGCCAGCCGCAACGTCTCGCCGTGGGGCGTGATCATCGGAGGTGAAGAGCTGCATAACAACCACCACACGTACCCGACCTCGGCCAAGCTGTCGGTCAAGCCTTACGAGTTCGACATCGGCTGGGTCTATATCCGCGCGCTGGAGATGGTCGGCTTGGCCAAGGTACGCAAGACCGCACCGCAGATGAAGCTCGGCGCTGTGAGACCCGTGGCCGACGACAAGACGCTCGAGGCCATCATCGCCAACCGCTACGAGGTGATGGCGAACTACGCGCGCAGCCTGCGCCGTGCGAGCCGAGCTGAAGTGCAGCGTTTGAAGGAAGAAGGCGAGGTCGGCGCCGGCCGCCTGGCCGACATGCGCATCGCCCGTCGCTGGCTGCATCGCGACGATGACAAGATACCGCTCGCCGTGAAGGCCCAGGTCGCGCAGGCCGTGGCGCTCAGCCCTTACCTCGCCAAGCTTGTCGCCATGCGTGAAGAGCTGCGTCAGCTCTGGACGCGGACCAACGTCTCGGCCGAGCAACTGGTCGTCGACCTGCAGGCCTGGCTCAAAAAGGCCGAAGAGAGTGGCATCGCTGCCCTACAGGACTTCGCGGTCCGGTTGCGTTCGGCACACGCGTAAGGCAACGCGAATCCCAAACGAAAAGGGTCGCCACGGCGACCCTTTTCTTTGGGCTGAAGCAGAAGGGGTCGCCCCGCGACACTTCTGTCCTTCAGCAAAGCGTTATTTCAGCTTGGTTTCCTTGTAGGTCACGTGCTTGCGTGCCTTTGGATCGAACTTCATCATTTCGAGCTTTTCGGGCGTTGTCTTCTTGTTCTTGTCGGTCGTGTAGAAGTGACCGGTCCCCGCGCTCGATTCGAGCTTGATCTTCTCGCGTCCACCTTTGGCCATGATGCGGGCTCCTGATTAGATTTCGCCGCGGGCGCGGAGATCGGCGACGACCTGCTCGATGCCCACCTTGTCGATCAGGCGCAGGCCCGAATTGCTGACGCGGATGCGGATCCAGCGGTTTTCACCCTCGACCCAGAACCGGCGGTAGTGCAGGTTGGGAAGAAAGCGCCGCTTCGTTTTGTTGTTGGCGTGGGAAACGTTGTTCCCCACCATGGGGCCTTTGCCCGTGACCTGACAGACGCGTGCCATGACGCTCCCTCCCGAAAACGCAAAAGACGATAGGCTGGGCTTATGCTCAGCCAGCAAAGCCCGCGATTATAGCCCGTCAGACCTGCTCGAGGAAGCGCTGCGCGTCGAGTGCCGCCATGCAGCCCGTTCCCGCGCTGGTGATGGCTTGCCGGTACACATGATCCTGCACGTCGCCGGCGGCAAACACGCCCGGCACGCTGGTCATCGTGGCGAAGCCGTCCAAGCCAGCCCGGGTGACGATGTAGCCGTTCTCCATCTTCACCTGGCCCTCGAAGATGGTGGTGTTCGGTTGGTGCCCGATCGCGATGAAGCAGCCCGTGAGCGCGATCTGCGTCGGGTCGCCGCCACGCGTGCTGCGGATGCGCACGCCGGTCACGCCGCTCGAGTCGCCGAGCACCTCGTCGAGCGTCGACCACAGGTGCAGCTGCATCTTCCCGTCGGCCACCTTGGCCATCATCTTGTCGACCAGGATCGCCTCGGCGCGAAATTTGTCTCGGCGGTGGATCACGTGCACCTTCGAGGCGATGTTCGAGAGGTAAAGCGCCTCCTCGACGGCCGTGTTGCCGCCGCCCACGACACAGACCTCCTGCCCGCGATAGAAAAACCCGTCGCAGGTTGCGCAGCCACTGACACCCTTGCCCATGAACTGCTCTTCGGAAGGCAGGCCGAGGTACTTGGCGGAGGCGCCGGTGGCGATGATGAGTGCGTCGCAGGTGTAGCGCGCCGAGTCGCCCTGGAGCGCGAACGGGCGCTTCGACAGGTCGACCTCGTTGATGTGGTCGAACACGACCTTCGTATCGAAGCGCTCGGCGTGCTTGAGGAAACGCTGCATCAGGTCGGGGCCCATAACGCCGTCGACGTCGGCCGGCCAGTTGTCGACGTCGGTCGTCGTCATGAGCTGCCCGCCTTGCGCGATGCCGGTCACGAGCATCGGTTTGAGGTTGGCGCGAGCGGCGTAGATCGCTGCGGTGTAGCCGGCGGGGCCGGAGCCGAGGATGAGGACTTCGGCGTGCTGATGGGTCGGGGTCATGGCGCGATGGCGGATCGGTTGCGAAGCGGTGTGTGGCGAGAGCGCTGCAAGTCTGACATGGGGTTGCAACCGGCTGGCATCGACGCGCGTAATGGTGACAATAGGCAGTGTCGCCCTGTCATGACATTGTCGTGGGGGGCTGCTCCCGGCCGCAACCCGAAAGGCTCACACGATGGCGATGCTCTCGAACCTCGATCTCATCCGGCGCGTGCCGCTGTTCTCGCTGCTCACCAACGACCAGGCCCAGGGCATCGCCGACAGTGTTGTGAAGCGGCGCTTCCGCCGCGGCGAGATCGTCGTCGAGCATGGCAAGAAGTCGAACGCGCTGTACATCCTGCTCACCGGCCGCGCCCGCGTGCTCACTGCCGACTCGCGCGGCCGCGAGGTCATCCTCGCGGTGCTGCAGTCCGGCGACTATGTCGGCGAGATGAGCCTGATCGACAACGAGCCGCATTCGGCCACCGTGCGCGCGGAAGTCCAGACCGACATGCTCATCCTCGGCCGCGCCGAGTTCGCGCGCTGCCTGCCCGAAAACTCGAGCCTGAGCTACGCGATCATGCGCGGCCTGGTGCAGCGCCTGCGCAGTGCCGACCGGCAGATCGAGTCGCTCGCACTGCTCGACGTATACGGCCGGGTCGCGCGCACCCTGCTCGACATGTCGGAGATGGAAGGCGAGGTCAAGATCATTCGCAACAAGGTCTCGCGCCAAGACCTGGCCAAGGTCGTCGGCGCGTCGCGGGAGATGGTCAGCCGCGTCATGAAAGACCTCGAGGGGCGCGGCATGGTCCAGACACAGGAAAACGGCTGGGTCATCATCAAGGAACAGCTCACGGGCTGAGTTCGCTCGCGGGCCGACGGCGGTCATCCGCGACAATCGGCAGATGACATTTCCCCTCGGTTCGCTGCGTGCGGAAGGGCCTGAATCGGCCTCGCTGCGCAGCCCTTCGGTGGCGCCCGCGCTTTCGTGGCGCGCGCAGGCTGCGTTGCTGGCCGGAGCGGTCGCCTGGCTGCTCCTCTTACTCGCCTTCGCCACCCACTCGGGCGCCGATCCCGGCTTCTCGACGTCGGGCACCGGCGCCGCCGTCCACAACCGTGCGGGATTGATCGGAGCCTGGCTCTCCGACATCGGCTTCTTTCTTGCCGGCTATTCGGCCTGGTGGGTGATCGTGGTCTCGGCGCGTGGGTGGCTCGGTGCGCTGGCCCGTGCGCTGCGTTCGGCAGCCGTCGGAACTCCGGCATCCGACCCGGGCGCTGTTCCGCAGTGGCCGCTCTGGGTCGGTCTCGCCTTGGTGCTCGCTGCCAGCTCGTCGCTCGAATGGACGCGCCTCTACCAATGGGAATCGCAGATGGCGGGCGGCAACGCCGGAGGCGTGCTGGGCTGGGCGCTGGGCCGCTCCAGCCAGAACCTGCTCGGCTTCGCAGGCTCCGGCGTACTGTGGATCGCGGTGCTCGTCGCCGGCGTGTCGATGGCGTTGCGCTTCTCGTGGCTGCACGTGGCCGAAGCGCTCGGCAGTGCCATCGAAGGACTGCGCACACGCCGCGTCTCGCGCATCGAGAAGGCCGAAGATCTGCGCCTCGGTGAAGAGGCCGTCCGCGAGCGCGAAGAGGTCATCGAGGTCGAGCACGAATTGCAGGAACAGCACCTGCCGATCGTCATCGAGCCGACGCTGGTCGAGCAGCCCTTGAGCACGCGCGTGGTCAAGGAGCGGCAGAAGCCCCTCTTCGTCGAGCTCGTCGACACCAGGCTGCCGCAGGTCGACCTGCTCGATTCGGCACCGCAGCGCGTCGAGAGCGTGAGTTCCGAATCGCTCGAGATGACCTCGCGCATGATCGAGAAGAAGCTGAAGGACTTCGGTGTCGAGGTGCGCGTGGTGGCGGCTTCACCGGGCCCGGTGATCACGCGCTACGAGATCGAGCCGGCGGTCGGCGTGAAGGGCGCGCAGGTCGTGAACCTCGCGAAGGACCTGGCGCGCTCGCTCAGCCTGGTCAGCATCCGCGTCGTCGAAACCATTCCCGGCAAGACGACGATGGCGCTCGAGCTGCCCAACGCCAAGCGCCAGACCATCCGGCTGAGCGAAGTGCTCGGCTCGCAGGTTTATGCCGATTCCGCTTCGCAGCTCACCATCGGCCTCGGCAAGGACATCGTCGGAAACCCCATCGTGGCCGACCTGCAGAAGATGCCGCACTGCCTCGTGGCGGGCACTACCGGCGCGGGCAAGTCGGTGGGCATCAACGCGATGATCCTGAGCCTGCTCTACAAGGCCGAGGCGCGCGACGTGCGCCTCATCCTCATCGATCCGAAAATGCTCGAGATGAGCGTCTACGAAGGCATCCCGCACCTGCTGTGCCCGGTGGTCACCGACATGAAGCAGGCGGCGCATGCGCTCAACTGGGGCGTGGGCGAGATGGAGCGGCGCTACAAGCTCATGAGCAAGATGGGCGTTCGCAACCTCGCCAGCTACAACAAGAAGATTGCCGAGGCCGCCGAGCGCGGCGAGCATTTGCCGAACCCGTTCAGCCTCACGCCCGATGCACCCGAGCCGCTCGAGCGGTTGCCCTTCATCGTGGTCGTGATCGACGAGCTCGCCGACCTGATGATGGTCGTGGGCAAGAAGATCGAGGAGCTGATCGCGCGGCTGGCGCAGAAGGCGCGTGCCTCGGGCGTGCACCTGATCCTCGCCACACAGCGCCCGAGCGTCGACGTGATCACCGGTCTCATCAAGGCCAACATCCCGACGCGACTCTCGTTCCAGGTCTCGAGCAAGATCGACTCGCGCACCATCCTCGACCAGATGGGTGCCGAGGCTTTGCTCGGCATGGGCGACATGCTCTACATGGCTTCGGGCAGCGGCCTGCCGGTGCGCGTGCACGGCGCCTTCGTGAGCGACGATGAAGTGCACCGCGTCGTGGCCTACCTGAAGACGCAAGGTCCGCCGAACTACATCGAGGGCATTCTCGAAGGAGGCACGCTCGACGGCGACGCGGGCGACGCGGCACCGGGCGAGGCCAGTGGGGCCAGCGGCGAGAAGGACCCGATGTACGACCAGGCCGTGGGCATCGTGCTGCAGCATCGCCGGGCCTCGATCTCGCTCGTGCAGCGGCACCTGCGCATCGGCTACAACCGTGCCGCGCGATTGCTGGAACAAATGGAGAAATCGGGGCTCGTATCCGGCATGGCGACCAACGGCAATCGCGACATCCTGGTTCCGGCGCGCGCGGAATGAGTGCGCTTCTCGCGATGTCCCGATACGTCCGTGCCTGCGCCGTGGGCAGCGTCATGGGCCTTTGCGGATTGGCGCAAGCCGCCCCCGTCGACACCTTGCGCGAGTTCGTGCGCGAGGTGAGGAGCGGCCACGCCGCGTTCACGCAAACGGTGACCTCGCCCGATGGCGCCAGGAAGAAGACGTCGTCGGGCACCTTCGATTTCGCGCGGCCGAACCGCTTTCGATTTGCCTACGCCAAGCCGTTCGTGCAGAGCATCGTGGCTGATGGCGAGCGTGTCTGGATCTACGACGCCGACCTCAATCAGGTGAGCAAGCGGCAGCTCGGCCAGGCGCTCGGCGCCACGCCAGCGGCGCTGCTGGCCGGCAGCTCGCTCGAGAAGGACTTCGATCTCTCGAACCTGCCCGCGCGCGACGGCCTGGAATGGGCTGAGGCGAAGCCGAAGGCGAAGGACGGCGCGTTCGAGTCGGTGCGCGTCGGCTTCCAGGGCAAGACGCTCGCCGCACTGGAGATCGTCGACAGCTTCGGGCAGAAGTCCTTGTTGCGTTTCGAGGGCTTTGCGGCCAACGGCCCCATCGGCGCCGAGACCTTCCGCTTCACGGTGCCCGCCGGCGCCGACGTGATCGAGCAATAGCACTCGACGCAGACGGCGGCGCGTGGAAATTGCTGCGCGTCGGACGCGGCCCTGAATCCACAGTGCGCCGATCGCAGCGGCGAGCGCGATCGGCATGGCGACGGCACCGGTCTTCAGGAACGTTCACGCGCTCACGTTCTCGTCGCGCTTGCGGGTGGCCACGAGCCAGAGGATCGTCGCAAGCGATCCGGTCACCGAAAGGTTGGGCCCGAGGTCGATGCCGATCGCGACCTCGCTCTGGATCATGGGGTCGACTTGCGCGGCTGCCATGACCGAGCCCGCGACAAGCCCCGCCGGCAGGTTGTTCATGAAGTTGCAGGCGAAGGCGACGCCGGCGCCGGCGCGGCTGCCAGCGCCGTGAGCTCCTTCGAACCGCTGGCGGCGCGTTGCAACTTGCCGGTGAGCCACTGCAGCAGCCCCGCCTTGCGCAGTCCTTCGACGACGATGAACAGGCTCGCGACGAGCGGCACGATGGACCACGAGATCTCACACGGCACGGGCCATGGCGCTTCAAGCCTGACCCACCAGATCGCCGTGCCGGTCGACAGCGCCACGGTGATCGCCGGCGCCCCGAGCCGCCGGCCGAGCGCAGACGCGGCCAGCAGCGCGGCGGACATCACCGCCACGCCACCGCGCCTAGGCTGCCCGTGGGGAGAGCGCGGGTACATCGGTCACCTCGGCAATCGGCTCGGCCACGGCGTGGCGCGAGAGCCATCGCAGCACCGCACAGGCGACCGCGATCGAGAGCAGCGAGGGCAGGGCGCAACGTTCGACCCACGCCGGCCGTGCAGGCATGCGCTTGCGGAACACGACCAGGTTGGCAGGGTTCGACAACGGCAGCACGAAGCTGGCGGCGTTGGCGATCAGCGTGCTGGCGAGCAGTTAGGGCAGCGGCCGGGCCTGCGCCTTGCGGCTCACGGCGAGCACCGCCGGCGTTAGCACCACGGAGGTGGCGTCGTTCGACATGAACACCGTCACCAGCGTGCCGACGCTGTACCTCAGCAGGAAGAGGTGAGTCGCCGAGCCGCGTGCGCGCGCCGCGCAGAGGCCGGCGAGCCAGTCGAAGAAGCCTTCGCGTTGGCCAGTGCGGAGAGCAGCATCAAGCCGAGCAGGAACAGGTGGACATCGGTTCCTTCGCCGATGGCACCGAACGCCGCGCGCAGCGGCAACAGACCGAGCAGCACGAGCGCCACGGCACCGGCCACGGCCCACGCCACTTCGGGCGTGCGCCATGGCCGCACCACGACGCCGAACAGCGAGACCACGGCAATGGCGTAGATCGGCAGCGCCGGAGGCACGCTGCCCGCAAGCGGACGGATCATGGTGGCGAAGGCTTCAGCGTCGCTTCGAAGTGCAGGCCGAGGACCGTCGTCCGCGCGCCGTCTTGCCCGCCGGCGTTCCACCAGCGCTGTACAAACGGCTGCAGCGAGGCGTGCGTCCCGAGGCGCCAGCGCAGCCCGGCTTCGGCAGCCGCTTCGGCGCGAGCCGTCGTCCGGCCGTCGGCTCCGTTCAGCGTGCGTTGCGAAGCGGAGATGCGTGCTGCAGTGAGGCCGATCGTGAATGCCGAGGGGCCGGCGTCGCCGAACGGCCGCTCGACGAGCGCTCCGATCTCGGCCGCGGCATCGACGGGATTGAGGCGCCCGTCGGCGATGCCGAAACGCACGAAGCCGGTGGTCCGCGCGATCGGGCCGGCTGCGACCACCGCTTGGGCGAGCGCGTACGCGCCGCGGTTGCGCGCCTCGCCTACGCCGTCGAGGCGCGTCGCTGGCCGCGTGTAGCCCCACACGCCCAGTCCGACATGGCCGCCGCTCTCCGCGTTCTGCCAACCGCCTTCGCCGACGAGCAGCGCACCGTCGTCGCGGCTGAGGCGCACGGTGGTTCGGCCGGTATGGCCCGGCGTGCCAGGCACGCCGTCGAGCACCGCGGCCTGCGCATAGAAGCCGTTCGCATCGTGGCCGCGAAGCCGCACGCCGAGCGAGAGGTCGGGAAAGATCGATGGCCCGCTGCGCCCCGACTGTCCGAACTCGGTGCCGATGCCGAAAGCCGGGTGCGCGAGAAGCGCCGAGGCATCGGTGGCGTAAAACTCCGAGTTGAGGTCGTAGAGGCCCGCGAGCACGCTCCAGGCCGGCGTGATGTCGCGTGCGATCCAAGTCGCGTAGAGCCGAGCGCTGTTGGCGGCGACCTCGAGGTTGCTGATGCCGCCGTAGCTGCCGAGCGTGTGGTTCGGCTTGCCGCCGTGGGTCGAGAGCGCCTCGACGCGGATCGTGGTCGCGTCCCATCCGAACAGTGCGGCCGCATCGAGCGTGAGGGCGACGTCGAGGAAGTCGACCGCTGCGTCGATCGCCGGCTTGCGGGCGTGCAGCAGATCGGCCTTGTAGAGCGCGTCGAGACGCCAGGCTGGCGCCGGTACGGGAGGGGTGCTGGCCTGCGCTGCGGCGTTGCCGGCATGAACGCCGATCGACAAGGCGACCAGGGTGCGGGCGGCCACCGATATCGATGCCCTGGAGCATGCACGGGTCGAAGCGCGCCGCCTTGCAGAGGAACCTTCGAAGATCACGCGGGTACCGCGCGCGAGGCGACCAGCACCGCGTTCGTGCCGCCGAAGGCGAACGAGCTCGAGAGCGCGTGCGTGAGCGCGGGGCTCTCGCGGCTCTCGCCCATCACGAGGTCGAGCGCGAACGCCGGGTCGATGCGCTGCGTGTGGGCCGTCGGTGGCAGCCGCCGTGCCTCGAGTGCCAGCAAGGCCGCAAGCAGCTCGACCGCGCCGCCGGCCCCGAGCAGGTGGCCGTGGATCGCCTTGGTGGCACTCACCGGCACGCCGTGGGCGCCGAATACGCGCGCGATCGATTCGGCCTCGGCCGCGTCGCCGGCGGCGGTGGCGGTGCCGTGTGCGTTGACGTGGCCGATAGCGCCGGCATCGAGTCCCGCGTCGGCGAGGGCGGCCCGCATCGCGCGCGCCTGGCCGGCCGCGTCGGGGTTGGTGATGTGCAGGCCGTCGCAGTTGGTGGCGTAGCCGGTGAGATGCCAGCGCGCTTTCGCGCCACGCCGCTTCGCGTGCGCCTGCGACTCGAGCACGAAGGCCGCAGCCGCTTCACCGAGGGCGAAGCCGGTGCGGTCGGCCGAGAACGGGCGGCAGGCGGCGGCTGCGTCTGCGCCCTGCACCGGCGCCAGCACCCGCATCGCCTGCCAGCTCGCGAGCACGCCCGGGGTGAGCATCGATTCGCTGCCGCCCGCGATGGCGACGTCGATCCAGCCAGCGCGGATCGCGCGCATCGCTTCACCGATCGCGACGGCCGACGAGGCGCAGGCGCAGGCATAACTCAGCGCTGCGCCGCGCGCGCCGAACAACAGCGCGAGTTCGGCCGCCGGCGCGTTCGGCATGGTCGTGACCACACTCGTCGGTCGCATGCGGCGGCGCTCGGCATAGACGGTGCGACAGGTCGTCTCGAACGTCGCGGCGCCCGCCATGCCGCTGCCCCAGAAGATGCCGAGACGCTCGGGCTCGTAGCCGCCGGCAACCAGGCCTGCTGCGCGTGCCGCGTCGCTCGCCGCGACGAGCGCCATCGCGGTGCCGCGATCGAGCGGCACGCGCGATGGCGCCATCACCCGAGAGGCATCGAACGTGGCCGACGCCACCGCCGCCGCTGGCGGATCGATACCGGGCAGGTCGAGGGTTTGCGAATGCAGCGCCGAGCGACCGGCGAACAGGGTCTCGGCGAAGGCGGCGAGGTCGTTGCCGATGGGGCTCACGACACCGCCGCCGGTGACGGCCACCGGCGCGCTCGCGGTCATCGCTAGCCGGTGGCGACGTCGCGCGCAGGCCGCGACGCGACGGCGTCTTCGAGCAACTGCGCCAAGTGGCCGAGGTTGATTCCGGCCTGGCGCGGGTCGAGGTTTTCTTCGGGTATGCGCACGTCGAACCGGTCTTCCATGGCGAACACGAACTCCATCAGCGCCAGCGAATCGAGGCCGAGTTGTTCGAGCGTGGTCTCGGGCGTGGCCTTGGCTGCCTCGACGTGGAATTGATCGACCAGCACGGAGGCGATCGCTTCGAATGTCGAGGGGTTCATGTCGCGGTGCGTGTCCGGGGCCCGATGGAGGAGGGCGCATCTTAGGACCTCGGCGTGGGGCGGCCGCGCCGCGGCAGAATCGACTCCGGCCGCATGGCCGCTTTGAACGAGCCCATCGACCGCCTTGGCCACCGCTTCCCTCGACCTCCCCTTCGCCGATGCTGCCGCGCCGCTGGCCGAGCGGCTGCGCCCGAAGACGCTCGACGAGGTCATCGGGCAGCAGCATCTGCTCGGCCCCGGCAAGCCGTTGCGCGTGGCGTTCGAGTCGGGGCGGCTGTACTCGATGATCC
>Ga0209724_1003939_pt1 | contig 11875 bp, 11 predicted proteins | sample grotaG_FD_184143 | JGI IMG/M metagenome (GOLD analysis project Ga0209724, IMG submission 184143) | Glacier valley bacterial and archeal communities from Borup Fiord, Nunavut, Canada, to study Microbial Dark Matter (Phase II) -... | ecosystem: Environmental > Aquatic > Freshwater > Ice > Glacier ... | reverse complement strand
GCAATAAAAAGTGTTGTCTGGTATTTATATTTGAGCGGATCGATCATCTGGTTTTCGATCTCTTCGATCTTCTCATCGGCAAGAAGCGGAATCTGGCTTTTGATAATCTCCTTCACCTTTTCCATCTTCCGGATATTCACTTCGAGATACGGATTGGATATTTTTCGGATTCTGATCATACATTTCCCAATTGGATTTTAAGCATATCGTGAATTTACATCGTTCTGATCAATTCCATTGACAATCAATTACTCTTCTTCGTCGCTTTCCGCTGTAAAAGCTTTATAGATAGTATAGGTCCTATAGACACCATATAGCAAAAAAACAACTCCAATAATAGTTTTCCCTGTATTGCTGATTGGAAATGGCAATGTATTATAGAACAAAATCATCACACCCAGCGCGATGTAAATCATAACCATAAAAAACTTAAACGCCAAATAAAATCGTCCCTTTGCTTCCATTTTTTAATTTAATTAGATGATATATTTATTGGTTTCGTATAACCATAATTGTATTTCAACCAGATTGCCAGAGGACCAGTCCGGCATTTTTCTCAAATCCAACCAACAACATGATCAAGTCTGCCTTAAAAACCTTAAACCAACTTAATACTGCGGATCTTCCCGAATCTGTCAACTACAAAATTAACAATTACAGCATCGCAAAAAAACCGCTGGCATCAATAACAAGTTATAAAAGATAATTTTTCATGAATATCAACCATACAATTTAGCCGTCTGAATTGATCTAGTTTCTCACCGGGAAACAAAAGATAGCCCGATACCATTTGCGCCTCAGACAATCAGGAATAACTTTGCCTCCTCAAAATTGAGGATTGCCTTACGGGAGTATAGAAAGTCACACCCGATTAATCCGATGATCTTTTTATCGGAAAACTTCGCGTATTCGTCATTGATATGCTGGAAATTAACCAACGCAATTTTAAGCGGGCCAAAACCGAAGCCGCCTATCTGAAGTTCAGCAATTATCCCTGAACTGGTCTCAACCACTTCTTTGCCCAAACCAGTTGCCATCACCGGTTCATTCTCATCCGGGGCATAATAACCGGTCAGCGTAACATCAAAAACACTTTTCGATGCACCCGAATCGATCACCCACCAGTACTGTTCAAGGCCCGGAAATTCGGCCCTTACCAGCGGATGCCAGGTATTGGACTCAAGTTCTACAATCTCAAAACTGATTTCCTTCATTATTTATCGTTAACAGCCAAAAAAAGGGACACTTGGCCCCTTTTCCCGGCAATATATATAATGCAATTATTTCTTGTTCAAATCTTCCAGTACATTCATCACTTCGCGTACCTGTGCTTCGCTCGATTTCATCATTGCCATCTCTGCTTCGTTCAGTTTCAATTCAACGATTCTTTCGATACCATTCTTACCCAGAACTACCGGAACTCCAAGGTAGCAATTATCGATGCCATATTCACCCTTCAATTGAACACATACAGGGAAGATACGGCGCTGATCCTTTACAATCGCCTCCACCATCTGTGCTGCAGCTGCACCCGGGGCATACCATGCAGATGTTCCCATCAATTTAACCAGTTCGCCACCGCCGGCTTTGGTGCGCTCAACAATCGCATTTAACACATCCGCTTCAAGCAATTCAGTTACAGGAATACCTCCAACTGTTGTATAGCGTGTTAACGGTACCATTGAGTCTCCATGACCGCCTAAAAGCATTGCCTGGATCTCTTTCTGAGAAATATTTAACGCTTCCGACAGGAAGGCGCGGTAACGGGCGGTGTCCAGAATTCCGGCCATACCCATTACTTTGGTACGTGGTAATTTGGATGCAATATGCGCCTGGTAGGTCATTACATCCAATGGATTGGATACAATGATGATAATTGCATCGGGAGAATGCTTTACTACATTTTCAGTTACTGACTTTACAATACCGGCATTGATTCCGATCAAATCATCGCGGCTCATACCTGGTTTACGGGGTAAGCCGGAAGTGATCACAACAACATCAGAACCTGCTGTCCTTGAATAATCATTGGTCACTCCCACCGTACGGGTATCGTAACCATTAATAGGGGCTTTCTGCAAAATATCAAGTGCTTTGCCTTCGGCTACACCTTCTTTGATATCCAGTAAGATTACCTCATTCACAACTTCGCGATAGGCCAATACATCAGCACATGTCGCTCCTACGTTTCCTGCCCCTACTACTGTAACTTTCATAAATGATCGAATTATGTTTTTTGAAAACAAATATTATTAATGATTGAAAAAATCAAGCAAATTTAGACTCTTTGCAACGATAAAAAAAGAATTTCACAACACTTAACAAATACTTAACATTTTTAATGAGTGCTTAAATTCCTGCTATTTCCCGAATCGCCAAAATGATCTCACCCGCCAGTTCATCCGCCCTTTCAAACGTATTACTCTCTGAATAAATCCGGATGATCGATGTATAGCTGATCATCCTTTAAATAATATTATTAGAATAAAATCTGGATTACGATCTATTATTATATGATAAGGGCCAGAAAATTTATCGTTGTCAGCTTTATCAAATAAAAAAATGAATGTTTTTCAGGACATTAAAACTGCGTCACTTTTTTTGGTTGAAAAATGAACAAATTCGATAATTCATGTTTTTGTTGTAATTTTTTTAATAGTTTTACAGCGTCAAAGAAACACTGAATCATATCAATGCCTTAAAATGGCAAGATAAAGCAGAAATGATAAAAAAAGAGTATATTGCACAATTGATGCTGATTTTTGGAATAATGATGGCAATTCTGATTCTTTTTGCAGGGATTTATATTTTATTGTCACCATCTTTAAACTATTGGCCAATAAATTTTCGTGTGATTTTTGCATTAATCATTATTTCGTATGGATTTTATCGTTCCGTGAATATATTCATTAAATTCAAAAATAAGGAGGCTAATCAATGAACCTTTTAAAATCGATCTTCGGCGTACTAATAATTGGGCTGAGCATACTATTTTACTCGTGTAAAATGACGCCAAAAAAATTTACTGACGAAACCCCTACACGAGGCACTATAAAGATTGCGGCAGATGAATCATACCAATTATTGGTGGATGCCGAGCTATATACTTTCCAGTCGATCTATAAAGATGCAAAAGTTACTCCTATCTATTTATCAGGTGACAGCATAATGAAATTATTTATGGATGACTCAGTACATGTTATTATTTCAAGTACTCAATTATCTGAAAACCAATTAGCTTATTTAAAAGGGAAAGCAAGCTTTCCCAGAACTACAAAAATTGCATATGATGCTCTTGCCTTTGTTATTAACAAATCGAACCCCGATTCATTAATAAGGTATAACACAATCAAAGATATTTTCACGGGCAAAACCTCCAGTTGGAAGCAAATTAATCCCGAATCGAAATTAGGTGATATTAAAGTTGTATTTGACAATGCAGGGTCAAGCAATGTAAGGACAATTATGAATAAATTTGAAATGAAAGGTGCTTTGCCTTCCTATTGCTTGTCTGCCACCAAGAATTCAGAAGTTGTAAATTTTGTCGAGAAAAATCCTGAAGCGATAGGAATCTTAAGTGTCAACTGGATTAGTGATCCGCGCGATTCAATCAGTCATTCGTTTCTGAGCAAAGTCAAAGTAGTTGCAATAACCTCTGAATATGATTCAGAAGGCGCAGATTTCTATACACCGCATCCTGCCTACATTGCAAACAAAGTATATCCGTTTATCAGGGAAGTTTATACGATAAACCGTGAAACCTTTTCAGGTCTTGGAACAGGTTTAACATCATTCATTGCCGGAGATTCCGGACAACGAATTATCTTAAAAATGGGAATGTTACCTGCCGCAACAACGGTAAGACTTGTAGAGATTAAGAAAAATTAAAACATTGTTGAAACTAAATATTTTTTAAAAATGAGACTTATATTTATAGTACTGTTCTCGCTGATTACGGTTACTGCATTTAGTCAGAGAAAGAAATCTGACTCAAATACACCAGCTGTTTCCGCGTATAGCCCGGAGTTAACTGCCGCTTTAAAGCTTGCAGCAAGTGAGCAATATGAAATTGCCGGACAAGCGTTCGATGCCCTGTTAAAGAAAGAACCGGCAAATGGAGATGTTTATTATTTTTACGGAGAAACTGTAATCAAAGAGTATCTTTCGGATACGTTGTCGAATTCATTGAAAGAGATGACCACTAAAGCTGATCAGCTATTTAAAAAAGGTATTGAACAGGATCCGACAAACCAAATAAATAATGTTGGTTTAGGTTCTATCGTTCTTTTTCTTAAAAGCGATACAGTTGCTGCAGATAAATACTTCTCAAAAGCAGAGGCAACATTACCGCTCAAGTTGAAATTCATGACACCCAAAGATGCTCGTATACTTACAAAATTAGGAACAGCTCAATTATTGGGTACAGTAAACAGGTTTAGCAAGGCGTTAAATTATCTTACCAGGGCACAGGAAATCGAACCGAATAATCCGGCGATTTACCTTGCAATGGGAGATGTTTATATTATGCAAAACGATGCGAAAAATGCACTTGCAAGCTATAACAGATCGCTCTATTTTGATCAAAAATCACCACTGCCCAAAATTAAGATTGGTGATATTTACATGCGCGCTCCAAATTTAAATGCAGCCCGCCCCTATTTTGAAGAGGCCCGTGATATTGATTCCACCTTTGCTCCCGTTTACCGTCAACTTGGAGAGTTGTATACGATGGCTGGTCAGTTTAACCTGGCTAAGGTAAATTTCAGAAAATTTCTCGATTTATCAGGCGATAATATTCCTGCAAAAATTCAATACGCAAAAGCCCTCTTCAGAACAAAGGATTTTGCTACTGCTTTGACAACACTCGAAGAAGTATTAGCAGTCGACAAATCCCGTAATTACCTGAACCGTCTTGCTGCTTATTGCTGTTATGATAAAAAGCCACCTGAACTTGAAAAAGGAAAGATGTACATCGAGGAGTTCTTTAAAAACACCAATCCGGAAAGCATAATTCCAAGAGATTACCTGTACTACAGCCGGATACTTTTTAGAAGTGCTAAGAACGATTCGTTAGCTTTGGTTAAGGCTTTTGACACCTACAAAAAAGCTTATGCTGCAGATTCAAATAATGTTGTAATTGTATCAGAAATAGCTGCCTATTATTACTATTCACGTTGGTACAAGGACGCAATTATTTGGATTAATATAAAAAATAAGAAAGGCAAACCAGATGCAGAAGACATGATGTTAATTGGTAAATCGTATTATCAACTTGCAGAATTCCCCAAGGCAGATAGCATATTTAGCCAGATTATCGTAAATCAACCTGATGACATGCAGGCATATCTCTGGTTGGCCAGAACATACTCAAGTATGGATCCATCCAGTGAACTGGGCTTAGCCAAGCCAAAATTTGAAGCACTGATTGAAAAGATTGGTGCAGAAACTGCGAAGTATCCAAAAGAATTGCAGGAAGCTTATTCGTATCTCGTCCCCTATTACCTGCAAAAGAAAGACTACACAACTTCCAAAATGTGGGCTAAAAAATTATTTGATCTTGATCCATCAAACAAAAAATGGCAAATACAGTCTCTTACATTTCAAGCTATGATTGCTCATGGAGAAAAGAAATATGCGGAAGCCCGAGATAATTTCATTGAAATTCAAAAGCTTGATCCTGGGTACCAAAATGTCGAAAAAACAATAAATGATTACAATAAAGCAATAAAGGCAGCAGCAGCAGCGGCGGCGGCACAAAAGAAATAACATAAAATATAGAATTTCTATTATTACAAAAAAAGCATTAAAATTGTGAGTAATATTTGATCTGAGTTATGCAAGTATAAAAAAAAATCACTTTCTTTGCACTCATTGATTATTACACTAATCGTTATATATTTACTTTAAACAAAAATTGAAAATGAAAGGACAATCATTAAAAGATGCATTAAAATCGTCTTTCGTATTGGCGGTAATCTTGTTGTGCGCATTAGCCGGTTACATTATTTGGTCTCAGATTATGGGTAGCCCTGTTAACTTTGAAGGTGGAAACAATGCTGGTCATCCAATTCCGGGAAACTACTTGGCAATTGTTTACAAAGGTGGTTTTATTGTACCAATACTTATCGCAATTAACCTGATCCTTCTCACATTTATTATTGAGCGTATGATCAGCTTATCGGCTGCAAGTGGTAAAGGAAACCTCAACGCTTTTGTACGTGAACTCCAGACAAAGCTCAACGACAACAAAATTGAGGAAGCTTCACAATTATGTGACAAACAAAGAGGCTCTCTTGCAAATGTTATGAAAGCAGGTTTATCACGTTACAGAATTTTACAAGCTGACAAAACTTTGATGAACGACCAGAAAGTTCTTGCACTTCAGAAGGACCTTGAAGAGGCTACAGCGCTTGAATTACCTGTACTTTCTCAGAACCTGATTATTATGTCGACCATCGCATCTGTTTCCGTACTTGTCGGACTTATTGGTACAGTACTTGGAATGATCCGTGCATTCGGCGCTTTGGCTACTGCTGGTGCTCCCGATTCATTGGCTTTAGCAAATGGTATTTCGGAAGCGCTTGTTAATACAGCATTTGGTATTACTGGTTCAACGATCGCTATCATTGCTTACAATTATTTTTCAGCCAGAATCGACGGAGTAACTTACAAAATGGATGAGGCCAGTTTTAGCCTTACATCAACATTTGCTTCAACATTGAAGTAATGTTTTATATTTTGCATAGACAGACATTGAAGAAAAACAAACTGAGAATATAATGGGAAAAATTAAAATAGCGGTAAAATCACCAAGTATTGACATGACGCCGATGGTGGACTTGTTTTTCCTTCTACTCGTCTTTTTTATTTTGACGGCAACATTTCGTCCGGAGGAAGCTGCAGAGATTAAAACACCAACTTCAACGTCACAAAAACCAATTCCTGATGCCAATCTTGGTACAATTTTGATTTCAAAGGGAGATAAAGTTTTTTTTAATGTTGATAATGGTACCGATTCATCTCAGCATATTCGTGCGAAAGTGCTGGCTGCGATAGGTAGTGAGTACAAGATTAAATTTACGCCTAAAGAGCTCAAAAAATTTGAAGGTTTAGCATCTTTTGGATTACCTGCAGCGAATCTTAAGAATTTTCTAAATGCACCTGATCAAAAGACCAGGGAAGCAATGCAGATAGGAATTCCAATTGACTCAATCGATAATCAATTGTTGGCTTGGGTCAGGTTTGCGCGAACTTACAATAATGACTTGGCGTTTGCAATAAAAGGTGATGGGGAATCAACATTCCCAGTGGTGAAAAAAATATTAGCTGTTTTACAGGATAGTGGTGTGAGCAAGTTCAATTTAACCACCGATCTAAAAGCGGCTGAATTACCAGCAGAATTTATTATTAAGTAATTTAAAAGACATTCCAAAATGGCTGAAATAGTTCAAGAAGAGAGTCACAAAGGTAAAGGAAAGAGGAAGGCCAAGAAACACGGAACACATATCGATATGACTCCTATGGTTGACCTTGCCTGCTTGCTGCTTACTTTTTTCATGCTTACTACGGCGTTCAATAAACCCAAAGTAATGGAGGTAATCATGCCCGATAAGCCGAAGGAGAATGAGAAACCACCTGAGCTTGATAAAGACAGAGCGCTAAATATCATACTTGTTGAAAACGACAAAATACTTTGGTATGTAGGTATAGCAGATCCAAGTAAAACACAACTTGCTGAGGCTGATTACTCAAAAGAAGGTATTCGCAGGGTTCTTTTAGAACGTAACAAACAATTATTTACCAATATCACAAAGATGAATAAAGATGTGGTAGACGGTAAATTGAAACTCTCAAGAGACTCAGTGGAAGGTAGAATTAAACGCTTTTATAAAGCTGATAAATTCGGGCCAATAGTACTAATCAAGGCGGCTGAAGGTGTTAAATATCGAAATATAGTTGACATTATCGATGAAATGGCAATTACAAATATTGCCCGGTATTCACTCGTCGATATTAACCCAGTGGAAAAAATGATGGTTCAGACTCGTCTCGGTTCGAAACCAGCAGTTACCGCCATTAAATAAACCATAATAAATGGATTTGAATCATGGATAATGAATTGCTTAAAAATGAAGCGGTAACCCTTGAGGAAATAGTATTCGAGCACAGGAATAAAGAATACGGGGCCTACGTATTGCGCAAAAAATTTAGAAAATTCTTATTGATTGCCTTTCTGATCGCTTTTTTCAGTGTAGGTGGTGCCATATTAGTGCCTTTCATTCAAGCTTACAATAACAAAGGTAAGAATATTGCTTTGGTAAAAAGTACCGTGGTAACCATGGAAAATATCAAAGCAAATGATGACATTCCACCACCACCACCACCACCACCACCACCACCACCAGCTGCGGAAGTACAGGTAAAGTACGTTGCTCCGGTAGTTGTTGATAGCGTGAAAGTGGAAGTGGAATTTGCAACAGTCAGTGAAGCCCAGGAAACAGTTACCAATGTGCCTGTTCCTGAGAAAATTGAGGTTGTAAAGGAAGCCGAAACGGCAATCGTTGAAGAAGAACAAGTCTTTATTGTTGTTGAGGAACAAGCATCTTTTCAAGGGGGTGATGTTAACTCATTCCGCGATTGGGTTACAAAGAACCTAAAATACCCTACGATTGCTATCGAAAATGGTATATCAGGTAAAGTGTATGTGCAATATGCGGTAAACTCGAAAGGAGATGTTGTAGACGTTAAAGTAGTACGCGGCGTCGACCCTTCTCTGGATAAAGAAGCTGTCAGGGTTATTCAGTCCTCACCTAAATGGGAACCTGCGAAGCAGAGAGGAACGAAAGTAAAACAACAGTTTACGATCCCTATCGCATTCCAATTACAATAACATTTGTACGATTATAATATTAAAGGGCTGTCGTTTGACAGCCCTTTTTATGTTTTAAAGTTTATCTAAAGAGTACCCGGTCCAAGCAATAATGTCCATTAAAACAGGACAAAAATATCATCACACCTACTTCAAACCTGCAACAGCGTAAGCCTGGCCTCCTCAAAATTGAGGATTGCCTTACGGGAGTATAGAAAGTCACACCCGATTAATCCGATGATCTTTTTATCGGAAAACTTCGCGTATTCGTCATTGATATGCTGGAAATTAACCAACGCAACTTTAAGCGGGCCAAAACTGAAGCCGCCTATCTGAAGTTCAGCAATTATCCCTGAACTGGTCTCAACCACTTCTTTGCCCAAACCAGTTGCCATCACCGGTTCATTCTCATCCGGGGCATAATAACCGGTCAGCGTAACATCAAAAACACTTTTCGATGCACCCGAATCGATCACCCACCAGTACTGTTCAAGGCCCGGAAATTCGGCCCTTACCAGCGGATGCCAGGTATTGGACTCAAGTTCTACAATCTCAAAACTGATTTCCTTCATTATTTATCGTTAACAGCCAAAAAAAGGGACACTTGGCCCCTTTTCCCGGCAATATATATAATGCAATTATTTCTTGTTCAAATCTTCCAGTACATTCATCACTTCGCGTACCTGTGCTTCGCTCGATTTCATCATTGCCATCTCTGCTTCGTTCAGTTTCAATTCAACGATTCTTTCGATACCATTCTTACCCAGAACTACCGGAACTCCAAGGTAGCAATTATCGATGCCATATTCACCCTTCAATTGAACACATACAGGGAAGATACGGCGCTGATCCTTTACAATCGCCTCCACCATCTGTGCTGCAGCTGCACCCGGGGCATACCATGCAGATGTTCCCATCAATTTAACCAGTTCGCCACCGCCGGCTTTGGTGCGCTCAACAATCGCATTTAACACATCCGCTTCAAGCAATTCAGTTACAGGAATACCTCCAACTGTTGTATAGCGTGTTAACGGTACCATTGAGTCTCCATGACCGCCTAAAAGCATTGCCTGGATCTCTTTCTGAGAAATATTTAACGCTTCCGACAGGAAGGCGCGGTAACGGGCGGTGTCCAGAATTCCGGCCATACCCATTACTTTGGTACGTGGTAATTTGGATGCAATATGCGCCTGGTAGGTCATTACATCCAATGGATTGGATACAATGATGATAATTGCATCGGGAGAATGCTTTACTACATTTTCAGTTACTGACTTTACAATACCGGCATTGATTCCGATCAAATCATCGCGGCTCATACCTGGTTTACGGGGTAAGCCGGAAGTGATCACAACAACATCAGAACCTGCTGTCCTTGAATAATCATTGGTCACTCCCACCGTACGGGTATCGTAACCATTAATAGGGGCTTTCTGCAAAATATCAAGTGCTTTGCCTTCGGCTACACCTTCTTTGATATCCAGTAAGATTACCTCATTCACAACTTCGCGATAGGCCAATACATCAGCACATGTCGCTCCTACGTTTCCTGCCCCTACTACTGTAACTTTCATAAATGATCGAATTATGTTTTTTGAAAACAAATATTATTAATGATTGAAAAAATCAAGCAAATTTAGACTCTTTGCAACGATAAAAAAAGAATTTCACAACACTTAACAAATACTTAACATTTTTAATGAGTGCTTAAATTCCTGCTATTTCCCGAATCGCCAAAATGATCTCACCCGCCAGTTCTTCCGACCGTTCAAACGTATTACTCTCTGAATATATCCGGATGATTGGTTCGGTATTCGACTTCCGTAAATGAACCCACTCCTTGTCAAAATCGATCCGAACACCATCGATATTATTCACCTGCTCATTCCTGTATTTATTTTTAATTTTCAACAGAATATCATCTACATCAATTTCCGGGGTAAGCTCTATTTTATTTTTCGAAATAAAGTAGTTTGGGTATGTCGCACGAAGTTCCGAGCATTTCAGACCTGAAACAGCCAGATGCGAAAGGAATAGTCCGATTCCCACCATCGAATCGCGTCCGTAATGACTTGTCGGGTAAATCACGCCTCCATTCCCTTCTCCACCAATAACTGCATTGGTCGCTTTCATCATCGTGGTTACATTCACTTCTCCAACGGCTGATGGCGTGTAAGTTCCTCCATGTAATTCAGTAATGTCGCGCAGCGCTCTCGATGATGACAGGTTGGATACTGTATTTCCCTTGGTATGCGACAGCACATAGTCTGCAACTGCGACAAGCGTGTACTCTTCGTTAAACATGGTTCCATCCTCGTTAATGATTGCCAAACGATCCACATCGGGATCGACAACAAAACACACATCTACACTATTTTCGCATACAATAGCGGCTGTCCCGATAAGATTTTCAGGAATTGGTTCCGGAGTATGCGCAAAATGTCCATTCGACTCACAATTAATTTCCACAACTTTGACGACGCCGAGTGCTTTAAGAAGTTGGGGAACGATTATTCCACCAACCGAATTGACAGCATCGACAGCAACACTGAATTGTGCTTTTTTGATTGCTTCCACATTCACAAGTTTAAGATCAAGTACATGCTGAACATGGTAGGCGGTGTAATCCTTCATCTGTTCATGACCAAGGTCGTCGACTTCGGCAAAAACAAAACTTTCATTTTCAGCAATTGCAAGCACCTTTTTTCCTTCTATATCATTCAAAAACTCCCCGTTTTCGTTGAGCAATTTCAGCGCATTCCACTGTTTTGGATTATGACTGGCTGTGAGAATAATTCCCCCGTCAGCCTTTTCAGCAACAACCGCAAGTTCTGTTGTCGGCGTCGAAGCCAGTCCAATATTAATCACATCAGCTCCCATCCCGATCAAAGTTCCGGTAACCACTGCATTGACCATTTCACCCGAAATCCGGGCATCGCGTCCAACCACTATTTTCAGCTTTTGTCCGCTTTTTTTACTTTCCTTAACCCATGTGAGGTAAGCAGC
>Ga0209724_1003934_pt1 | contig 11896 bp, 9 predicted proteins | sample grotaG_FD_184143 | JGI IMG/M metagenome (GOLD analysis project Ga0209724, IMG submission 184143) | Glacier valley bacterial and archeal communities from Borup Fiord, Nunavut, Canada, to study Microbial Dark Matter (Phase II) -... | ecosystem: Environmental > Aquatic > Freshwater > Ice > Glacier ... | reverse complement strand
ATCGAACATAATTAGGATAACTGACAACCTCAATAATAAGTAAATAATCGACAACCATCTGTGTTCCCTATTAATGTTAATTTTAAGGAAATATTTCATAATTTGGCTCCAATTTCTGAGAATATATGCTTTTATTTTTAAAAATTTAATTTTTTAATAGATATTCTCTTATCTTAAAACTTTTCCATTAAAAAAACAATCTACTTTTTCTTACAATTGATTAATTGTATCAAGGTAACTGAATTAGCGCAATGATAAACATCATTATGCAGCCTATTTAATGCAATATTTTATACGCAATTCATCAAAAGTATTATTGAAAACCATGACGCTAGTGCGACATAACTCTGCCACACCAGCGTTAAATTTATTTTAAATAATAGAGTTTAATTAAGAAGGATGGTAACACATTTCGTAAAAGTTAATAATTTCAGCTGGGTCATATTACTCTTTGTGTAGCATATCATTTACGATTCCATTAAAAATAATATCTACTTTAGAAAAGTCCATTGCCTCAATGTAAAATGCTTCAAGTTTGTCGTGAAGCTGCTTTGCACTCGCAACATGATCGCTAGCTGTTTCAATCAGGTGCTGCGCGGTTGACAGATAGTTCGTCATAATATCTAGGTCTGCCGTCTCAATCGGGTACATCAGCTCATCGATAGAAATGTAGGTTTTGCAACTCGTTGAATGGAAAGAATTTGCTGTTGTTACCCCTATTCGAGCGGAAGGAAATAACAAATGGTCAATTTTACCGAGGTTATGAATGGAACAATAGCATGTTATAACATCTAAATTCTTTGTTAATGCGAGGTCACGAAGATTTGATAAAAGCAAGTCTGAGGCCGCCCCCCAATTATCAGATATCACATACAGCTTAGGACAAAGAGCCATCATGGTATCATCAAAAAACACTGTTTTTCCAACGGATACAGCGCTAAGAAGCCTTTTATGTTCTTGCCCGGAGGCAGAATCCTTAAGCTCTTTGGCTAAGTTCTGTTCAAATTTTTGAACCGAGCTATGGTTAACATAAGCTTTGGCCATTGTTCTGTTACAATCAAGTAAAATTGCAGCAGCGGTAATACTTGAAGTTGCCATTGAATGATATTGTGAAATTTTATCGCTTAGTTCTATGATTCTTTGCCTATTTTGAAATAGAACATTCTGGTCCCATGCATCCCCTAAATTAATAATGGTGTCATATGCACCAGGATATTTTGGATCCAGGGTGTGTGGCGCGGTCCCATCCACCATGGCTGTTTTGCCATCGTAATCTAAGATAGCATCCAAAGACTCGGGGTCACTAGCGCAGGGAATGTATTCAACATAGTGTCCGTTCCCTTCCATATACTTTGCAACGCGTCGCATTAGAGAGCTTTTACCACTTCCCGGGCCTCCTTTTAATATATACAAGCGATAACCGTTCTCGGGATCTCTGAGCTGTTCAAATAGAGAGACAAAACCCCGCTTTGTATTACTTCCTAAAAAAAACTTTATTTCATTTTTTGAATACATATTACCTTTTCTCTCCTTATGCAAGTTTCTATACATCATAGTATGTGTTAGTTTCTGTATGTTACTAGGAGAAAAAGCATTTAATTTAACTTCAATTAAAGTTGGCGCGCTTATTGAGCATATTGGTTTATCCTCATGACGGCATTTGTAATGATCACAAAAAAATTAACGTATCGTCTTCTTTTGATGTATAATAGAAATGAATAAATTGGAAAGAAGGTATAAGGATGGAATATAGGTCCTATGTAGAAGGCAGTCCCCAAATATCTGTAATTGGTTTTGGGGCTTGGCAACTAGGTAACAATATAGATTGGCGTGGAATGACAGAAGCAGAGGCGGTTGGTCTTGTCCACAAAGCCATTGACGAAGGGGTGAATTTCTTTGACACAGCTCCTAATTATGGACTAGGTAATAGTGAGACATTACTTGGTAAGGCCATTCATCAAGTTAAAAGAGAAACCTTGATTATTAATACAAAGTTTGGACACCACAGTGATGGACATACTGACTATGGATATGAATCAATAAGAGAATCCATTGAAGGCAGCTTAAAACGCCTTGGAACAGATTATATCGATTCTGTGCTACTACATAATCCACCGACTGATTTACTTAAGGCAGACAAATGCGCTCATTATGAGATATTAGAACAGCTTAAGAAGGAAGGTAAAATCTTAGCCTATGGGGCTTCTCTTGATACAAAAGAAGATATGGTAACATTTATAAATTATACCAATGGACAAGTGATTGAAGCCTTTTTCAACATTCTCCACCAAGATGTGCGCTTTGCATTTGACCTAGCAAAGAAGAAAGGGATAAAGATTATCGCGAAAATCCCCCTTGATTCTGGCTGGTTATCCGGTAAATATCATAAGGACTCTACTTTTGAAGGGATACGTTCCAGATGGACAAGAGAAGATATAAAAACCAGAGCTGAGTTGGTTGATCAGTTAAAAGCCTTGCCAGTGAAGGAGCAATCTTTGACTCAATTTGCGCTACAATATTGTTTGGCTTATGACGAGGTTGCTACTGTTATTCCAGGCGTTATAAGTATGAATCAGTTGATGATGAATATAGATGCCTTAAAATACCCAATGGATCAAAAAACGTTACAGTGGCTGGAAACTTTTTATGAAGAGAAAGTTGTAGCGCAAAGATTGGTATGGTAAAATGATCCACCAGTATTTATCGCTATTGATTTTGTTAAGGGCATTGAAATGCTAAGTTAGGTGCTATATTTTTAAATTGATAAGGATTGAGTTGAATTAAACAAGGATGTTTTTCTTTAAATACATGATTAATAATAGCTTGCAAAGCTAGCTTTTATTAATATAGACTTTACGACTACATAATTTCGACAGAATGGAAAGGAAATAATGACAATGAAAAGAAAAATTCTACAGATGCGCCCTGAAATTTTAATGTTTTTTATACTGATATCAGCTGTAGCATTAGGCAACGGTTTAAGTGATGGAGTATATTCGAACTATTTTAAAGAAGTTTATCATATCACAGCCTTCCAACGAGGTTTCATAGAATTTCCTCGTGAGTTACCAGGGCTATTGTGTGCATTAGTGATTGGTATCCTGGGCTTTCTGGGAGATTTGAGAGTTGCCTTTATCGCGCAGGTTTTAGCGGTTATTGGGGTTACCATGCTGGGTCTTTTCACCCCAACTTTTGGCGTGATGCTAATATTTCTTTTCATTAATTCAATGGGCATGCACCTTTTTATGCCACTTTCGGATGCTGTTGGAATGTCACTTGCAGAACCTAATCAGATTGGACGCCGCATGGGGCAGTATTCCAGTGTCCGGGCTGTATTTAGCCTTATTTCTGCATTGTTGGTATTCTTTGGATTTCGAACAGGCTTCTTCGCCTTCAATACTTCTATTAAATGGATATTTATTGTATCCGCTGGCGCCTTCGTATGTGCAGCAATAATGGCAGTAATTATGATCCGACGAATTAAACCACAAAAGTCAGCACCGCGTAGGATTAAATTGGTTTTGAGAAAGCAATACCGCTATTATTACCTTCTTACGATATTACACGGAGTTCAGAAACAAATTGCATTTGTATATGGCACATGGGTTATCGTTGATCTGTTACTTAAGAAAGCCGATACTCTTGCATTACTTACCATTGTTGTTGGCTTTATTTCCATATTCTTTTATACTAAGCTTGGAAGGTGGATGGATCAATTTGGTATTAAGCGTATGATGTATGTTGATGCGCTTTCCTTTATCGGTGTTTACGTAATTTATGGTTTTGTGGTATGGGGCATTACATCAGGGGTACTTCCAAATCAAGGATGGGCTATATGGATCGTATATCTGCTCTATGTATTGGATAGATTGTCGATGCAGATAGGTATGGTAAATTCGATTTATTTGCGATCAATTTCATGGGACAAGGATGAGGTTACCTCCACATTATCCATGGGAATTAGTCTGGACCATTTGGTGTCAATACTAGCGGCTCTTGCCGGAGGTTATGTATGGTCGCTTTGGGGTAGTCAGTGGGTTTTCTTTTTTGCAGCAGCATTTTCACTGGGGAATCTATTTGTCGCTTATCGAGTGCAGCCTGATATGGAGAAGGAGATTGCCGAACAAATGCGAGAGAAAATGCAAAAGACGGAGTCTGAATAAAAAAGTCCTAAAAATCAACACAAATAGAGGACGCATTTCTTAATATGAAAAAGTTTGATATTGCTGAATTGACGAGGGCTTAGGAAGGTTATTATATAAAAGCTGCTTGTTGAAAGGAGATTTACTTTATGCCTATACAAATCGGTATCTGTGATGATTGTGCAGAAGATAGTAAGATATTATCGGAAGCCTTATATACTTATGATGATTCTTTCCATATTACGGATTATTCAGACGGAGAATCTCTGCTTGAGGACTGCTTGAACCATGAGATCTTATTTGATATTCTCTTTTTAGATATTTATATGCCTGGACTAAACGGGATTGAAACTGCCAGCAAAATACGTGCCAACTTGAAAGATGTAATAATTATTTTTGCCTCTTCAAGCGATGAACATTACCCGGAAGCCTATGATGTGTTTGCCTTCAACTACATTATTAAACCATTAAATACCCAAAAACTTAATAGCGTACTGGACCAAGCGCTGATGAACATAACGAAGGAGCGCGGGAAGCAGATTCAAATTAGCTATAAAGGTACAAATTACCGGATTCTTTGTCAGAGCATCTTATACATAGAAAGTAAAGATAAAATTATCTTATTTCATATGACAGATAGAACTACATTACAGTGTTACGCAAAACTGGATGAGATATTGAAACAATTGCCAGAGGAGTCATTTGTCCGATGCCATCAGAGCTTTGCAGTAAATATTTTTCACGCAACTGCAATGGCAGAAAATCATTTTCGCATTGGACCGGCAGTTATCAGCATATCCAAGAAATATCAGAAAGAATCAAAAGACAAATATTTCGAGTATCTGTTCACACATATGAATCATAGGGGACTATAAGATGGTAAAAAATAAGCATGGTAAAGGAATACTCATCTGTGGATTAATTCTGATGTTATTGTTAATTTATCTGCCAGTTGTGATTACTCATTTTTATCATACTATTACAAAGGCACCTGTGGCTATCAACGGAACAATCAATCTATCGACGGTAGCTCTTGATAATGGCAAGACATATTTGGATGGGAAGTGGGAGTTTTACTGGAATAACCTCCTTATATCGCAACCGGAACAGTTTCCTGAGATTAATCTTATGATGGACGTTCCGGATGAATGGTCACATTATATGATGAATGGGAAAAGATTACCTGCAGGAGGGTTCGGTAGTTACAGACTTGAACTGACAGGACTTATATATGACAAAGAAATTACCTTGTTAATACCAGATTTTGGGGGAGCTTACAGGGTATTCATCGATGGATTGCTTACTTCTGAAAGCGGTATTATTTCGAAAGAAGCAGACAAGATATTTACTGTTCCCAAAGCGGATTTGTATCCTTTAACTCTTAATAAAGCTTCTTCCCACGTGGTAGTCATAGAAGTTGCAACTACCAGGTTTTCAGGACTCTATATGACACCGATTCTTGGTGATTATGATCAAATAGTAAAGGGAAACATCAATCGAAGTGCAATTCGCTTTATCCTATTTGGAATCGCTCTGTTTTCATTTTTTCTTCTGATTGCAATGTATGCGATGTCTGTACGGCGAAAGCTGCAATCCTTTTGGCTGCCGCTTATGATTTTATTTATTCTAATCCGTATCATGTTAACAACAGAATTCTATAGCTTTTGGCAACCAATTTTATTTTTCAACCTCTCTTATGAGTCGACAAATGAACTGATGTATTTTACGACATTTGTTCTTAAATATTTGCTGATTTTTCTTGTGGAGGAGCAGTGCCATATTGTATTTAGCAAGAGAGAAAAAATAGGGTTTGTGATCTATTATAGTATGCTTTATCTTATCTATTTGCTTGTACCAAAGGATATTTATAATCATTACCTTTCCGTATATATACCAACACTTACCTATATCCTTGATATTTATCTCTTCCTTAAAATCTACCGGGGCAGAGATAAGTTGGTAAAATTCGGTATAGTGGTCTTCTTGGGGGCAATACTGGTTATCATAGGTCTGGCCATTGACAGTTACTATATTAATGGTAAAATTTATATGAATATGTCTTTGACAATGATGATATTGTTCATAGTGTTTTCGTTTATCATGAGCGGTGTTTACGCGTCGCGCATAGGAGATCTCTATGATGATTTTACAGTATCCTCTTCACGATTAAAGCTTGCAAATAATCAGATTGCTATGCAGAAGGAATATTACGATACTCTGAGTGGTCAAATGAATGAAATCAGGGAGATAAAACATGATATCAGCCATTTTATCGGGGTCATGAGCCACTTGGCAGAAGAGGGCAAATTTAATTCCTTGAGAATGTTTTTATACGAGTATTGTGAAAAAGTGAAAATGGATCAGCTGCCTTTGTTCTGCCAAAATAATATAGCAAATTCTATCATAGGGTACTATTTCTTGCGAGCAAAAGAACATGGGATTCATTTTGAAAGCCGGTGCTTTATCAGCGGACAGACCACTATGAGCGATAGTGACCTTTGTATCGTACTTGGAAATGCTTTAGACAATGCAATATATGCATGCAGACAGATGGATCCTTCGAAAGTGCGGTTTGTATCAATTGTAGCAGAAACGATGAAGGGACGTCGGCTAATAAAAGTAAAGAATTCCTTTCAGGGTCAACTTGAGATTAATGATAGACGATATATCTCTGCAAAAGCCGGGAATTCCCATGGCCATGGCATCCGAAATATTGAAAAGGTTGTTGAAGCATATGGTGGTCTAGTAAAAATAGAGCACAATGATAAAGTTTTTACTATCATGGTTGCGATTCCGGAAATATAAATAATTATAAATATACTATAACTTTAGGAGAAATCTATGGTCTGGAGTAAAATGAAACAACAATTGGAGAGCTTTCTTTGTCCAGAACTAGTGGGAAGGGTGGAATACCGTGCTACTAGTTATCGTTATTTACCAGATAAAGCAGGGCAGTGCTATATTACAGTAGATAAAAAGGAAGTATTCAATATGACTGATGTAACTAACGCACTTCGGTGGTATCAGACGGAGCAGGAAATAAAAAATGACTTACATGTTCAAATTTCAGTCAGCGCGGATGAAATTGATATAGTCAGAAAAGATACCGGTGGTAGAGTACCTGAGGATCGTCTTACAGTAATAGCTAGGAATAGCAAAGTATCAGCCTATGCAAAAGAAATGTTGGAAGCACAGGTAGCATTAAGTAAATCGGATTTTTATTCTACAGCAAATACGTTTTTATCAATTTCTATTGAGGATAGCCTTGGGAGTAAGGATATTCTGCTTAATGTTTTTGCTATGGTGGATCGACGGATGGGGAAAAAGCGACTTTTAAGCATGGAGTCGAAGATGAAGCAAAAGCACCCGGTTGTACAGTATTTTTATGAGTTGCGTCGATGCACGCTTTCAGCTTAATATAAGAACATACATTGATATCCATTGGAAGGCAAATAATCATAAGGGAGCATATTTCTAATTTAATCCAATTTCGGCAAAATAACGGTCAATTTCGCCATTGCTAAAATCAGATAGTTTTTTCTGATACAATAGTAAAATAATAATGTAATAAATAAAATGAGGTGAATATATGACCTTTCAGTTTTGTCTAAAAAGATATGATACGCATTATACTACAGAACGGCACAGTAATAGTTTGATAACGTATTATTCAAAATGTAAAATGGTTGAACTATATCCGGAGGGCGGCTATGAGGTTATTGGAGAAATCGGTAATTATGCAAAAGGAAATTCCAATCTAGATGAGATACTTACGGATTCGGGTAAGAGTATCCCCATATTCCCTCGGGGCAGCTTAAAAAAGCCCTTTGAATGGGTTGCCGGTTATGCGGCCGTCAGCGAAAACACGTATGTAGCAGTAGTGAGGAGCATGATTCCAAATCTTTTCTAATCTGTGGATTAAGGATAAATTCGGAATTTCATGGCAGATTGTACCCACAATTATGAAAAATAAACCCATATTGTAAACACAGGTTATGCAACCATAAATTAAAGCAACCATAAATTAAAGCAACCATTTAGATAACAGCTTTGAGAAATCTTAGCTGCTTTTTAATTATTAATCAATTAAAGAAATACATGTAAAAAATGGAAGAAAAATGCTTGTTTATATTACATTGTTTGTTATAATGAAAGTTGGTGGGATTTTACAAAATCATTTAGGGGGTCAATTATGAACAAACAGTATAATTCAAGAAGAGTATATTTTCCTGAGCGTATAACTACTATCATGTCCGAAATTTTTGACTACCCTTTAACTATTGTAGAAGCACCCATGGGATATGGAAAAACGACTGCAGTACGGGAATTCATGAAAAATTCCGATGCAAATATACAGTGGCAAGGAACTTTTGATAGCTCAATACATAGTTTTTGGATAGGATTCTGTAGTATGTTTGGTGATTTTGATGTTGAATGTTCCAATAGTCTTGCAAAACTTGGGTTCCCAAATGATAGCGTTTCACGTCAGGCTGCATTGAATATCATAGAAACGATTGAATTTCCTGTAAAAACGGTGGTGGTGATTGATGATTATCATATTGTTGAATGCGTTGAAATCAATGACTTTATTGAGTATCTAATAAGAAATGAGATACCTGATTTAAGCATAGTACTGACTGTACGATATATAAATATTAAGAACCTTGATGAATTGAAGCTGAAAGGTTATTTGAAGCATATAACAAAAGAAACCTTTGAGTTTGATGCAAAGGAAATTAAAGCCTATTATAAAATATGCGGTATTAGCCTTAAGGACTGTGAAGTAGACAAGCTATATCTACTTACAGAAGGGTGGATAAGCGCCTTATATCTGATGATGCTTAACTTTTTGGAGGAGGGCAACTTTTCAAGCACAAGTAACATTTACAAGCTCGTGGAAAAGACCTTATACATACCGTTTTCAGATGAAATCAAAGAATTTCTCCAAATAATCTGTTTTTTTGATAGCTTTACGCTGGAACAAGCTATTTATATGTGGCAGAATGAGAATGCTGACAAATTATTAGCTGAGATAACCAGCAAGAATACTTTGATTAAGTATGATGATAAGACAAGAACCTATCAGATGCATAACATCTTTACAAAACTCTTAAAGGATTTATTCGAATCCAGGCATGCGGACCATAAAAAGCAAATATATAAAAAAGTCGCCCAATGGTATATGAAGTCGGGTGACTATTTTGCAGCAATTAAATATTTCTATAAAATAAAGGATTTTGATAGCCTAATGTCAGTGGTGGAGACTGATAAGGGCCATTGCATTTATATTGAAAGAAGAGAAACATTTATCAAGTATTTTGAGGAATGTCCGATTCAGATTAAGGAGAGTCATCCTATTGCACTGTTGACTTACTCCTTTAATCTATTTCTGTTTAATGAATTTAAACTCTTTAAAAAAGCATGTAGCGAATTTAGTTTATGTATCCAGAATAATGACAGTCTGGATGTTGAAAGCCTTAATGTGCTTTTAGGAGAATTCGAACTACTCTTAAGCTTTACAGTGTATAATGACATTATGAAAATGCTGGAGCACATTCAAAAAGCCAGTGCCTTACTGAAACAGCCAACGAAATTCATAGATTCCAGAGATGGATGGACCTTCGGCTCACCATCGGTGCTTTATATGTTCTACAGAGAAGCCGGAAAGTTGGAGACTGAAGTCCAAAATATAAAAGAAGCATTACCCTTTTACAGTCAGATAACAAATGGACATGGAAATGGTGGCGAATATGTGATGGAGGCAGAATTGCACTTTAGCCGTGGCGATTTTGAAAATGCTGAAATCATAATCCATAAGGCAGCATATGAAGCAAATCGGTGTGGTCAATATGATATCATCGTTTGCACCCATTTCTTATTGGCAAGGATCGCTCTGCTTAAAGGGGATTGCGACTATATTCTACATTTTTTAAAGAAAATGCATGAGGAAATGTCGCAAATTAATCAGTACAACTTACTACATACTATTGATCTTTGTGATGCATTCATCAATGCCGGATTAAAAAGAAAACAAAAAATCCCCGGGTGGATAGAAAATGGTGATTTTGAATCCAGCAGGTTATTCTTCCCCGCTAAGGCTTTCATGAACATAGTCTATGGCAGGGTGCTATTGATTAACGGAGAGTATTATAAATTACTAGGCATTGCAGGGCAATTCTTGGGCATTGCCTCAGCTTTCCCGAATCTGTTGGGTCATATTTACACCAATATTTATATTGCATCAGCCAATGAGCAGGTATATAGGCGTGAAGACGCCCTGACCGCATTAAAGTGCGCGCTCGACATTGCCATGCCGGATAAGGTCTATATGCCCTTTGTGGAAAATTCCGATTTCATAAAGCCCTTGCTGGAAGAACTGGTTAGGAAGGATTTATATCGTAAGGATATTGCCAGGATACTAGCGCTCTATGAACTTTATCGAAAAACGATTGAACAGGTTAATAGAGAGCTTTCTAAAGAAAACAAGCCGACACTTGCCGTTAGAGAAATTGAAATAGCAAAACTTGCAGCGGAAGGATTCTCAAACAAGGAAATTGGAGAAAAACTGTTTATTACTCAAAATACGGTAAAAACATTACTTAAAAGAGTCTTTGAAAAACTTGATATAGACTCGAGGGCTATGTTAAAGCAACATTTTAATGGCGATTCTTAAAAGTAAATACAAAATGTCACCCAGTGAGTGACAGACAGTAAATAAAATCCACGATACAATAATTGTATCGTGGATTTTTTATTAACACGAAAAGTGGTTTACCGACTGTCATTGTTTAAGACAAGTGAATTAGCTTGCCATTTTTGGAGGTGATGGATATTCAAATAAAAGAAGTTATTGCAAAAGAGGATTACCGCTTAGAGGTACTGCTTGAAAACGGAAGTAGTGTAATTCTGAATCTGGAGAGCAGGCTTGATACAATAAGGTTTGGTTTGCTTTCGGATAAGAAATTTTTCTGCTGTGCCACTACGGATGGCAACTTTATCCGGTGGGGCGACATAATTGAAATATCAATTAATGAGGTTTTCCTTCTGGCACAGAAGTAAGAAGAAACAAAGTTATTGTATAATAAAATTTCAAAATAATTTACAGCCTTAAAAGGAGAGTAATCAATGGATAAGAAAAAAATGGTAAGACGGGTACTATCTACAATCTTAGTAATTGCAATGGTAGTAGTTAGTTTGGCTGGTGGCAAGCCGAAACAGGCACAAGCAGCTGTCACTGCAAAGGAATTGGTGTCCACTTATATAAATGTTTCAGAGATGTATTTATATCTTGGGGGGCAAGGCGCTGGTACTTACGATTTTAATATCAAGGAGGTAGCGAAGAAACAGGGCGCAACCTATTCCTGGTACGTAAAAGCAGATAAGGGAAATCTGGATGCCGTTATGATCAATAAAGAAACAGGTGTTGTTACTGCTAAACAAGCAGGCACAGCCTATATCAGATGTAAGGTAACTCTTGCAGGTGGTACTGTTCTTAGACCGGAAGCAAAGGTTACGGTAAGAAATAATATCACAGAGGTAGAAATCAGTAATATTTCCGATAATCTTACCCTTATAGCTGGTATAGCAAAAAATTTTAATAGAAATATACTTAATACAGCTGCCGGTAAAGATGTAGCAACACAGGGAATCACACGTTGGGAAATTTCAGAGGACACTGCTGAGGCTATAAATGCAACAACAAAAGGTATAGTTTTCCCAATGAAAGAAGGAGAATTTAAGCTTCGTGCCGTTTG